>BNJV01000375.1_pt1 | contig 105853 bp, 151 predicted proteins | sample 8540591 | NCBI WGS metagenome assembly BNJV01 (sample SAMD00202457, study PRJDB9452) | human saliva metagenome | host: Homo sapiens
CAGTCGAGTAAATAGGAAGAAGAGTAATCAAGCTTCAGAAGACCCAGGAAATATACAGCACATTAGATACGTCCGGAACAGAACAGACGGCGTCCGGGCGTTGGCGCAGAAGACAGCGTCGGTAATACCTGACGCCGTTGAAGAGTACAGCCGTCTGGCATCACACAACAGAACATCATGCGCACCTGCATTAAAAGCGCGTCCCGTTTAACTTTAAGATACTATCACGGCCAGCCGGGTTGCCGTGGCCGGGATGCCCGTGATTGGCTCAGGTAGACGAGCCAGAAACTGTCCGTCTTACTCAGCAACAGGCTCTCAGGTGCTACAGCACAGCAGGTGGCGGAAACAGCGCACACTGGCCGCTGGCTCACCGGGCGACGAACGTGCCTGTCTCAGCAGACCATGAAGATTCGAACAAGACACCCCGCACCACAGAAACGCTGGCAGCTGCCGCCACTGACCGCTGCCAATTGTAGCAACAACGCCGAGGAACCGGAGCCCATAGCATTTTTAAAGAGCGAGCACCAGCGACGATGGGATGAAAATATTTTGGCGGGTTCCGTGCCTGAAAACATGCTCAACAGAACACTTCGTCAGGCAGAGCTGTTCATGGAAACAGCATCCACCGCTCCGTCGAACGAATCGGCGAACGCGCCACGGAGCGACCGCAGCTCACAGCCTGAGCCAGACTCCTGAGCGAACGGAGTGCCGCACATTAAATGGACCGAGCGAAGAGACCTGGCTTATCGCAGACATGGTCGCGCCGCAGGAGTGGCACTTTCCGGTTGACTATTCCGGCCCGGATCCGGCAGAGAACATTTGCGTCAGCAGAACGCCGGGATTTATTTGAGCCGCCTGACGGGCGAAGTCACAGCGTACCTGGCGCGGTCGAATGCAACATCCGTGTATTGGCGGTCCACGGGAACTCGTGCGTCCCGCGAGTTCAGTGATGACCTGACAGCGGCAAAGAACAGCTGTTCGCCGCAGTGGCGGCCTGATGCAGAAGTTATGCCGCCGAGAAAGTTGATATTGGGACAGCAAAGACAGATACCCAAAAGAGCTCGGAATAAGACGGAGAAGAAGCAAAGATTGCGGCCTGAATTGTGATGCTTGAAGATGAGCCAGTACCGGGAGACTAAACAGAGCATGGTTCGGCGAGCGAGCAGGCTTGAGGCCGACATGTTGTGCATGACGGCACCGAAGAAGCATTATGCACAGCTGTCAACCGCATTAAACAGCAGATCACGGGTCGACGCAGCCCGACACAGGCGTCACATCAGCAACATCGGCGTTTCGGTGACAGCGTGGTTATTGTAATCACGGTCATCTGTTCACCCCGGCGATTGAAGAGTCGGTCAGAAGAGAAGAGTAACCGCAAAGAAGCGGCGCAAGAATCAGATCTCACCAGACTTCAGCCAACGTTACGCAGAGCCCGCTAAACGGCATCGGCAGCAGCCAGGCCGAGCACCCCGATCTTGGGATCGCCGACGCAGACGGACCCCGTCCAGAACTGTCAGTGAAACTGAAGATTATAGGGAGAGACGAATGATGATGGTCATATTCAAATCTGCACCGCAATCTTGCAGACTCACTGGTTGTAACAACTTTAATTCTGAAGCATTTTGCAACTTCCGTAATGGACGGAATACATCCTAGCATCGGCAATCAAGGTCAAGTGCTCGTATGAGTACAAGCTCGCTGTTACCGCATTGAAAGCGGAATAACTCCTGCATATGATACATTGTGAAAGTCCTGAACAGCAGATTTTGTAGATCTGTTTTGCAGCCGCTTTCTTTTGTAGTTATAGCTTCTTCCTGACCGACTTTCTTACTATATCAGGGTAGGTGATGATAGAACCGCAATATTTACATATCCTTTTTTAAGCACGTATTTGCTATGGTGTAACTTGTCTCCAACTCCGAAAGACCGTCAGTTGTTATTGATGTACTTAACACCTGGTATGTGAATGTCCGCAACGATGACTGTTGCATAATGTTTTCAAGTCACCGTCGTGCCGACACCTGTTTTATGATAAGCTCAATACCTCATGGTAGGCGCTGATGGGTATAATATTAATGCTTCCTTCCACACTTTTTCCTTTCCTCTGACAAGTGCCTCTATGATTTTATAATCTCCGGTGTACGGCTCATATCTTCAAAAGCACATCCGCAAGTTCCGATGCAGTCTTTTTATACTTCTTCTCTGTTCTATCCGGAATGTGCTTTTTGCGGTATCCTTTATCTTTACGTCCCTAGGAACTAAGCTTCCGCAGCCCACTTTAAAGACAGAATAACTCTACTGTGCACACGGTGTTGAGCCTACCTGCAGCAGCAGAACGAAGCAAAATTTCTTGCCACTATCTGTGTCCGCATCCGCACCTGGCTAGACCTCTGGGACTGCAGTTATCTTACATGGACCCATATTACAGATCCACAGCATATTCCGGCCATGACTCGAAACCACACTGTGGCTGCTGGATCGGTCAAATCTGTCAAATGTAGTATCATCAGCTGATTCTGCGCAAAATCATCTCTTACTGCTGGGATCGGAGTATTTTCCAAAACCTCATCCTTTGACGGAAAAGTCTTTCTGGTACTCAGATACAGCAGTATCTTGAGGTAATCTCTGATAAATGCTTTATCGTCTCCGTCCCCTTCATGGTCCGACTTTAATGTAATTGTCTAGCACTCCATGTTCATCAAATCCTATCAAATTTCTATGGCTGTGAATATGGTCAACTCCATGCTTTATGTTCATGATTATGTTCGTGACTATGATTGTGTCTGTGATTATGATTATGTTCGTGACTGAGTTCTTTCTTTCCATGAGCATTCCTTCCTACTTTACAACAAGAAACCTGTTACCTATTAATTTAGTATGTTTTAAAGGTTTTTGAGATTATATATTTTTCATCCCATGTCAAGCAGTACTGTACTCTTTGTAAAACATCGCTATAAAAACCGGTTCTCGGCCTATAGCGATTTATTTTATATGTCTATATTAATCTTCTTTAGCATTAATCTTCTTTGTAGCAAGCTTCCTGCTTTGATTTTCTCTGTAAGTGCAGGAACCATCTTGTTCAAATCACCTGCTACACCATAGGTTCTGCAACGCTGCAGAGATAGGCGCATTCTCATCCTTATTGATAGCAATGATAATGTCACTCCTCTTCCATACCTGCCATCTTTGCTGTATAGCACCTGAAATACCTATTGCAAAATAGATGTGGACGAACTGTCTTTGCCTGTCTGTCCTACCTGAATATCCTTTTGACATCCAACCTGCATCTACTACGGCTCTGAGACAGCTTACAGTTGCACTGGTGGCGCATCGCGAAATCATCAAGTATCTTAAAGTGCTCTAGTGGACCTGCGGCTACCCCACTGCCTGATACCAAAGATCTTTTGCAGCCCTGTTATCTTCTTGTTGTCTTTTGCATTTCGTACGTATCTCTCTAAGATCTCAACTTTGCCTCGCTGTTCTCTTCGAGCTCGCACGCAGTTCATTACCTCAGCTCTGCTCCTGCCCACTCTTTTCCTTCTTTTGCAGTAATGCACCCGTCAGACTATTGCCATCGCGCGTCTGTTCTCAGGACTGTCTGGCCAGCCAGCTATTGTGTCCACCATGCAGCTTGTGCATAAGAAGCTGATTATGCTTCTGTCTCTTCCCGCAACTAGCTGCAAAGGATAATCTATACACCGATTTAGGCTGTACGTGCAGTCTGCTGTAAAGTCCCAGTCCTGACTCTTGCTGGATACTCTGAGTCCAAATCTCTTCCTGTAGCTGTGTGCACCGATAATGAAATATCAGGCTTAAAACTCGTTTATTGCTGCTGATATGCCTGTGTATAAGGCTCTGTACTGGTACTCTTTTGGAGTTTAGCATCATCTACTACTATTTGCACTTTCATCTGCACTATGTCATGCGCTCATCACAGTCCTTTTTCACGTAATTCGCAGCACTGCGTTACTTCTGTGCTGAGGTCAGCAGCCATCTTACCTTTTCCTATGAGTCTCAGGAAAGTACTGCTCACGTTGCCGTCTACCTGCTGGGCAGAATGTAAACACTCCCGTATTCTCACTACGTCTTTTGTCCTCACATACGACTCCTTTTTAGATGATGTATGCTTTCTTTTAACTTGTCTACGCTGTAGTGCAATCAGCGTTCTGACGCACGTTAAGTTTACCTGCTCTCCTGCACCCCTGCTGGCCTGGATGGATGCTGCTATCTGTGTCGGTGATCCCTTAATGTCGTATATTTGGAACTCATCTACATCCTATAAGGTACGCCTTGAGAGGTACAGTTACTACTTTGTGTCATATGCATCAAAATACCACACTGAGTCATATATCTTGGCTCATTAGCTCTGATAAGTAGCTGTAATCAGTAGCAGGCGTCTTGCTCAGTATATACATGATATCTGTCATCAGAGCTGACGCTCTACCACGACTGCTGTCACATCTATCTCTATTCTTTTGTGCATGAAGCTGATAACAGGTAAATCCAGATGCTTCTGAGTATCCTGGTGGTCCTTGGACCTGCGCATGTATCTCCGTCTCATAGCCGACAGCATCACTGTACAATAAGATCATACTCTACTTTTCTAAGCTGCTCTGCTGCCATGTCTGTGATGTAGCTCCATCGTATCGGCTCCGCCAAAGCTACTCTGGTCTGTTATAAAGTACAGCATTGTCGGCTCCCATTGCCAAACGCTTCTGCTGACCTTCATCAGCCTTTGAGTCCCTTAGCAACTACTGTAACTCTGCACCGTATTTATCTTTAAGTCTAAGAGCTGCCTCAAGACCCGGCCTTTGGTCATCCGGGTTCATAATTGGGGCATAGCTCCTCCGTTTAATGTGCCGTCAGGGTTGAAACAACTCCATGCGCTTTGCTTATCGCAGTTGTTTAATACAAACAACCATCTTCATAGGACATCCTCCATTTCGTATTAGCACAGATTATTTGGGCAATGCGCCTGCAAATTACCATTCTTTGTAGCGACTTGCACCTCAATGCGCCTATACTGTGCATCTGCATCACGCATCATTCTTTCAATTTCATATTCTCTTGTATATCCATATCCACCGTAGGCTGTGACTGCCTTTTGTGGTAACTTCCATTGCTCACTTCTGTAGCAAACAACTTAGCTATAGCTGCTTCCTCTGAATAACTTAAGTAGTTTGGCTTTAGACATAGCTGCTCTATATACAAGCATCTGTGCCGCCTTTACTTTGGTTGCCATATTTGCAAGCTCAAACTGATATTTCTGGGAATGCTCCGATGGATCTTCAAACTGCTTTCTCTTTTACATAGTTGATAGTTCTCTCAAGTGCTCCCTCACTGAGCGCCTGGGCACTGTGCGCGTCACCGATACTGACCACACCTGCTCAAGAGTATGCATTTGCAGTACTACGAATCCCTTACCTGCAGGTCTAGCATATTTTCTCCTTTCGAACTCTGCAATCAAATGTAAAATATAAGTTCATAGGTTGATGAGACGATACTCCATCTTCTTTTCTCTTTTGTTTCCGAACTGAACTCCAGTGTATCCTTTCTACTTCTCGAATGCGGAGAAAGATCTTCTTTTGTCTTGTACATCTACCTTTATCTCTGTACATGCATATTTTAACACTGTAGATATCCGCTTCTTTGCACGTTTGCCAATAAAAATCTTTTGGGCGTAAAGCACATACTCCTTCTGCATCACTACAGCCTTTTGTAACGCCTGTGCATCCGTGCCTCGCATTAGAGCTCCGTAAAGTGCGAAAAGCGCAGTCTACTTTGCGCTGTACAAGGTATTTTCCCTTCTGCTCAGTGTGTTCGTACATAGATGAGATCACTGTACAAAGTGATGTAATAGTAGTGGAAACACAACACCTGTTGTAGCTGGGCAGCACGTTTGCGGCTCTTCATACGCTACATAATGCAAGCGAGGATCGGTTCAACTCCTGTCACTCCCTTCTCCCTTTTTGCTACAGAGACACTGCTGTCCGTACTGTCTGCAAGCTTGAACACGGTCTCCTCTTGGGCTCTTCCGTTTCATCCACCTCTACCGCAAAAGGAGGTTTGCTATCCTTTTGGATAGGCTCCTGAAAGTGACTCTCGCCATCTCATGTTTTTGTCTCAGTAAAATCTAGAATCATACCTTTCACTTGAATAAATCCATGTACAAACATAAATAGTAAGTCTTTTGTTTGCGTTATCCTTTCTTAGTTTTTCACCTATATAAAATACAAAATTCATTTTGTATCATTAGATTACCCCCTCTTCTACCTTTATGTAAAAGGGATATTAATTACTTATAAGAGAATATTCTCTCTGTCTTCTTACCAAGTTTGCCTGCAGCTACAAGCTCCTCTAACTTAGGTGCGTAAATACTTGTCATCCCCTGTCTCATTAGTGAATAACTTCCATAATGCAAAGGACAAATGTCAAGACCGATAAGGTCTGCCAAATGAAGAGGTCCCATTGGATGTGCACAACCAAAGAATCAGCTGTAGTGTCTCCGCCCTCCGCATCAGCTGTACCTGCTGCCCATACATTGATAGCCTCATTTATCATTGGAACAAGTATACTGATTTACTACAAATCCCGGTGCTTCATTAACCTGAACAGAGTTCTCTTACTGATCTCAATCGGCATCTTCTATCTTCTCACTCTGCAGGTTTTCTTCCACAATTACCTCAACAGAGTTTCATTCTATCCTAAGGTTGAAAGAAAGTGCATACCTACTACAGGTCTGCTCAAGCGCCTCCCCTATTTTTGTAATAGAAAGTGATGAAGTATTTCAGCGAAAAGATACAATCCTTAGGAATCTATATTCTGGTACTTTGAAAATCTGCTGTTTGATCTCCATCTTCTCAAGCGCCACTGGCTACTAAATCACAATCACTGCATATATCGTTTCAAGTCCAACTTTAATTTTTGAAATGATTGCATCACCTGCTCTTTTGAAAGCTTCTCTTTTTGCTAACGAGGAAATTGATATTCTTGAATCTTTAGCAAACCTGCCTGTGCATACTCTTCTTTAATATCACAAAGTCTTACCTCATGCCCTTGTGTCATTGCAAAAGCTTGAGCAATTCTGAGCCCATTGTACCTGCACCAATACTAGCACTTTCATATTTTTATCCTTTTCTAAAATACAATTTTTAAATTTTATTAAACCCACTTATAGAGTTTTATAACATTTGAGAATTGGTAAATTCTTTTTCCTTTCTCTTCTCAAGGAAAGCACTCATACCCTCTATCTGATCATGTGTCTCAAAAGCAACTTCCAAACAGCTTCTCTTCAATCACTATAGCGTCATCCATATTTACATCAAGTCCGTCATTGATAGCTTTCTACATCACGAACTGCAATAGGGTGCATTCTGTGCTATGGTAGCCAGCCATCTTCTTTGCTGCCGGCATAAAGCTCCTCTTGTGGATATATCACGCGTTAACCAATCCTATTCTAGGCCTCATCAGCTTTTATATTTTCTAGCTGTATAAATCAACTGCTTTGCCATTCTGCCTGCGCCAATCAATCTGGCAAGTCTTTTGCTGTTCCACCAAATCCCTGTAATACCAAGTCCAACCTCAGGCTGACCAAAATTGCATTATCTGAGCATATACGAATATCACAGCTCATTGCAATCTCGCATCCACCACCAAGTGCAAATCCGTTTACAGCTGCTATAACAGGTATTTGGGAAGGTTTCTCAATCTTTCTGAATACATCATTTCCTTCTTCTCAAATGCTCACCCTCTGCAGGTTTAGCATGCTCATCTCAGCGATATCGGCACCTGCTACAAACGAGTTTGTCGCCTGAGCCTAGTCAAATAACTGCTCGATTTCATCAGTATCAATACTGTCGAAACAAGCTTCGAGCTCTGCCAATACTTTCTAGAGTTCAAAGCATTGAGTGCTCTTGGGGTCTCTATTAGTCAACAACTCCACAGCACCTTCTGTATCAAACTTACAAAAATTCATAAACACCTCCTCGTCAATGTGTCATATTGTTTGAGCATGTAAGAATTCCATATGATAAAATATAAATATATATGTATCGACAATCAATTAGTTACTAATCATTATATACATTTTGCATAAGCTATATTTTAACATATTAAAGCATCTAATTGTCAAAAAATATAAGTTTTTATAAATTATATTGGATAAAAATTATTTTATTGACTTTTTCTATTATTCAAAAGGATTATACAATCATCTATCTAATATTTTTACAAACTCAAATTTTTCATTCATTATAACATATTGTTTAAAGAGATGATATATATATATATATTATAGTTATTTTCAATAACAAGGGTATAATTAATTCCACTTGTGTGATATCCTATAGAGAGATACATATTTGCTGACATTATAAGGCGGATATTAACTCCACCTATATTGTCCACTTTATCTTTATAAATTGAGGTGATATGAGAGAAGTAGTTATCGTTAGTGCTGCAAAAGAACAGCTATGGGTAGTTTTGGTGGTTCATTAGCTGGGTAAGTCATCGATCTTGGTATAACAGCAGCAAAGGTGCTATTGATGGGCAGGTGCAGGTGTTGCTCTGGTCGATAGATGAAGTAATAGAAATGCTACTTAGGTGCAGCCTTGGCCACGAATATCGCAAGACAAATAACACTTGGTACGTGTATTCCAAATACTATTCCTGCATTATCAGTAAATAAAAGTATGTGGTTCAGGTGTGAGAACTGTAGGACTGGCAGCTCAGCAGTAAAAGCAGAGTGATGGAGATCATTCTGGCAGGTGGCATGAGAGTATGTCCAATGCTCCATATGTAGTTAAGGGGCAAGGTTCGGTGTTAAAGATGGGTAATCAGACATTGGTAGATGAGATGATTACAGATGGTCTTTGGATGCTTTCCAACAACTATCCAAGATGTGGTGACAGCTGAGAATATTTGCTGAGGCAAAAGGGTATCACCAGAGAGACCAGGATGTCATTCGCAGTTGAGAGCCAAAGAAGAGCACAAGTTGCTATAGAGACAGGTAGATTCAAAAGATGAAATAGTTCCTGTACTTATCCCACAAAGAAAAGGTGATCCTAAGGTATTTGATACAGATGAATATCCTAAGTTCAACTACAATCGAAAAATCTTGCAAAGTTTAAGACCCGGCTTTCAAAAGACGGTACAGTTACAAGAAGGTCTGCATCAGGTATAAACGATGGTGCTGCAATGTTTACTATCAGCATCTAAGGAAAAGGACTGAACTCAATCTCCCATAATGGCTACTATAAAGGCTATGCTTCAGGCGTGGTGTGTGATCCAAGTGTAATGGGACTTGGGTGTAATCCCTGCTTCAGGTACTGGGAAAAAGCCGGTATAACAGCAGCAGATATTGATCTTGTAGAAAGCAAATGAGGCCTGCAGCCAGGCTCTGCAGTATGCGATGAGCTTGGATTTAAGAGAAATCACATGTAAACGTGGTGCTATTGCACTTGGACATCCTATTGGAGCATCGGTGCAAGAATACTTACTACTTTGACTTTTGAGATGGAAAAGAGACGTTAAATGTGGACTCTGCTTCACTGCTGTATAGGTAGGAATGGGCACTGCAATTATCGTAGAGGGGACAAATCGAAAATAGTTTCAATCAAAGATGCTACTCGAGCATCAATGACGGTGCTCTAATCATAGTAGGGAGAGTTTTCGTGGGTACACCTGAACCAATCATTGATGCATTAGTTGAAAAAGAGTGTAAAGATTTTAATAATTATCTGTAATGATACTGCAACTCCTACCACAGGTATTTGGAAAGCTGTTGCAAATAATCAGGTAAAGAGAGTTATTGCAACACATATAGGTACAAATCCTATAACCGGACAAAGATGCAAGACGGCACTATAGAGATGCCGACTCTCTCCTCAAAAGGTACTCTAGCAGAGAGAATCGTGTCCAGCGCCAGGCTTTGGTGGAGTACTTCATCACTCACAGGTGGGTACAGAGGTTGCTGATGTAACAGTTCTCAATATTGATGGCAAGATTATGTGGAAAAGCTCAGAGCTGATTTGCTATTATCGGTGCTACAATCAGCTGACGAGAAGGGAAATCTTTTATGTCTGCGGCTACGCAAGAAACTTTCAGTACAGTTATGGCTAGCTGCTGATGTTGTTAGCTATGTAGAGCAGAACGCATCAGTTCCTGTGGCGATATCCAGCCTGACCCAATGTTGCAATACCTGCTATATTTGTAGATTATCTTGTAGGAGGTGAGTCATAATGTCAAAAGAGAGAATTGCTAGACGTGTTGCAAGAGATTTAAACATGCGGTGACGTAGTAAACTTAGGTTAGACTTCCTACTGGTAGCAGACTATGTATCCGAAGGTATAGATATTACACTCAATCAGAGAACGGAATTCTGGTATGGGTCCTTATGCGATGCAACAGCAGATAAACATGACTTAATCTATGCCGGTACATATATGTCTATACTTCCGTGCTGCACATTTTGACAGTGCATTTCTCATTGATCATCCGTAGGCGGATCATGTGGATATGACTGTTTTAGGTGCATTGCAGGTAGATGCTCACGGAAATCTTGTAAGCCATATAGTTCCAGAGTAATGGTTCCGGCATAGGGCGGTGCTATGACCTTGTTACAGGTTCTAAAAGAAAAGTTGTTGTGGCTATGACACATACCGCAAAAAGACGGTGCTCCAAAAAGATTTTTAAAAGGACATCACTCTTCCCACTCACTGCCATCTTCATGCAGTAGATGAGATCGTTACCGAGTTGGCTGTAATCAAAGGTTACCGATGAAGGTCTCTGCTTACAGAAGTAGCTGAGGGCGTAAGTGTTAGAGAGTATCGCAAAGACAGAGGCTCCTCTAGTTGCTGATGATCTAAAGACATTCTAATATCATATTTAGCATAATTTAATGTTCCTAGGGATGCCATTTTGAAAGGACTGTCTATCAGACATCTGCATGTCCGTACTTTTTGATAATCGTCATATCTGCATGACTTCAGTCTCGTAGTTATCTAATTCAGATATTTTTGTAAATCTATATATATAGTTGTACATTTTCATTATTTTTCACTGTAGAAAACGGACCTCGAATTGATATAATAATGTTAATAATTAAACAATTTTGATAAAAAGGAGGCAGATAAATGTTTAAGAAATTTACAAATGCATGTGTAAATATTGAATCAGAAACTATTGCCTGACGCATTTATTTTTGCAAGTGCTACTATTATTCTGTTTTTGCTGCGCAATGCCTGTCAGCAAAATGAATCCGTTTGAAGTAGCACGCTTGAGGATCAAGCATGTGTCACTACTTGGATTTTCAATGCAGATGGCTGGTGCTTGTTCTGGTACGGCACTCGCCACCGCTCCACTGGTAAAGAGCATAAATGCTGCTAGAAGTTCCTAAACTCCAACATCGGCAATATTTTATTACCGTATGTTTCTATCATCGCCTGCTGGCTAAACTGGGGCTTCGGTCTTGTAGTTGGTGCAATTCTTGCAAAAGAAATCGCGTAAAAAGTTAAAAGAGTTGACTACAGACTTCTTTATCGCATCGGCTTACTCCGGTTTCGTAATCTAGCATGCAGGTTTCTCAGGTTCCATAATCTTCAACTTGACATCATACACTGAAGATATAGGTACACAACAGCAGGTGCTGTAACGAATCTAATACCTACCACAGACTATATTTTTCAGCTTGAATCTTATAATTGTTATAGCTATAATTGTAGTTATAGCATTTGTCAATGCACAGATGCATCCCATCACCTGAGGATACAGTTACTGTAGATCCTAAGCTATTGGCAGAAACCGAAACACGACAAAAGTCTTTCTGGATAAAACAGCCACCGGCTGAATGGCTTGAGACTTCCTCTGCTTTCAATACTTGCAGCATTATTTGCTATAATATATTTAATATACACCTATAAAACCAAGCGAAGCACTACTCTCTTAATGTAGTAAATTTGATTTTCCTTTACACTTGGAATTTATATTCCACGGAACACCTATAAGCTATATAAACGCTCACAGATGCTGCAAAAGAGTGCCGGTAGGTATTATATTACAGTTCCCATTCTACGCAGCATCATGGTAGGTGTACTGGCTGCTACTAGGACCCAACAGGTCCAATCTCTTGCAGAGTGCTATAAGTGACCTTGTAAATATATCAAATCAAAGCATCTTTCCGTGTTTACATTTCCTATCAGCAGGTATTGTAAACTGCACAGCCGCAGCTTCAGGTGCTGGTGGGCAATGGGCTGTACAGAGGCACCTGCATAGTAATGCCTGCCGGAGCTCTCTTGGAGTTTCTCCTGCTGTATCCGCTATATAGCTGTGCCTGGGGGTGATGGCATGGACAAACATGCTTCCAACCATTCTAAGGCTCCTACCTGCTCTTTGGTATAGCCGGACTTGGTGCCAGAGATATTATGGGTTGTGCTGCTATAGATTCTTATCGTAACGTCGGAGTTTATAATAGGTGTGGCTTCCTATTCCTTTGTACCTTCTGAGTGGCTTAAACCCGACGAAAACCACAGGTTCCAAAAGAAATGAACCTGTGGTTTTCATCTATCTCAAAATTATAAAAGACTGCCTCAGCACATATGCTACGAGCCATAGCCAATCCTTCTTTCTTAGAAATTTCACCATCATTTTTGCTAAAATATACACTAGCTTCGCACATAATAAAAAGAACATATCATACACTGCAACACATCTGCATCTATAGGATGTAGTACAGAAGAAAAATGCCAGTATAAATAATATATTAAATATATTTGATCCTATAACATTGCAAGTGCCAAAACCGTTCTCACCCTTGCTTGATGCTACAATACTTGTTACAAGCTCTGGCAATGAAGTTCCTATAGCCACTATAGTTAGACCTACCAGTGTTTCACTCATTCCAAACATCAAGGCTATTTCAGAAGCGGACTCAACTACCTTATCTCCTCCAAATACTACTAAAGCCAAACCGCCAATAATATAAAACTATTGCCAGAGGTATCGGTATTTGCCTTTTATTCTCATCATTGCCTTCATTGTTTCCCTTTAGGGCTGCTTTTGCAAAGTATATACCATATATACTATAAATATAAAACAATAAAAACTGCACTGTTTGCTATTCGTTTATACCGCTTACAAAAATATAAAATCCCAGAGTTATTATAGTTATAACTATATTTACAATATAGTCAAAACTTTAATAGTGATTTATCTCAGGCATAGCATGTATTATTTCACATATACCTACAACTGCCAAAAGATTGAAGATATTTGAACCTATAACATTATTTAAAAGCTATAGCATTGCTACCTTTCAATGCCGCATCATCACTACACTGGCCTCCGGTGCACTTGTTCCAAAATGCCACTACAGTAAGCCCTGTAACCACCGATGGTACATTCAGTTTTCTTGCTACCCTGAAGCTCCTTCTACAAAGAAATTAGCTCACCTACGGACATATAAAGTTTCATATCAGCCAAATATATACCATAAAATATTCATACAAATTTATATTGAACACTGACATAATATCTATATATTGAAAAATGTCAATAAAATCATTTATTATATATATAATTATAATTTGCATTTTGTGCCTATATTCACATATATTTATACAAAAACTATTTAAAAGCTATTTCATATTCCTTTAGTATTTAAGAATTTTACTCCACACAGCTCTATGTATTATCTTGGTTATACTAGGTAATTGTGTATGGACATCTCTGGTTTGTCATCCACACTCCATCGTGTCTCAGCGTAGATCACATCAAATTCAGAGCATCGATTTACTCCAAGGAAGGTAGAGTAGGAGAAGTAGAGAAGAGAAAATCTCTTCATACCGAGTTTTAGTATTGGATTTTGTTGCGTTTCACAGCAACATGGTGCTCGTATGGTTGCTGCAAAGAAAGCTAAAAAGGTCAAAGAGATGGCTAAAGCAAACTACTGCCGATTAGAACCGTAGAGATTAAACTCCAAAGTGAGACTATCACTGACCAGCTGGACAACCGAAGCCTATCTCGGAGAATGGGACCAGAAACCACAGCTGCGCCCGAGTCACTCCCTCTCCAGATGAAAAGATGGTTTCATCTTACATCTGATGACGGTCCGCATGGACCGTACACCAAGACTGTTTGATATCAACTGATGCAGCATACGATGTTACAGGCATGTTTTGCCAGCACAGTATATGGAGAATGATGCACTTGTTGATATGTTAAAGCAAATCAAAGATAGAGACATAATATCAGAGTACACAGTTTAACTCATGATTATAAGAAAATATATGCCTCTGTAGACCTTTTCCTGGCAGCTATGATGCTATGGACGATATTATATTAAAAGCTACCGGAGAGCGTACAAAGCTTTTGCGTTTCCCCGGAGGGCAATACCGGATATAATAAGGCTATCAGAACAGAGCTTTTGCAGGCTGTAAGAGATAGAGGAATAGTATACTTTGACTGGAATTCCTTTGATATGGTGATGTAGAAAGGTAAGAGGTCAAGAACTTATTGATCAAACTATCAAACAGGTAAATGCAAATAAACACTCTATTTTGCTTATGCATGATATGCCATCCACCGCTTTTGTACATGATGCAATGCCAACCATCATTGAAAGGCTTAAATCAGATGGATACAGATTTGAATTACTTGGAATGAGCACTCCTCCAAGACAGTTTGCACAGATTTAAGGTCTTAAATCTTGTTGAGATTTGAGGGCCTTTTATAAATATAAAAGAGAAAACCTAAATGATTTTCTCTCTAATATCCTCTTTACCATGTATTAATTTATTTCTCCTATTAAGAGTTCATTGGACACATCGTCTGATGTTACCTGAATGTAACTACTCTAACTATTCCTCTATATTAACTTATTTTGCTATTATCTAAATTTGTCTAATTATTGTTCTGATCTAGCCTGTCTTTCAGCTCTCTAGCTCAGGTTGCATCAATCTTTTGCTGTGCTTCTTTTCGCATCACCTTCTACTATATAAAGTTCCGGATCATCTGACACCTATTGCACTTGTCTCAGCATCATGTATGCATCATAAATATCAATGTTCTTCCCTTGATATTTCCGCCTGTATCCTCGCTACATGATATTATCACTGTCATCGCAATACGCACTCTTGTACCTCTGGAGAGTACTGACCAATCTGCTGCTATAGTTCTTCCTACAACCGGTCTATTACCGGATCTTGCTCATGATTTGAAGGATCACAGTCCACAGAGTAAGCATATGCTTCACTTACCTATAGATCTTCCTTTAGCTACTCTCTAGAGCAGCTCTCTCTTCATCCTTTTGCTCAAGTTCAGCTTCCTGCGATGTATATGAGTCAAGCGTTGTCTCGTACCAGTCCATTAGACCGAATGCGGTTGATAACGAATCTACCTCTTCCTGTGGCAGCCGCATATGCACTTCCTGCCATAAGTGCAGAAAAACAGATGCAACCATTATAACCTTTTTAAATTTGTTTTTCATTTCTATTTCCTTTCTTTACAAAGAACGAATCTTTTGTTCGTCGGGATGATTTAATTATATTACATAAAGATCGTTAAATGTCAATAAGAAAATGTTGCAATCTTTTTGCAAAGGAGTAAATTCTACTTTTTCACAGTATTTTTCATTCTATATGTATAAAAACCATGTTATAATATATTTATTATATACTATAATATGACTTTGTTTTTGCTTTATATAAATTTTTAGTTAAATATTTTCAAGCATTTCTTTTAATAAAAATATTAAGCTCTTGAGGCAAACTTGAACAATTCCCACAACTTTTTCTGCAGAGACAAAGTAATCCACCTCCGGAGGCAGCCATCCCTATCACTACATACATAAGAAGGTACAGCCTGAATTTTCCAAAGGTTGCAAACTCAATATTGGAATCCTCAACTTTCTTTGCATTTCTGTATCATTAAGTAAAACTATAATATCTTCTCTATTTGCTCCTGCCTCTGCCAGATCTGCCAATAACTCTATATCATCTATTCTCTGTTGGATCTCAAAATGTACTTCAAATACTAAATCATTATATATAATATCGTATCCATTCTCTGCCAGATAAAAACCAACCTGTGCAGCCAAATCTGAATGCACTCTGGCCGGCTCAGGTCTTGGATGTGCCTCACATGATGTGACCACTCAATCTCCACATTCTTATAATCCGGTAAAATATCGTCTAAAGTTTCCCTCAAACCTTTTATAACAAAATGGACAGTGTAATCATAAAATACTTTTAATCTTCTTTGACATAAATTTCCTTTTCTATTCACGTTATATCTGATGTGATTTCATATATTGTAGTATTTATTATAACATATACCAATTATTAAGGCTACCTTTAGACTTTAAATAATACTTGCCCTTGTCTTGAGATTTTACAACAACTAGCTTTAGTATGATGACTTCCTCTTCATTACCATATATCCTGCATCATCTACTGCCTTTGAGAGCTTTCAATATCAGGCGGATTTTCTTGAAAAGGACTGTTTGCCTACATATTATCTTCAAGACTCACAGTTGCCCAAGTTCCGTCAAGGCATTTTAATGCACTTCTGCATTTCTTACGCAATTTATTGCAACTCCGCACCGTCAATGCATGAAGCTGCTTCCATACGGATAATGTGACTTATCTCTATCCTTTTACTTTTCGGACTTCGTGAAAGCTCTTTCCATGCTCAGGACAGCAATCCCACCTTTTTCGAAACTTCTCTGTAGTTGATTGAACTGACGCAACTATTACGCGACAATTAATACTATAATTATATTTACTATATTCATTAAAAACCTCCCAGTTAGATATCCTTTAACTGGGAGTATATCCTTTGTTCTTAAAACAAGTTTTCTTTAAATTTTACTACAATATTATTCTATTATCTCTATACTTTTATATAAGCTCATACAATTTCTTTAGACCATTCATCATCCGACTGTTTTAAAAAGGTTTTAGAGAAGCAGCACCTGTTTTGAATAATAATAAAAGCTGTAATACAAATCATCAGGAACACATTACCTTCATCCCATCTCATTTCATCCTCTTCCTCATCATAAACTTCGGACCAAAAGATACTTTTCTATCAATCACTATCTTTGAAGTTCGGTGAAGGATCTACGATGCTCCATATTTTCGACAATATTACCGCTTCAGCTATATATCCGAACAATTCCGCAAGCTCCGGTACAAGATGAGTCTGCTGACCAGATTTTTATATCTGTCCTCCAAAGCTAGGAGTTCTGCCAGGAATATACAGGCAAAGGTGTTGCATACAGTGTGGACTGATGTTTCAATTCCTCATGCTATCTCTCCTCTCCTGCCGTCTCTATAGACTTTTTATCCTTCATTTCATTTAATGTTCAAAGCACTCGGGAAAGTCAGTAGCCCTTTTTATAAGTTGTGGTTATTCTGTGCTGCAAGTATATCCCTGGCTTTACATTTTTCTATATACTTTAAGTTTTCTTTTGTCATTTTTCCTCTAAAAACACCCTCTCATTATTTTTATCAAATGAGGGGCAAATAAATTATTCTAATTTTATATATTTCTTTGTTTCTTCATCTATATGATCCAAGGTCCATGTCTAATGTTTGCTGTCAGTCTCCAATCCTTTTTCTTAAGAAATGCCCGAAAGTCTGCCTATAGTCCTGTATATTTCATCGCCCAAGTAGGACAGCTGTTATCCTTACACATTACCGAAGAGTCCGCCATAAGAGCAGTATCGAAAAACAGTACGAAAACTTTGAAGTCCTGTAGTCTGTCCAAGCATCTTAGGACCAATAATATTTCCATCTCATCTGTTGTAATACCAAAATCCAAACTGCAAGAGCTGAAAGTGCTGATAATAGGTGAAACAAGTACTAGTATATATACTTGGAATCGCACTATAAAGGTCCAAAAGAAAGGTATTACATTGGTAACACCTACTACCATCATTTATAAGTAAAACGATATGGCATATGTATAAAAAGAGACATAAAGAAATAGTTTATAATTCCGATGATTATTGAGTCAATTATCTTACCGACAATAAACTTTTTCAAACATATTCTTTATATATCTAGCTTCTGTAACTATTTCATTGCTCATCTTTACTCCGACAATAGCATATACTATTTTTTCTTTTGCCTGAGATGCTAATATGGGTCTTCATATTTAGAAGATACATCATTACCATCAAACCGATAATAATATTTACAACTACACCCAATGCATTTATTACACCACTTGATGGATTTTTATATAAGTATTTGCATTGGGGCAAATACTGGTCATGTTGCTCTATCGCTTTAGTCTTTCACTAATATCCTGATAATTACCTATTATCAGTTTCTCAAAAATCAGGATTCTTATTGAGTATATCTTTAGCGCAATTTTCCAGATTTGCTCTGAAGGTGCATAGCTTATAACATTTGTAATACTGTTTACTAACCCAGGTATAATCATCATTATCAATGCAAATACTATAAAAATTATAAAATAATAAGACATGCTCAAAGTAGCCAACATTTTTGAATATCTCTCATACTTTTTCCACTTTGGGAACAGTGATGAAAGTATCTCTCCTATCCATCTACTTATGCGATCAATACCGGTGCCATCAAAAATGCCATCACTACACCATACAGTACTGATGAAATAGTAGATATTATAATTCTTATAGCTGAAGCTATAATTCCAAGATTATTAGAAAACCAAAGATATAACAAGTGCTATTATTATAACTACTAACTGACAGTCAATCCCAATTTAAAAATATCGTTCATTCTTATTATATTTCATTTTAAACCTCTAAAATAACACTATCATCTTTTATATCAATATTGGTTTCAAAAAATGCTTTTAATGTATCAAAAGCATATCCCACATCCTTGGTACCTGCAGTTTCATATGCAGAATGCATTGCCAACTGCGGTAATCCAATATCTACAGCATTCATACTTACACAGTATTTGAGAGGTTTCCAAGAGTTGAGCCACCTGCTATATCACTTCTATTTGCAAAAGTCTGATATGGTATATTTTTCTTCTCAAGAATCTTTTCTCAGTATTGATCTGCTAAATGCATCTGTTGTATATTTTTGATTTGCACTTTCTTTAATTGCGATTCCTCGATTTAAAACAGGTCTGCTTCTTTTACATCAAAACAGCTCCGGATGATTTGGATGAATAGCATGTGCATTATCACAGCTAATCAACATACTCTTTGCTATAGCTGTGTAATACTCTTCCTCTGATTTTCCAAGTGCAGTATTTACTCTGTCAAGTGTGCTTGCAAGGAATGTAGACATAGCACCCTGCTTTGTAACAGAACCCACCTCTTCATTGTCAACACCGCAAAGACATTTATATGGTTTTTATTTTCAGCCTCAACAAACTCCTCTAAGTGATGTAGTAAACACACTCCAAATCGTCAAGTCTTCCACTTGATATAAGTTCACTTATCAAATCCGATAATCGCCTGCCTTTTGTCTATTTACCAGATATAGATCTTTTGCAAGTATATCCCCAGACTCTATACCCATTCCTTTGCAATCATATTGTCAAAGTCAGATTCTTTAAGATTGCCTGCACTGAATATTGGAAGCATATCAACTTGATTTGTTGAAAGCAAATCCATATTTATATCCCTGTTAAAATGTATAGGTATTCATTAGGAATAATAAATAAATCTCTGTTTATATGAAGAAGTCTTGTTTCAATACCGGTATCAGTATTTACCATAACTCTTCCTGACAACGTCAGAGTTTATCAAGCCATCTATGGCATTAATCCCATACCACCATAGCCTCCACATTCAGCTTTAAGCAGCCATCTCGCTTCTATTATAGGTTTATCACTCGAAAACTTAAATGTGGGTGAATCAGAATGTGCGGCACTTATCTGAAAATGATAATCTCCTCAGCTATATCAAAAGCTATAAGACTTGATGAATTCCTTTTTGTATAATACTTTCCTTTGTTTATATCCCATTTCTCATTTTCAGGCAACAAATCAAAACCTGATTTTTGTAAAACTCTCGCATTCATTTATTGCGAGAAATATTGTATCATTGATGAATCCAAAAATCCGTCAAATCTCTTAAAATATCCATACAGCCTCTTTCTAATACTATTAAACCTGTTCCTCTGCCAAAAGATTTTCTATAAATTCATATACTCTTCTCTCGCCTGTTTGGTCTGTGATGAGAAAGTGCATAAGCATACGCCGTTCTTTGGTAATCCAAGTCCTTCTCTCACAATCTCTAACATATTTATCCACTTGACTTCTTTTTAACTTATCAAGCTTTAGTAGCTAGCAATTACAGGCTGATATCACGTTATATACAATCCAGTCATACATCTGCTTATCATTTTGCCCGGCTCATGTCTTTATATCTATCAGCAAAATATACATCTTATCTGCTTTAGAGTAGGTACTTTTCATCATCTTTCCCCATTTTTCCTTTTGTGCAAGGTTTTGCATTGCATAACCATACCGGGTAGATCAACAAAATATAGATCATCATTTTACTTTATACCTAATTTATGGTCCATGCGTTCTTCCGGGCTGACTGGATGTCCTTGCCAAAGATTTTCCTATTCATGAGAGAATTTATCAATGATGATTTTCCCACATTTTGACTTTACCTGCAAAGACTATTTCCGGATTCTGTCAGGAAATGTACTGGTAATACCACATACAGTCTCCAGCTCTGCTTTTTATTATCATAAGTACCTGTTTTATACTTTCTTATAATCAATTCTAATATGGTTTTTAATCTATCAATGCTACCTTTAGGACTTCTTTTATATCCTGTACATATACTATCTCTCAATCCATCTGTAATCCTCTGTGACAATTCAAAAATATCCACTTCATTTTCCTTCGGTACACATACTCTCTTTACTCCTGCAAGCTTGGCAGCCAGAAAGCTTTTCTTTAAACCACCCATAGGAAGTACCTTCCCCTTAGTATATCTCACCGGTCATTGCCACATCTGCTCTAACCTTCTTCTCTGAGAATTGCAGAAACTAAGTGCTGTGGTCATTGCCATCTAGCACTTGGACCATCCTTAGGTACAGCACCCTCAGGTATATGTAAATGTATATCATGCTTTTCAAAGAATTCGTCCTCTACTCATATTCCTTGTGCTATGCTCACAAGACTCTTTGCAATGACCGGCACTCTCCTTCATTACATCGCACATTTCCAGTAAGCGTCAGCACTCCTTTTCCCGGCATTACATTTACTTCAATGCTGAGAGTATTCTCACCTCACGTTGGTCCATGCCAGTCCTAGTAACCATTCCTCACCATGCGTTCTTTTTCTATCTCATCATATCTTACTTTTTCTTTTTCCAAGATGCTTGCGTACATTTTTCTCTGTGATTTTTAAAAGCTCTTTACTACCCCTCAAGTGATTCCTCGCACATTTTCTAGAATATCTCCTATTCTTCTTGAAAGATTTCTGGACTCCCTGCTCTCTGGTATAGTTGTGGATTATCTTCTTTATAGCCTTATCACTGAAATTGATGACCTTATTCTTCAGTCCATTTTCCTTTATCTCCTTAGGTGCAAGATACTTCTTAGCTATATGGATATTTCTCATTTTCGTGTATGTACGAACTTATCTCTATAATATCCATTCTATCCAAAAGTGGTCTTGGAATAGTTTATCAAGAGTATTGGCTGTGGCTATAAATGAACTTCAGATAAATCAAGCGGTATTTCAAGATATCTGTCCCTAAAGGTCTTATTTGTGCTCTCCATCGAGTACAAAGTGCTGATGACACATCCCCTTTATAACTCTAGAACTCTTATCTACTTTCATCTAAGAGGATCAATGGATTGGAAACTTTTGCATTTTTATAGCTTCTACTATTCTTCCTGGCATAGCTCCACGTACATGTTCTTCTATGTCCTCTGATCTGCCTCATCACCTCACACCCACCGGCGCTTATTCTCACATATTTTCAGGTGCCTTTTGAAACACTCTGTTTAGCTATAGAAGTTTTTCCGGTTCCCGGAGGTCCTACAAGACAGAGTATTGGAGAATTTCTGTAGATTCAATATTCTAACAGATAAAATACTCAAAGTATTCTGTCTTTAACCTTTTCCAGACCATATGATCCTCATCCAAAAATCTTTTGCATGAATTATATCATTATTATTCCTCACTTATATGCAAAAAGGCATCTCAAATACTGTATCCAGATGCATGTCTTTCATAACATTACCTTCTGCACCATTAGCTTGCGGTGTTCAATCTTGAAATATCCTTTTCAGCTTTTCCTTATGTTCATCATCCAGTTTAACTTTCTTTAATTTTTTCTGTATTCATCTGAAACTGTCTCTATAACCTGCTATTTTGCCATTTCATTCTGAATTGCTTTCAGATGTTCTCTAAGAATATAATCTCTCTGATTTTTGGAAATATCCTTATCAACCTCTGATTTTATCTTTTCTGCGATCTCCTTCCTGTTCATGAGCTCACCTCATAATTTCCATAAGAAGCATAGACTCTTCAACCGGAGTCTTTGCAGCATTTATACTTTTTCTTTTATCATAATCCAAATTCAAGGTTAACCTCAGCCCTATCTAAAAGCTCAGGTAAATTATCTATAGAAAGTAGTTCATTCAGAGAAAATTATTTTTAAATCTTGCATCTGTATCACTATAGCCTCTCATAGTTAACTGCAGACTTTTAACATCCTGTCAAAGCCCTCTTCAGACTGTATATATTCCTCCACTTCAGCCTCATATTCATTTTCGGCATAATTATCCAGTGATTTTAAGCTTAGCTCTTCTCAAAGCTCTTATTGCCACCTCTATAATACCATTATCTCTAGTCTTAACACTCTCGACCTTGGCTATAACACCATTAATCTCAGTGAATGCACTATCCTTTCTTTCCAACTCATCATCTGATTTTGAATCTTAGTAAAGAAGTTCTTCATTATTTCATGAAGCTTCCAATTGTACTTTTCAGTTTTTCTCGTCAGAGCTGAGAATCCGATAATTTCTCCAGGAAAAATCACCTGTCCTTTAATCAATATTGTTTTCAATTTGTTCATTTATTCCTAATATATACAATACCCCGGCTTCTATCCGAGGGTAAGTATTAATTCTAAGACAATTTCGCTATTTTCGTCTGTTGTCTTCTTCTTTTGATCTTACAGTTTTGTCTCTGTATACAATATCCGGCTCTCCACCATCTATTGTTTTCCTTTGTAATAGTGCAAATACCGATATTCGGATCTGAAGGTATCTCATACATAACATCTGTCATCACACCTTCAAGTATTGATCTTAAGCCTCTTGCACCAATCTTTCTTTCAAGTGCCAGATTCTGCCACCTCTTCAATAGCCTTATCCTCAAACTCAAGCTTTACCATCATCAAGCTCAAATGAGCTTCTGATACTGCTTTGTAATAGCATTTTTGGGTTTTGTCATTATCTCTACAAGTGTATCCTTATCCAACAAATCTAAAGATACTGTCACCGGTACACGACCTATAAACTCAGGTATAAGACCAAATTTAGTCAAATCTCAGGAAGTACCATCTTAAACAATTCATCCTACTGACTTGGAATTCTTCTCAACTACATCTGAATTAAATCCAATACTTCCCTTTTGAAAGTCTGTTCTCCACAATTCTCTAAGCCATCAAAAGCTCCACCACATATGAATAATATATTGGTGGTGTCTATCTGTATAAGCTCCTTGTTGTGGATGTTTTTCTTCCTCCCTGTGGAGGCACTGAAGCTATACTTCCTTCCAGTATCTCGTAATGCCTGCTGCCACCCCCTCACCTGGATACATCTCTGATAGAGTGCATTCTCGAACTCTGTTATTTTCATCTATCTCGTCTATAGATAATTTCCATATTCAGCTCTCTTTACATCCGTCAGCTGCCTGAATAAAGCTGAAGAGAATATTTTCAACATCTTCTCCACGTACCCTGCCTCTGTAAGTAGTAGCATCTGCAATAGCAAATGGTACATTCAAAATTTTTGCAGAGTCTGTGCCAAATATGTTTTTCCTGAACCGGTAGGTCCAAGCATCAAAAATATTACTTTTTGTATTTCAACTTCCAATTCTTCTTAGACTTTATTCTCTATAATGGTTATATACTGCCACAGACAATACCTTCTTGGCATCATTCTGTCCGATAACATAATCATCCAGGAAATTTTTGATTTTCCTTTGCACAAGATTTATATCATTTGAAGTATCATAATAGTCGTAGCCCCTCAAGCTCCTCTTCAAGTATCTCTGAACACTAACTCTATACATTCATCTAAATCTACCCATTTGGACCTGAAAGAGTCTTCTAACCTGATTGGATGTTTTTCCACAAAATGAACAACTTATTTTGTCCTTATTGGCCATAATACCTCCTTAGTGGTGTTCTATAACCTTATCTATGATTCCACTAAGAAAGGGCTTCTTCGGCAGACATGATAATTGTCTCTCTCAGTATCTCTTTCTATGACCCTCTATTAGCTGATTTGTATTCTCTGCCAATATTTTATTTAATTTCTGTTTTGTTTTTAATATTTGCTCTACACCTATCTTTATATCACTGGCCTGACCTGAGCACCGCCTGAGGCTGATGAATCATTATCTCGGCATTTGAAGTGCGTATCTCTTTTCCTTTGTTCCACCTGCCAAAAGGAATGCTGCTCCATGCCTTTGCAGCCATACCCCATACATATGGTTGACATCACATTTTACATATTGCATAGTGTCATATATAGCCATACCTGCCACAACACTTCCACCCGGACTGTTTATATAAAGATTGATATCCTTTGTAGGATCTTCTCGACTCTACAGAGAAATATCTGTGCCACCACTAAACTCGCAGTAACATCATTTCTCTCTTCTCCTAAGAATATTATTCTATCCTTTAATAGTCTTGAGTATATATCAAAGGCCCTCTCAGCCTCTGCTTGTAGACTCAATGACTGTGGTACTAAACTCATAACTCTCTATCTTTAAGGATTTCAAAATCCTTTAATACTCCAATAAGCCAGCCCTTAAGGCTGACTTATTTTTAATAATTTATACTAATTTAGCATTTTCTACTAAAAAGTCAATAGCTTTTTGAACAGCAAGATCATCGCTCATCTGCTTTCTCTCATTCTCACCAAAGAATCCTTTAATCTTCTCCAATTCCATCTTGCAAGAATCTGCTATCTTTTTGTAGCTCCTCATTTATCTCATCTTCACTCTCATGGTGATATTTTTCAGCCTTTGCAACTTCCTCAGAACAAGTCTTGTCTTGATCTGCTTTAAAGCCTGTGGCTTGAACTGATTATTCAAATCTGCTCTTTGTCATGCCTGTAATCTAAGATACTGATCAAGTGTTATTCCCTAGCTCTGCATTCTTCTACTATAATCTGCTCAAGTCCCCTCAACCTGGCATCTCACCATAGGATCCCGGAATATCCATAGCAGAAAGTCTCAATCAACTTATCCACTATAGCATTCTCATTCTCTGTAGCTGCTCTCTTAGCCTTAGCCTCTGAAAAGCTGCTTCTTCAAATCTTCCTTGTGCTCAGCCATTGTATCAAACTCACTAATCTCACTTGCAAAGTCATCATCAAGCTCCGGAAGTTCTTTCTTTTTGATTTCCTTTACAGTACAAGCAAATACTGCTGCCTTACCTGCAATATCCTTCATCTGATAGTTCTCAGGGAATGTAATATTTACATCAAAAGCCCTCACACTGCATTATGTCCAATGATCTGAGTCCTCAAATCCCGGTATAAATGTGCCTGAACCGATAACGAGAGGATAATCCTCGCCCTTACCACCATCAAAAGCAACACCGTCAATTCTTCCCTCGAAGTCAAGAGTGATATTGTCACTCGTTTTCTACAGCTCTTCCTCCACAGTAATAAGTCTTGCATTCTTTTCCTGCTCGCTCTTTAATGCACTTGCAATATCTTCATCGTTTACAACTTCATCAGCCTTAGCTACTTCAATACCTATCTCTCCAAGATTTACTTCCGGTCTAACTGACGATCAAAGCCTCATATACTGAAATCTTCGCCTTTCTTGCATTCTTGATATCTATCTCAGGTCTTGAAACGATCTCCAGTCCGCTCTCTCTCTGCCAGTTTGATATGTTGCATCAAGAATAAAAGTCAATAGCATCCGGAATCAAATTCTCTGATCCGTCCATCTTCTGCAAAAACTTCCTGTATATGTCCCTCTAAATCCCGGAACATTGAATTTATTTTTATTTTTCTTAAAGGATTCAGCTATAGCCTTATCAAATTCTTTAGCTTCATCTGTGACTGTAAGCTTTTGCCATATTTTTCTAATTTTTGGTACTTCTACGCTCATTAAAGTTTCTCCTTGTTTTCATAATGCGTAAAGAGGCACATCTAATTAATCATTATAGACAAAGCTAAATCTCATCACAACAGTGATTAAAAAGTTTTCAAAGCTTATTTTCGTAATTCTTTAAATATTATTTATCAGCTAATCTACCAAACAACCTCCGGCATAATCACTCTCTTTATAAAGACTTAAAGGCATTACAAGAATGTCCTCTACCCTGCTGCCATACTCCTTTACATATGCGTTCTCTATCTTCAGGTGAATAATCATATATTCCTATAGAATAACTATGTCCACTTTTTAATTCCACATCAAATTCTAATTTATCTGTCTTTATATTTATATTTTTCCTGCAATACCTGCTGCTGTGGTTTCAAAAACGCCTTCAAAACTATGCTTTCCACCATTGAGTGCTACCACCTTTTCTAAGTTCTCTCTGTAGTAGCATCAAACTGTGAAATGTCCTGTTCATCAATTTTTAAATTCTTTCCATACAAATGAACAATAGCCCTATTCTGATTCTCATTTGCAAACTCCTTAGCTTTCTCCTGCCTCTTTATTAAGGCTCATCATAATAGCAAAAAGCACTGTCCCAAACCACTACTACTACTGCAATGATAATAAATGTCCTATCCATAATTCCTCCAAAATAGTTCTTTACACTTTATATATTAAAGGCAGAGATATTATAACAAGTATAGATTAATCCTGCAATATTTATATATCGCTTATATTCAAACATCCAAATTTTTACTGTCATAGATCATAAAATCAATTTATAGATTACATATATTTATTAAATTGCCACTGGAAAATCAACTAAAATCGACTTATAATTTATCCATAAGATATTTTTACAATATAAAACTTGTTTTTATATATAAAGGAGTAGTATGGAAAATATAGAGATAGAAAGGAAGTTTCTTATAAAATGAGATCTAGTGATTTGGATGTTCTGAAAAGAATCGATATGATCATAGGGATATTTTAAATACGAATCCAGTAGTTAGGATAAGAAAAGAAAATGATGATTATGTTCTCACCTATAAAGGGAAGCGGTCTGCTATCCCACAGCAATACAATCTTCCTCTTGATAAAGAGTCCTTTAATCATTTACTTTCAAAAATGTGACTGAGTATAATTATATCAAAAGCAGATATAAAATACCTGCCTGAAAACAGCCTCTGTAGTGGAACTGGATATTTTTAAAAAGTGATCTTTCAGGGTTTGGTCTTGGTTGAAGTAGAATTTAAATCAATAGAAGAAGCAAAGTAATTTTACTCCGCCAAAATGGTTCGGCGGAGGATGTAACAGAGGATAAGCGGTACCATAATTCGTATATATCTAAATATGGTTTTTGCTAAATGGAGATATTGAAAATGGTCTATCTAAAAACGCAAATTTTAGTCATGGACTCATAAAAATAAATCTATACATTCAAGTCCAGGACTTTTTAGGTTTGTAAATTAATCAAGATATTTATAATTAAAGATCAGGAGAATATGGCTCAAATCAGGTCATACTCCCTAATTTGAAAACTTCATATTCTCCAACAGACAACAATACTACCTTGCCATATTGTATATATTATACATATCCTGATAATCCAAAACTTTGAAGCATCCATACTTCTTGACTTATTGTATGAGCAGTTTAATGCCAAATCTCTATATCCTTATCCCAATTTCTCTTGCAAGTAGATCATCAGAAATTTATAGGCATGCTTTCATGGATACAAAAACTCGTCTGTTTTTCAATACCTATATCAGCAGCTTTACAATCATCTACTTCATCTATTCCATAAACCTTCTCTTGCAAAAAGCTTGCAAATCTGGATATATTTTTCGTCCTTACATATTTTGCCCAAAGCAGACCAAAGAGCACTAAAGTAGCTCCATGTGTGGAATCAAATAGTGATGATACTAGCCATTTCCAAGCTGATGACAGGACCAATCTCCATCTCTAGCTGCATCACCTTTGCACCAAGTCCTGTCAAACCAATATGTGATATGCTACCACACCCACATCACTTCACTCATAGCCTCATGAAATCTGTAGGATTTTCTATTGCCTTCGGTCCAAACTTTATAATATCTCTAAACAGTCCTTCTGCCATCTCATCAGTCAGATGATTACCCAAAAATATTTGTAAAATATCTCTCTAGAGTATGCATAAAATATCAGCTACTCCTGCCCCAATCTGATACTTTGGCAAAGTATATGTTAGCTCAGGATCCATTATAGCAAACTTACATCTATGTGTAATCTGTGGTAATTCCCTTCTTTATATGAGTTCCTGTAATATCATCTGTAGGTACAGCAGAGTCACTTGTCTCAGGAACCTGCTGCAGCTATAGTCAAAATAGTACCTATAGGTATGGATCTTTCCACTTTTTCTCTGAAAGAAAAACTCTTCTATATCAGTATCCGGATTTGCCACACCCATTGCTACAAACTTCGCAGTATCTATAACACTGCCTCCACCTACTGCCAGAATAAAATCTGCTCCGAATTCACAGGGCTTTTTGTAGTCATTTCCTTAGCCTTACTTAATAGAGGGATTTGGTACTACACTCCTAGTAAAATTACCTCCATATCCTCGTCTTTCAGCTTATTCTCTACTAAATCAAGTAATCCACTTTTTCTTTGCACTGTTACCACCATAGATAACAGCAACCTTTTTGCCCCTGTATTCATTTATAAGATTACCAACTTCTCCTACTGTGCCTCACCAAAAATAATTCTTGTAGGTGAATAATAATTAAACTCAGCATATACTACCTCACTTTATATTCATTCTCTTTGTCAAGTCCATATAGTCCTTGCAATATCTTTTTCCAAATTTCAGCTGTTTTTATAACACTAAGTTTGCCTCTTGTACCAGCCGTTCTATAGCTATTCTTTCCTTACTTTTCCTCAATCATCCTAGCAAATCAAACTCCACAAATGTGTCGACAATTCCTTTGTATTAGGCCTTTTTCTCCAAATTTATTTTGGTGTAAATTTAATACTTTTTATATATTCTATATCAAAACTCAGTATTAGCAAACAACAAGTATTACCCATAAAAATAAATACAACCATAAGCTTTTTAACACGGCTGTATAAAAACTAATATTAGTATTAAGTTAATAGTAATTTACAATGTTTCATACATATATTTCAGTCTATCCATTGCAGGCTTATTTGAATATATTGATAATTCAGGAAGTCTTTTATAATTTGGAAGCTATTTCCAACATCAGATAATCATCATATCCTATTTTCTTTAGAGATTTAATAACTTCAAAAAGTCTACATCCCCTGCAAATATATCCACAAATGCCCCTCAATCCACTTTTGTTCTACTCTATAATCACTTATATGGATCTTTTTAATATGTTTGCTCAATATTTCCTATATAATCACTAGGATCACCCTATGTACATAATATTTTTTCCAACATCAAAATAGGGCACTCACATATTCAGAGTTTATATCATCCAAAAATTTTTATTTCTATTGGAGACAGCAAAAATTTGTTCCATACATTCTCTATGCCTATCGATACTTTATACTCTCTTGCTACTTTTTCCAATTTTAAAAATAATTCATACGGCTCTATCATATGCTACATCATATGCTACTTTTTCAGGATTTTTGCAAAACCGCAATGTGTATATCCGGGAATTACTAAAAATAGTGTTGGCACCAAGTATACTTGCAAATTCTAATTGTCTTTCTATAATATCTTACAGCTTTTTCTAATACTTAAATCATTGGAAACAGGATTGTTATCCACAAAGACCAAACGCCAACGCTCGAGTATCTCCAGACCATTTGCATTTGCCATTTTTGATTTCTAACACTTCTGCCTTTTCTCATACTTGGATTTAGATACCCTTCCTCGCTGAGTACCGGTTCAACCCCATCATATTTCATCAGGCTTACATTAGAAAAATATCCTTTAAATCTATGTTTTCTGAAAAGAGAACATACTATATCCTAATTTTCATATACCAGCTCCAAGTGTGACTATTCTACCCATTTCTAAAGACTCCTTTATAGCCTCCATAACTTGCATTGTATTTTTAATACTCTTTAAAACTTACTATTTCTGATCTCTATTCTCATTAATGCAGTCTACAAAATGTTTCAGCTCTGATTGATATGCGTCAGCATCATATAAACTCACTTTTTCTATACCATGACTCTACTATATACATTAGAATGCCTTACTGCACTTTCTATTTTTCAAGATTTTTCAAACGGCTTTCATCTCATATTCGTAACTTGCCTCATCTCCAACCATACATAGTTTCATAGTAAAAGGATAATTTTCACTCATGCTTATTATTCCATGGATACTCGCAATTACATTTCCGTTAAAAGTCATACTTGTATTAACAAAATTCAAGCATCATTTTTCGTCTTTAACTCCATTTGCATATACAGTTACAGGTCTTTCCAAATAAATACACCAAAAATCTATATCTCTTAAAATGCAGATCAAATAATCCACCACCACTTTTTACTGGCTTTTATACCATGAGCTCCAACTTGGTGGTTCAGACAGTCTGGCAGCTTCATATACCTTAAATTTACCTAGACGACCTGTTTTCATATGTATTCTTAGCGTTTCATATTCTTCCCAAAATCTTAATACTTGACCTAAATACAGTTTTGTATTATTTTTCCAGTACCTGAAAATATATTCTCTAATGAACTCATACTCCAGAGTTTAGTGGCTTTTCACATATTATATACCTTACGTGTTCACTTGCTTTACAATATACTCTTCATCGCAAAATGTCGAGAAGCGCATATCCACGAAATCTATAGTTTCTGAATTAAAAAGTATCTAATAAATCTTCACTATAGATGCAATTATATTCTTTGGCAAACTTTTTCACCTTTTACCTTATTCTTATCAACAATACCAACAAACAACTTCTTCCATACTATTATATGTGGATGCATGAGGTTTGTCCCATAAAGACCTGCACCGATAATTAATACCCTTAACATTTTCTTCCTCTTATACTCGCTACATTACTAAAAACCACTGCTGCTGCAATAATAATACCTGTTATAATTGTTTTGTATATAGTTTCTACCTGTAAAATATTCATAGCATTACTTATAACTCCCATCAAAATACATCCTAAAAAAAGCACCCGCTATGCTTCCTTTCCACCTTCAAATGTAACTCCACCTATAATCGCTGCAGTCAAAGCACTTGTTTCGTAACCCAGACCTGCATTTGCTGTTACAGAATCTATTCTGGCTGAAAACTATAGCTGCCACAGACAGAATATTCCTGATAATGAATATATCAGTATCTTGTACTTGTCTATTTCTATTCCACATAAATAAGCATTTTCTCATTTCCACCAATGCCATCAGCCGCTTTCCAACAATAGTTTTTATTCATTGGAATATAGCTAAAAATAATCATAAGAATCAGCACTATAAGCATTGCAGGAAAAACTCAAAAATTTTGTTTTGCGCAAAACATCAAACCACCTGAGAAACTCATTATTCTTCCCTTAGATATTGTAGAGGATAGACCATAAAAATATTTGACTGGTTCCTAAAGTTATTATGAGGTGGAATACATTTTGATTTTGCTATTATAAATCATTTAATAATCCACAAATCAAGCCTGTAATGATGCCACCAAATATCACTATAATAATATTCTGTCCCATTGCTAATAATGCAGCCATTACAACTGACGAAAAGTGCCATATATGTTTTCCAAGAGAGATCTATTCCACCACTTATAAAGCAACATGCTCATAGCCATAGTAAGTCACACCTATTACAGATATTTGACCCAAAAATAGTAACTATATTCTTTATAGTTATAAATTTAGGATTTATAACTGCTAACACGGCTATTATTGCAAATATCACAAATGCAAAAAGTATCCTTTGATCTTTAAGTATAATCTTATTCTCTTTCATAATTAATTTACTCCTAAAAGCTTTTTCTATGATATTTTCTTCATTTATCTCTCATCACCTATCAGCTCTGTTTCTATTTTTATGGTCTCTGATAACTAATACTCTATCACTCATAGAAATAAAGCTCCGGCATATCTGAACTTATCATTATTATACTTTTTCCTCTTTACAAAGTTTTGACATCTGGCTGTAAAACTCCGACTTGGCACTCAATATCTATACCTCTCGTTGGTTCATCAAAAATATAAATATTTTTGGTCCATCAATAACCATTTAGCTAATACTACTTTTGCTGGTTTCCACCTGATAAATATATAACTTCTGTATTTACACTTGGAACTTTATATGCAAGTTATTTATCAAAGGAGAAATAGCCTCTTTTTTGTTTCTTTACATTATTAAATATCCCTTTAAATATTTTACCCTATAGCTACCAAACTGATATTATCCAAAAACGCTTGCCCTCAAGCCAAGTCCAAGTGCCTGTCTGTCTTCTGTTATATGTGCAAATCCCTCTTTTATACTATCCTTAGGCGATTTTATTTTTCACCAAACTACCATTAACATAGACTTCACCACTATAAAAACTGTCCGCTCCAGTTATTGCTCTAACTATCTCCGTCCTACCGGAACCAACCATTCCGGAGAATCCAAGTATTTCACCTCTTTTAAAGAAAAACTTATAGGTTCAAACTCTTCATATAGCTTTAAATCTTTTACTTCAAGTACTACATCACCTATCAGATCTCTCTAGTATAAAAACTGTCTATAGATCTTCCTACCATATCTTTGTAGTGATTACTCTTAAGTCTATGTTTTTACTCGAATTTTTCATAAGTACTAATTGATTTGCCATCTCTTATAACACTTATCCTATCCGCTATTTCTCTAACTTCCTCCAGAAAATGAAATATATATTATACTCAACACCTTTATCAGATATTCCTCTTAACCAAGTCTAATACTTTTTGCATCTTTAATATTAAACATAGATGTAGGTTCGTCCATAATAAGTATTTTTGGGATTAGTTACAGAGCTTTTAATATTTTTACAAACTGTTTATCTGCTACAGATATATCAGCAACCCTTATCTAAAGTTTAAGTTTATTCCCTAAATCTCTTATAAACTCGGATGTCTTATTTATAGCACCCTACTATCATAAAATAACATTTTCTTTATCTCATTTCCTATAAATATATTTTCAGCTATAGACATATTCTGTACCAAATCATTCTCTTGATAGATTATACTTATGCCTAGACTTTTTAGACAAATTAAGTTTAGCTTTGTATAATTTTCTCCCAGAATATTTATATCTCCACTATCAGGAATATATGCTCTGATAGTATCTTCATAAAAGTCGATTTACCCTGCACCGTTCTCTCCAACCAGACAATGTATCTCTCCTTTTATAAGATCAAAAGTAATATCTGATAAAGCATATATTCCTGAAAAGCTCTTTTTAATCCCTTGATTTTCAACAACTTTTTCATCACTCATTATTCTTTTCCATTACTTAGTATAAACATAATTATATGCGGCATCATAATCATCCCATCGTTATAAAATCATCTAATTTATCCGCACTGACCGGTATTATTGGAAGAGCTTTAAATTTCTCTACTTCCTTATTTAAAACAACACTGTCATAAAGATTCTGGAATGTTGTTATGCTTGTATACTTACCGGAGCTCGTCATATTTGCACTTTCTGATACCATCCGCAGCATTTTTGTAATCATCTGGTGATCCACCTGTTGATACTATAGGGATATTATCTAAACCTGCATCCTTTACCGCCTTATAACATCCCTGAGCCATTAATCCATTATTTGCAAATATAATCAAACTCTTTACCCTGATGATATTAAGTCTGTAGTAATATTATATGCCTTTTCTGTTTGCCAATCTCCATGTAAGGTAGAAACCACACTTACCTTGTCTCCAAATTCTTTTAACGCTCTATCTACACCTTCCTGATACTTTTCATACACTCCTGCACCCTCTTGTCCTGCACAGAAGAATACTTTCGCATTAGGTTTTGTCTCTGCAATATACTTTATAGCCGCATATCCTATATCATCATATTTGCAGGCTATACTTGCAATGTAGTCACCTGAATCATCATTCATCTCAAAGTTTTTCCACCGTTACAGAGTATTCCTGCTTCATTCGCCATTTTTACCAATGTGACTTCCTTGTTCCGTGGATATAGGAAAATATAGAAATACCATCTCACCCTGCTGTATTAATGACTCCATCGCTGCAACCGACTCTTCCAAACTATTTTGTGAATCAAGAATTACCGTTTTCACCTTTACATCTTGTTTTGTAGCCGCATATTCAAAAGCCTTGGCAGAATATTCATTCCATATATCCTTCATATCATAAGCAATATATCCGAGTATATTCATCTTTTGTTTCAGCCTTCTCTGTAGCTTGTTGCTTGTCATCTCCTACATTACCACTATCTTTAGCACATGCAGCTAAACCAATACCTAATACCATACAACCAAGTGCAACCAATAATTTACTTTTCTCATATTTCCCTCCTAAAATGAAAAACCTTTTTCTTTAAATAAGCTGCTGAATCTATAACAGCCTTAGTTACATCCTCTATGTCGCTACACCTTTTTCTGTAAACTCTATCTCTATGCTGAAAGGACAATTATTATTTTCCAGCCCTAACTTCTCAAATATTATATCAAAGTCTATATTCCCTTTTCTAATGCCGGAAAAATTCCATCATTATTTTTCCTGCCTTATCCTTAAAGTGCATATATAATACATCCTTTTATACAAAAATCTATATCGACTTCCGGCCTTACATTACTGTAAAAATAACATTTGCAGTATCATAATTAATACCTACATACTTGCTATCCACTTTATCTATTATGTCTTTTTAACACTCTGGCATTCAGATACTCTCCATGAGTTCCAGTACAAGTTTTACATCTTCTAACTCTAATATTTCTATTGGTTCTTTTATATTTTTTTATTAAATCTGCATCTTCACACTCTTTATCTTTCAAATGTGCCTCACCTACAGAGGATACTATGTATTTAGCTCCAAAAATTTAGCAAGATGTATATTACATATAAAATCTTTCAACCTGTCCTTATCCAAAAGATTAGAATGTCACTAAATCCTACACATTCAGATTTAATCTATGCATTAAGTCCTTTATGCTTTGTAGATATTCAAAACTCATATCTTTATATACATATTTCCGTCCATCCCTTAGTTTGCCGTCAGTTCTATATATTTTAAATCCTGATATTTCATAGATGTTTCCTCTATACCAAAAACCATGATATGTGTTTGTATTTACAGCTATAATTCTTTCCATACGCTCTTTTCCCTAACTCAAAACAAATCTCCCTCTGCATTCCTGCTAAAAATCAAAATGCTTATCAATATAATACTTTGCGGCTCCTATAAAATATTGCCGAATCTTTCAGTTTTTGTCATACTTTTATGTTTATATTCTTACAAAACTGTGTAAACCCATTAATTTTTATATTTGTCTGTATCCTACTCAAATACTTCTCTCCCAGTTTCCTACCAATTCCTCCTATTACAATTATTTCCAGTTTAAAATCACAATAATTTTCCCTAAAGCATCACTCAACTCATCTGCTAATTCATATATTAAAGCATCTGCTTTTTCATTTCCCCTTAGACGACGAGCTCTTCAGGTCCCTAAACAAGAAATCAATATCAAAATCTTTATCTATAAGACCATACTCAATAGCTCTATTTCTAGAGATAACTCTCTATATAATTTTTCTAGCACCCTCCCTATTCCCACAACTGCATAGTGCTCCGTCCTTTTTAATTGACATATGCCCCAACTGCATAGCTAATCCCGTAGTTCCTCTAAGTATTTTTGAATCATATTATAAAACTTGCTCTACACCTTCATTTATATTTATATATATAGTTTGCACTCTCCACACAGCCAAAAGTATTTTCTGCATATCCTAAACTTGTAGTATCATTAAAAAGCTAGTCCATATTGTTGTGGAATATTATCTCTTAAATCATCTATAAATGTATCATTCTTTTTCCATATCCAGAACCATAGTGATTATATTCCTATTAATATTATCTATTATTGCCGGTAATACTATACATACACCTAATATTTCTGATGAGTACTTGTTCAAACTTTCTTTTATGATATCCGATAAATACTTCATATATTTTCCTCCCTTATATGTATAGTTATAGTTTTTCTCGCACCCTCATACGACAGCGTTACCAAATCTATTTCTACACTTTTCATTATATTAACTACTAATATAAATCTATCTTTGTTTACCACTAGTCCATTAGGTCTACGTCCTTGCATTCCACTCTCTACTGTGCCAATGTCTACAAGCATTTTTCATTTATTAATTCATCTACTAACAATGATACAGTCGATTTTACTAAGTTTGGTTTTACTTGCAAGTCTTGCTCTAGATATTCCCTCATTGTTAGATATTATATTGTATAAATTCTTCTTTGTTTTATTCTTTATAACTTGTTGATGTGTCATTACTCCCCCTATAATTCGCGATGGATTTAGTTTCGTTCTAAAGTACTTATTAAACGTAGTATATTATATATTTTTATGTATTTCAATATACTTTGTTTTATAAATTGTATCTTTGGTTGAATATATGAGTTTTTGACCCTATTATATTACATACATTGTTCTTTTTATAATTTATTTATTTTGTGAATCTTTGATATATTTTAAATAGACATTTTTATATATTATGTTCTAGTATTCCAATTGAGATATTACATTAATAATTTTATAAAAAGGGCGAGCCAAATTCCAGCTCGTCAAACAAATGAAAATGAAATGTATAAATACATCATCCCACAAATACTTTCTATTTACTACAATTTTTCCTATCCCAATATCCCCTATGTACCTTTTGCTGCTTCTTCCTCAACATCCGAAATTGGACCCATAACTTCAATCTTCTTTTGACCTGCTGCAAGTATTTTTCTGCATGGCATATCAAACGTTGGTTTTCTCATTACTACTGTGAGTTCTAAAAAGCTTTCTTTCAGTCATCCCAAATACTACTCTTCCTATATTTGCCCAGTATATTGCACCGGTACACTAGAGCCTCGTTCAGCGTCGTATGCAAAGTGCATTTCCAAAAGAAAATCCTTACTATATATACATGAGACGCTTTGCTGCCAATGTTGTTCAACATGTCCATACATATTCCTTCTATAATTTCACATTCTCCTGCTCTAATAGAATGTTCCATTTTTCGTCAACCAGTATAGCTCAAAAGGCGTATTTCCATTTTCTTTGCATTTTGAAACTTCAATACATCTTCTCAAGTAGTATTCGTGCTTTTGATCTCCATATTTTCTTTATTATTACTCTATAAATTTATCAGCTTTCATCTGTTCAATATATTCATTGTACATGACTTTGCTTTTCAGCCGGAACCAATTCACTCAAGTTCCCTGCAGACAATACACTCTTTGCAAATCACCATACAATACCACCTCCAGATTTTCCTTCTTCAATGGCCTTAAAGCTTAATTCAATAAGTGAAGAATTATCTGTGATCTGTGATCCTATCACACATTCATTTTGACCTAAAATATCAGCCGGTTGTCCTATGTCATATACTTCAACTTTGCCTTTTGCTGAATTCATGTTCATCAATAGCCTGTCTTGCACCTGAGTCAACTGCTGAAGCATCTCCAAAAATACATCTGCATTCTGCTCCATCATTGCATTTGCAAATTCTATTCCTTTTGAAGAATCATCAAAGGAGTTTGCATAAACGGCATCCAAAACATTGATACTCTTTCCATCTTTTTCGGCAACATACTTTGCTGCTTCTGCATATCCTTTATACTTTGCCACGGTTGTTGTCGACTCCATTCCACCTATAAACGCTATGTTGCCTGTTTCAGACATAAGTCCAGCCAATGCACCTGCTATCCAGCCAATTTGTTGTGCATTAGGAGAAGTGATGTTACATTTTTATTAGTTGCTTTTTCAGGCACATCTGTGTCTCCGTTTAATATGGCAAAAGCAATGTTGGGGTATTCATTAGCCACCTGTAAAACAGCATCTGTATATTCACCACCCGGGCATATATTAAATTAAATCCGGCATTACAGTATGCAACCATTGCATCATAATATCCATCTTGTGACAAATTATCTGTATACTCCATTGTCCAATCTGCATTTTTTCTGGCTGAAACCAACTCACTGTAACATACAGTACCCCATCCTCCATCATTAATACTACAGTTTAAAAGAAATAAATGCCACCTTATATTTCCCACTTTTTGTGTATCACTTGTATACTCTCGTTTGTCTTTGCACCTCCTCCACATCTCCAAGGTAAATATCATAGTTGTAGCCATGTAACATAGATATTACCTTCTTAAATTTCATCATAAAAACATCCTCCTTTTTAAAATTATTTATCTCTGTTCGCCCTACAATAAGGAAGTCCATTCGCTTTTTGGTCCTGCTTTATTAGAGCCCTATATAGCTAATACTGCGCATTGTTGCTATATATGGAATCATTTGGAAAAACTGATATTGTAGTCCAATACTGCTAACCTGTAATCTTATCGAATTGCATCACATAGTCCAAAGAACGCATGTCTACTAACTCCTGTTCCCATCCACCTTCCAATATAACCGCAGCCAATACAATAAATCCTCTACCTGATACTATCCCTCCGTATAAGTTGTAGAATAGCATGTTTGTCAGGTCACGCCCTCCTGTTGCTGCAAGGCACCGCATATAATACAAGATATATATTTAATTCCTACTAACATTAATTCCAATGTTGCTGAAGCTTTAGGGTGTTCTCCTACTGATTTATAATTAAGTCCCATCTTTTGTCTTTTGACACTTGTCAAAAGGCACCATTAAAATGCCAAATAAACCATAGGTGTCTCGATGGAAAACTTAATTCACTATATGCAGTGTCTTACTCCAGTATCGATATCTCTATGGGCTTCATAGTTCAATCTGTGTCAATGAATTTCCTACACCAAATGAAATTCTATATATAAATGAGGCAAGGGCAGGTGCCAGAAAATATTCATAGCTGCACCATATACAATATAGTTAGCACAAAGTGATATGGTTGAAAAAGCATAAATTAAATTTATCAATATACCTGCAACAGCTGCACCCCAATATTCCCAGCCAAGTATTTCCGGTATAATAAGTAACCGCAAAACCTACAAGTGCACCAATTGCTGCAGGCCTTCCAAACCAATATTTACCATACCCGCTTTTCTGAGTAAAGCTCAGCCAGTGCAGTAGCTAATAACGGAACTGCCATCCTGACAGATGCGGATACAATACTTAAAATTAATGTTGTATCTATGCTTTTACCCTCCACTTTTGTTAAATATTTTAATCTAAACATTTCAAATTCCAGGAGCTTTCATCATAGCCATTCCTGCAACAGAGAACACTATTACAAGTGCCTGCATAATATCAGATACACTTGTTGAACTCCTGTCGCCACTTGCATAGATGTAGATCCAACTCTAAGTGCTGCAAGAAAATAGATACAATGATTGCTGCTTTGGATGTAGTCGCAATCAATGCTACAGCAACTCCATCAAAACCATATCCACTACCGATATCCGTTAATAAGACGATACTGGGTTCCAAGCAGAGTCTGCACTACCACAGTCACTGCAACAGCTCCTGATATAATCAAAACTAAAAGTATATATCTTTTTACTGAAAAACGTAAATTTGGCTGCTGTCATATTGAGTCCCACAGCTCTCAATTTAAACCCTTGGATGTCAATATAATCCATAGTACACTAACCAGTCCCTATTACAATCGCAATTACAAATGACCATGAAATCTCATGCTTGGTATCACCTTTGATAACATTAATGATTGTCGATAGAAGGTGTCTGTGGCATATTTGTATCCCTAATCCAACATACAAATTACTCCCATAAAAAGGTTGCATATGAGTTGAGCATTATAGATAGTATCATTTCATTAAGCCCTCTTGTTATTTTAAATATTCCCGGAAGCGGTCCCCATATTCCTCCGGCAACAGTTCCAATAAGTAATGCTAAAATGATTCCTGGTATTCCATCTTATTTCCATAAGTGCTACAGCACAAAATGCAATTGTTGCTCCAAATAAAAATTGTCCTTCTCCACAAGATTATAAACACCACATTTTATATACAAAGCAGGCACAAAGAGTGTAAAGAGTAAGTGTGATGATTTATTTTAAAAGTAGTTCCAATACTTGCCTTTTCCAAATGCTCCTTTAAATAACGCTGTCAGCTAAAACCGGATTAACTCCCAATGCAAGCATAATAATCATTCCGACAATAGATACTATAATAGTCGAAACAAAGTGGAATGATAAATTTTCCATAATCTTCGTCGTTTTATTCATTATTATTCCTCTCATTGTTTCCTGTCATTTGTCTCTTATCTTTACTCTACTGAAGGATTGTTTTCCTGAAAAATTCTCCCATAATCCGGCCTTCAAACATAACCAAAATACGATCTGACTTGTTTTAATATCTCATCCAGATCTGCTTATCAGTATTATTCCAACACCATTATCCCTTGCTTCAATTACTCGCTCATGTACCAAAGATTTGTTGCTCCTATGTCAAACCTCTTGTTGGATGAACCACTACCAATACTTCCGGACTTGAGCTCTAATTCTCTGGCAAGGATTACCTTCTGCTGATTTTCCACCTGACAAACTCCTCACGTCCTGAGTCTCACCCTTGTGCAACGGATATCATACTTTCTAGCTGCACTCTCTCACAATCAATTATTGTCTTTTTCCTTAATAAAGCTCCCTTTTCCCTTTGCTAAATCTTTCAGATTCAGTATTCTAAAACGAGTTATCCGCTATTGACATATCACCTATAAGTCCCTGAAGATTTCTATCCTCAGGCTATCATTGCAACACCATCGTAAAATAAAATGCTCTGGATCATACCTTCCAACTTTACTTGTATCTACACTAAATATCACCCCTCCTCCGGTGCATGACTCAGTAACCATCTGGGCAAGCTGTGTTTGTCCATTTCCATCACTCCGGCTATACCTGCAGTTTCTCACTCTTTATAGTCATGCTCATCATTTAATCCATTGTGCTTCATATTCGGATGATACTACATGAAAACGTAATTTGAGAACCTCATCACCTTCAGAAATCTTCTTTTCATACTTTGTTTCATACAGACTCTTTTCCAATCATAAGATTTGCAAGTGACTGTCCATCTGCCATCTATATCTAAAGTTCCAACCAATTTTCCCCAAGCCGAGTATTGCAATTCTTGCATGATATTCTTAATACTTCTCTCATCTTATGACTGATGAAGATAGACACTTTTATCTTCGTTTATCAAGGATTCTATAATTTTAAACAGTCCCTCAGTCTCAATATCAGTGAAGTGTTGCTGTTGGCTCATCTAAAATCAATAACTTAGCTCCATGGTAAATGAGCCTTTTAATATCCTGCTACTCTTTTATGTTCACCTACAGATATATCTTTTTACAAATGCATCTAATTGTACATTTAGTCCACCTGATTGATAGCTCAATGTCTCCTTTTTCTTGCTGTCTGCTAGAGATCCTCTTTGCAGTTCTTATCACCGGTATAATATTTTTCAAATACCGTCATAGCTTCCGCAACATAAAATGCTGATGTACCATTCCTATACCTTGTTTAACTGCCTGGCTTGGAGAATCTATTTTCACTTCGTTTCCATTAATAAAAATCTTTTCCCTCGGTGAGGTTGATAAGGTCAATTAAAATATTCATCAAGGTTGATTTACCTGACCATTTTCTCCGAGTAATGTGGCACTTCACCCTTATTTACAGTAGAGATATGTCTTTATTTGCATAAAAAGTTCAAATCTTTTACTTATATATTCCATTTGCAAAAACACACTCAATTTATTGAGTCCTCCTTCTAGGCATTGTTTATTCCAAACATTAAGTTCCCAATATTTTTAATAAAACTATCCTCTAAAATTACATACTTGCCATTATCAATCTTTTCTTTTCATATAAACCAAATACGCTTCTTCTGCTCATGAATACTGTTTCATAAACTCGCCTTGAAAAGATGAGCACATACCTCTATCACCTGAGGCATGCCTCATAAAGTAATCGCAATCCACAATATCCTTTTTATTCTAAGACTTCCCCTCTCTCTTATCAAAATTTCTTCTGCACCCATACAATTTTAATGTATCACTTAATTCTTTAATAGCTCTCCTATATCCTGTCTTTTCAGGATAATCAGCCCTGTTCCTCCTTCAACTTCTCCAGCAAGTTCTAGTATATGAGTGCAATCTGTCCTTCTCTATATACACAAAGAGCCATGCAATTCCTTAGCCTTTCTGATCTAAAATATACACGGTTCTCCGTGAATTCTCAAATCAAAAAGTCAAACGTGTGAGTAGTACTTCTTTTTCTGCCTTTGTTTAAGCAATTTTGCTCTCTCTAAAACATCTCTAATATCATACCTGTCAAATGGCTTAGTATATAATCCTTTCATCTTCCTAAGCATCTGCGGCATATTGCATATGGGCAGTAGCAGTACAATAATCATATCTCCACGTGTTTCCTGCAATTGTTGCCAGTTCCATTCCGTTCATCCGAAGGCATATCTATATCAAGAACTGCAAAATCAACCACATTAGATTTGGCATATTCTGACCTTTTCAGGATCAGTAAAGCTTCCCCTACAATTTTCAACTCTGACAAATCTGCATTTTTAATTCAAAGTTTCAAATCTAAAAATCATATCATCCACAAGGATCATTTTCGTTATCATCTCCTCGCAATATACAAATAGTCCGTTCAACCATAATTCTAAAGATATTATAACAATGCAGCATTCACTTCATATTCATTACTTGTATTTTCAATCCATTTTAGAAAAATATATTATTACTTTTGTTCCTATACCTACGATACTCTCCATATCCATACCACAGCCTTCAAAATGTGACATTCTACATTTTTCAGTCCTATAGAATGTGCTTTATTCAACTCCTCTATATCAAATCCAACACCATCATCTTCTACTTTTTACATACCAAAAGTTTTTCATCATCATTTAGACTAACCCTTATAGCTTCCTCCCTCTGCTTTTGAGGTTTTTATTCCATGTAAAATAGCGTTCTCAACAATAGGTTCTATTGTTAAAGCCGGAATCATAAATTAACATCTGGAATATCAAAATCCACTCTAAGTCTTCCTTCAGGCTGTGCCTCATTTGTATCTTTGCATATGCTCTTGTAGCTCCAGTTTTCCTCCTTAAAAGTACCAATTCTTCTGCATTTACACTTGTGATTAACATTAAATCTCAAATATCTTGCAAAAATCCTCTACCATTTTAACTGCCATTTCCGGTTTCATAATAATAAGCCCTTGCAAAGTATTAAGTGTATGATATGCTGACCTGATCTGTGTTAATGAGTTGCTTCTCTCTTCCTGCTCTAATTTCTGTTGCAAATTTTTATTATAAGTTTTGCGGCTTCATCCTGCATTTCTTTAAGCTTTTTGTTCTATAAAACTCATATCCAGTAACCAAACCAATCAAAATACTTATTGCTAAACTACTCAAAGACTTTTCCTTTTATATACAAGAACAAGTGGCTCAATGTAAATTTCCATTCTGTATTAAAAATCTGCATTATATTGTACATTTTCTGAATTTCCCCTAACCATTATTTTCGTTTCAAGTATTGTCTGATTACTGTTATCATCCGGATTAACTCTCCATATTCTACATATGAAAGCCTTCATCATTAATCAAATCTATCGAGACTATTTTTAAAAATCTGCGGATAGTTCAGTGTTACAGCCACAATACTAGTATCACCGCTACCATCTAGAAGATATATTGGCATCCTTCCACATACCTATACCACCTTCTACTAAATCAAATGGACCAGTCACAGTAAAGTTCCTTTGAAACTGCACTCTGTGCCTCCAAGTTTCCAGCCCCCAGGTATTCTATATCCAAATCATATACAGATTCGTTCCCCATACATTGAAACACTCCTTTAATAATACCGTCAGGAACAAACAAAAAGCTTCTTAATCCCGTCATTAAGCATTCTATCTGCAATAGGTTCAAAGCTTTTGAAAACCTCCTCCGGTTTCAATCAAATGACCTTCCATAACTCGCAACTTTCCCATTTGTACCTGCAATGTTTCATAAGTTTCTGACTCTAAACTATGATATATCCTATCCATTTTTAGTCTAGTTTTTTCTTTTTGTCATTTTGTATTTGAAATAAAACAGTTAGTATAAGGCTCAAAAGCAAACACAGTATTCCAATAAAAACAGATTTTCTTATAATACTTATTTTTCATTTTTCCTCAACAATTTGATAAATTTTCTTTATATTTATTATATTATAAGTTGTATAATATATGATTTCACTTCAAGATGTCTACATAAATAAAATAAACCCGCCCCAATGCTTGTTTATAGAAACAAAAGAGGACCATCGCATTGCGACAGTCCCTCCTCTTAAAAAGTTATTTATTCCTCTGTGTTTTTACTGAATTCCCTCCACTGATAGATACCGGAAATCTATACGAATAATTATTGCTTATCCAATCTTTTATCCTTTAGCATCTTTATTATATTTCTTGCAGCCATCCTCCCAAGCTTTTCTTTTGGTGTATACCCCGAAATTATCTTAAAAATCCCTGTCTCCCAAAACCGCATCATCAAATGACACCATTGAAAAATTCTTCAAGAACTTTTCCGATTTTGTACCAAGAAAGTCGGCATGCTGTATACAATCTCATCATTATATACAATCATAGCAGTACAGTTCTTTGTTCTTTTTATAAAAATGAATTGAGACTTGACTTTGAAAATTTAAAATCAAAAATCCTTAGTCGAATACCATCTGATATAATCATCATTTATAATAATATCATGTCTCAGTCATACATTCCATAAAAGCCTCTGATATCTCTCTATTCCTGTATCATCATATTTGAAAAATACCTAGATTTTTCTGTCCATTTTCTAACAATAGTTTTGTGAGTTCATAGCTGCATTTTGCATCCTCCATCTCTATACTGTCAAAAATCCATATTTGAATAATGATTGTGAATAAATATAGTAGGAATATTCCTCTTTGCTAAACCTTCATACAACTTAACATTGGGTTGGGAAAGAAGACTTTGTACCCTCTACTATTATTCCTGATATATTCATATTCAAGAACTTCTTAAGGTAATTGGCTTCTTCATTTAAATTATTCTTTGTGATAGCCAATTCAATCTGTATATTTTCCTCATCCATAATAGACTTTATACCATCCATATAATCTGGGAAAGAAGTAGTCTGAAAAATAGCTGAGAATCAAACCAACTTTCTTTTTTGAAGTTTCCTCCATCTTATATGAAACATAGGTTCCACTTCTCATCCTCTCTATCAATCCTTCATCTTCGAGATATTCCAAAAGCACCCCTGACGGTTTCTCTCGAAAATCCAAACTTTCTTGTAAGTACATTTTCACTTGGAAATTTGGCACCATATTTTTTAAAACACCGCTTATAATAATAGTCTTACCCCAATTATATATCTTCATGTATTTGAGATTGGCATTTTTATCACTCAACAAAATTTTTCTACACTCAACCTTTCAATATCTGGCTTTTAGATACCTCTGTGTAAAAAGTTTTAAATCCTTTCACATCTATTTCATCAGCCATAATCTCACTTCCTGTATTTTTGTCAAAATCTTCTTAGATAGGAACTCATCTAAGCTGTACTTATCCGCACTGACTTTGACATATAATGCCAGCAATGCTATTCCCCATGCACCACCTTCACTTGCAGTATCAAGCACTTCACAGGAGCATTGATTGCGGCAGAAAGATACCTTTGTCCAACTCCTTTAGTTTTTGAACAGTCCTCCATCTTCCATCATTTTCTTTATCTTTTACATTCTCTTTCTCTGTTAAGATATCAAGTCCCACTTAACTGCTGTAAGTGAACTGTATAAATGTGCTCTCATAAAATTTGCCAGATTGAACTCACTCTTAGGGCTTCTTAAAAACATCGGTCTTCCTTCATTTAGCTTCGTGATACCTCTCCCGAAAGATATCCGAAATGACATCAGATTGCCACAGTCAACACTACCATTTAATGAATTTGTATAGAGTTTTTCAAACAATTTCTCTATCTGAAATATTTATACCAAAAAGCTTTGCAAACTCTCTAAATAAGCCAACCCAAGCATTCAAATCACTTGTCCCGTTATTTGCATGTGACATAGCTACCGGATATCCGTCCGGCGTAGTCACCATATCTATTTCCTCATAGTAATCATTAAGTTTCTTATCAAGTACAAGCATTGCAAACATACTTGTGCCTGCAGACATATTTCCTGTGCCTTTTTTATAGAGTTGGTTGCTACCATTCCGGTACCTGCATCACCCTCAGGTGGGCAAAGTATACTGCCCTCTTTTAAGTCTCCATCTTTATCTAAAAGGCTTGCACCCAATTTTGTGAGTACTCCGGCTCTCTGCCCTGCCACCATTACCTTTTGGCAATATCTCTCTTATCTCCCATGGAAATTTGTACTTTTTAATCTTTTCTTCAAATATATTAAGCATTGATGCGTCATAATCCATAGTAGAAGAATCTATCGGGAATATACCTGAAGCATCACCTATACCTATATTCTTTTACCTGTAGCATATAGTGAATATATGATGACAATGTTGTAACAAAATTAAGCTTCATGCTATGCTTCTTTATCAAGTATTCTCTGATATAGATGTGCTATTGTCCATCTAAGCGGAATATTAAACTTAAAGCTTTCACTTAACTTTTTTGCAGCTTCTTCAGTATTTGAATTTCTCCAAGTTTGAAAAGGAGTAGCAAATTCATATCCTTATCAAATGCCCATATATCCATGCATCATAGCACTAATACCCATATGTTTTATCTGCTTTATAGTCACTCCATACTTTTCTTTTATATCGAACTTTATACTTTGCATAACAGCTTGAAAGTCCTGAAAGTATCTCATCAAGAGGATATGTCCAAATACCGTCTGTAAAGCTATTTTCCCAGTCATGGATCCCTATTCCCAGTACCTCTCCATTTTCATCAGTCAAAACAGCTTTTATTCTTGTAGATCCAAACTCAATTCCTAAGAATATATCTCCACTTTCTATTACCTTTTTGCTTCCATATTCACCTCCTAGTTACCATAGTAAGCATTCTTACCATCTTTCTCAAAAATGCTTATCCTGTAAATATTTCGGTGCTTTCTCTGCATCCGGATTTATGCTTAAAGCAAACAAATTTATTTTCGCAACTTCTTCCATTACCACTGCATTATGTACTGCCGCATATGCATCCTTCCCCCATGCAAAAGGACCATGGCTATGACATATACATCCCGGTATATATAAATGATCAATATTTCTTTCTTTGAAGGTTTCTACTATTACCTTTGCCTGTATTCAGCTCATAATCCTCATCCAGCTCTTCTTTTGTGAGATGTCTTATCACATGAGAATATCCCCATAGAAATAGTCACATTGTGTAGTACCATACAGAGCAATATCCACTCCTGCCTGTGCAAATCCTGTTGCATATGGGAATGAGTATGTACAACTCCACCTATATCCTTAAAGTTTTGATATAGTATAAGGTGTGTCTTTGTATCGGATGACGGATTATATTTTCCTTCTACACGATTTCCAGCAAGGTCCACTACTACCATATCATCAGGTGTAAGTTTGTCATACTCTATTCCACTTGGCTTTATTACAAAGTATTTTCTGCTTTTCATCAATGCCCGATACATTTCCCCATCTAAATGTACAGCAGACCATATTTTGGCAAAAGCATATTTGCCTCATATACCTCTTTTTAATTTCTTTCTAACATAACCCTCCTATTACAGGCGTGATAAATCCTCTCCTTGTATCATCTCCTGTTGTAATAAGCTCACTGCCTGTCAATTTTGCAAACATTGCAATATCTTCTCTGGTAAGTGCAGTAGATACAACAGAGTGATAGGGCACCACCCGCATAACACCATGCAGCAGTTCCTATCTCAAAAATTTGGCTTATGTCTGTACATAATTCTTGCAACCGGCAATTTGGGCTAGATATGGCATGCTTAACAAGTTCAATATCTGCACAAATGATTCTGAATCTATCACCCATATCTACCATTGTAACCTGCTATTCCGTCTCCTGTCACCCCATCAAAAACCAGTCTTGCCGGATCATCCCTTGCCACCAATTCCAAGTGGTAATACCTGTATCTCAGGCTTTGTTGCTGCAAATGAAGTGGGTACTTCCAGCATATGACTTGCAAGTTCAATTTCCTCATTCTCAGTTAAGTCATATGTATAATCCTCTATAAATCAGTTTGCTCCATCTCTGCCTCAGCCATCTTCATAAGTACAGCTGAAAATGCACTCGTTTTATAGTCTCTTCAGGTGCAAAAGCCTATACCTCTTGCCATAAGATTTTTTGCTGATATACCCGGTAGCTGCTTAAGACCATGTAAATCCTGGAAAGTATCTGTAAAATGCTCCAATTCTATTTTTCCTCAAGGAACTTATCAAGTCCTACTTCATACTTTGCCTGCTCCTTACCGCTTTTAATATTATCGGTTTTTAGAATATACTTTTCCAGATACTCTTCCGCCTTTTTTATCTATCTCAGCATCACTTACGGCATCTACTATCTTTACCAAATCTCCCGAGTGCATAGTAATTGCACTCCCAGCCATACTTTATTTGACTCTCTACTCTATCTCCATCAGTAACTGCAACCTCACGCATATTGTTTCCAAAACTTGCCACCCTCAAATGTCTTGAAAAATCAATAGCCTTTACTTCCAAGAATCTTTTATTTGTGAAATAACTCTGTTATGCTATAGTATCCTGCCACAACCTCATCTTACTATACCCATTCTTGCAAGTATAAATCCATACTCTCTGTCACCATATTGCGACTGATTCAAATTCATAAAATCCATCATCAATACTGTCATATGGCAACTTCTCATTATACTGTGTATAGATGTAATAAAGGCTTATTTTAATAATGACAGTCCCTTTATCCACATTTTAGCAGGTGAAAATGTATGCATCCAGGTGATTACTCCACACAATCCTCATCTATCATAACTTTCTTGAAGTTTTCTATACAGATTTCAGAAGTTTCCCACAATTGGCAGCAGCTTTATATCTATCACATTTTGCAAAAGCTTTTCATTCAAAAATTCTGCCATCTTGACACTATCTTTTGCAACAGTATCAAGGCATTCTCTACCATATAAATCCTGACTTCCTACTATAAAATATACTTTTTCATATTGCTCCTTTTCAAATCTATTTTATAACCTGTATAGATTTTCTGTCTGCAAATACAGCCACAAAATATTGACAAGTTTCTCACCATTTTCAGGCTCATTCTCATCTTTGCAGCTCGATATAATATGGTGAATCAATTGCCAGCTTGCATATATCAACGCTCTTTTCCTTATCTATTACTCTAAAGAACTGTGCCAAATGCTACCTTATTGTCATTTGCAGTCTTTATGGCTGATGTCATCTCAGTATCAGATGAATTACAAATTATAATACCTTGACAGCCTGCTGCAACAAGCTGTTCTACAGATGAGGTAACTTTCTCTGGAAACATGTCCCTGATCCGCATACTGTGCCTGAACGCCTAAGGCATCCGCAGCCTCATCCAATATCTTTTTACACTGTGATCCAAGTACATCTGCAGATGACCATATTGATACACCTATCTTGATATCCTTATTGTCTGTGCCTTAACCTCTTTTTGTTTCACCATCTACACTACTACCGGTTTCACCCTTATTGCACAGTCTGCACTAATGGCATAGCATATAAACTGCTACCAACCCCAGTGCTACAACCTTTTTAAATATCTTCTTCATTTGTTCCTCCTCAAATATACGATATTTTATATGATGTTTTTATATTAGAACAATTCTTTTCTTTAACAATATAATACATCTTTTATTAATATAAGTTGTATTAAAATGTATATATTTTAATTCTATTTTCTTATTAAGATAATTATTTAACAACTATTACATATATTATGTTTAATATATTTTGTATTTATATTTTATTTATATAATATATTATAATATTATATCACTTGTACTAATATTTGTACTTTTTATTATACTACAACTTATAATCCGCACTTTAAAATGTATTATACCTAATCCCAAATATATGAACCCATAGTTTACCTCATACCTGTACTCTGTGCCATCCAAATAGTAGAAATGAAAAACATTTTTTCTACAAGTACTTTTACAAAAGAAAAAGCTTTATTTATTTTTACTAATTTTTATCTTTTTATTTTCTACATTTTTGTCAATTGATTTATCTTAAGAACATGAAACCTGACTTCCGTCGTTTCTCTCAAAACCTAGTACTCTAGGTGTCTAAAGCATGCAGTTTTGAAAGAAATTGTCGACTTCAGTTCTTGTTAAATAGAGGGCATCAAGGTTACTAAAAACCAACCAGTTTTTAACCTTTTCGTTAACAGATTGGTTTCTTGATATATTGATATATGTATCATCACCTCTACTTACTACCCTAAAATCTCGCATAAAGTTAATCAAGTCATAAGGTTTATTTTTATTCTTGAAGCACTTGATTTCTAATACTCTTAAAAGAAACAAGCTAAGGTAGCATATTAAAAAAATGCCCATAGATTGTTTCTTTTCTCTATCAACTAAACAGGTCTTGCATCAAGGTATGATTTTTGTAAGCCTAAAGATTCTTCTATTTTTCCTAGGCTATGGTATGTCTTATATACCTGTAACGGTTCCATATCTATCTCAGATGTTGCTAAAAGATTATATCCGGCATATTTAAGATCTTCATCAATCTTAGATTTATTTAAACTATTATAGGCTTTATTGTCTTGCCTACATTATCTTTAGTTACTGATGTCTACATATTTAGCTTTCAATCTCCAAGTTCATCTTTTGCTATATTTTTATATGTAGAAAACTTTGAAGCTTTATCAACCATTTTCATTATTTCAAGCCTTTGTTTCTTTTGCAAGGTTAGGATTATAAGAGACGATACGCTTTTTCTTTTACAGAGAACCTTGTAACACTTTTCTTTTCCTGTTTCGGATCAATCTCTTTAAAACTGTAATCAAAGCTGTCAATACATGATTTAAGACGAAATGATATATTGCCTCTTTCATCAGTGTAATTAAAAAAGACATTTGTATCATTCTCAAGTAGAACCCATTTCTTTTCCTTTTCACTTAGATTCTTACCATCTTATTGATTTTTGAGAATATATACCCATCATTAGCTTCTTTAACGGCAGCATAAATATTTCTTGCACAATTAAGGCCTTTATCAGCCACCTGAATCGTCTTGCCTGATACGTTATGTCGTTGCTTCATTTCTTCAATAACTTTTCTAATATATGGTTTTTCCGATTCATTTCCGGGATACATTTGCATGGAGACAGGTACTAGATCAGCATCTAAAAGTAAAGCTTGCCCTATTATCGGAGAGTGCCTATTCTCTTTTGAAGGTCCCTTTTGCTTGTCATCGCTAGGAAGATCAATTTCAAAGTAATAATTAGTGCAATCGAAAAATACATTGCTTAAGTCTCTTTTATAATACCTTTCATAAGAGTGATTAAATAAATCAATATATTTTTTATATGACTCTCCTATGAAAGAACACCCGTCATATACTTGGTCTTCAGAGATGGTTGAGCTGCAGTAAAGGTATGGAAATACATGAGATGCTGTCTTTGACTTAGAACATGGTGATATAACCCTTGCATAAATAAGTTGTGTAATTAAGTCAAATACAGAGAACTGAAAACGCATTTGAGAAGCAAGTATATCAATAGTTTTCTTAACCTCAAGTTCATCAATTAGCGAGTAAAGCAAGAAGTGTCCTATATTAAGTTCAACAGGGTTTGAAAATGCACGAGGACGTGATTCTTCAGAAAGAGATTTTGTTCTATTCTCGTTTTGCTCTTTTACATAGTCGCTGTAAAATTTAATCGGATCAGGAATCTCACCTGAGGTCAAATCCTCAACATAACCAAAAGATTTTACATTTTTTGTTCTTGGTTGCTTTCTATCCTTATCCCAAAATGATTCATACATCTGAAGATAAGTACCTTTTTCTTCTTTTCTTTTCTCAAAAATAAGCCATAAACACCTCTAAAAAGTAAAGTACTATGAAGTACTATGATTATAACATGCTGTAAAAAATCAATTTTTAAATTATTTTTATATAGAAAAGCCTTTAAAATAGGGGTTAAAAGAATTGTATAAAATTAAATAGTTGACTCGAAATTTAAAACGTCGGAACTTTCATAGTACTTCCCGACGGAAGACGGGTATTTGTACTTTTTATTATACTACAACTTATAATCCGCACTTTAAATGTATTATACCTAATCCCAAATATATGAACCCATAGTTTACCTCTCATACCTGTACTCTGTGCATCCAAATAGTAGAAATGAAAACTTATTTTCTAAAGTACTTTTACAAAAGAAAAAGCTTTATTTATTTTTTTACTAATTTTATCTTTTTATTTTCTACATTTTGTCAATTGATTTATCTTAAGAAATATGAAATAATACTTACATAAGTTCTAATATTTTAGGATTGTTACTGATACGCAGGCAAGACCGAATTTACTATAGCAATATGGTTTATTTGGTCTTTTTTATTACTTTTATGGTGGTGTAATGATCATTGAAAAATAATCAATAATAACATTGTCTTGACCCATGACCATAAAAAAATAGAGATCATTGCTATGGGTAAGGGCATTGGTTTTTGGAAGAAAAAGGTGATGTCATATCTGAAAAAGAAATAGAGAAGATTTTTAAAATCAAAGAAAATGAATTACTTCTCAAATTTCAGGATATGATCGCCGACATTCCTCTCGAAATAGTAAGACTTACAGATGATATTATTTCTTATGCAATAGATGTTGAAAAATTAAAGCTAAGTCAAAAGTATCTATATTACTCTGGTGGATCATATTAATTTTTCTATCAGAAAGATTCAAAGAAGATATGACCCCTGAAAATGCTCTTATGTGGGAGATCAAGATTTTATCCACAAGAATATGCAATTGGACTACATACACTGAGGCTCCTACAGGATAGAATGGAACTTTCTCTTCCGGATTCAGAAGCCGGTTTTATTGCACTTCACTTTGTCAATGCACAATACAGTACACATATGAAGGAAACTCTAAGCCTACCTCATATTATGCGAGATATTATGGACATTGTAAAAAGTGAATTGAATGTTTGAATTGAATGAGAATTCTATTCATTATGAAAGATTTTTTAACTCATGTAAAAGTTTCTTATTCAAAGACTTTATAAACATAAAGTAGCTTCATGATGATGATACTGTTTTTTTGAGGATATGATGAAAGAAAAAGTATCCAAAAGAATTTTGCCTGTGGAAAAAGGTGGCTAGGTATATTGAAAAATGAAACTCATTCAAAAATAACGAGAATGGAAATGACTTATTTAGCCATTCACATAAAAAGAGTAACTATGGCAGAGGAGTAAAAATATGTTTGGTTTATTTAAAAAGAAAAATAGTTTTTAAGTCCTATGACAGGAAAAAGATGTATCTATAAAAGAGGTACCTGATGAAACTTTTTCATCTGAAATGCTTAGTGAGAGGTGTTGCCATTATTCCAAGTGATGGTCTTGTCACCTCTCCCACATCCGGAAAAGTAAGTATGATTTTTGAAACATTACATGCTATAAGTATACTGGCAGATACCGGAGAAGAGATTCTTATTCATATCGGACTTGATACTGTAAAGATGAATGGTGACGGTTTTTCTTCCTATGTGAAAGTAGGGTGATATCGTAAAACCTAAAGATCCACTTATAAAGGCTGATTTAGAAAAATAAAGTCAGCCGGATTTAATCCTATTACTGTAATGCTCATTTGCAACAGTACTGAATTTAAATCCGTTGAAAGTGTCATAAATATACCTGTGACCAATGATAGTGAAATATTGGTAGTAATACCATAATAATAAACTTTTTCTCTTTGAGTGGCCAGCAAAGGGATAATCTTAATTAAGGAGAAATTTTTTGAAGTATTTACAACGACTTGGGAAGTCTTTGATGCTTCCTGTAGTCCTGCCTTCCTGTGGCAGCAATTTTTGATGGGTATTGATTTATTGGATCGATCCTACCGGTTGGGGTGGTAATAATATAGTTGCAGCCTTCCTTTTTAGAGGCAGGTGGTGCAATCATTGACAATATGGCTATTTTGTTTGCCATAGGGTGTTGCTGTCGGTATGAGTGATGATGGTGACGGTGCAGCGCACTTGCAGGTCTTGTTTCATGGCTTGTGGTTACAACTCTTTTTATCAAAGGGAGCTGTTGCAATGTTTTACAGGTGTTGAGGCTGATGCTGTTCCTGCAGCTTTTCGGCAAGACACAAAACTCAATTATCGGAATAGTTTGTGCGCCTTATAGGTGCTATTTGTTATAATAAATTCAAAACAACTAAACTTCCTGATGCACTCTCTTTCTTTAGTGGCAAGAAAGTGTAGCTATAGTTACTGCCGGCTTCTCACTTATTGCATCTATTATCTTATTCTTTGTTTGGCCTATGGTTTACGGTGCTTTGGTAGGATTTGGTGAGGCAATCATAATTTGTGCAGGTGCTTTGGGTGCAGGATATATGGTTTCTTTTAACAGACTTCTGATTCCATTCCGGCTTCACCATGCACTAACTCAGTATTCTGGTTTGATGTAGCAGGTATCAATGATATTGGAAAATTCTGGGGAAGTGCTGAAGGTGGTATCCTTGGACGAACAGGTATGTACGATAGTCAGATTCTTCCCTGTAATGATGTTCGGTCTTCCTGGTGCTGCACTTGCAATGTATCACACGCCAAGGATTCAAGAAAAAAGCTGCTTACGGTCTTTTTATTAGCTGCCTCTCTATCTTCATTCTTTACAGGAGTTACAGAACCACTTGAGTTTGCATTTATGTTCCTTGCACCGGTGCTTTATTTAATACATCTTTATTTTAACAGGTATTTCACTTACTATAGTTGCACTACTTCCTATAAGAGCAGGATTTAACTTCAGTGCCGGTCTTGTTGACTGGGTGCTAAGTTTCAAAGCTCCATTTGCTGAAAATCCTTTTATTCCTTATACCTATAGGTGTTATTTACGGTGCTATATACTACGGAATCTTCCGCTTTGTTATTACACAGTTTAACTTAAAGACTCCCGGTAGAGAAGATGATGAGGAAGAAGAGAAAAAGGCGGTTTTATCTAATGATGACTATACTGCAGTTGCAAGTATTATATTAGAAGGTGTCGGCGGTCCACAAAACCTCACTTCTATCGACAACTGTATTACAAGACTTCGTCTTGAAATCAAGGATTATACCAAGGTTGATGAAAAAGAAGATCAAATCTGCAGAGTGTTGCAGGTGTTATCAGACCTTCAAAGACTTCTGTACAAGTTATTATTGGTACAAAGGTTCAATGTCAGCAGACGAATTTAAAAACTTTTACTAAGAGATAAATAATAGGGTACTGCAAAATGCAGTACCCTATATTTATTATTTTGCTGATAATGCAGCCATTGTTATATAGTTATATGGTTGATTGAAATGTGGAAGGAAGAATATATCAAGCAATTTCAGCTTATCTATAGTTACCTTTTTCCTGTATTGCAAGTGAGAACATATGTATACCCATTGACATATCATATGTTGATGCCATTTGAGCACCTACCATCGCTCTTGTCTTTGCATCATATACTATCTTTATATTTACTTTTAGGATTTGTTGTCTCAATAAATGTTGCCTTTTGTAAATCCTCAAATGAAGTAGAAAGTACATCTATACCAAGTTGCTTTGCTCTTTGCTCGCTAAGTCCTGTGGATACCAACTTCAAAATCATATATTGAAATCGCATTTGACCCTTGAACACCGATAGTCTCAAGTTTCTTACCACATGCGTATGTGCAGCTATAATTCCTGAACGAACTGCATTGGTTGCAAAGAGCGATATAAGACCTTTCCCTGTCGCATTAAAGTATACAGTAGCACAGTCGCCAATAGCATATACGTCCTTCATGCTCGTTTGTTGAGTTTCATCAACTATGTATGCACCATTTGGCATAGTCTCAAGATATTCTTTTCCAAGCTCAGTATTTGGTCTAAATCCTATAGCAAGTATAACCATATCACACTGATATTCATTCTTATCAGTAACTATAGCCTCTACCTTGCCATTTCCTTTATTTCCTTTACGGTCTCACCGAAAGGGCAAGCTGAATTCCATGATCTGGAGATTCTTGTCCATCAAAAGCACTAAACTCAGGATCATAATAACTTGAGAGTGAGTATTGGCAATATCAACCATAATCACTTTTTATTATGTCTTTCAAAAAGCTTCTGCAAGCTCTACACCTATGTATCCTGCACCTACTACGGCAATAGTCTTTATATCAGGGTTTTCAAGCATTTATTACTTCTTCGGCATTCTGGAAAAAGCTTAACGAGCTGAACATTCTCCAAATCTCTACCGGTATTGGTGGTACTATAGGTAGTGAACCTGTAGCAAGTATAAGCTTGTCATAGCTCTCTTCTACCTTCTGGCCGTCTTCCAAAGTTGCACAAACAAACTTTTTATCAAAAATCTATTCTCTCAACCTTGCTGTTCATATTAACCTTTGCTCCCTGAGACTCAAGCTTCTCCTTATTTGAATAGAAAAAGTCCGTCCGGTTTTGAGATTTGTCCACCTATCCAAAGTGCCATACCACAGCCCAAAAAGCTGATATTTGAATTTTTGATCAAATACTACTACTTCATCTCCCTCATTAAATCCTGTGATTGTATTGATCGCTTTACAAGTACCGACGATGATTTGCACCTACTACTACTATTTTACTCATATTATCCTCCAATATATTTAAATAAATAATCACTTTTAATAATAGTTGTCCCTCAAAAATATACCCTATTTAATAGAGTATATTATCGAATACACTACCATATAAAAAGTGTACTATGTTTTATATTTTTAACAAGTATTTTTAGAGCTTATACAGTTAAAATTTTTTAAAAATATATTTTGGATCTCCAATATATTTGATAATAAAACCTAAAATAGTACTCTTTTGGTATTTGATAAATTCACTATAATATATTTTATACTTTCTACCCCAAGATGAGATACAAAAACTATCTATCTTCTGTTTCTTCCTTACACTCATATATCAGTACATAGTGTGCATATATATCTACTACATTTCATTTTCTATATCTACTGCCTTTATACCTTTATTCTTTTTAAAAATCCTAAGACATCAGGACCTACTCCCCAGAATAACCGGCAACCCTGCTTTCAGACTTTTATTTACCTTTGGGAGTATGTACAGCCATACCCCATTTAGCTTTCATAGAAATACTGTTATCTTTAAAATATCTATTTAAACCTTTTTGACAGTGAAAAACCTGTCATACCACTTTATGAATGGCATATTTAAGATGAATAAATACTTCTTATATAATAACATAACAAAGGCAATAAAACTTTCTTTTACTTATTACTGTATTACTTTTAAACCTGGACTTCAAAAGCACATCAAAAATTGCATATTGCAATTATTCACAACCATATTCCGCTATATCTCTATAATCCTTAAAAACCATCTCTGATTTCCACCAGTATAGAACTCACTACCATTTTGTATAAGTAAATCATTCTCCATAAAAATTACATACTATGAGTAGCAAAAAGTCCTGTCGTCTTCCCAGAGTACTACTCTTCCTTCTTTTGCGACTCCTTTTCACATCTATAATTCTTTGGTTAGAGCTTCCTCTGAACCTTAATGTAATATCATAAAGTTCCTGTACAAATTTACCGTCAACTATGACATCACAATGTTCTAAAGATTTTTGGCGTAGCCTCACAGTACAGCTCTACCCCCTCTATCAAATCAACATCATGTGTATATCCTGGTATATCCAAAGATTCTTCTTTGGATATCTCTTTTAAACAGCCTCTATCAATGGTAGAATTCCTATCTGATTTACCTTTTTCCATAGGCTCTCCACCAATATAGTCATTCCGGATATATAGTCATCTTTTAAAGATGCCAATATATTTTCCCATGATTTCTTCTGTTAATATATCCCCATATTTAAAATCATCTCCATCTCATTAAAACAACCCTTATATATGTGTACATCCGGATACAAATAGAGAGGTTCTGACTCCGGGACCATTGGCTATATCGTCATACTTTATATTTGCATAATTCATTATAGCATATCTGCCATTTCTAAAGAAGTTTCTTTGAATCCTCAAAGCCCAAACATGGATCGGTGATGACTTTCCATATATATGCTCTTCTATCTTCTGATTACCTTCTTCAATATAGCTCTCTATCATTACACCCTTTACAAAACCTGCTATCTCATCAGAATATCTCTATAGAATGCAATACTTCTTTTACTATACGAACCTGCTCCTTGTATTTCTTATTGGAGTTTGAGTGGTTGGCATCCACTATAACAGCAGGATTTAGTATATCTCTTTCCATATATAGATCCAATAAAAGTTTCAAAATCCTCATAGTGATGAGATTTTGGTAGAGCACTGTCCATAACTTATTGACTGCACCACGAAGTATTGCATGATTGCAAGCGTATTTCCATCTGTCTTTATCTCAAAATTTCTGTAAATAAACTCATGAGAGTTGCTGTGCTGCATATATTGCGTTCAACATAACTGACATATCTCCACTTGTTGGGTTCTTCATACCTACCGGTACATCAACACCTGAAGATGTAAGTCTATGTTGCTGATTCTCAACCGATCTTGCACCCACAGCAATATAGCTCATCAAGTCATCCAAATATCCAAGATTATCCGGGTAGAGACATCTCATCCGCCGTAAAAAGTCCTGTCTCTCTATTACTCTAAGATGCATCTTTCTTATTGCAACAATACCCTCATGTACATTGGGTCTCAGGGATTTGGCTGGTGCAAAAAGCCCTTGTATCCATCTCCATTTGTTCTTGGTTTGTTGGTGTATACTCTTGGTATAACTATTATCTTTATCCTTTATCTGTTCAACCACCTTTACAAGTCTGCTTGCATAGTCAAGTACAGAATCTTCATTGTCTGTCAGAACATATGCCCTACTACAGCCAAAAACTTTTTGCTTTTACCGGTGATAACATCAGAAACTTCACGGTCGAATTTTCAGCTTTTTCTCCCTTAGTTCTTTACTTAAAGGATATTTATCTATGATTTCCTCAGGTGAAGGTAGATTGTTAATATATTTTATTCCCATAATTTCCTCTTTCATTTATATGTTCTGAATTCAAATTATCCAAAGCTTTGCTAATGTGTCATTTTATAGTCATACAACATTTGTCGTATATAATATTTTAACAGTATAAAATAATCAGATTATCAAGTCTTTATCACTTTAAAGTTTTTAAACTTTCAAAGTGTGAGCTTGACCCTTTTTCATTACTTTGTTATACTCTTTTTATGAAATTTTATCAGCCGAAGCTGCAATAAATAAAGGATGGATATGTATGAATTGTTATGATGAATTAAAGGCAGAGGACTTATTGCCCAGGTTACAAAATGAAGAAGAAATCAGCAAAATGATAAACAATGGTGAGGCTACATTTTATATAGGATTTGATCCCACTGCAGACAGCCTCCATCGTAGGGACATTTTATGGCGCTTTGCCTTATGAAGAGACTTCAAATGGCTGGAAACAAAACCTATTGCTTTAGTAGGCGGCGGGTACTAGGGTATGATAGGGGATCCTTCAGGTAGAAAAGCGACCTTAGACAGGTACTTACCATAGAAAATATTGATCACAACTGTGAATGCTTTAAAAAGCAAATGAGTCGCTTTATTGAATTCGGTGAAAAACAAAGCAAAAAAATGGTAAATAATGCAGATTGGCTAAGAGATCTCAACTATATGGATTTCATTCGTGATATAGGTCCACATTTTTCTGTCAACAATATGCTTAGAGCTAAATGCTATGAAAATCGTATGGCAAACGGACTCTCATTCCTTGAGTTTAACTATATGATACTCCAAAGCTACGACTTCTACAGACTTTTTCTTGACTATGGATGCAATATGCAGTTTGGTGGTGATGATCAGTGGTCAAATATGCTTGGAGGTACCGAGCTTATTAGACGAAAGCTTGGCAAGGATGCACACGCTATGACCATTACTCTTCTACTAAACTCAGAAGGTAAGAAGATGGGTAAGACCGTTGGTGGTGCAGTTTGGCTTGATCCAAATAAGACCTCTCCATTTGACTTCTATCAGTACTGGAGAAATCTTCCTGATGCGGATGTTCTCACTTGCCTTAGAATGCTTACCTTCCTTCCGCTTGAGCAGATAGAAGAAATGTCTTCATGGGAAGGAGTACAGCTCAATGAAGCTAAGGAAATTCTTGCAATGCATCTTACTGAACTTGTACATGGCAAGGAAGAGGCGAGATAAGGCTAATGCTGCCAGCAAATCACTCTTTGTAGGCGGTGGTGATATGAGCAATGTTCCTACTTATATTCTACAGGATGAAGATTACAGAGACGGTACTATTGATCTTTCAGGTGTACTTGTAGTAAGCGGACTTTCAAAGACCAGATCTGAAGCCAGAAGAAACATAGAACAAGGGTGGTGTTTCTATAGAAGGTGAAGTTATAAATGATGTAATTTTCACTAAAAGAGGATTTTTCAGGTGAAGGACTTCTTGTTAAGAGAGGTAAGAAGAATTTCTGCAAAGTTAAATCAGAATAAATTTATTTAAGAAGTATATTTTTGTACTTCCTTTTTCATTAAAAAGCTGCTGCATTTTTGGTGCAACAGCATTTAATTTTATAAGTGCAGTACTCTATCCGCAATCTCTTGAGTCCTACCTTGATTCCAGAACTGTGTTCCTATATATCCACAGGTTCTCCTTGCTACATTAAGTTTATTCTGATCTGTATTTCCACATTTCGGACATTTCCATACAAGCTTACCCTCGTCCTCAACTATCTTAATTTCCCCCGTCAAATCCACATTTCCTGACAATAATCAGACTTGGTATTTAGCTCAGCATACATTATATTGTCATATATAAATCCAAGCAGACTCATTACCGCTTCAAGATTGTCCTGCATATTCGGTACTTCTACATAACTTATTGCACCACCAGGGCGAAAGTTTTTGGAATTCACTCTCAAACTTAAGCTTTGTAAATGCATCTATATCCTCAGCGACATGAACATGTGTAGCTATTTGTAATATAGTTCTTATCTGTAATACCTTCTATGATTCCAAACCTCTTTTGAAGAGCCTTTGCAAACTTATACGTTGTGGATTCAAGCGGTGTACCATATGGAGAATAGTCAATATTCTCAGCCTGCTTCCACTCATTACATTTATCATTCATCTTTTTGCATTACACTAAGTGCAAATGGCTTTGCCGCATCATCAGTATGGCTCTTTCCGGTCATATACTTTTACACACTCATAAAGTCCGGCATATCCAAGACTTATAGTAGAATATCCGCCATATAAAAAGCTTATCTATCGGTTCGCCTTTCTTCAATCTTCCAAGAGCCCCATACTGCCAAAGTATAGGTGCAACATCTGAAAGTGTTCCCAACAATCTCTTATGTCTTGCTCTCAATGCACGATGACAAAAGCTCAAGTCTCTTCAAATATTTTCCAGAACTTTTGTAGTATCTCCACCTGAAGACAGTGCAACGTCTACAAGATTAATAGTGACAACTCCTGATTAAATCTTCCGTAGTATTTTGCCTTACCATTCTCATCCACATATGGTGTAAGGAGAAACTTCTGCATCCATAGAGTATAACAATTTCCGTTGCCATTCTTATCTACCTTTAGCTCGAACATCTTCTTCTCAGAAACATAGTCGGGTACAAAGCCTCTTTGCAGTACATTTTGCTGCAAGCTTTGTAAGATGATAATATCTGCTTCCCGGACGAACATTGTCCTCTTCAAGCACATATATAAGCTTAGGGAATGCCGGTGTTACCCAAACGCCGTTCTCATTCTTTACACCCTGATATCTCTGTCTTATCATTTCCTCAATAATAAGTGCCAGATCCTCTTTTCTCTATCATTCTTTGCTTCATTCAAATACATAAATACTGTAATGAATGGAGCCTGACCATTAATGGTCATCAAAGTAACCACCTGATACTGGATAGTCTGTATTCCCTTTGTAATCTCCTTACGAAGTCTGTTTTCAACGATCTCTTCCTTTCTTTCCTTAGAAACATTTAGACCGTACATCTCAGCTTCAACCTCATCGCGAATCTTCTGTCTGCTGACATCCACAAAAGGAGCAAGATGTGAGTGAAATACTCTGTCCACTATATTGACTGGATGCTACTTGGGCAATAATCTGTGTGGCAATATTGCAAGCTGTTGAAAAAGCTGTGTGGCTTCTCTATAAATGTACCTGAAATTACAGTACCGTTTTGAAGCATATCTTCCAGGTTTACAAGATCACAGTTGTGCATATGCTGTGCAAAGTAATCCGCATCATGAAAATGAAGTATTCCCGCCTTATGTGCTTCCACTATCTCAGGATCAAGAAGTATTCTTTCTGTGAGATCCTTTGAAACCTCTCCAGCCATATAATCTCTTTGCACTGAAGCAACGGTAGGATTTTTATTGGAATTCTCCTGCTTTACTTCCTCATTGTCACATTCAATAAGTGCCAATATTTTATCATCTGTTGTGTTGTGTTTTCTCTTTATACTCTGAACATATCTATATGTAATATATCTTCTGGCAACCTCAAAAGGCATTCTCTCTCATAGATGCCATCCTCAACCATATCTTGTATCTCTTCCACGCTCATAGCACGATCTCATGCTCATACATTGATTCTCTACAGTTTTGGCAATACGGTCTACCTGTGGCTTCTTTAATTTATCATCTTCACCCACTACAGCATTTGCCTTATAAATGGCTGCCATAATCTTTTGAAATATCAAAATCAACCTCTGCACCACTTCTCTTTATGATTCTCATATCTGAATCCTTCCTCAAATTTATTACTATATGTTTCCCGTCTCTATCTCTGCCAAATCCTTAAAAACTCCAAGGCTTGACATTCACTGTTTTTCATAGTATACACAATATATAGTGTATGGTCAATGCGTATTTTTACAACATAATGTAAAAAACTTTATGTGGAATTTCACCAAAAATACTTTTAAAAATTTTCAAATCACAAAAATATAAACAAAACTTATTATAATTTTTCACCATAAAAAAACTTAACAAAGTTCTATTTCACTATTATTTTTATTGTTTTTGAAACCTATATAGCTTATTTTTAAAAATTATAAAAATACAATATGAAACTCATTTTCAATTTCTCTTGACATATTCTCTTTTGCTTTTATATTCTATTATCATGTTTTGAAGCTTTTTGCTAAACAAATAAATTTTACCTTTGGGATGGAGAAAATTTGTATAAATATATTTTTAAAAAGATTATTATCATTAATACCTATACTTATAGGTATCAGCTTCATATCTTTTTGCTCTTATCTACTTTACAGGAGGAGATGCTGTTGCAGTCAGATATGAGGCTATAGGGAGGAGTTCTTTTCTCCTGAGCTTCTAAACCAAAAAGAGAAGAGCTTGGATTAAATCGTCCCTTTATGGTTCAATATTTCACTTGGTTGCTTGAGTAATACAGGGAGATATGGGGAATCAGCTATGTATCAGGCAAGCCTGTTTTTAGCTATATTATGAGCAAACTGCCAAATACATTGCTTCTTTCTCTCAGCGCATTGTTTACAACTATGTTTATCTCACTGCCACTTGGCATACTTTCAGCAGTAAAAAGAATGGCATTTTTGACAATATTATAAGGACTATGTCATTCATAGGCAATTCACTCCCCAATTTTTGTGGCACTTGTGCTTTCATATATTTTCGCATTAAAATGAAACTTTTGCCTGTAATATCACAGGGTACAAGCTTAAAAAGCCTTATACTGCCTACACTTACACTTTCACTCGCAATGAGTGCCAAGTATATCAGACAAATCCGTTCACTTATAATAGCAGAACTCTCAAAACCTTATGTAAGTGGAGCAAGAGCTAGAGGTATCAAGGAAAATATCATTATATTTTTTAATGTACTTGAGACTTACATCTCTTACTCTTATCACTCTTATGACCCTTAGTTTTGGAAGCCTGCTTGGTGGCAGCTCTATAGTTGAAAGTATTTTTATGTGGGACGGTATAGGAAAACTTGCCATAGAATCTATAAATCTGCGTGACTATCCTATGATTCTGGCATATGTACTTTGGATGGCGCTTATCTATGTTTTTGTAAATTTACTGGCAGATATTTCCTATTATTTCCTGGATCCAAGGCTTAGACTGGGAGGTGGTAAACATGCGAACTAAAAATATTACTTCCTTCCATCATAGTTGCAGCATTGTTGATATTTTGCATTTTTATCACCTATGCTTACCCCTTATAGTATATCCAATCAAAACCTTATGATAGCAAAGGCCCCCTTCCTTCAATCATATAATGGGAACGGATATATGGTAGAGATATGTTCTCAAGAGTGATTGCTGCAAGTAGGATAAGTATATTCTCTGCTCTGGCTGTAGTGCTTTTGATGGCGAGCATAGGCGTGATCATAGGAACTTTTTGTGGATATCTTGGCGGTATAGCCGACACTATACTTATGAGAGTATCTGATATATTCCTGGCATTCCCCGGCATTGTACTTGCTATTGCAACCTCCGGTCTTTTCCACAATGGCATATTTGGAGCAATAATTGCTCTTGTATCTGTGGGTTGGCCAAGGTATGCAAGACTTTCAAGAGGTCTGGTACTCTCTACTAAAACATCAACCTATATAAGTGCTGCCAGACTCAGTGGCTGTAATACTGTTCAAATAGTATTTACTGAAATATTGCCCAATATCGTTGGTCCAATTATAGTAACTGCAAGCCTTGATATAGGTACAAGTCTTATGGAAATATCAGCACTTTCTTTTTCTGGGGCTTGGTGCTACTCCACCCACTCCTGAATGGGGAAGTATGATAAGTGAAAGCAGAAGTCTGCTTCAACTTACACCCTGGATCACACTCTCTCCGGGAATTGCGATATTTATCACAGTCTCCATATTTAATATATTCGGAGAGTCACTTAGAGATTACTACAACGCATAACAAATATATAATTTTTAAAGGAGAATATCTAATGAAAAACAAATAAAACTTCTTTTCTATTGCAATTACTACAACTTTACTTATGGGAGCCTGTGGTGCTTCCGGTAAGCAAACAAACAACACTACAACAAATACCGAAAATACTTTCCGCCTCTACAAATACTGCAAAAACTATGGTTTATGGTACCAGCAGCTATGGTGTTGGAATGTCTGATGCCGGACTCAATCCTCATGAAGACTATTCAGGTTGGAGTTGTGTAGATATGGTGTAGGCGAGACATTATTTAAATTGAATGAGAATCTGGAATTAGTACCTGGCTTGCCGAATCCTACAAATTCTTAGATAACAATACTCTGGAAGTTGTTATAAAAGATGGAATCAATTTCTCATCAGGTAGAAAACTGGACGCTGCTGCTGCAAAAGAATGCTTTTGAAGATTTGTTAAAAGTGCATGACAGAGCACCAAATGATATGAAAATACAGGAAATAAAAGCAGATGGTCAAAACTTAACATTCACAACTACTGAACCTAATCCTGCACTGTTAAACTTTCTGGCAGAGCCATATACTGCTCTTATAGATATGACATGTTGGCGTAGATACAAGTAGAAATGTATCAGGAACAGGACCTTATAAAGCAACTGACGTTTCAGACAGTGAAATAAGTCTTGAAGCCAGAGATGACTACTGGGGCGGTGAAGTTTCAAAGAAAAATATATTGGTAAAGGCTATTACTGACGGTGATACCCTTACTATGGGACTACAATCAGGAGAGTTGGATGCTACCTATGGCCTTCCATATGCAAGCTATCCACTGTTTGAAAAATGACAATTACAGTATAAATTCTGTTGCTACCAGCAGAGGCATTCTTTATGCAGTTAAATTTTTGACAATGAGCTGCTTAAAGATAAAAATATAAGATCAGCTATAGCTATGGCAGTTGACAAGAACGGATTTGTCAATGTGTTGCTTGGCGGACATGGAAAAGTGGCAAACGGACCATTCCCTATGAAGGACTCTGAGACAACAAAACTATAGCTTTTCACCTGAAAAAGTCAAAAGAACTTCTTGCAAATTCAGGGTGGACTGACAGTGATAATGATGGATATGTTGACAAGGATGGCAAAAACTTTGAACTAAACTACCTTACATATCCGGGAAGAAGTGAGCTTCCTATACTGGCACAAAGTGTACAGTCCAATCTAAAGGATGTAGGCATAAAGTTGAATATAAACAGTACTGAGAACTATCTTGAAGTACTAAAAGATAGTAACAGTTGGGATATATTTGCAAGTGCCATGGTCACAAATCCTACCGGTAACAAGGCTTATTTCTTTGATATGACCGCATTAACTGATGCCTCAAAAAAATAGAGGACATTACTCAAATTCCGAACTTGATGAGCTTGCAAAAACTCTAGCTACCACATTTGAAAGTGAAAAAGCGTGAGGAAATAGCACAAAAATGAGTGATATTTTTGGTAGATGATTGCGGTTTTATATTTGTTTCACATTTACAGATGAGTCTTGTAAGTAAGAAAAAAATATTAAGGGACTTATTCCAATGCCATGTGATTGATTATGAATTCAGTAAAGATCTGGTAATAGAATAATGAAAGAACTTTTGAAATTTAAAGATATAAATATTTCATATGAAAAAGGCAGGTTCTATATGATGTATCATTTTCACTTGACTATGGAGAAATTCTAGGCATAGTGGGTAATAGCGGCTGCGGAAAATCCACATTGCTAAAAAGTATTTTTGGGACTTGCCGGTCCCAAAGTACTAAGTGGAAATATATACTTTGAAGACAGTGATTTACTGGCAATAAACAGTCGTGATATGAGAAATATCAGAGGCAATCGTATCAGTATGGTATTTCAGGAATCCGGTATTCATACTAACCCCTTAAAAACTATCGGTGACACTGTTTTTGAAAGTATGAAAGCCCACAAACAGATTTCAAAAAGAAGATTCCCTAGGCATAGCTTTAGATATATTTGAGAGTTTGTCTCTACCGGAACCTAAAAAGAATATTAAAGGCATATCCCTTTGAGCTCTCAGGCGGTATGAATCAGAGGGTTGGCATTGCACTAGCTATGTTGAATAATCCTCAATCATTTTGGCAGATGAACCTACCAGTGCACTTGATCCAATAGTTGCAGTCCAAATAGTAAATGAATTGAAATCACTGCGTGAAAAATATAATACAGCAATTATTCTTGTAACACATAATATAAAAATAGCCAAGTATCACTGACAATATTTTTGATATTAAATGACAGGAAAGTAGTTGACTATGGAAAAACAACCGAAGTACTCTCCTCCCCAAAAGTGATTTTTACAAAAGAGTTGATACTTTCATCTGTCACTTGATTTTGGAGTATATATGAATGATATTTTGATTATAAAAACCTTACCAAGCAATTCGAAGGAGAGACAAAACCAAGTATAGAAAATATTAATCTTAATTTAAAAGCTGGTCGATGTCTGGGTATAGTAGGTGAAAAGCGGCTCCGGTAAAAAGCACACTGGCAAGAGCTGTTACCGGATTGATTACTATAACAGAAGGTGAAATAACCTTTGATGGTAAATGTATCAGCAAAATTTTCACCTGCTAATTACAGAAAAGATTTTACAAAGACTTGCAAATGATATTTCAGCTTCCAAGAGAAAGTTTCAATCCTGTACGAAGCCTTGGCGAAAAGTATCCTGGTAAACCTAAAAAAATTTCGGTTTTAATGGGGATTGCAAAAACAGGCGATTACCCTCCTTGACCGCTGCGGGCTAAATGCATCTTTCTATAATAAATATCCAAGTGAAGTTAGTGGGGTGAATGTCAAAGAGCTGCTATTGCAAGGGCCATTGCTCTGCTCTCTAAGCTGCTTATATGTGATGAAGCAACCTCAGCACTTGATCTTATAGTACAAAGAAAAAAATAATATCTCTATTAAATGACCTGAAAGAGGAAATGAGCATGACAATACTATTTATCTGCCATGATATATCTCTGGTTCACCATATGTGTGATGATGTAGCTGTAATGAAGGATGGACATATCGTGGAAAAAGATGTTACAAGCAGAATAATACACAGACCTTCAAATGAATATACGAAAGCATTGATAGAAGCTTCAATATATACTAGTATATTGGATGTTTCTGCTTGTTGTGATTTAATTATTTATATAATATTCAAAGCATCTTGAATCTTAAAAATATTTATGATATAAAATACAGATATTATTGAAAGGAGCGTAACTTTTTCTATGAATTTTTATACTTTAGAATATATTATCAAACACCAGTCCACAGATTTAATTATCAGGTCTGCTTTTATTATTTTTACTACTCGCTGTAGTTATACTTACTTCCATTAAATTCTTGAAAGACAGAATCAAAACCAGACTTAGAGATATCTCTATAGGTATTATGGTTTTTATATTTGATACTTTTAGGTATTCAAGTGGAACAGTATACACAAAATCATAGAGATTTCTCACAGTCACATAGTACTTGTGAAATTTATAGATAGTGTATCTACAGATGCCCATATTTCTCCGAATGAAGTTAGGTAAACTCCACTACTCTAAAAGACGGTATTATTATTCGCTACAATGAGGAAGATTATACGCTACATCTAAATGATGATAACAACTCCTATACTCTAGAGCGTACACATGTAATGAGATCACAATGTATATATTAATGGAGAGATAATTTATGAACATATATTTATTAGTCGGTATCAAATTTATTTTAGGTATTATGGTAATGATTTTACAAATACATATACTTGGAAAATATGAGTTCTCTATCAACACTCCACTGAATCAGATTCAAAAACTATGTACTCGGTGGCATCATAGGTGGCGTAATTTACAATACATCTATTTCTATACTGACATTTCTGATATTTATACTGGTTTGGTCTTTGGTAGTAATTGTGTAAAGCTGCTGGTTAATATCACTTTTATAAAATCATTGGTGGTAGGAAAACCTGTTATACTTATAAAGAATGGCAAAAGTCAATGTGGAAAAATTGTGCCAAGGTAGGTATTTCAGCAGATCAGCTTATGCTTCATATACGTATGGAAGGACTTTTTCTACAAAAAGAAGTCAAATCGCTATTATGGAAACAAATGGCAAACTTACTATTATAGATACGCAATCCGCCACTCCAAAGTTTCCTATTATTTCAAATGGTAAGATAAATCAGGATATATTGGAAGTTATCGGACATGATGAAAAATGGTTGATTTCATCAGTAAACAGTCAGGGTATAGAACATATACAGGATATCTTTTTGGGTGAGTATGTCAATGGTGAGTTGAATTTAACAACCTATCCAAAGTCCTAAAGAAATAACAGCTACTCTATACAAATATTTGTATTCTCAAGAGTAGCTGCTCGTTTCTACCTTCCTATAAATATATCTGATTTGTTTTTAACTATGATTCATAAATTCCTTCAAATGGTATTTACATCCTTGTACCAAAATCCTGAACCCAATAAATAACTCCGTCCTTATGAGTATCCTACACCCTATTGTAATAAAGTCTTTACTCAATATATTTGCTCTATGTACTTTCGGAGTTCATCAAGCCTCCATTACCTTTTTCCGGGCTTGTCTGTCCCATAGCTATATTCTCTCCCCAATATCCAAGTCCTGGTGGTAAAAGCATACAAATAACTTGAACCATCCGACTTGGTAATGTGAAAAAGATGTAGCAATCTCTTTGGCTCTCAGATTTGCACTATCTCTATAAACATGTCTGTACTTAGCTTTGGAATTCCGTATTTTGCTCTCTCAATATTCACAAGCTCAATAACTTTATCCTCAAATGCCTTTGTAGATATGCCGGTGGCATTTTTCCTTTAGCTGTTTGCCATCTGGCTGATACGCTCCGCCTGCATCAACATAATAACCGCCTGATACATAGCCATTTGTAACCAATCTTCCGCCAAGTATCGGACTAAAATAATACCAATTATCACCGATATTTGTCCAATCCTCCTTCATATCTCCACTTTCAGGATCCAAAATAGTACCAATCCTCTCCATCCTTTAACCAACCTTTATACATATAGCCTGAAGAATCCATATAATACCACTTTATCATTTCTCATAAACCATGATAATCGTGCATAAGAACCATCGGTGAACTGATACCTCAACCTGTACCTTCATTTTTTTCCAATTACCCCCGGCTGCGAATGTCGGTATTGACATCAACAATGTGCCCAATGTCAAAGCTGTACCAAATAGCAATCTCTTTTTCATACATTACTCCTTTAGTGAGACTAATACTTCCTGTATATTTTTATCATATTTATATAAAATAAACTATATACTATTTGTATTAGTAAGCAATGTTTTTTATTCTGTTTTTCCACCTCTATTACAAGAGTATCTACATATTCACTGCCATAAGTATCTGTAAGTGTCTCTTCATAATCCTTATGAAAGAAGTTCTCTTTTCAAGTTCTTCAATCTCGTATTAATCCAATCAAGTAATGTAGTATTTCCCTTTGTTACAGCCGGTGCTATAGTATCATTGCACCAAGATTATCAATACCTACTGTATATCCCGGATTGCTCTTTTAGCAAATGCAATAACTTCTGTGTTGTCATTGACCCATACCTTACCTGGAACCGTTTTAAAAAGTGCGTTCTTTTTGCATTTGCATATGTGTCATACTTTTGAAGCTTGATATCAGGATAATTTCTTAATCATATAAGTCTCAGCTGTTGTTCCTGAAATAACTATCATCTCATCTCCAGCCACCCAATCCTCCAAAGGTTGTACAGGATCTTTATCAGATGAAACAACTCCAAGTCCTACATTCAATATGGAAGTGCAAAAATCTACCGCCTCCGCTCTTTCAGGTGTAACAGCATAAAGTTTGCAAGTATAATATCCACCTTTCCCGTCTCAAGATATTCCACTCTATTTGCAGCCTCTGTGCTTACATAATTTATTTTTAACTCAGGTCCTTGGCAAGTCTGTTTCCAAAATAGATATCATATCCCTGATACTCACCATTCTCATCAACATATCCAAAAGGATGTTTATCAGAAAAACACCTATATTTATAGTTCCTGTACTTTTGATTTCATCTAAAGTTCTAAATTTATTCTTAGCTGCACTCTTTGAAGATGAACCACTGCACTGAGTGCCAAAGCTCCTGCAACCAAAACACCTACTAATCCTATTAATTTACCTTTTTCATTTTATATTCCTCCTATATTAAAATCTATATATTATATTCTTCATTATCATCCTTAATGGATTCAAATTCAAAAATATTCAAAAATTGTCTGGCTCTTTTCGGTCTTCGGTGAAGTGAAAAAGCTCTTCGGTCTGCCTGTTTCCACCATATTTCCCTTGTCAAGGAAATATACTCTGTCTGCAACCGCCTCTGCAAAATTGCATTTCATGAGTTACTATTATCATGGTCGAGCCATCTTTGCCAAATCAAGCATTACATCAAGTACTTCTCTTACCATCTCCGGATCAAGAGCCGCCGTAACCTCATCAAATAATAATATCTCAGGGTGCATTGCAAGTGCCCTTACTATTGCAACTCTCTGCTTTTGACCGCCTGAGAGTTCTCTTGGATAGGCATCTGCTTTGTGGGCAAGTCCCACTCTTTCAAGTAGCTCTCTTGCTTCCTTCTTTTGCACTCTTTTTATCTACTCCGACTACCTTTGTAGGTGCCAGAATGATATTTTCAAGTATTGTCATATGTGGAAAAAGCTCATAGCTTTGAAAAACCATACCTATTTTTGCCCTAAGCTTTTGTCAAAATCCTTTTACTATAGTCAATAACCTCTCCATCAAGGCTTATACTTTCCACCCTGTATTTCTTCCAGACCATTTATACATCTAAGTAATGTAGACTTACCACAACCTGCTTGGACCTATCAGTACTATTACCTCTCCCTTGTTCAGTTCAAGGCTAACACCGTCAAGTACCGCATTCTTGCCGTCATACCTTTTTATAACATCTTTTTATTTCTAATACTGGTGGCATACTCTCCTTCCATCACACTAATTTCTTTTTCAAGGTATCTGCCAACATACTTATTGAGTACAAGCAATAAAATACATCATAAATACTGCATCATATACTCAAAGGCTGCATTTGGACTTGAAGCCTTGTTCGCTTCTATTATCTGCTGTGCCACCTTTATCACCTCAACCACTCCTATCATAAGTACAAGTGATGTAGTCTTTATCATTCTTGTAATCAGATTTATTGAAAGCGGAACAAGCCGTTTTATTGTCTGAGGTATAATGATATAAATAAAGGTCTGTTTCTTATTAAGACCCAGTGCCCTCACTGCTCTCATACTGGTGCTTTGGAATACTTGTAATAGCACCTCTTACCAAATCTCCCATCTCTGCAATTCCCCCAAAGACTGAATACTATAATGGCTGAAAGCTCATCGGAAATATCTATTCCCAGTACTCTTGTACTTCCGAAAAATACTATAAATAAAGTACAAGCTGTGGCATTATTCTTATAAATTCAAGATATACTCTAAGTACACCCTTTATTATAGGATTTTTAAAAGTCATCAAAATACCGACTAAAAATCCCCAAAGGAATACTGATAAGCACAGATATCAAAGCTGATTCTAAAGTGCTATACCAAGTCCACCAAGAAGCCTTATAGCATTCTTTCCTTTAAATATAACTTCAAGACCCAAATCCAGCATATCATACCCTCCTTTCTACGTAGGAACCGAGTATGGACACCGGCACTAATATGATCAAATAGAAAAATATCAAAAGTACTAAACTCTCCACCGTTTTATAATATAATCCCTATCAGATCTTTTGCAGTAAACATCAAGTCCATTAAACTGATAGCCGAAAAACACCGATGTCTCCTTCAAAAGAAATATTACATTGGCTACGAATGCAGGTGTACTTATTGCAACAGCCTGTGGAATTAAAATATAAAAAGTGTCTCGATTGTGCTAAGTCCAAGACTTAGTGCACTCTCTTCCTGTATTTTATCTATAGTTTCTATTCCGCTTCTGAAAGTCTCACACTATAACTGCCTCCAAGAAAAAGCCAGTCCCAATACTCCACATACAAAGGCGTCTATCTTTATTCCAAAACTTTGGCAGTCCATAATATATAAAAACAACTGTATCAAGAGCGGTGTATTTCTGCTTTGAACTCTATATATAAACCTACTATCTGCCTTAGCACCGGTATCTTCTCATGTAAAAAACAAGTGTACATAAGAGTCCCTACCGCTATGGCAAGTATTATTCAACACGCCTATCTTAAGCGTCAATATGACGCATCTATGTATAAAGGAATTACCTGTTTTATAAATTCAAAATCCATAATACTACTCCGGGATATCTACCCCTTCATTTATTTTTATGAAATAGATCATATCATCTATAAACCTATTTTTGTCTATAGGTTTTATAGTATTTTTATATTTTGTATAAAAACACCTTGAATCACTCTAGACTCACAGCATTATTACTCTCATCCATTATCTGTTTACATTTTACACTACAACCTTTAGATCCTTTTTATTTATTCTAAATACAGTATAAAGTGAAATATTATCTGATATTTACTCATACAAAAAGCCACGATTTTTTCTCGCAGCTTCTAACAAACATCCTATATATTATATAAAAATCTCTTTTACATTCTCAAAATTTATTAATCTCTAATAAATAGTTTCATTTTATCTAAAAGTATATTTTCAACACTTAAAATAAAGATTATATAAATTCAAATGTATTATTTATTTTTAAATTCATATTATTTAAAAATCCAAGGAAGTTATGACATATTTCAAATTACAACCTCTCTATATTAAGTCTAGCCATTTACCAATACCCATATTTGAATTTCACTTTATATACTTTTTAAAAATCTTCAACACTCACTCCAGCTCTTTCTGATGCTTCATCAATACTTAGTATTCCGTCCTTTACAAGCGATATAAGGGTATTTATAGTTCCTCTTTTAATACCCTGTTCAATTCCCTTTTCTATTCCTCTAGCCTCTACTCTATCCAATACTTCACACATATTGATGTTCTCCTTTCCCTTCAAATCGTTTATAGTTTCTTCAAATCTATTATCTCCTGTCATTGCCGACATTAGTGTTAAAAGTTCTTCCACATGCTCAATAGTAGTTTCATCAGCTATATAATCTCTGTTTATCCTCATCTGATAGAGATAGTCAGCCAGTATCCTAAAATCACTTTTAAATAAGTCTCATCTTTTCTCTGTCCAGATATGCTATCTCAAATAAGTTTATCTTAAAGTCATTTAAATATGGCTTGATATTTTCATCTATATCCAGAACCTCGAAAAGCGTTTTGGGATAGTTCCATCTCTTTTCATATCCCAGATACAGCACCAATGTAATCACAGGATACTTTGATTTGCCACTATTTTCTTTCCTGCTTTGCTTTTACATACTCCGCACCATCATATCAAATACTCTAAGTGGCATCAGTTTGTTGGTATTGTCTGATTTTCAAGTCCGAACAATGCTACATTGATTTTTACTTTTACGCCAATACTTTTGCTATATCCCTTTCCTGAGATCTGACTCTTCCGTCTATCTTTAACATACTCATTGGCAATGCATCTGTAAGCGTAGATTCTTCTACTACATCTCTACCATCAAATAAAAGTACATTTAAGATATCAGCAAATACATCATTATACTTTTCAAGCACTTTTGAGTTATATCCTTATCTTGCATATCTCCTCCTTATTATACCAAAAATTTAATATTGGATTATTATTTGAACTTTTTGAAACTTAGAATTTTTAGAATTTCGAAAAATCTAATGCTTTGACTTTACGATATATGTCTAAAAATACAATAAGAAACTTTTTAAGATTCACTAAATATAACTTGACAGATACTCCACACTTTTCGACCTAGGAATAAAACATATTTTATTATGGAATAGATAAACATACCAAGTAGCCTTTTGATTATATGCAAAAGGGGCTGTCACACACAATCAGCCCCTATATAATTCACTCTTTATCAATTTTTCTTTATATACTTTTTCAAAATCTTCAACACTCACTCCAGCTCTTACTGATGCTTCATCAATACTTAGTATTCCGTCCTTTACAAGCGATATAAGGGTATTTATAGTTCCCTCTTTAATACCCTTGTTCAATTCCTTTTTCTATTCCCTTTTCTATTCCTCTAGCCTCTACTCTATCCAATACTTCACACATATTGATGTTCTCCTTTCCTTCAAATCGTTTATAGTTTCTTCAAATCTATTATCTCCTGTCATTGCTGACATTAATGTTAAAAGTTCTTCCACGATGCTCAATAGCCGTACTGTCAGCTATATAATCTCTATTTATCCTCATCTGATAGAGATAGTCAGCCAGTATCCTAAAAATCACTTTTTAAATAAGTCTATCTTTCTCTATCCAGATATGCTATTTTCAAATAAGTTTATCTTAAAATCATTTACATATGGCTTGATATTTTCATCTATATCCAGAACTCTCGAAAAGCGTTTTGGGATAGTTCCATCTCTTTTCATATCCCAGATACAGCACCAATGTAATTACAGGATACTTTTGCTTTTATCACTGTTTTTCTTTCCTGCTTTGCTTTACATACTCTGCACCGTCATATCCAAATACTCTATAAAGTGGCATCAGTTTATTTGCTACTGTCTGATTTTCAAGTCCGAACAATGCTACATTGATTTTACTTTTTACGCCAGTACTTTTGCTATATCCCTTTCCTGAGATCTGACTCTTCCATCTATCTTTAACATACACTCATTGGCAATGCATCTGTAGCGTAGATTCTTCTACTACATCTCTACCATCAAATAAAAAGTACATTTAAGATATCAGCAAATACATCATTATACTTTTCAAGCCACTTTTTGAGTTATATCCTTACCTTGCATATCTCCTCCTTATTATACCAAAAATTTAATATTGGATTATTATTTGAACTTTTTGAAACTTAGAATTTTTAGAATTTCGAACTAAATCTAATGCTTTTGATTTTACGATATATATGTCTAAAATACAATAAGAAACTCTTTTTAAGATTCACTAAATATAACTTGACAAATACTCCCACACTTTTCGACCTAGGAATAAAATATATTTTTATTATGGAATAGATAAACATACCAAGCTAGATTTACTGAGATGCAAAGGGCTGTCACACACAATCAGCCCCTATATAATTATACTTTTATCAATTTTTTTCTTTATATACTTTTCAAAAATCTTTCAACACTCACATCTGCTCTAGACGCAGCTTCATAAACACTTAATATTCCATCATTTTACCAAAGATATAAGCGTGTTTATAGTGCCTTCCTGCCTTCCTTCAAGTCTGCCTTCTATTCTTCCCTGTTCTATTCCTTTTCTATTCCTTTCTCTACTACCCTTTTCTATTCCTCTCAGCCTCTACCCTATCCAATACTTCACACATATTGATGTTCTCCTTTTCCTTCAAATCGTTTATAGTTTCTTCAAATCTATTATCTCCTGTCATTGCCGACATTAGTGTTAAAAGGTTCTTCCACGATGCGCAATATCGGTTTCATCAGCTATGTAATCTCTATTTATCCTCATCTGATAGAGTGTAATCAGCCAATATCCTAAAATCACTTTTTAAATAAGTCTATCTTTTCTCTGTCCATATATGCTAGTTTTCAAATAAGTTTTATCTTAAAGTCATTTACATATGGCTTGATATCTCTCATCTATATCCAAAACTTCGAAAAGTGTTTTGGGATAGTTCCATCTCTTTTCATATCCCAGATACAGCACCAATGTAATCACAGGATACTTTGATTTGCCACTATTTTTCTTTCCTGCTTTGCTTTTACATACTCTAGTGCCATCATATCAAAAGACTCTAAGTGGCATCAGTTTATTTTGCTACTGTCTGATTTTTCAAGTCCGAACAATGCTACATTGATTTTTGCTTTTACGCCAGTACTTTGCTATATCCCTTTCCTGAGATCTGACTCTTCCGTCTATCTTTAACATACTCATTGGCAATGCATCTGTAAGCGTAGATTCTTCACTACATTTCTTCCATCAAATAAAAGTACATTTAAAAATATCCGCAAATACATCATTATACTTTTTCAAGCACTTTCTGAGTTATATCCTTATCTTGCATATCTCCTCCTTATTATCCAAAAAGAATTTAATATTGGATTATTATTTGAACTTTTTGAAACTTAGGAATTTTTAGAATTTCGAACTAAATCTAATGTTTTAATCTTACGATATATATGTCTAAAAATACAATAAGAACCTTTTTAAGATTCACTAAATACATCTTAACAAATCTTAAAGCATTTTTCTACTTGGGAGTAATATATTTTTATGGAATGGATAAGCATACCAAGTAGCCTTATATATAGCAAAGAGGCTGCCACAACGACAGCCCCCTAACCATACTTTATTTGTTTTGCTATTCAAAGGTCAAAGAAAAATTACTGTATCCATTCTCCATTTTCGCATTTACGCTATAGCCGTCAGGTGTCTTTTTCATTGGCATACATTGCACCCTGTGGGCGTGAACTGCCGGTATTGGTAGTAATACTTTTCCACCGATATTCTGCCATCCAAGCAGCATCTCGCCTGAATCAGGATTTAGATAATACCAAATATTTCCATCCGGATACCAGCTTGTTCATTGCTCCCTGAGGATCCAGATAATACCACTTATCGCCTGATGATATCCATCCGGTTCTCATATAGCCGGCTTCATTGAATGCATACCAAGTTCCATCTATATATCTCAAGTTGCCTTCGGATATGTACCATTAGTATTTATGCCCACCATGCGGTAGCATCCTTGTTGCCATTCACCCTTCTTTTGGGTTTGCTTTGTGCCTCCTGAACCTTTTGAGCCTCCACCTGATGAACTACCTCACCATCCTTGAGCCTCCACCTGATCTTCCTGTACCGCTTCCACTTTTGTGCCGCTTCCGCCTCCTGAGCTGCCTTCCACTTCCTGAACTGCTTCCACTTCCTGGAGCCACTTCCGCTTCCCTGTGCCGCTTCCACCTCCTGTGCCGCTTCCACTTCCTGTGCTACTCTGCTTCCTGAACTGCTTCCGCTTCCTGAACCGCTTCCGCCTCCTGAACCGCTTCCGCTTCCTGAGCTGCTTCTCCTTCCTGTGCTGCTCCGCTTCCTTGTGTCTGCTCTCCGCCTCCTGAACTGCTTCCACTTCCTGAACGCTTCCGCTTCCTGAGCCACTTCCGCTTCCTGTAGCCACTTCCGGCTCCTGAGCCACTTCCGCCTCTGTGCCGCTTCCACCTCCCAGCTGCTTCCACTTCCTGTGCCACTTCCGCTTCCTGAACCGCTTCCGCTTCCTGAACCGCTTCCTCAGTATCCTTCTTCCCACTTTGCAAAGAGTGTGATATCTCCTGTTATCTGTGAGTTAAGTCATAAAGCATTGATACATTCAGCTTCTGTATACCAGCCTTCAAAGTTGTATCCATCTCGTACAGGATCTGCCGGCTTGTTACACCCATTTTCTTCCACAGTCTGTGCTGCAACTTCCGATCCGCTGGTTGAGTCAAAGTTTACTGAATGTAAATTAGCTGTGCCATCTACAGTAAACTCTCTGGTAAGCTATTAATTCACCGGATAACTAGCAACTATTGCACCTTTGTATGCTGTCAGACCATTAATCTTTACTACTGTATTTTCATCAATTTTATATCCGGATTTAGCTTTTAGCCAAGTTGAAGCTATATATGTATGACCTGCCAAAGGTTCAGTACCTAAATTAGTGTCTACCGGTATCTTTATCTTTCCAGCACTTTGTTATAACGAATAGTACATTCTGGTACTATCTGTGCTTGCAATACAGTCAGGTATTTCACCTGCTAAGTGGGAGGGGTTATTCTAACATCTACCTCTCTATACTCTCATCTACACTAAACTCTCTACTAAATTGTGTTGATCTAGTGGCAGCATTAGTTTTGCTTGCCACCCTCACCATTAATCTTTACTACTGTACTTTCATCAAATATACCCAGAATTATGTTGGCCAAACCACTGCATCATATCTGACCGGCTCAAAGGTCTGGGACCACTTTATTGCTTACTATACTAGTATCACTATCAACCCAATCCACTTTTATTATAATCACAGCAGTACTCTTACTATCTGTACTTGCATTATAACTTATTTCACCTGCTATGGGAGGGGTTACTACACATTGACCTCTCTAACCACCTGAATCTTCCATACTGGACTTTTTGCAGATTCTACGCTATCATATATCCATCTCCCCCAATAGCTTCAACTTCAGTATTCTCCATCCCCAACATCAGTACCATAATTATAGAAAGTATCTTCAGTTTCTATACTACTATTCCTTGTTTCCCATATTTGCTGTACAGATTAATTCTATACTTCACAATTCGGTACTTCATCCCATCTTGCAGTATATCCATCCCAACGCAGATTTGTAGGGGAAACAAGTTTCATTAGTGGAGACTCGTAATCAAAAATAGTATGCATTATCTGATGTTAAACTTCACAGCCACTATCCTCTGAATCATATGCCCACATTTCTAAATAATATCTAGCTGTTGGAAATTTGTACCTTTTCATTATCGTCTCAAATATATTTGTTCCTGATGTAACCGGCTGACTAAGTTTTTCTTTCTGTTACATTACTTGATATCTATCTCATATCTTACCGCTCCCGGCACTTCATCAAATGTAAGTATACCTCTTCTGAAATATTTAGTACTCTGTATTATAGGTAGTTTCAGCAAATGCCGTCACAGGCATAAGTAGTCAAACACATAGCTATGATCAAAAATATAGCCAATATCTTCTTTGTTATTTTTCTTTCAAAATAAAAACTCCTTCCAATTACCTTGGAAGAAGGATTTCTCAAGCATAACTGTCCCTCAGAGGGGTGTCCTCAGAGGGGTGTCCTCAGAGGTGTCCCTCAGAGGGGTGTCCTGAGGGGTGTCTCAGAGGGGTGTCCTCAGAGGGGTGTCTCAGAGTGTCCTCAGAGGGGTGTCCTCAGAGGTGTCCTCAGAGGGGTGTCTCAGAGGGGTGTCTCAGAGGGGTGTCCTCAGAGAACTTACTTTTGAAAATTGTGTTATTTTCTTTTCTCAAATTTCAATACTAAAAATATATTATCTTTTGTGCATCACTTCTTACTCAATCTCTCGTTTTCTTCCTGATTTTCTTTGGCTTTACAAAATAATACTACCGTCCCCAAAAATCTATTGTTCAACAGATAATCTTTACCCCAAATCGATCTAAAATCAAAATAGTATTCAATGAATACCGGACAGTTCTTATTATTTTTCTATGTAATTTTAATATTTTTATGCTAGTTTTTGTGTTGCTATTTATTGAACACCATTAGGATACTCCATCACCTATTCTCTAGGATTACTCTGATATTTATACACAAAAAGCCACGATCCTCTCGTAGCTTCTAATATCTTATATACTATATAAAATCTCTTTTACATTCTCAAAAATTTAGGAATTCACCCTTTTTGCTATCTCTTTTATCTCTGAAGCATCTACAATCTTAAAGTCTGATACTTCCTCCACTCTGCATTTTATGTTCGAATATCTTCCTCCGATATAAGATAGCAATACATATCAACAAAATAACCGTTTCCTTCAGGATTTTCTCTCTTATATGTATGAAGTTTTTCATACGCTCTACCATAAAGATTTATATTGGTCTCTTCCAGATTTCTCTATGTATCGCATCCTGTAGAATTCTCTCCTGCTCTTACTCCACCACCCGGTATCTCCCACAGTCCTCCTGCCCATCTCTTATTCATAGAGCGTCTTGTTATCAATATTCTTTTATCTTCTGTAAATAAAATTGCTATTACAGTCAAATGAAATTGTTTCGGATCTAGTGAAAAATTGTATCTGTCTATTGTCTCTCCTGTAGGCATTTTTGTTTTTCGTCATATATGTCCCAAAAGTTCTTTTTCAGCACTCATTTTAGTAATCCTGCTTTCCAATATTTTATCAGAATCTTTTTGAAATTGGTCTCACAGAATATTACTATGCTACATCCCCCATTTCACCAAGTATCTTCTTTAGCATATCACGAAGCAAAACCATCTCTTCATTACTTATATTTAAACAGCCTCTCATTCCTACAGGTATCTCGAGAGCTTTTTTCTCAAGATCTTCACCACTTTTTGTAAGTGTAACTATAAGAGTCCTCTCATCTATCTTTTGAACGCTCTCTGTTACATAGCCCTCTAGATTCAAGTTTTTCATACAGGTGTGAGTGTACCTGAGTCAAGGAAAAGCTTATCTCCCTAATTCCTTCACATTAAGTTCTGTTCTTCCCACATTACCATCATTACGATATATGTGTATATGTCAGATCCAGCTTATCCAGGTATACTTTATATCGTCTTACTATTTCCTTTGAGCAAGCATAAAGTGGAAAACAAAGTTGATTTTCAAGTTTTAGTGAGTCATACTTATCTGCCATTTTAATATTCCCTCTTTCTTTTAAAAGATTTCAAGGAGCCTTTATCTTCATAAACGCTCCCCTTTCTTTTATATATTAAATTAATTCTTTTTACAGCCTCTTCTACTACTTCAACACCTTCTGTAGGCTCAAATCTTCTTACAACATTTCCGTTCTTGTCTATAAGGAATTTTGTAAAGTTCCACTTAATATCAGGCTTACTTGCATAGTCTGGATCTGCCTCACTAAGCATCTTTGTAAGAAGCTTTTGACATATCATTATCAGCACCCCATCCTGCAAAGCCTCTTCTCACTCTTAAGATACTTAAATACTTCGCTTGCACCGTCACCATTTACTTCTATTTTTGAGAATAATGGAATGTTACACCAAATCTTGAACTGCAAAACTTAGCTATCTCTCATCACTTCCAGGTGCCTGATGTCCGAACTGATCACATGGGAAGTCAAGTATTACAAAGTCCTTGTCTTGATAATCAGCATAAAGCTTTTGTAACTGCTCATACTGTGGTGTAAATCCGCACTCTGTTGCTGAATTGATTACTAGTACCACTTTGTTCTTGTAGTCACCAAGACTTACTTCTTCACCCTTGTTGTTCTTTACCTTAAAAATCATATATATTCATATCTTTTTCTCCTTATATTTATCTATAATCAAATCAGATGGAATCTACTCGGCAACATTTTCATTGACAAAGTTTCAACATATTTTTGCAGCTGCAATTCCCTGATACAGCACCATCTCCTGCCACTGTTACCAGCTGACGCACTTCCTTGGTTCCGCCATCTCCTGCTGCAAATACTCCTTCTGTTTTTGTCTTGCAGTCCTCGCCCTGATATAATATAGCCTGCCTTATCAAGCTCTACCACATCTGCAAAAGCTGCATTATCAGGTACCTGACCTATTGCTACGAAAAGTCCATCCACTGCAATTTCTCTTTTTCACCGGTATTTCTTTATCCTCTACAATTACCCCTGTAACCGCAAAAGACTCTTCCTTTATCTCTAAAATGTTTGAGTTCAAAACAAACTCAACATTGTCCTTCTTCTTTAAAAGCCGCCACTACAGCTTCCTCAGCCCTGAACTCATCTCTACGATGTATTATCTATACCTTGCTTTGCAACATTGGCTAGGAATGTTGCATCCTCTATTGCAGTATTGCTCACCACTATTTACTGCAACAACCTTTGCCTCTATAGAACATTCCGTCACAGGTTGCATTAATATGATATACCTGAGCCAACCAACTTCTTCTCATTTTGGAAGTCCCAGCGGTCTGTTCTTTGCACCCTGTAGCAAGAATCACTGACTTCGCATCATAAGTTTCTTTCTCAGTCTTATCTTTTTATATTTCCTTCAAGGCTGATGCCAATTACCTTCTCATATTTAACTCAGCACCCAGATCCTCTTGCCTGATTAAACAAATCTGTAGCAAACTCAAATCCTGAAGTCTTTTTATAGCCGGATAGTTTTCTATCTCCGGAGTATTTATTATCTGTCCTCCATAAGATGCACCTTCAAGTACCAGTACTGACTTGCCTGCTCTCACTCCATATATTGCAGCTGAGAGTCCGGCAGTTCCGGCACCCCACTACTACTATATCATACATATAATCACTTCTTTCTTTTGGATGTATCTGAATATCTAAACAAATATTTGCTCAAATCCTCAATTATCCCAACAAAGCCTTTACTTCATCCTTTGATATAAGACCTACAGATTTATTTACTATCTCACCGTTTTTGAATACCAAGAGTGTAGGTATTGACATAACATGGAATTTGTTTACCAAATCAGGATTCTCATCTGCATTGATCTTTGCTACCGAGAAACCTTCTGCCTCCTCAGCTACCTCATCAACTATAGGTGAAAGCATCTTACATGGACCGCACCATGGTGCCCAAATATCAACTAATACAGGTTCTTTTGCATTTAAAACTCCGCTTCAAAAATTTTCACTTGTAATTATCTTTACTGCCATAACTTTTTCCTCCAAATCTTTTCTTAAATAGCTTATGATTATATTTTACATAATTTTATTTTATTGTCAAGTGTTTTTATTTTTCTTTTCCTTCATTCTCAAAAATATTCCTTTGTCAGCTTAACAACCACATTTGAAAGGAGGAATAGTGCTATAAGGTTAGGTATTGCATAAGTCCGTTGAATGTATCTGAAATATCCCATAAAAGCCCCAAATCCATAGTTGCTCCCACTATTGCCATAAGCGAATACACCACCATAAAAGGCTTTTATTGACCTTTTTCGTTGAATAAGAATTCTATACATCTGGCACCATAAAGTCCCCAGCCTATAATAGTTGAGAATGCGAATGAACACATAGCTATTGCAGTAAATATAGCCACCCCATTGCCATAGGTCTTATAAATCCTCCTATAGTAAGTTCCGCACCTGCCGGTGAACCAAAAAGGTAAATGCTAACACCTGAACAAAGTATTACCAATGCTGTAAGTGTACATATAACTATAGTATCTGCAAACACTTCAAAAATTCCAAAAATCCCTGTTTTACCGCTTACCTGTATCTGCTGAAGCGTGTGCAATTGGCCCAGTTCCAAGTCCTGCCTCATTTGAGAAGATACCTCTAGATACTCCCTTTTTCATACTTATAAAGAAGCTTCCTATAATACCTCCGGTGACCGCTCTTGGATTGAATGCTCCATATACTATGCTACTAAAACTTCCGGTACTCTTGAGATATTCAATATTACAACTCCAAATGCCAATACCACATAGATAAGTGCCATAAATGGAACCAGCTTTTCTGTAACTGAACCTATTCTTTTGATACCTCCAAGCAAAACCATTCCCACAAGTATGGTTACTATGATTCCTATAGTTAGATTTATCATCCTCATGTCCACCCTGGTTTTACTATACTGTAGCCCCTCAAGGGCAACATTTATAGCAGCTGTAATAGTATTTACCTATGTAGTATTTCCGGTTCCAAATACTGTAAGTACACCGAAAGTTGCAAATAAACAGTCAAAAACAGCCATTTTTGAAAGACCGTTTTGAATATAATACATCGGACCTCCGACAAGTTCTCCATAGCTTATTTTTCTTTCGATAATACACTGCCAAAGTCACCTCTGTAAACTTCGTGCACATTCCAAGTATTGCAGAGACCCACATCCAGAATACACTTCCCGGACCGCCTATTGATATAGCACCGGCTACACCTGCTATATTTTGTACCGACTGTAGCTGCAAGCGCTGTAGTTGCCGCCTGAAATGGTGACAATGCACCATCTGCAATATCTCGTTTTTGAAAATCCTACCTACAGTGAGTTTTCATTATATATCTGAACTTTCTTATCTGTAAAAATCCCATTCTCACACTCAGATATACACCAACCCCCATCAGAGCTATCATAGCAGGTACACCCCTATATAAAACCCATTTATAGTGAGAGTTTAACTTTGAAATTGTCTCAATCATATTTCCTCTCATTTATATTTATTTTATTAAACTTTAATTACCTCTCCGGATATTATAAGTCCTACTACTGAAGGTACAAACGCCACAGAACCCGGTATTGATCTTCTTTGCTATGTGTTCTGTCTGCACCCTGGAAATAATACTACCGTCCACATTTTTATATTTTCATCTTCTATAGGTACAAGAGCTTTCTCTTTGGAGTATACCACCTCAAGCTTTTTATATTCCTTTTTCAGTTCTCTCTCATAACCTTTGCCAGTGGGACATACACTGGTCTATATATATATCACTTTACTTCAAATGCTGTAGGATCCAGCTTATTTCCTGCTCCCATACTGCTTATTATCTTTACATTACTTTCATTTGCCTGCATAACAAGATTTATTTTTGCAGTAACAGTGTCGACTGCATCTATAACATAATCATACTGTGAAAAATCAAACTCAGCCTGCATTCTCAGGCAGATAGAAGCATTTATATGTGTTTACCTTACAGTCTGGATTTATACTACTATCCTTTCTTTGCCACATCTACCTTTATATTTTCCGATGCTTGTCATATCGGCTATTATCTGTCTGTTGATATTTGAAAGACAGACCCTGTCATCATCTATAATATCTATTGCTCCAACTCCGGATCTTGCCAAAGCTTCCACACTGTATCCACCTACTCCACCTACTCCAAATACTGCAACTCTTGAATTCTTCCAGCTTTTTCCATGGCCTCAGCCCCAAGCAAAAAGTTGTGTTCTTGCAAATTGTTCCATATATTATTAGATATATCTATCCTCTCATTATTTTTACGCTATCAAGCAAGTTTATATTTTAAAATGATAATTGTCAATAAATATCCTTTTTATTTGAATTACCTGAAAAATTAATTAAAAAGATTGCAAAAATAGTATTATTTCTCACAATCTCTTTATATGTTTAAAGTATGACATCCTGCTTTATAATGTCCATCAGTGCATCTCCGTCCCAGGCAAATACTATATCCCTCGCTTTAATATCTGTATAAATGGCTGTTGTCATTACTCTCACCATCACCTACAAAAACTTCACAACTGTAGCGATCAAGTACCAGACGAAGTCTTATACTCTTCATCCTCACTATCCGGTACTAACATTCTTCTTTGATGTAGAAATAGCTCTTTCTTGAACCCGAGAATTTTCTGTCTCATCTTATGATACCTTCATATGGTCTAAAGCTCAATGAAGTATACAATTTATCTTTCTTTGCAAAATATATTGTAAATTTATAATATGGATCTTTTTAGTATCTTTAGCTCTGATCCTAATCTGCAAGTCCAAGGTTCTGCCCTTTATACTCTTCAAGTTGCAGCTCACTGTTTTTGTCAACTTCCACATCCTTGTAATCTCACCTTATTCTTTTAAGCAGGCTTTCATACTCACTTTCGAGCCTTTTTGATAAAGTCTATTGTTCTCGATCCATATTTCTCTCGGTAATGACATCTGTCCCGCTCCAAGCTTCATCATGATGCTCGTATAGCACAGGCATCCCAGTTTTGCATCCAACCGATCATTACTCTTTTCCATCCTGTTTTAACACTGTCTGATGTGCATAGAAGTCATTCCATAGTCTGCCGACTGACTGTATTGTTTCGATGAAATATATCCCTTTTTCTTTATCAAACTCTCCTATTATAGCACATATTTCCATTGCCATTGTGATACTCAAACTTCCGGCAACATATCCTGTGGACTCATCAAAAGCACATCTTACCATTAAGTTTTGCAAAAAGTCCGGACACTCCCACATTTTGCCGAAGCGATTTTATTTTCATCAAAGTACTGAAATATTTCCAGAAAAATGCATCTCACTTCTAAACAGTAGTATTCTGACCGCTGCTCGTCAGCATTCATTACCCACTACCGCCCAGTATATCCTTCATCATCTCTCCAAATCTTTGGATCTCGGAAATCTATCTTGCTTGCACCTTCAGGTAAATCAGCTTCCGTCAACACCGGATTATGCTCGTATTTTACATAATTAAGCCCGTCACCTACCGCTAAACACTGGTTTGGCAATCCACCAAATCCCCCTCTTCATTTTCAACCCTGTTACACCGGTATACATCAAAAGATGTCTGCTGTCTTCAAGCTCAATCGCACTACCTGAAAAGCATCCAAAGTCATCATGGCATATCAGGTGCAATCGCCGCCGGTAGGTATTCCCAATGAATCAAATCACTACTTGTAGCATGTCCCCAGTGCATAGGTCCCCATTGAGAATTGTAAGGGTGATATTGGTAAAACATATGATACTGACCCTTATAAAAGGATAACCCATTAGGATCATTCATCCATCCCACATATGGACTTAGGTGAAAAACGCCGGTCGCATATCCTCACTATGAATGTTCGCTCTTTCATATGCTCTTGCCTTTTCCAGTTTTAAACCTATGTTTTCTCCCTTTTATTGTCCCCAGTGCTGCAAAGTATATATCTCAGACATAGATTGATATATCTCTAAAAATCTTTGCAAACCATAGGCATCCAAGTTTTTAATGTATTCATTCCAATCCGCATCACCATTCCGTTCATTATCCAGTCGGATTTCTTTGTATTGATCTCTTTTTATATCTGCCAAAAGATTGATATTTTCTCCATCCTGTTGCACATAAACATTCGTGGATAAACATATTCTGTGTGCATATCAGGTGTGTAGATGTCCTTGATCCAATCCAGTCTATACTGTGCATCATCAGAGTAGTACATAAACATTGTAATACCTTTCAGATGGGCCATGCCAGTGGACCACCCACACTCTGTGCTTCTCTCACTTCTACCGGTGATTCATCTCCCAAAGGTAGAGGTGCTTTAACATAGGATCTCCTTTTGAGTTGGTAGACATTTCAAAATATTGAATTTATCTGCTTCTCCATAAGTACCCCAGTTGTTCTGTGGTGACTGCAAAGGTGCACATCTGATCGCTTCAAGCCACATACCAAAGCCGGGTAGCTTTTGGTAAGCGCTGTAACTACACAACGACCACGATCAAATCCACTTGTGAACGAACCGTTTTGTGGTGTAATATTTCTTGTATCTGCTGTAAGAGCCGGGAGTGGAACCCAATCTTTTAAATTATCAATATTTGCAACATCCCAGCTAAAGCAAACCTCCCGCTATCTTCCGGATTTTCCTTTTGGACACATATGTTGACCACTCTTGTGTAAAGCATTCAGGATCTATCAGCCCCTTAGCATACAACTCATGTAACCACTTAATACCTTCTTTATACCCCTCCTGTGTTGCCGCACTGATAACTTTTTTATCATCTGTCACTGCAATATGGCGGTCTTTATCAGCATCACCATATCCTTCTCCAAAAGTCCGTGATTAAAATAGCCGGATCCTGATCACCATTGTTTATTATACAGGACATTGGAATTATACTTCCCTCAATATTAAATTCAGACTGTATTTCACTTGCATGATCTTTAAACTGCTGCAATACATTTTCAAATGATTTAATATCTGTCGGAACCTCCAGTCCCAAAAAGTCCAACCATTTTTTATTTATATAGCTCATGCCTCCTACAGTTTGAATAGCTGTCTTTCCCTCTCCAAGTTGTTCTATCCATGGAAGTGAATATATATGACCGTCTGTAGCTGTAAACTATGGCTCTATACTCACGGATATTTCTCAAAGACTTTCTTTAAATTAGGCATATCCTTTATCAATATAATCTTCAAGTGGAATTATTACTCCTCGATCGGCGTATTTTTAACAGATTGCTGTCACTAAAAACCGCCTGAAAATACAAAGTCCTGTAAAGTCTTTATAATAACCATTTGAAGTGCTATCTTATCACCCCCACTGATCTGTAGGGATCGCAGTCCAATCTACATGTACATTGGTGACTTCTTCAAGTCTTTCAAAGATAGCCTCTTATTAGGATTAGGGCTCTGATGCTGTAGGATATGAAATCAACTTGTAATAGTTTCTTTTTCCTTTAATGGGAATGTATAACTCTCATCCAGTGCCTGATTTGTATCTGTCTGATTATATCCGAAAAATAGTTCTCCACATCCCGTTGTTGTAAATGCAACTGCTGCCACTGTTAATAATACCATGGTCTTTTTGTATATCTTTTTAATCATAATGACATCCTTTCCACATATCAACCCTTTACAGAACCTGCCATTATACCCGCATCAAAAATATTTTTGAAAGAACGGATACATTGCAATCAGAGGCAGAGAAGAAATAATAATAGTTGCATATTTTAAAAAGCTCACCGATTTGTGCTCTTGCCGCTGTACTTTGAATATCTGCAATCATACCTGATTGAGGTTGATTCTGTATCAATATTGCACGAAGTACAAGCTGTAACGGTTGCTTTGCTTCATCACTTAAATATACCATTGCATCAAAGTAACTGTTCCACATTCCGACAAATTGCCATAGCACCAGCACCGCTATTATAGGCTTACATACAGGCAAAAAGTATTTTAAAGAAATATGTTATTTCATTGGCACCGTCCAGCTCAGCCGCCCTCACGAAGCTCCTGACTTGCATTGGAAAGTGCAGCCGTGTACATAATAGACGCCCAGCCTGCACCCCTGCCAGATACCTGAAAAAAATATAAATACTTCTGAATGCTTCCGGCATCGTCATAAAGTTTACACTTGATCCGAACAGATGATTAATAGGACCTAGACTGAAAGGAGAATTCTTACCTATACCGCAAAGTACAATAACAGAAACAAAATTCGGCATATACAGTATTGTTTGAATTTTCTTTTTTATATTATTGCTTCCAATTCTGTTTAACAGTAATGCCAAAATGATAGGAACCGGAAATCCCCAAAGTAATCCATAGGCACTCAGTTTCAATGTATTGGCTAAATATCTCATAAAATCAGGTGATGATAGGAAATGCTCAGAACTTAAATCCGACCCATTCACTTCCGACTATTCCTTTAATGGGATTGAACCTTGAAATGCGATTAAAATACCGCCCATTGAAGATACCTAAATATCAGTGTCAACAAAAGTGCTTTGGGCCCTATAAAAATAATATAGAGTTCCCAGTGTTTCGACATATAACTGAGCATTGATTCCGGCTTTTTAACATTTACATCTTGACGTTTTGTTTCCATAAAACCTCCTTATTAACTTAATACTGTTAATCTGTTATGCTCATAATAGTTTTTATTTTTACATAAAGTCAATACTTTACTTTTGTTACATTTGTAAAAATTATTTGATTTATATTTTTACATTTGCCCATTATTTTGACTACCAAATATAAAAATATCTATGATATAATGTATCTAGTAAACTATATAACTATTTTTTATTTTACATTTGTAAAATGATATAGTACGAAAGGAAGAAAAATGTCACAAAGGATTACTTTACAGGATATAGCTGATGAACTATGCTCTCAAGAAATACCGTATCAAAAGCAAGAAATAATACAGGTATTCTTTCTGAATCCACTAAAAAGAAGGTCCTTGCAAAGGCTATAGAAATGGGGTATAAGCAATTCTCCTATGTGGATTTTGATAATGTAAGCAATCAACTCCAGATAAATAATGAAAAAACTGAGATAGCTTTTGCTTACTGCATGGTTTTTAAACGGTTCTCATTTTTCAGCACCCATGCGTTTGATAAGTTTCAGTTAGAGATCTCAAATTGGATACTCTATGAGTATGCATATTGTGCGTGATGAAGATATAAAAAATCTTACATTGCCGTCTTCGCTTCACAATGACAGATTGGCAGGCATTATGTGTATTGAGGTTTTTGACTATGAATATGCTTCCATGCTTTCCAATTTGGATATACCGGTACTTTTTGTAGATTCTCCTATAGATGCACATAAAGAACCTCTAGGTGTAGACAAGCTTTTTAATGGAAAAATTCTTCACCTATTATTTCTTTTTATATCAAGAGAAGTGCAAAAAGGCATTTCTCGTATAGGCTATGTCGGAGAATATTCCATTGTCAATCATTTTTGAAAGATATATGGCTTATCGCACCGGTATGGATCTACATAAGCTGCAAATCAATGAGAACTGGTGCCTTACCGGAAACAAACCCGAAAGTTGCATCCTGACACAAATGACTATCAATCTTACTTACAGGAAGAGCTGGAAAAACTTTCTATGCTGCCCGGGAGGTATTTATCTGTGCTAACGACTTTATCGCATCTGATTTAATCAATATTTTTAAATAAAATGAATATCAAAGTTCCTAAAGAGATTAAGGTCCTGATTTGATGATGCTCCTGAAGCACGCATCATATCTCCGAATCTGTCCAGTGTGCATATACATAGTCAGATTTTTAGGATTTTTCAGCAACCCAACTGCTGCTATCAAGAATAAAGGATCCTGATATGAACTTCAGAACCAGTGCATTGTGAAACAAACCTCGTTCTTCGTGAATCGACAGGAGATTAATGTTATGAAAAATTTATTTAACCTGACAATCCTATAATGAATTTTATAGGTAAGCTGCTTGACTGTCTAAATATCTTGTGGGTAATAACTTCTATTCCTATTATAACAGCAGGTGCAGCCACCACTGCTCTTTACTACTGTACAATTAAACTGGCAAAGGATGAGCCCTATGGCTTTGTTTTACAGACTATTTTCATTCTTTTTGTTAAACTTTATACCCGCCACCAAGTTGACAGTTATTCTTCATAATTGGCGGTGTACTCGGCACAGATGCCTATATTTTGCATATTAAAAATGCCGGTGCTTCTATGGTGTATAGGCATGGGACTTTTTAGCTTTGTTTACTATTTTTATACAATTGTTTTTGCTCTATGTGTTTGTACTTCTGTCTCATTTTGATAACAGTGTCAAGAATATGATTTGTAATGCCTTTGTAGTAGGTATACGCTTCATATTTTGTACTATTATAATTGCATCCATACACTTTATAGTATTTTTATTACTATGAAAACTGTTTTTCCTCTTCTATTTTTTGGGTATGGGCTTCATTGCTTTTTAAGTTCATATTTTTAAAAATATAATTTTTATATTGAAGAGAGCCAAAATAAAAGGGAAGGGTAAATGAATAATTATAATTTACATGCAGACTGGAATATATATGGGACTATTATAAACTGCCTATTATTACCGGTATTATTATATTTTATATTGTCGGTTATCTTATAGTTTATCACTATACTTTATTATCTGTAGCCACTGTTAATATAGAGTTTTTCACCTGAAAAACTCTTTGAAACTTTCAGATGAATATCTCAAACATAAGAATTTAAGTAATAAAAGATATAATATTGATTTTTAATAATCTAATGTCTGAGGGAAATATAAATGATGGAACTTCATATGAATATGCCTATGCTTCATCAATGAAGTTACTTGCTTTTAATGACTGATAAAGCTTTTAGATGTTGTAATAATGGATGATAGGGCTTTATCAGACTTTTTCAGACAATGAATATTTATATTTTCTTGACCATTTTGAACTTTATAAATACATAACTCCAAAAATAATGCTATATGTATTTCAAGTCCTTATTTTTCATCTGATATATATAGGTATAATAAAAACAGTCAACATATAGATGAATCCCTCCGGTATATTCAATATCTAATAAATATTTTTATCCAACTCTTAGTATAATATAAAAAGCCGACATCTCTGTCGGCTTTGTATTTTTGGGAGGAGAGCCGATATGTACCTGGCTCGAGTATTATGAAAAATCTTTTATTTTTATAGACTAGCTATCTCTTGTCTATGTAATGAATTATAGAAAACAAAAAGTGGCTAAAGTTTGTTTTTATGTAAAGGTTTTGAATTGGATATGAACATTATATGAACTCTACAATTTTTCTCATATACTTTTTAAAATAAAAAAGACCACCATATCCCTTTTGAGGGAATATATGGCGATCTTTAATTTATTCAATCTTTTTAAAAATTTGACTTCTAAGCTGGTATATAAGCACCTTTTGTAGGTATCTTCTATGACTTTCTTTACATCATCACCTGGAATGCTTTTACTACCTTTTGATAATCTCATTATCCTTATCTTCAATTCTTGCAACATAATATTTACATAAGGATTATCTGCACCTTCCTCAGTCTTTTCAAGGTAAATAGAATCTTTCTCCAGGATTAAGTCCATTGTCTACAGATGTCCCTCCATTAATCACTGCAGCTGCCACATCAGGTAAAAGACTTGGTGTATTTGCAGCTTCTACTTCTGTGAACTTGATATTCTTCGGATTCTCAGTAATATCACTCAGAGTAGGTGTATATCCTGCCTCAGGATTTACTTTAATAACTCCTGCACTCTCAAGCACTTTCAATGCTCTACCACCATTTGTCGCATCACTTGGTATAGCTATAGTATCTCCATCTTTTAATTCTGAAAAGGTCAGTGATTTTCTTTTGAATATACACCAAGAGGAGCTATTATGGTATCGCCTATAGCTTCAATCTTATATCCATTGTCCTTAATATCATTTGCAAGATATGCCTTATGCTGGAAAGCGTTCAAGTCTATCTCTCCATCATTCAAAGCTCTATTTGGCAGTGAATAATCTGCAAACTTTACAAGCTCCAATGTAATACCATCCTTAGCCATTGCCTCTATTACCGGGAGTCCATTGCTCGTTATTTTCTCCTACAACACCAAGCTTGATAGTTGTAGAACCCTCAGCCTTTGTGCTTTCTCCTAGTACTGCTTTGCATTATCTCCTGTTGCAGTATTTGTATCTGCCTTCTGGCTTGAACCACATGCAGTAAGTCCCAATGCAAGTATTGCACCTACTGCCAATAATTTACTTAATTTTCTCATAATAAACCTCCTTATGATTATATATTTTATTAGTGACTTGAACAAAATCAAATCACTATATAAAAACCTATTTTAATGTGTACTTTTCTTTATAGCTCTGTTTCCAAATCCTTTGTATCAAGCTTACCATCATCAGTATAATGATTACTGTTACATAGGTTACATCTGTTTGATTTCTTTGATGTCCGTATCTTATAGCAAAGTCCCCAAGACCTCCACCACCTATAGCTCCCGCCATTGCTGTGAGGCCCAAAAGTGAAATAAATGTAATCTGTACACCTCTGATAATACCAGGCAAGCTTTCTCTAGATACACTCTGAATATTATCTCTATAGGTGATGAACCCATACTCTGTGCAGCCTCTATCAGCCCATTGTCCACTTCATATAGTGCACTTTCAATCTGCCTTGTAAAGAAAGGTACTGTGCCAAATACCAGTGGAAGTATCGCTCCTTTAGTACCTATTGCAGTTCCTACCACCATTCTTGTAAACGGTATAAGTGCTGCAAGCAATATTACAAAAGGGATAGATCTAAATACATTTATTAACTTATCAAGTATATTGTAGATAAAAATATTCCTAAGTATACCCTTTGGTTGGGTAACCACCATTATGACTCCAAATATAAGTCCGAAAAAAGTGAAATCGCACCTGATAATACCATCATATTCAGAGTTTGTAAAGTCGCATCTATAAGCTCATTAGGTTTTAGCCGATATGTTTGGTAAGAGAATGTGTAGAAATTCTTTCATCCTTTATCACCTCCACTCCTACTTCTTTATCATGCAGATAATTTATAGCAGCATCTATGTCTTCTCTTTTTCCACTAACTATTGCCACTGTTCCACCCTATCGGAGCATCCTTTACTATCTCAACATCTGCATATATTATATTTAGATTTATATTAAACTTTCTGGATATCTCAGAAATCAATGCCTCAGAGGTGTTGGCCTTCTTATAGCTGAGTCTTAATATAACCTCTCCCGGTTTTAATTTAGCTACATCTGAACCTGAAGCAATAAGCCCTTCTATCTTTTTGAAGATTTGAGGTCGTCTTTATAAAATCTTTTTGTAATCTGATGTTTTGGATTGGCAAAAATAGAGAAAACATCTCCTTCTTCCACCACATTTCCATTTTTCCATTACTGCAACTCTGTCACATATTTGCTTTTACCACTGCCATCTCATGTGTGATGACTACTATGGTGATACCCAGTTTTCTTGTTTAAATCTTGTAAAAGTTCCAAAATGGAAGCTGTGGTCTGTGGATCAAGTGCCGAGGTCGCCTCATCACATAAAAGAACCTTTCGGATCGTTTGCCAATGCTCTTGCTATTGCCACTCTTTGTTTTTGTCCACCTGAGAGCTGGCTTGGATAAGCGTTCTCTTTATCTGCTATATCCACAAGTGATAACAGTTCTCTTACCTTTTTCTCTTTGCTTCCTTTGATAATCTACCTCCAAAAAGCGAATACTCTACATTTCCTGCCACTGTTCTGGATGGCATCAAGTTAAAAATGTTGGAAAAATCATCCCAATCTTTTTCCTTGCCATCCTAAGATCTCTAGCCTTGAGGGCTGTCAAATCATTGCAGATCTACAATCACATTTCCCTGTATCAGGTCTTTCAATAGATTTATGCATCTGACAAGTGTAGACTTTCCTGCACCGGAAAAATCCTATTATGCCAAATATTTCTCCCTTATCAATCACTAAAGATACATCTTTTACTGCATGTACAGTATTGTTTCCGGCACTGAAATTCTTAGTAACATTTTTCAGTTCAATCATTGTATCCTTATTTCCTCATTCCTATTATGTTAGTGAGTATTATAAAGCACCTGCAAAAATTGCAAGCGCTTTATAAATAAATTTTATTTATCTTTTTCCTATTCTCCATACTCCCGGGCTGAATAAAAAGAAGCATTGGGTATAACTCAGTCTGCCTGCCAACATATCAAATGTCAGCACAAGCTTTGAGAAATATGAATATATATTAAAGTTTGCCATAGGGCCTACCTTTGCAAGCCCGGGACCTATATTGTTAAATGTTGCTACTGCTGTAAAAATTTGTCTCAAAGTCAAAATTATTAAGTGATAATAAGAACATTGAAACTACATATATCATAATATATGTTAACATGAAAAACTCGGATATTGTTTAATACAGGCTTTTTCAAGTACCTTGCCATCCATTTTTAATCGTCTTTACTCCCCTTGGATGAATATAGTAACCGATCTCTTGGAATACGGACTTTAACATTACTATGATTCTTGAAACCTTAATACCACCACCTGTACTTCGGCACAGGCACCACACATCATAAGGAAGATAATTACATTCCTTGATAGCTGTGGCCAAAGGTCAAAATCTGTGGTCGAATATCCGGTAGTAGTTATAATAGAACCTACCTGGAATGCCGTCATGGTTTAAGGCTATCATAATATTTTCAAAATAGCCTCTGATATTTATAGTAATTACTACAATGGCTGCAAATATAATTCCAAAATACCATCTGACCTCTTCTATCTTGAATGCATCTTTCTTATGTTTTTCCAAGCATTAAAAAGTATGCATTGAAGTTTACGCCAAACAGTATCATAAAGATTGTTACTACAACCTGAATAGCATAGAATAACCACCTAGCTGTCTGCCTTAATTCCAAAAACCTCCTGTACCTGCTGTACCAAAAGTAATACAGAGTGCATCAAATATAGGCATCTTTACAAAGAGTAATATAATAAACTCTACAACTGTCATTCCCAAATATATAAGATACAGTATTTTTGCTGTATCTCTAAGTCTTAGTACGAGCTTTTTCCCACTACAGGCCTCCCGGACTCTCTGCTTTCATAAGATGCATATTGTAACCACCTGCCATTGAAGTATGGCAACGCAATACTATAACTCCCATACCACCTACCCAGTGTGTGAAACTTCTCCAAATAAGTGATGTATGGCTTAAACTCTCTACATCTTCTAAAATGCTGGCTCCTGTAGTAGTAAATCCTGATACGGTCTCAAATAGTGCATCTATCATGTTGGGAATCTCCCAGTAAGTACAAAGGGTATTGCTCCCACTACACTGAGTACTATCCAACTGAGGGCCACCATTACAAAGCCTTCTCTGGCAAAAATACATTTTCAAATCTTTTCTTGCTGGAAATCAAATAACCTATAATAGCTGAAGCCACTCCTACAATCAAGTATGCCATACCCTCATGTTCGCCATATATAAGTGATGTCACTGCCGGTATCAAAAAACAGGCAGACTCTAGCATCATAACTTTTCCCACTATATAAAAATATAATTGAATAATTCATTACTTTAATATATCCTCTAAATTTTGCATACCTGTAATTCTTTGTTATAATAATAACTGAATCATTTCTTTTTGCAATGTTGATTTACCGTTTGGTATCATAACTTTACCATTTCTTATAATACATGTCCAGTAAAACACCTTCCTTTATTGGCAAGGCTTCCAGCGTAGCACTTGTCATCTCAGAATCCTCCTTGATATAAAAATTCAAGTGCTTCGGCCTTTTCGATGTATTATCTTATACAGTGCCTCACACATTGTTGCTTCCCACACTGTTTTGTAAACCTCTTGCATTATCTTTTACAATATATTCGGCTGTGATATGCTTTGGATAAATCATACTTCCCAGATCAAACTTCTCTATAATCTCATCAAAGGCTATACGATTTATCTTTTGTTACTATCTTTGCATTGGATACACTCTTTGCATAAAGTGAAAGAAATGCATTCTCCTCATCTATTCCTGTAAGTGAAACAAATGAAGAACAGTTCTCTATCCCCTCTTCTAAGAGTACATCCTTATCTGCCGCATCACCATGAATGATTACAGCCTTTGGCAACATTGCTGAAAGTTCCTCACATCTTTCATGTGACTTTTCTACTATCTTCACCTTTATACCAAGTGGTATAAGCTGATTTGCCAGATAGTAGGCAATAGTTCCACCACCAACTATCATAGTATCTTTTACTTCTGTATTGCTGCATCCAACCTTTTTAAAGAAATCTCTGCATTCTCTGTGGAAGCCACCACACTGATAATATCTCCACTTTGAATTACAAAGCTACCATTTGGTATGATTGCTTCCTCTCCTCTTTCCACTGCTACATATAAGAATATCGGATTTTTATATTTCTACCCACGTCTATGAGGCTTTTTCCAACCAAAAATATTATCCTCTACAATTTTATATTCTAAGAGTTCCACTCTACCTCTTCCAAAGGTATCAATCTCTATTGCCGATGGAAATCTAAGTAGTCTTGCCATCTCTGTAGATGCTGCATACTCAGGATTTATCGTCATCGCAAGTCCAAGCTCTTTTTCATAAAGCCGATATCCTGACTGTACTCCGGATTTCTTACTCTGGCTATTGTATGCTCTGCTCCTGCCTTTTTCCTACCTATGCAACAGAGCAAATTTAGCTCATCTGATTCTGTAACTGCAATCAAAAGATCTGCATCCTCTACTCCTGCCTCCACCAATATTGTATGTGTTGCTCCGTTTCTTGTAAGACCCATTATATCAAGTCTGGTTGCCAGAGCCTTTTACCACTGATTCATCTGTATCTACTATTACTATATCATGTCCTTCGGCACTGAGTTGCTCAGCAATGGTTGAACCCACCTTGCCACAGCCTCACAATTATTATGTTGCATTCCTATCTCCATTATTGAAATACTTAGATTTATGTTACCTGATAACATCTGCCTCATTGTAACATACTACAATTATATTTTCCATATATAGCATTACCTTCTTTACTACTGTAATCTATTTTGCTATACTGTAGAAAAATGTATTTGTATGGAGGTTTATGTGAAAGTACAAAAATATCAAAGATGTTGATGCTTTTTAAAGTAGTTGATGAATGCAAAGGAACTATTGAGTTAGTTTCTCCTGAAGGTGATAGAGTCAATCTAAAGAGTAAGCTTACACAGTATCTATCTCATGGCTAATATCTTTTTCAAACGGCTATATCAAGGAGCTTGACTTAGTTGCCCATGATAAAGAAGATGTAGAAAGACTTATAAAGTTTATGTATCAGGGTGAATAAAAATATTTACAGGTTATAATCTACATTTCTTGTAAAATTATAGCCTGTTATTTTTATAATGCATTCTCCATCTTATAATTTTCTACTATTCTATATTTTCTATTCGGGGATGTTGTATCGTATTGCTTTTGATATGCTCCATCACCATCCACCCAATAATATAATCCACTTACTGCTGATTTTATATAGCAATTTACAAACAGATACGAGTCCTTACCGAAACAATATTCCTTACCTGATATATTTTTCCACTCTGCTTTAGCATACTTGTAGATCTTTTTCCACATACCACCATCTATTATTGTCATTGTAGTCCTTTATCCAACCTTTTACAAATTTTCCGCTTATCCACCCTTCTGCTATAAGAAACCATGGATTATATCTACTGGCAATTCTGCCACTTGCTTTCACCCACTTCTCCTCACTAAGGTTTTTCAATAATGAAGATGAGGTATTAGGAGCAGTTCTTACCCTAACACCACTGCCCACTATAGTAAGTCTTGCACTTATAGGAATCTCATTAGATGTTTGTTTATCAGTTTGCACTTGTATATTACTTTGATTTTTATAGTCGGGCCTTGCAAAGCCTATCATATTGTATATCCTTTTCCATCAAAGTTTCTCTTCCTTGTCATCACCATACCACCATTTGCAATATCTCTATTTCCGGTATTGCACTCTCATGGTTTCGTATGTTCCATCCGTATTTACTCCCACCACTATTCCTGCATGATTTACTCTTCTGTCCTGCTTCGCCTGTTAGAAGTAAGATAATATCCTCTTTGACCCTCATAAACAGCATATTTTATCTTTTATAATGGCTATATACTGTTTTCTGTAGAAGCCGTTTTTATACCGTCACAAAAAGCTTTTTCGGCTCCGGCCATCCTAAAAACATCCCAAAGGAAGGTCACACACCATGGATAAGTGGCAGTGCTGCTATCATATACTTCTTTCTCATAGTAATCTGTGTTAAACTTCACATTGACTTTCAGGCGGATATTCGCTCACTCCGACATATTCTCTGGCCTTACTTATTACATTGTCAATCAAAGACATATGACTCCTTTCAAAAAGGCCACAGAAAGTCTGCTAAGCCTTTGATATTTCTATTTTAACTTGATGTCACCATCTATTATCTCTATTTTACCTTCTTTTTAAAGATGTCCTACCGCTCTCTTAAATGCATTCTTACTAAGTTGCAACTCTGACTTTTTATTCTATCAGGAGAAACACTCTCATCAAAGCCTAGTCTTCCTCCTCTATCCTCTATAATATTATAAAGAGTATCGGCATCTGTAAGCAACTGTCTATATGCCTTCTTTCTTGGGCTAAGATCCAGCTTGCCATCCTCTCTTACTCTGATAACTCTCATATCCAGTCTGTCGCCAACCTTGATGTCCTCAAAGCTTTCATTTGGAGGTATCATTCCATTGTATTTATCATCTACGGCTACAAATGTGCCCATTTTTTTGATTTCAAATACTGTACCAACTACTTCGTCATCTTTTTATATGGACTGTTTGACAAAAGGCGTGAATATACCTTGGCACTGGCTGCAAGTCTGTGGCTCTTATCTTCATACAGATATACCAATACCTCATCTCCTTCTTGTAATTTGCTCACTGTCTCTTTAAATGGAAGTAGTACATCTCTTTCAAGACCTATATCAAGGAATGCACCTATTCCTGTTGTAGACTTTACAGATAGTCTGCCTATCTCTCCTACCAAAAGTTTTGGATGTCTGGTAGTAGCAATCAATCTATCCTTACTGTCACGATATAAAAAAACCTCCAGTTCATTTCCTATTTCACAATTCTTTGGCACTTCTTTCTTAGGCAGTAATACATCCTCACTGCCATCAGTAGAGATATGCTCCAAAATCCTTTATTCTGTCTACTTTCAGAATCTGTATTTTTCCTAATTCCATAACTCCCCCTTAATATTCAAATCTGACGATAGCATATGTATCACCATTTCTGTCTGCAAGATTTACAAAATATGAATGCTCATCCTTTGTAATCCTTGGCAAAATCACATCACTTAAAACTGCCGCTTTTCTTATATTGTACACTTATTTTCTTTACTTTTAAAATCTTCTTCAATACTATTTCTTGCCTTGTCGACATATACAGCATTGTTCATATGATGATTAGTGTCCAAATCATTTTTGCTGACAATTAACTCTTTGCCAAGTTTATATCTGTAGGTATGTCAAACTTTCTGACCATATCTGTCATATCTAGCCTTGTTTCATTACTCGCCAGATATCTTTTTAAAAGCTTCTTCTGTAGAGTTTTTAGGTCTTTTATTGTCCAAATCATAATGAAACCATATGGAATCGGCTTTTACTAAGAACTCACCTTCTCACCTTTCAAAAAGAAATTTCTATACCCATAGAAGCTTTTTAAAATTATACGCAAAATGTACCTATCTCGACTTTTTCTGCCAATGCCGGTAATCTGAATATATCTATCTCTATGAGTTCACCACCAGGCTTCCTTTTACCTTGCAGGTATTCTATTCCAAGTCCCAGATCCTCAGATTGAATGTTGGAACAGTCTTGAAACAAGTTCAAAAGTCCTATCAAAGAAAGCTCCATTTTTCCCCTAATTCACTATATCTGATTCTTTCATTAAATGAATACATTTCGACTACCTCAACCTAACTATCTCTTATTTTAAAAGAGATCTGAAATACTTGAAAATTTCCTCCTACTACTGCATCATCTCTTCTTTGTTTATAGGACATTCTCTCAGGATGAAATTGTGAGCTATAATAGGCAACACTTCATGTATAATAGCCTCACATACTCCATCTTCTGATTGTAATACTTTTTCAAGCCTTTTTCCAAGTTTCTTTGCACTCTTGATGATGTGCAGAGTTTATATTAAAGTTCTTTCCATAGAATTTTTCAAATACGTCACCTTCTGCTACGCTTCTTACGCTGTGTGCATGGTATCATTGTCATCCTGGTATGTATATCCTTTGTTTCAGATCCTGATAAAGACTTCCACCAAAGTATATGTTATAAGCTGCATACCTCTACAAATACCAAGTATAGGTTTTGACTTTACGAATGCATCAAGTATATCTCTTTGTACCTTGTCAAGATCTCTATCCGGCCTCATCTGAACCATCCATCTCTTCTCCATAGTATACCGGATCTATATCTCCACCACCGGAATCAATAATCGTCACATTTTATAGCTTCGTCTATATCCAATGTTACAACTGCTTCTATACCATTCTCTTTAATGCCTCAATATAATTTGTTAAGTTTTCTGTCCCCGCCAGTGCTACTCTTTTTCATAAATTTTCCTCGTCTGTATATGCTACTCCCACAAACATCTTTGTTTTGAATGGGAGTTGTAAAAAGCTGGGCTACTAGATTCGAACCTAGAAATGCTGGAGTCAGAGTCCAGTGCCTTACCATTTAGCGATAACAAAACTGACTGTTATATGATACTTCACATCATATATTTGTCAATAGTATTTTGAAAATTTGTTTTATCCCGGCAGGAATGAAAGCTGCAGTTCAGGGTACCCACTTTAGAGCTTTTTGTTTTACAATCCTAATCGCAACTCTTTCTTAAAACTGCAGCGAGTTTTACGCAGTCTGCAAAAACTCGTTTGTTCATGCAGGAGCAGCAGAACTGCACTCAAACAAGTCACAGGCTTAGCTTAATCTGGGTCTCGTTTTCACGAAAGAGTTAAAGCGCTACAAAGGATTTCATAAGGTGCAAAAGTCTCAAGATATATAGTACCTTGAACTGTAACGCATAAGAATCACAGGGACACTTTATCAATTTTCGTTTTATATAAATATTCCTCTACACATAACTATTCCCATCTCTCAAACAAATCTTCAAACTTCAGAGTATCATCTTTTTTAATAACTTTACTCCTCCCGTCCCCATAGTCATAGCTAAAGGATGTCCACAGATTTCTCTCCAAATCCTATTTTTACAAGCTTATCCAGTATGAGTACTTGTGGCAGCTCTTTTTCATCACAAAGCTCATCCAGAGTTTCTATGTCTACAAAATCATCTACCCTGTTTAAAAGTTACTGGGCTTTATACTTGTTATCATCTTTAATCAGATTCTGATATGCTTCTATATTTTGATTGAAATTATTTATCCTCTCTGCGGTTTTAGAGCTCTCATAGTGCAAAACCTCCTCAGATGTAGGCCTTTTCTATTTTTGTAATCCTTTAATGTATCGTCACTATCTGTTTCTCTTTCGATATTTACATTATTACCATCATAGCTGCATCACCAAATATCTCCTTTAAAATCCATCCGAGGCTTTTAAAGTGGAATATGTAGCATTCGCCACCACACACATTTGCACGCTTGCCTCTGCTGAAATCCCTTTTCAGACTTGGTTTTGAACTAATATCCTCTTTCAAAGCCTTTAGAATTTTCATAGATCATTATATCATCGGAGCTTTGCATATGGGAGACTGATAAGTTTTATTGCTACTACTAAAACCACCACAGCAATTACATGGCCATTATTACTAATTCCATGAGATCCTCCAAATTATGTTTTAGATTATCTAGCTATTAACATTCTTCGCAGATTCCTTGCTGACTGCGCACCACACACAACTTCTGCCTTCCACAACTATATTTCCTCTGATCTCCTCAGTTTTTGAGTTTCTGCTTTTTAAACGGAGCATTTATATCATCTGTATTAATCAATGCGCCAATCCTGCTAGCTTCTTTATATAGTGGGAAGTGAAACCTCCTGCTTTGTCCCAATGCGCATATTTAGAATAATATATACATCCTGTTTTCCTTCTATCAGTATTCCCATTTGTCTGTTGTAGTATTCAAAATCAGGCTTTCCACACACGTAACTCCATGTATAGAAGTCTTTTCTCGCTCCTTACCAAGAATATACTCTTTCTGAATTCAAAGCATGGACTTTACAGTCCATCCTGTTCTTTGCTTATACCAGTTTCAGCGTTAAAATAAGCTTATGTCGTTGTCCTGACAATATGTATTATTATTACCATTCACTTTGATTGTAATACTTCATCTCCGCTAAATATACAAAGAGTACCTTTTTAGATATCATCAAGAGGAAAATAGCATTCAAACTACATTCTCTCTCAGGTTAAGCACCTTGCATGGGTATCACCCCTCAAATCCTGAGTTCCAAGATTCATATGAACATACCTGTATTACTCGCCAGCTCTTCATTATGTTTTATAACTCATATATATATATATCTGCCAGAGAAAATCCATTGATATCAGCACTGAAATTCCATATAAGAACTTCTCATTATCAAGTACATTTGAAAATGAATGGTATCATTCCCTCATCTCCTTTAGATATCTCCTCATGATATTCATATAATCATAATCCATAGAGATGATATTCTTACCCTTTGCTTTCATATATCTTGTTTGTAAAGATAAACTACTATCAAGTAGATATATGGGTCTTTAACAATATCACTCACAGCAATCTACACCTGTGAGGTGGAGATCCGTCTATGATGATATCTGCTTTCTCCGGTATCTAAAGTACATCGATTATATGACTGATACTTTTATTCACAAAGAAAATTCTGTATGACCTCAATACCGGCTTTGATCAAAATGCCTTTACCATCAGCTTATATTCATTTATAGGATTCTGTTTTTCTGGTGGCAAAACTGCCTTAGGGCAAAATTCAGACTGTTTGCAGAGCAAATCAATACCTGACTCTGATATTTTCTTTCTTTTCCTGCTTATCTTTATCAAAAAGCGAAACCCAACTTCCACGACTCTTATGAGATTCTACCAAACTCAGTAGCGTGGCATTATGTCCACATAAAATCAACTTCCAAGCTCTTTTAGATAATCAATTTTACCTACCAGACCTTTAAAGTTCCCTTTATCTCACAACTTTTGAACTGCTTGACTTTGTAAACCCTCTTAGGTGGAGAGTCTATAAACAAATGAACTGTCCATCAACTCTTACCATTTAATGTCTTTGACGTTTTCAAATCATCACGCCAGTCAAAATCGCTGACATATACCGGATCTTCTCATGGGATTATCCATTAGGCTAATCTTTCCAAAACTGTCTCTCACCTGGAGGCTACTTTACCATACTCATCTACAAAAGCAACCCTTTTCATCTTCAAAGTGCATACTCACATGTAAACGCACATCTGACTTGCAAAACCACACATCACCTATGCGTGACTCTAAAGGAAAGTCATTTTTCTATCGGCTCTTCTGCATTTCTCTCTACTTTTCATAAGGTTCATATAGGAGACACTTACATTTCTATATATGAGGAGAGGAGGAGAAGTG
>BNJV01002529.1_pt1 | contig 105698 bp, 139 predicted proteins | sample 8540591 | NCBI WGS metagenome assembly BNJV01 (sample SAMD00202457, study PRJDB9452) | human saliva metagenome | host: Homo sapiens
CATCATCACGGGAAACGAAACGGTCACCTCACGCAAGTGCTGCCAAACCACATGCGCAAAAAGAAACCGCGTTGACGGCTGCCGAGATTGACGGTTGCGGAAGCGAAGCGCCGGCGCGCCATATTCTTCCGCGCCACGCGTGCTGCTGCCTGCTTTGTAGTGCAACGCTAACAAATGCATATATATATAAGAAACAGCTGCCGAATACGTCTCTCAGCTGCCAAGGGCCACTAAACGTGCAGCACCCGCCTGCCAAGAATAATGCCAGAAATCCTGATCTCCGCAAGCGTAACAATCAACAGACCATCAGCTCGTCGGTCGAAGGAAAACCTTTATGTCGCGTCTACAAGAGAGACGCAAATCTATTGGGTTGCTTTCACGTTCGCCAAGCGGTGCAGAGAATTAGACGCCCAACACTGGCACCACGGTAAGAGAAAAGCAGCTTTTCCAAGAGGTTTTATGACACAAAAATCCGAGCTGAAATGAAGAGGCGATTAGATAAAGTCGGATGAGCAGCCTCGATTGCTCTATTTCGGACATGCGCTTGCTGGACTGGCCCAAACAATCCGCAGGGCTAGCTGACCACATTGCTGCCATTAAGCAACACGGCACGCGCTATTTATTGGCAGTTCTAAATTTGCAGCGGGTGATTAAGCCACCAGTAACAGAGCGGAAGCAGTTACTGCTCTACCCAGCAAGCCAAAGCACCGGTGAAAGCCATTATCCAGCCTGCAACGCGCAAAATAAGTACATCAAACGTGCACGGATTTTCAAACCTTTGCTTATCAAGGCAGAAAGCGTCAGTAGATAAAGTACCACATTTTCCAAAAGAGAACCGCCTCATTCGTGTTCTCGTTGGATAACCCAAGAACAAAGCCGAGCTGCCCATTTTCAAATATCCGGTACTGATTGGATGAAAGCCATTTGTTCTTTTGCCTTAATGTGACAGGAGCCAGGCGTTGAACCAGATCTTCACAATGACGTGGGATAAAATTCGCTGACTTGATCGTCAAAATTTCGCCATCGTCAGCAACGATAATACGCTGCCATACAAATCGGTGAAAAAGCAAGATCGTTACCGCAAACACATCACTTAATGACGAAGGCAACAGAATTGCTCAAAAATCAAAAAGGAAAAACACGGCAGATACGGTAAATATAGTCTTTCGTGTCAGCTCGTGGTAGTCCCGTTGATGATACTAACAGAGAAAACCTTTGATAGAGCAACAAGACTTTCATACAACGTTGCTAGCAGACTTCCACTTTCGTACGACTTTACGCCATACTTGAGCGCTGTGGCACGTCTAGCTGGAACGCCTTTATTCTCATTGAAAGGATTAGGTGGTTGGGAAACGTTAGAAATGGTCAAAGAAATATGACACTTACTTGCCGATCACGTAATGGCACCGCCGGTAGCGTAAAATTCGTGCACCTGACAATGCGACGCAATCAATACGCCGTAGCGCGCGCGCGCGCGCGCCACACATACAATACAGGCCGTGACCTGGCCCAGCTGGGGTGGCGCGAGAGTTCGAAACCTCTGACACGCCCCAGAAGGCCGGCGCTGCTCATCCAGCCGAGCCTTCCGTTTCGGCGCGTTGTTGCGATAAGTACTTTTAAGAAAGTTTCTGAAATAAAACAGCATGGTCGGCGAGATAGGATTTGAACCTGCGCTTAGACACTGGTCCCAAAACCAGTTTCGCAGCGCGCGGCGCATCACCAAAGCTGCGCCGCCACTTCGCCGATAAGCGTCTGTGTTTATTACAGAGAGATGGTTTTTCTTGTCAAAACATCACTGCTATTTCTACTAAATGATTGAGCTTTTATCCGTTTATTAAAATTTACTTATCAAAAAGCTCCTTTTTGAGAAAATGGCAAACATTTTCGTATCATCGGCTATATCTCATTTAAGGAGAGAAAGAAAAGATATATATATAGAGAGTTTATGACAAGACAGCCTGAATCATTTCAGGGCACTGAAATTATCTAAAATATCAAAGCTAACATTGCGACCAAAATTGCAGGACACATATTGCATCATAGAAGCGTAGGCACCAGCTCAGCCGCGTCTTGAGTGAGAACGATCAGTGCTTCACAAGTTTATGCTGGCGGCAAAGCGCCGTGGTTGGCGGACGTGGCATCTTTCTAGAGATCTTACGATCTACCTGAAACGACATCTGAATCTGAATTACATCTCAATTCGTGATGAACTTGATCACGATGAGGGCTATTGATGGTATCTTAGTTCTGAAGGCCTTTTCTCAAAAACAGATTGATCTCCACGCAGTTATTGGAATGCAATTGCACCACATAGATGTAGATGGTTTTCATCCTATAACGTGAGTCGTTTGTGTAACGTATCTCCAACGCACGCGCCGCCGCCTGCACTCGCTATGGCGTGAATAGCTGTAGATTGCGTGAGACGCACAGCGTAGGAACTGGCGTGCGGGCGCGAGCGCGCAGGATTCAGTGCTTCGAATATCGGTAGCGCGCTCCAATGGCATTAGAATCTGTGCTAGGTGGTTGTACCGTTACTGTAACCTCACCGCTTTGCTAAGACCGACGAGAGAGCCGTTCTTCGCTTGCCACGCTGCCCGCCGCCAGAGATTTTCAGTTGCTGCAGGTGCGCAACCTGACCGCATCCTGGCAGGTAAATGGATAAAAGAAGGCAAAAGCGATTGCATTGATGTAGGGATTAACCGTCCGTGGAGCAAGACGGCAAATTAAAGGTGATACGCTGCGTTTTGCAGCTGCTGCTGAACGAGCTAGATTTCATTACTCCAGTGCCAGGTGGTGGTGCGTTGGTCCAATGACGGTTGCGAGATGTTGCAAAATACGGTGCAAAGCGTACTGGTAGTTAAACTATATAGTGAATTCGTGACTTTTGAGAGCCCCTAATATTGGATAGTATTAGGCTTTATTTTCATATCTCAAAGTGGTTAATGCACAGCACTTTTTACAAAGTGTTAAACTTACTACAATCAATTTTAAGGAACCACAAAATGAGGTGGTGCTGAGTTATTGGGCTGGTGAATGTTACAAGCGAAACAGCGGTGTGCATTGAGCCTGCTGGGCACAGGATGGCTGCCCACAGGCCATGGCGGGATGAGCGCGTGAGGCAAAAACGTGGGATCGGCAGGGCACAGACATTACAAGCAGCGGCGAGGTTACCCGGGTGCTGGGGAGTGCAATTCTGCTTTTGTGGGATACATTGGTGCTAAAGCTGGTTTTGCACGCGCTGATATTGTTCCTGCACACCTGGGAATGCGTAGATGAAAATGAGAAAACAATTTCATGGTGAAAAACATCAGCGGAGTGAGTGCGTGAAGGATACAAGATATCTGGTGCGGTGAAAGTATCCGCTGGTACGCAGCGCGCGCTTAACCACCGAGGTTGCTGCCCGCTCGCGGCTGGTTTTAGCGCCCGGAAAAGTACGGTATGAGCGTCTACAACATGTCAAAGCGAAGCAGAACGCTGTCGCTTTAAAAGCCCTTGTGAATCCTATACGCGATGAGCTTGGCGGTTTTTACTGTCCGCACTGCTGCAGAGGAAGTCAAACGAAGAGTGCGCGCCCCGAGCAAGATGCGGCTTGCTGCGTCTGGCGGCAGTACACAGAACGTAAAGGAAAATGCCCGACCAAATCGATGCGCTATGCGGTGAATCCAGCGCAAGCACAATGGGACTGTGATTGCGTGATTTTGTACGGCTGCATTTGCTCAGTGTTAAAACTGATTCCTAAAATCACTTACGAGCAAGTCAGTGAGTTCTTCACCAGAATTCATGCCAGAGCACACCGAATCGTTAGCTCTTTTATGGCGGCACACAAACCTTATTTTGATGCTTACGGTGTGGAAGCGCTGAGCGTCTCAGCGTGCTGAGATAAACGTGTGAGCCTTTAAATCGAGCGCGTGGCTTTAATCATCGGAGCAAACCTGAAGCGATGAGCTCAGCGAATTGATGCCACATCAACACGGGCGCTTTGTCCGCTCGCGCAATTTAGCAGTACACCACTTTCCAATACCAATATTGAAGCCACGCAAGCTATTGCAGGTACCACTCAACTGCAATCAAGCGAATTTAGGTGGGATTATCATTATTGATTTTATTGATATGTGAGATGAAGAGCACCGCAACAGTACTTGAAGGACTTGAAACCGCTTTGACAGATCGTGTCCAAAACTAATGTGAATGGTGCCACCCAACTTGGCTTATTGAAATGACTCGCAAACGTTACGCGCGAAAGCCTTTGAACACATTCTCTGCAAGACTGTCTCCTTGTAGCATAGGTCGTGGCAAAAATCCAAAACGGTGGAAACTGTGTGCTGTGAAATACCTGCGTGCAGTAGTCCGTGTGCATCACTTATTTAACACCCTGAAAATGAGTGCACGGGTATATGTAAAGTAAGTGGCGGAATATTTAGTAACGATGAAAGCCCTCCTTGCCGACTTGCAGCCTTTATTACACAGTCGAGGTAAAAGTGAACATGCGGTCAACAACAAGATCAGCTGACGTGGTGGTGATGTAATCTCTTTCTCTTATTGCAAAGCGAAGAATTTTGCTCAAATCTGCGAATTTCGAACGCTTGTTTCCTACCGTGCCTGCAAAATCCGCGAAGAGTAATTCGAGTTGTTACGCTCCAAAAATTTAACCCAAAAGAAAAGTAAACAAAAATGGTCTCGAGTAGAGGTCACAGAATTGAGATCTGAATGGTGAGCCTGACTGCGCTCGCCGTGCAAAATTAGCCTCAGTGCGTGAACGTGGTGATCCGTTCCCGAACACGTCTCCGGTCGCGAAGATAAGGCGGAGGATTGTACGCGCAAAATACAACGATGCGGATGGCGGCGGTTAAAAGGAAAAAGCGACCCCGACGAAATGGTGGCGGGGCGTTGGCACGTTGCGCCGTGTAATGGTGAGCAACTGCCACTATCATGCAAGATGTGAGTGGTCAGATCCAACTTGTGCAGCACGCGAGCACCTGCCCAAAGGTGAATACCTCTCAAAACACAAGTAGGTTTATTGGATTTAGGCGGATATCGGCGGCGTAAAATGCACACGGTTCAAAACTAAAACAGGTGAATTAACCGTGCGTGCCAGCGAGATTACACAGCTTTTAACCAAATCCCTTCGTCCACGCCATGCCAAAACAAACATACAGGCAACTGCCAAGAGTTCGTTACCGCCAACGTTAGTTTAGATTTAATCGCGGACGAAGAGGCTCGTCAAGTGCGTTTATTATTCGTGTCTGGGTGCGGTTTCTGGCATTCGCCAATTCTTTTTAGATAAAAGACTTTATCGAAGTGGAAACCAATGTTGCAGTGATTCCAGGCGGTGCGGCAGCAGAAACCATTTATCACGCACCACAAACGCACTGACGCGGATATGTACCGGCCGGACTGCTGAGCTTTACTTAAAACGTCTTGTCGTGGTGGTAGCGGCCTTTGAGCGTGTGTGTCTGAGTTAAACCGTAACTTCCCGTACGAGGGCGTTTCAGCCTCGTCTGGCAAACCTGAATTCATGTTTGTAATACTACCAAGCTTTATGCGGATCATTACCGCGATTTAATGGACAACACCGAAGAATTGTACGCAAAATTAGCTGATTGATATTCTCCGGCACAACCACCGTGCCTTACGGCGAACATACCTTCGATTTCGGCAAACCATTCGAGGCGTATCACTATGCACGATGCGCTAGCAAATACGGCACGGCATTAAACGCGAAGATATATCGCACAATTTCGAAAAAGTGAGTGCGATTACGAAAGCGCTTTAGTAGCATTGAAATCCATCTTGGGGCTCGGTCCGCAGGCAGTAAATGCGTATCTCGAAAGGAAGTGGCAAGAACATCGATTGATTCAACCAACCTTCTTAATGGCACACCCTGCGGTAGCTCACCCGCTTGCACGCCGTAATGTAGTGAGAACCAGAAGTGACCGACCGCTTCGAATTCATCACTGGTGGATCGCGAAATCGGTGCGTCTATCTCCAGTAGTTAAAGCGATGCGGAAGCACCAAGCAGCAGTCTCGCTTCCATGCGCACAGAGCGCTGCGAAAGAAGCAGTGTGACGATGAAGCAATGTTCTTCGACGATGACTTCGTGGTAGCACTCCGAACACGGCTTACCACCTTCAACAGCGCGGGCGAAGCTAGCGGACCGATTAGCGCGATGATTTTCGCCAATGCGCCATCTCATCCGCGATGCGATCTCATTCTGCAATGCGCGCTTGGCAAACCAGAGCACAGGGTTAAAAGTGAAAAAGGCATAATCTGTTGATTATGCTTTTGCTATCTGCCAGGCTCCTCTTATTCCATATGTGCATGCGCTTTTACCATTCAGTAAAAGCTATCTTATCTCGTACTCTTAGTCAACCACCTGGTAACAGGCCTGCTTCGCGAAGCTGATTCATTTGAGCCCTGCAGGATCGTCATCAAACTCTTCTTAATTCGCCGGATCCATTGGTGCATATCAGTAAAACGCACGGTTGGCAGTGGTTTTTGAAACCTGTGATCGCGATCGTGTCAACGCCCGCAAGCATCTTGTATATCAGTCCATTTTCATTAGTGTGCAGCCCTCGCTTTGCGGTTAAGGCATATATTTTGGAATTTCAACTACCAGTCTTCGTCACCAATCGCATTGGCAGCTAGACGGCTTTCCATTTCCTAAGCAAGCTTTGTCCAACATCGCTACTGTCCTTGAGTCTGAACTTTCGCTTTGCAGTCTGAACCCTTCACGAATCACAACGTGGCAGGTCGTGTGCATTGCACAGAACCACTCACGCGCATGGTGCATCTCACGCCCGCATTGTGTGCTACTTCTAATAAATTATCGCACTCATTGAGGCTTCCAGCAACCATGCCTCTGGGCACTTCTTCATGGGAAGAAAACCACTTTTGGCATTATCCTCTCTGAAATAATCTCATCAACGGCTTTACCACATATGTAACTGAGTTGATAAATTCACTCGTTTTGCTGCAAATATGCTTGGTAGTCATGGTCACGCTCTTTAATCCCGCTTGGGCAATCGCTGCTCTATCTGGAATTTTGTTTTAAAGCAACCGTAACTTGAATTTCCGCCTGTTCCGCTTTAAGATTCTTCAATGGAAAGTACTTCCGCCCCATCTTCAGAGAGCTGAAATCACAGTGGCATCACCCACGATCAGCTTTCGCATGCCGCCTGCAAGCTGGCGAGAGCTTCCAGGCCTCTTCTGGCATTTGCCATTGCCAGCACCGAATCATCTAGCCCAAGGCTTTCATCGGTTAAACCATGCGACGCCTGAATCTCGAATGGAAGCCTGCACTTTAGCGGAATTTTTCCATTGCGGTTACGCTCAACAAAACCATCGGCATCCACTTGATGCGTCACGCGAATGGTTGCCGCACCAGCCACCGTCGGCGGAATGCCGCGTAAGGTAAAACGGCCAAGTGAACGGCAACCTCCGCCCATGCGCGCGCTCACCTTGCAGAACATGAACCGACATCGCCGCTGCTCCATCTTCTTTGGCGGTAGTAAACTCTTGGCTCGTGTGCCACAGGAAATAGGTGGTATTCCGTGTGGAATGATCCACTCAAACCGCCCATCGTTTCAATACCAAGCGAAAAGCGGCACAACGGTTCTGCTGTGCTGTCCTGCATCGGTGGCTTATTGCCAGCAAAGATACTCGGCCTTTCGGAACGCATGCGGCAATGCAAGAGCAACCACTCATCTGGATCAATCGACGTTAATGGCGTCTACCGCAGAACTCACTCACTTGTTCACGCTGGCAAAGTGGTACGCGGAGCTGAAACCCGCCAACCACGCACGACTTCGATCGGATCACCTTCCACGCCCGCATCTTTCCAATGCCTCTTTGGCGCAAGTCATTAACGAACGTTTAACAAGCGGTTGAATTGACACTGTTAAATTTCGCGAAACGGCTTCACCGTGCCCGTCCAATTTGCAAATCTCACTTCAGTTTCGACCGGCTTGCGAGCGCCATTTTGGTTTGAGGTTGCTAAATGGCCAGTGTGGATTTCGTTGTTCATTCGCACTTTTGTGGTTGCACGCCCGCTGTTCAGCAGCAATCCAGTTTGCTAATATGAGATCGAAGTCATCGCCACCCAATGCGGTGTATCGCCACCCGTTGCCAACACTTCAAAACACACCTCGACTTCAAACGCAAAATCGAACATATCAGGAATGTGCCGCCACCTCAAATCGTAAACCCGCAAGAATGCCTGTCGTCACTATCTAAGCACCATAGCAATCGCTGCTGCAATTTGGCTCATTTACGATCGACACGCAATACATTTCGAAACCGGCCACGCGCCGCCGCATTCCTTTGTGTGCTGTGACGTTGAGCATCATCAAAATAAGCAGGCACAGTAACGACCACGCCCGACACCGTCGCCCAGCTAGGCAAAGTTGTTCGACTAAAGCGGCTCAGTGTGCCACACTGCCGACAGCTTCCACAGGGCTTTTTATTGCGTGTTGTTTAGGTTTGGATTAACGGTAAGCCGTTGTCGTCGCCACAACGATGCTGTCAGGTGCAAAATCAGGGTAGCGTTTTGCACATCGGCAAGCGAACGCCCAATTAAAGCGCTGGGCTGAAATCACGGTGCTTGCGGATCAGCAGCTGCCGCTGAGCAACTTCTGCCACTACGGTTTTTCTCGGTTTTCCGTGTAATGCACCGCCGACGGCACTCAACGCCCGCTCTTTTCATCTAATAACACGGTTGCCGTGCCACTTCACAGTTGCAACCAATGAATTCGTTATCCCAAGATCAATCCCACCGCCAGCGTGCCCGGTGCGGTGCAACAGTTGCCCTGGTTCAGCGATTTGAAGTAATGCCATTATCTCTTCTCTGTTTGTGTAGAATTTATTTTGTGGCGCTGAATAACCCCTTTCCGGGAGCTGCACACACTATCGATGAGTGGCGTTCCACAGGCACACGGCGACTTTTGCTTTCAAGCTCCACCCACCCTGATGACCCTGCAAGTTCTTCTAATATCCATTCTTGCCAATTATCCCAACGTAAATCTTGGTAGAAATCGTCGAACCTGCGCGACAATGCCTAAGCCCAAAAATTCAGAATAGCTAGTTCAAAGGTTCTCGTTTTCTTTTCGGTGATGATGGAATACACTTTCGCCCAATTTTATCGCTCTAAACCGCCAGCGTTAATCGCAGTCACCACCAATTGCATCTCATCTGCTACTAATATAGTAACTGGGCTGCGTCGCCCGGATTGTTTGAAAGTTTTGCCGAAGTTCCAATCAAATAAACCACGCGGTAATTTTTCGTTGCCTGAACCTAAAATGCGCGCAACCAAACCGTGATCGATTAACACACCACCTGTTTCATACACACAATCGCACCAAGCGGTAAGAACGGATCGTGGTTGCATTCCAAACCCACGCTGGCAGCTGCATCTTCAGAGTAGCTAGCCATTTCGTGCGATTTTGCTTTTCGAGTAAACCAATCACATGCAAAACCAACCATCGCTGAATTTTTATCTACATTCTTCTGTGTTTTCATCGGTCAAAATATCTCTAAAATCGACCGGCGTGATGAGGTTAGGCGTAGGGTGCAAATGTAATCCCACCTCTACTCAGATTATCATTTCGAGACGTCTCTCTTCAACCTTCTCACAATCTGAATAATCAGCTATAACGCAAACGATCTGTTAATGCGTCGCCTGCTGCCAATGATTTGAAGCGTTTCTTCTAACTCGATTAAAACTCCTGCCTCGGCTTTGATGTCTGTTTTAGGAAAGTGGGTTAAAGCCTCGTCATCTGTAGCGTTCTCAATGCTTTCAAAGGGTTTCATGCCACTTTCATCTGTTGCATCAGGAATTCAACATCTCGCATGCTGTCGAGGGTGCTTTCTCTACACCCGTTTCCGTCTTTAATAATTTCTTCGGCACGCAAAATCGGATCTTTTAGCACATTTAATGCTTTCGCTCTACATCAGCCGATTTTCAGTCTGCAGCTCGTTGGTCGGCTGTGGGAACTGCTTGCGTAATTATCTGGATGAAGCTCTTTTGTAGCTCTCAACAACGGGCAGAAAGTGCTGCTTGGTGAATTTGAAACTGCACGGGCAAACCCGAAAAGTAGCGTTAGTCATTTTCTTTACCTCACACATTAAAACTCTCACCACAACCGCATTCATACATTTGCTGTTGCTGTATTTAAAGCCTTCCTATTTGGGCGCTTTCCTCTTTCTGCCAAATCTAACTCGTGCCATCAAGGTAAGTGAGGCTCGTCCACAATCACTTTTACGCCGCTGTTGCTCGAATATTTGATCATCGTTCTATTTAATACATCAACGAATTCCAACACATACGCCAATCCTGGAACAGCCCGAGGCTTTTCACGCCCAAGCGTAAAGCCAGTGCCTACCACGATTTTCACAGGACAGTACGCACGCGGTTTGCGGCGGTTTCTGTTAATGTAATTGCCATAATATATCCCTATTATCTTGGTAAATGAAGAAAATCATATTTTACGAAAACATTGTATGGTGTGATGCACATCATTTCATCACGTAGGAAAGGCGTGTGTCGACAAGTTGATCATCTTTCGTTACAAAACTGCCAGCAAGCGGTCTTAATTCGCAAAATTTTGCAAAATCAACCGCTTGTTAAAATTATTACTTGTTTTTCTGCATCTGCGATTGCTGCTTTGATTGCATCTTCTGCAAAGAACTGAGCAGTGAACTCTCACAGGCGGTACTCCTAACCTTCTGTGCTGTCGCATATTTTTAACTGCGCCTGCTTCTTCTAGATTTACCTTTACCCATTCCGGTGATCAGTGAGCTTTGAAAGCGATCGCAGAACCACAACCGTGAAGCTGGTCAGCGTGCATCTTCGATACCGCCAGCATCAAGTTTGCACTTGATTTGTAAGCGTAAGATATCACCACACACGCAGGGTGCACCAACCATACCAGTACCGATGTCTCGATGCTTCTGTGTCGAACATTACCTACGTTACGTGGATTTTTCGTAGTGGTCGAGATTACTCACCGTATACCCATTTTATTGTTCCTTCTATTTTGGTCTCCCTCTTTACTAAAGCAGGAGGAGGTTTAATCTTATTAGTGGTGATTCCACTCGACCTTTGCTTAAATCTCACACCTTCTTTTGAACATTTCCCAAAGTGAGAGAGCAGATCCCTCGTAATGTCACAATCGCTCTCTACTTAATTCGATAGAAATGTAGCATCTCTTCTTCTGTTGTCCAACGACCTCATGTGAAGGAATTGAGCTGTGAGCTAATGGATCGAATACTACGACTTTTGATGGCAATGTAATACAGGGCAAGGAAGTGGCTTCTAAACTTGCAGAAGTACAGTGCTTGAAACTAGATGAAACGCAACGTCGCGTACTTGCCATCATTAATGAGCTCACCTTCTACGAGAGTTGAAACTAATATTTAAAGTTTAGCAGGCCTCACGCGTTTACCTGGTTCCAGCTGAGCCGCTTTACATACACTTCTTCCAATATCTTTGATGCCGTTATATAGGCGGTCACGTGAACTTAGTTAAGCTGTGCCATTTCTCTCAGTCATCTCTTCTTTTGCGATACTGATCGCTTCGCACCCATTCTACAATTTGGTGAAAATCTGGTACGTCCTGAACGCATACCACGCTGCGTGCACCACCACCGTGAATAATCGGCTTCTGAAACGTACACGGGGTTTACGGCAAACGTATGAGCCACCGATGCTCTGGTCCGTGGCACTGGGCTTGACGATGATGCACGGTGTTCCACTTGCAATTCGTGAAGATCTGCACGCACTTCACCCACAGATTGCGTTGCATCAGCGTGGGAAAATGAGTTTTGTTAGCACGGCAGATTTCACCCGTTACTTGCCGCAATGTCTTGAATTACACCCATCGTTATTAACGTGCATCACAGAGAGCGTTATGAAGGTATCTGGACGCACAGCTGCTCTGAATTTTCTAAATCGAGCAGCACCCTCTTCTGGATCTCAGTAAGTCACTTCAAAAAGCCTTTCGCGCTCTAATTGACAGCAAGCATCTAACACCGCCCTCGTGTTCGCCTTTCGCGGTAATGATGTGCTTCTACGCTGGTTTGCGATAGCGTGCCGCACCTTTGTGCAAGGTTATCAGACCTCTGCTAGCGCCTGAAGTGGAACTACGATTTCACGCGCATCCTGCACCGATTTATTTCAACCAAACGATCTGTTATGCGGGCAATATCAACCACGCCTCTTCTGCTTCCCAGCCATAGGTTTATGCGAGACGTGAAGCCGGGTTACCAAAGATGCCATCTTTGGTCATATATTGCATCATTTTTGGGCAACGCGTTCGTCCAAGTTGGCGTAGTTGCCGTGCACAATCTGTCAACAGGTAATTTATTGGCATTGTTACGCAGTATTACCCGCAACGCCTCGCCTACAAGCGGTTATTTTTAATGAAATCTTTGTTTAATGGTGGTGATGTTCATGGCAATGCGATTCTTCGTGCAATCGTGATCTCGCATTTTCGGTCGCGATCTTCAAGCTGGCGTACGCGCATTAGCGAACATTCCGATTCTGATCTCTGTGCAGCGTTCCGTAAAGCGTGTGAGTTAAACATGCGAATCTTTGCGGACACCGTGCGTTACCTTTACATTTGGTCACATCCACATTCTCATTTACCGCCGAAATAATCATACCCCACCGTGGGCCTTTCTTTCTCGGAGTCTTCTGTATAACCACCTCGCCTGGCCCTCGTGTACGCTATGTGTGTGTGTGTACATACAATCCTCACGGCGTAATCTCAACAGTGCGAGTTGCTCTACAAGAAAGTGAAATGTGCTTTGACGATCTGCATTATCCTTTCTGCAAGACTGACAGGCTCTACCGTGAATCGCAATATCTAAAATTGCGGTTACTGCCTACTTCGCCTCTTTGACGTTAATCTCTTAATTCGCCTCGTTTAAGCATTCCAATGAATTGGAAATGCTAAGTAGTTATGCATAGAGTTGACTATTTTAGTCAAGTATATTGGATTAGCTTAAACTTATCATTAAAGGTTTCACCAAATGATAAGGAACACCCACTGCTATGGGTGAAACAAAAGTTAAACTTACTCGCTTTTACACACCTCTTTTTACAAAGTTCCCGCTTAACTGGTCGGAACACTCAGCGTATTTCCCTTTTAAGTTGCAATCAAAGTTTCATCGCATGAAATTCCTTTCACTTTTTCTCATATTATTTTTATTTCAAAGATTTTGTTTAAAGGGACAATTCATGGCAATTAGTTGCATACCGTGCTTGCATTCTGCATGAACACTTGTGGCCGGTGCAAAACGCGCAGCAGCATCTCCAACAGCGGTGGTTTCCAACATCTGGTTTGAGGCGGCTGTGCGTGGGGCTGGCAGCTGTGGCAGATAACGCATCCGCTGTTGCAACCTTACCCCGCGTTAGCGGCGAACTCAAAGGGTGCAGGAATTTTCTGTCGTAGGATGGTCGATGCAAATGTTGACGTTGAAGGCGTACAATGGGTACAACCGGCCAAAAGTAAACTGCTTCCACACAAAACGTCATTCCAACAGCAGTTGTTCCTAATATGTGCTCGTTTGCCGTTCCAACTCACAGGTCGCTTTCTGCATCAGTGGGTGGCAGCGTTAACAAACTGTGCTGCGGCTTAAAATCAGAAATGGCGGTGATACTGTGCAGCAGGTGCGTATGGCGCATTAAGGCGGAGATTTCGTAACAGCATTAAAGCTCGACTTAAGCGGTGCTATGATCCAGGCCGCGCTACGGCGGTGCTGTATGGAGCTCGTACGCAGCTATCTCAGATGCTGAAATTCAACGCCGTCTAGAAGCGTAGGCGGTAAAGCAATTGCTCAACGATTAGCCACGCGCAACACGAGGCAGCAGCGGCTGGATCAAACCGTCGCTCAAACAGTCAGCTGCCAGTTGCATCGTCAATTAGCACCAATGCCAAATTACACCTCAGTATCTAAATTAAAGGTGCCCAGCGTGACGTGAGCCAGCTGGAACGCGTGTTTAGGTTGTATAAACTCAATGAAAACCATCAGTGTTGGGGTTTAGCGTATCACTCAGCTGTTGATGCTAAATTCAGCGGTGAATACTCAAACGCGTCCCAACAGATTATTATACGCATCTATTCAGCAGTGGCTGCAATAGGTCGCTTTACCAATTAGCGAAGCAACTGGTGGCATCAAACACTGCAGATCGTTTAACACTTAACCTTACCTGCTTTATTGGGGAATTCTCGGGTTTCCGCCAAATTAACATCGACAAATTCTCGGTTTCAGGCCTAGCTATAAATATACTGAATGGGAGCATGCTGAAAAGCTTTAACCGCATACAAGGTCTAAGCGGTGGAAAACACTTTATATCTGATAAACCAGAAGAATTTAGCAATTCTTCACGCTGTACTTGCGTATTTTCTTATGATGTTAACGAAAAATTAATCGTAAGAGTGGTAACACGATAAAAGATGCACACAAACTCACCCATCAATCTCTATCCCAGATACAGACCGTATGTGGTATAAAGCGTGTGCGCCCTACACGTCACCCTCAAAGTTGGCGGCTGACTTTGGCCATGCTCGCTCACGTCGGTAAAAACACGGTTTCAGAGAAGGTCAATCAGGTCAATTTGGAAGTGGCAAAAAGCGAACCTCTACGGCTTTAAATCTTAACTGCCAAATTCCTAGCAGAATTTGAAAGCATAGGCATTCAGCCAGCGTGGGCTGTACACGCCTTTTCTCTTGAGATTTTTATGACACCTTTTCGTGCAATATTGCTCTCCAGTGGGCAATTTATTACTTCTTGCTAGAGAAATGGACTGATTGCAACTTGAGCTGACGAAGAGCGCCTACCACTCAAGCTTGAAAATTTCATTCCCGCAAAGCACTGCTAAAACGGTACTGTTTATGGAAATCTTTTGCAAAACACGTGATTTGTACGGACCTCTCTATTTTCACAGGCGAAAAGCTTTGATTTTCAGCATTTAGATTTTCATTCCCCCGCAAGGTACAGCATTCCAGCAATCGGTTTGGCAAATTCTCCCGACAAAATTCCTTGCGGTGACACGCTACGGTGAAATAGCCCAGCAGAATCTCTGGGTAAAACTCGTACCGCCATGCGTGCGGTGGGTGGTGCAGTAGGACGTAACGTTCATTTCACCCTTATTCCTTGCCACAGAGTTCTCGGCAAAATCAATGCTCAAACTTAGGATTTCGAGAGTTTGCCCAATAAGCGTTGTTACTCCAACTTGAAGGATTGCATATAAAGATCATGGCGTGGAATATGTAAATCCGAAAAACTAAACATTGGGAACGTTAAAACGTAATAGACAGGGGTTTGAAACCCACTGAAATATGCACACATTATGGTCAAAATAGAATAATCAAATGTATCGTAACAAAATCACCTGCCAAAATATTTTTATACTAATCTGCTATAAACATTTTCTGAAAAAGGCATGAGACAACGAAATTGGTTTGTGACTATAGTTAGAAAAAGTCATCTTCTCAACGTCGCTCAATAAAAATATCAACTTTTGATTAGAGCCATTCAAAGATATATTTATAAAGCGCAGATGAAAAGGCTATCTCTTTGTTATAAGTACAGGAATGTAAGAGGGGATTATGCAAGAGTTTGATGTATTGCCAATAGTTGATACGTTATTGAAGAATAAACATTAGCAACTATTTTTGCTCACTATGCCACTTTACTTTGTAAACCTTCACAAAAAGCATGTGTTGTTCATGACTAAATCATATTAGATTTTGAAAATTCACAGCTAAACTACCAAACTACTCACGTGGTGGTACGGACCTGACTGACGTGTCAGTTGCTGTTCGTACTGCATCAACAAACTCATATTTAGCTTGGAACGAGGAGCGAATTGGTTTACGTACTCTCGGTGTAGGTATTTTTCCTAGAAGTAGGCCATTCGTCTCGGCAGAAATACCATCATTTGCTAACATTTCTTCATATAATTGCTCTCAAGAATTTTAAGCTTTATGGTTCAGCTTCTTTGGCCTTAACCTCTTCGCGTTTTTCTTCAACATCAACGTGCCAATTTTCTAACAAAACTTTCTAATTGTTCTAATGAAGTTTGCACGAGCAAGAACACGGTGTAAGCTACGGATGTTTGACAAAGTTCTTAATGTATTAGACATTATAATCTCCCGCTTTAAAATTATTTATTTATTGTCAAAATTCAAAGACGTATATTACTCCGAATATATTTTTAAGGTAAATAATCTAGATTTAAAATAAGTAAAAATGGCATTTTAAAATGCCGAAAAATCTACTTGTTTAATGCCTCTGTTTCAGGTAATCTTTAGTCAATCCTACACTGTAGGGTGCAAATGCGATAAGTACTTTTTCTGAGTGGAAAACGATGAGGAAAAATGAAAGGCGTATTTGCCAGAAATCAATCTGCTGTCATCTTGGTTTGGTTGGGGGTCGTTGCCGAAAAGGGACGACACCTCGCTGTGTTTCGATATTCCTTGTATCACACTGCGGAGTGCTACTGCCAGTTAGGTGAGGATGCTTCCTTTTATCGCTTCTTCAACTTTATTTCGCCTTCCTGCGTAAACATCACATTCAGTAGATTCAATGAAGCTATAAAAATACCTTTAATCAGTTAGAGGTTTTCAAGGAGATCTTGTTGATTATTCATCATCGCTTTTGTGGTCTGTTGCCAGCGTTAATTGCACTTCTGCTTGCGATTGCAACTAGACGTGTTTTCACGCCGCTAAGTTTGGGTATTATTGTTGGTGCATCACTGTTGGCTGGCGGTAATGTTGCTTGATGCTGTTTTATGTTAAAAATAGCGTGCTGGTTTTGCTGTATACAAAGGTGGTGAAGAGGGCTTTAATAGTCGCTATGCATCAACTATTATTTTTATAGTGCTTTATTAGGCATTTTAACTTCTTTATTAAGCGTTTCAGGGCAAACCACGGGTTTCGCAAATTGGGCCCGCAGAGAAAGTTAGGTGCAGACGCGGTGCGCAAGTGTCTTGGCTTGGCTTGTTTCGTCTTTTGTTACTTTTATTGATGACTCATTTCCACAGTCTTGCGTGCGTAGCGATTGCTCGTCCAGTGACTGATAAATTCAAAGTATCACGTGCAAAACTTGCTTATATTTTAGACCAACGGCAGTTCACATGTAGCCAATGTGTTAATGCCACTCGTTGAAAGTTGCTTATATCATCACATTCCTTATCGTGACGATTGTAGCGACACATCTACGTGGTTAGCGACTATTAGGCGCGTCGGTAACGATGAGTGCGATGAACTTCTATGCGATCAATTCTAATGGTGTTCCTTCGTAGCCTGTTACTCTTTTGATATAGGTTCGCGGCGCGCTTTTGAACGTAATGCACTGAGCCAAGAAGAGAAAAGTATATCTGAGCAGCAAGGCTCTTCTTCAGAAGGGAGTACGCGCGATTTAGTTCTTCCAATCTCAGCAGACAGTATCGGTACGGCAACGACGATGCACACAGGTGGCGATGCACTTGCTGAAAGCTGGGTCAAATCCATCTACTATTTTAGAGTGCATCTGTGTACTACTGTTGGTATTTCATATTGGTAACAGGTGGCGTGTGGCGCAGGCTTATCGTACTCACGCTTTGCTCATGTCGTGCCGCCATATTTCTGTAAGCGACTACACAAAAAGCTTTATGGAGCAGTGTAAAATGATGTCTTGGTGCGTTTAATTCTTTTCTTCGCGTGGACAATCAACGGTGTGTTGTAAGTGATATGCAAACGGGAAAATATCTCCCGGAAAGCTGTGGCGAGGTGACATTTCACCATGCCGTTCTTGCCAGCAATTTTGTCGTGCTCGCGGCAACAATGGCATTCTTCAGCAGGCAATAACAAGTTGTACATTCGTATTATGCTACCAATTGGTGCAGCAATGGCGATGGCATCTGATCCCGAAAACCTAATTATCCCTTGCTTATCGGCCGTAATGGCAGGTGTGGTGCGGCGTGGTGAGCCACTGTTCGCCAGTGTCGCCACGTGACAATTTCTTTCTTCAACAGGGCGCAATGTAAATCCATATGGACCATGTGCTTTCTGGTCGCACCGCTCGGCGCGCTATTAGTCGCGGTAGCATCAGCAGTTGGTCTACTTAGCCGTCGGTTTGCGTAAATCAGGTTTACTTGTTTCTTTATTACGGCAGGTATCACACGATGTTAGTAAGTTAATTATGCTGCTTCAAAGGCATGTAGAATAAATAAGCCCAGCTTAAGCTGGGTATATATAGTGGTTCATGTTCGTATCTTGTTTTAAATGGTAGAAATAGAGATATCATAGTCTAATAGGGTGCGATTGCAATGAGATAAGAGAAAAAGTTCAGTCTCCATAGTTATCAATTTAGTATAAACTACATGCGGAGTTACTAACAAAGACAGCAGTGTTCCCACACATAGCCGATAGCACGTTCTATATAAACCTAGAATATGGATATAATAGTAAGCAGATATTAATTCCATAACAGAGAATGTGCGGTAATCCTTGATATACTCCAGATTTGATATATATTAGATATCCCATTAGAATTGGAAAGTAAGAGGAAAAACAGCCGAAAGAAAATATTTTCTCATCTAATAGGATTTAGATAATCCGCAAATGTGGCAAAAGACATATATTATTCTTAAAACGGGTACAGTATGCATTGTGCCCTAAAATAGGTACAATGGAAAAATCTACGTGCGTTCATTTAAATAGGATATGGTCCTTAATTGCGAAATGAATACTAAAAGGAACATAAAATGAGATAATGTTATTTGCGTGCTATCTTGGCACTTTCTGCTTGTTCATTACCTCAACAACAAAGCACTGTGTGCTGTACTGGATATGCAAGCCGTTCAAGCATATCAACAACGTATTAATCACTCAAAATATCATGTTGATAAAACCACTCTGTACAGCAAAGAAGAAGTTCTGAATCAAAAGTGATACACGTAAAGAGTAGAAGTAAATTATTATCCTGCTGTCTCTCTGCAGTTTCACCCTTTCAGGTACATTTCTTGGTCATTAGTACTACTAATCTTATCTGTGCTAAAATGCTGCCTCTTTCTTGAAGGCTGCAATCTTTACTATGATCAGCTATTCTAGGATCGACAGGGTCGATTGTGCACACCCTTTCGGTCGTCGCAAATAAATCACGTCTGATTATCAAATTTTTGCTTTAGTAGGCGGATGTGGCATCACGGCGGCGCAATGCGTGCTGGCTCCAACCCCAATTCGTGGCATTAGATGATGAAAAATGCAGCCACACACAACTCAAAGTATGCACCTCCTCAACACTCTAACGCATCAAAACGGCAAGTTTTAGCTGGGCAAAAGCAATTTGCGAACTTGCTTCGCATCCTGGAAGTGGATAGCGGCGATGGGCAGCAAAATCGCTGCGTGCGAGGGCTTTTGCCTACACTTTCTATGCGGTTAGCCGGGAAAGCATGTATTACTTGCCTACAAAGAATCAGCTAGTCACTTTGCGGGCGAGATTTTCTATGGCCATGATTAGCTGCAGAAAGTCAGGTGCAAAACTCTTTGCCTGTTGATAGTGGAACATATGCGATTTTTCCTCTTTGCCTGCGGTACAGCATAAAATAAAGATCGAGTTTTTGCCCGCTTGCAGAGCTTGGTGTGAGCAAAATTATCTTAACAGGCTCAGGTGGTCCGTTCCATACTAAAACCATAAATGAATTTGATGCGATTACACCGCCAGCTGGTGCTCATCCAAACTGGTCGATGGTATCTCGGTGGATAGTGCAACGATGATGAACCAAAGGCTTGGAATATATTGAAGCACGTTGGTTGTTTAATGCAACTGCAGATGGAAATGTATTATTCATCCGCAATCCATAATCCATTCTATGGTCCGTTATATTGATGGCTCAGTATTGCTCAAATGGGGAATCCAGATATGCGTGTACGCCAATTGCACATAGTATGGCATATCCAGATCGTATCAACGCGGGTGTACAAATTCGCCACTTGATTTCTCTCAAGCTAAAGAATTAACTTTATTGAGCCCGTATTTTGAACGTTATCCAAACTAAATTAGCGATTGATGCTTTGACGCAGGGCAATACGCACCTATCTGCAATGAATGCACCAAAACGAAAATTACTGTTGATGCGTAAATGAACAGATCCGCTTTACGGATATTGTGAATGTAAATAGAAGTGTTATTGAAAAATATTGCAACTAATTGATATTCAAGAAATTGACGGATGTTTTTGCATATCGATAAATTGGCAAGAGAATTAGCAAAAACAAACAATACTTCTCAAAATTTAGGGTGTTATAAGGGGCTATAAAGCCTTTGACATAGATACCTATAATAATTGCTCCAAGTAAACCACGTATAATTTGTTTGTTACTTGATTTGCGTAAATTTCGCCCAACTGGTTGAGCGCTACTTTGGCTCACCACTTGTTCGGCAAGTGATTGGTCTTTTTCTTTTTCGAACCAAAGATCTGAGGCAAGCATTCCTCCTAAAAATCTTCTTCCCTCTTCAGTATTTTGCAGTTTGTCTCCCTTGATTTTGCACCGCTTGTGATTTGAGCATTTCAATACTTCAAAGTGCAGCATTCATTATCGAGCATAAGCACTCATAATGGCTTGCAAAAGATCGTCCTGTTTTCACCAAACGGCTACGCTCGGTCGCCTGTTAACGGCAGTGAGTTGGCTTTTCGTGTGGGCAAAACTACGCACTCACTGGTGTTGGCACTTCTTTTTCATCCAAGACGGAAATTATAGGCTTTCGCCTACACCTTCCATGCGAGGCAATCGCTCTCGACCATATCTGCACATCTTTATTTCGCGGGTGCTGTGCCTGCCGCTGACTCACTCGCTGATCGCGAGGCGTGAAGCGTCGCAAAGCGTGTTGTACGCGACTGCTCTGTTGCCTCAGACACCGAAATCAGGTAAACGGCGGATTTCTGGGTCACAAAATAAACGCCAACACCTTTTGAACGGATCAAACGTGCCCACTCCTGCTCAATTTTATCTACTAAAAATTCGCGTGCACTCATCAAACAACAAATGCGCTTTCATCAAAGAAAAAGTGACAAAATTTTGGTCTGGATCGCCTACTGGCAGAATTTTCGAAAGTTCCGCCGTCTAAACCAAAGTGAACGCACGCACCATGTAGACGTGGAGAGTCATCAGGTCTCTCTGAGTTTAAGACGTCACACGCCACCTTTACCATTGCGAGCGAGTGAAAGCCAAATCTTCGGTGGATTTACCGCGTGCCGCGAAAGAGTTTCTCTGCCCTTCATATTTCTCCAGTGGCCAAGCATGCACGCTGAAATCGCTCCAACGCTTGTAGCAGTTGAAACGTTACCATATTCCACTTGGAATGTTTTGGCGTTTTCGGCAAGAGTATTTGAGCATTGCACGTGCAAAATCTTTTAGGTCAATCAACACAACCTGGTCATCTGCTACGCGGAATACGAGGCGCAGTGTTAATAAGCTCTCTTGCATCGTTTGCTAAGCAAACGAGCAAGCAGCATCGGGACCCATTTCTGAAATCTGTAGTGCGAAGTGGAACGCCAGTTTCGCCGAAGACGTCCTCCAATAATAAGATACAGGGTGTAGCCACTCAAATAGCTTTTCGCCCCCTACGTTGGAATTTGTTCGATGCGCTCTCGCAATTTTGCTCTGGAAAAACTGCCCGCTTGTGAAAACTCCAGCAAAGGTCGCCTTCACATCGGCGCAAGTGAAACGGCATCGCCTTTCATCACTGACAGCGCTCAGCTTCCACTCGCGCATACCAACGGTTTTCCGTACTGTTGCACCAGCACCAAACCTCCCGTGGCGGTCCGCCATTTTCAGCAACCAGTGAAACAGTTTTGCCCTGAATGGGTCTGTGCGATTGAGAGTGCCATAGCGTGCTTCTTTCTCGTAAGATTTTACGCCTTATTTCTGTAAGCTTTCATATCCAGTAAGCTCGATGAGCATTTGGCAATTCTTCCCGGCACACAGTGGGCTGCTGAACATTTTCTGTTTTTGACTACGGAACGATTTTTCCTACATCGGAAACCGTCTAAACACTAGTCATCAAGATCGTTACACACAGCTGTTAGTGGTATTAATACGTTGATGTCCGATTACGCTGTTTTCGAAGCAGGGAAATTTGTAAAATCTCGCTTGTTTTAGCTGTCTTTCGTTGAAATTCTGCTTGTGCCCGCCCGGAATAACCTTTTGAACCACTTTGAACGGGTTTTTCGTTTAGATCGTGATCAAAACCTTCGGTAAAGTCTTCCCATAGCACCTGAGCTCTTGTGTACAGGCTGTTGGTTATAGGCATGGGTAGTAAAAGAAGTAAATCTATATTTAATATGATGAACACTGTCTGTCAAAGCGAGGACGACTCACTTTAGGTGATGCATAAATGTTGATTAGGCACATTGGCTGACAGGAACTTCGCATGTCCGATATTCTCCTCACTGCAGGTGGGATCTACTGCAGACAGGCGTTCTGCACGCAAAGCCAATTGAGTGTCCGCTGCCCTGGCTCTACCTGTTCGTCCTGATTCTGTGCATCGTCACCCGCGATCATCCGGCAAATCGTAATTGAACATACGCGTAACTTCGTGTAACATGTCAGTCTTCGTGCGGCAACATCGGCCGCCACTCAAAATATCCAACTCGCTCGTTTAGTGAAACCCGCGCCCTAACAATGCTTGCTGCTCTGTGGAATATCGCCAGCAAGCAAGCCTTTCCACCGATGCCCATCTGCCTCGTAAATATCGCCAAATTTCTTCACAACCGCGTTTTGGTATCTCCGAGAAAATCATACAGCGCCTGGCCACTCTTCCCAAAAAGCGCGAGTCATAATGCCATTTTCGCCTCGCTTTGAAGGCAGAAAGCTCTTCTTGATCTCGATGCCCTGTACGTTGAAGCGGTTCAATTTTCGGCATATTTTCGCATCATTCATATCCGCACGCCAACCACGTCACATCGTGAGAGCGTTGCTGAAAAGCATGGTAAGGCGTTCGGTTGGCTTTTGGACATTTTAGCATCAAAGAAGCGAATACGTCTTTAATAAAAACCAAGGTCAAACATTCGGATCCTTGCTTTCGTCTAACACAATCACCCTCGCACGTAATCATGCATCACGCCTGTGCTTTCACATACTCAATCACACGCAGGGAGTTGACTGGCGATCAGTCAACGCCTTTTTCAATCTCTTTGCACCTTGCTTTCATAGCCATCGCCACCCATAGGGCTAGGCGCAAGTTTCAAGGAGAGTCTGTTTAACTCAGCAACTCACATCAGGCTGTAGCGATCGCACCGCCAGCCTTTTCCGGTAGGGCAAGAACTCAGCCGCGCCGATATGTGTTTGCATGATCGTGTGTGTGAGCAGATGATGGAAGGTCGCAATTAGAAAAGCTCATCGTTTTGCCTCGTGCCTGTTTTGGGCTTGATTCCGCAATATCATTATTGTTGAGAGTGACCGGGAGAGTTTGAGCTTGAATCGAAAGTGTGCAAAATTCAAAGCCTTTACTATCAAGAGTTACAGAAAGTACTTTTTCGTGAATCGGGAATCGCGCAGTTGTTCGGTAAAAGATGTGTTGACATCAGAATTCTCTGTTTAATAGGAGCCTCAAAGTCTCAGCATTGGTGCGACGGTCACCGCAAACTGGCCGCAAATGCTATCATTACGCTATACTACGCACCGATTGTTAGTCAGGACAATCGCTGGTCTATTAGAAGCCTCTCAAACTGTGCTCTGGGCGGTACGTGCAACACAAAATAGTAGGGACAGTAAACGAGAGGAAAGTCCGAGCCACACAGGGCAGAGTGCCAGATGATCGGGCGTCTGGGCGGCGCGAGCCGACGACCAGTGCAACAGAGAGCAGACCGCGCACTCTGTGTATATAGCAGATGGTACGGTGAGTAGGCGGCGTGTGGTGAGCGCACCGCGTGGTGTGCAGCAACACTTTCACGGCAGGCACTCGCTCGTAGCACACCCAAAGTTAGAACTCAACGCCGACGGCCCGTCCAGAGTTCGCAGAAGTTGTCGAGTTATACAACAGTGAGGCGGCGCCTGGGAGGAGTCGATTTGCCCTTCGCCGTCCACGACAGAACTCGGCTGCCATTCGGACCAATCCTGATGGTCTGTCAGCGAATCGCTCTATATTTTATATAGACAGACGATTCGCTCTCATTTATACAATGTACACTGCATTTTGGATATTTTGCGGTACGTGTCACGCCCCGCATATTCTTCTGGCAATGCGGTTACTAGGCCTTGCACCAGCGCGAGCCAAGTAAAACCCGCCGCCCGCCTTTCTCTGTTGCCCGCCCATCCACACGCTTTCGTCGATCTTTTAAAACCCCGCCCCATGAAACCCTTTTCAAATGCCAAAGGCCTCTGTGGCGTCCGGGACGTTGACGAAATGCCCAGCACGCTAATTTATGAAATGCACCAAGCACAGATCCTACCGAAACCAAGTGTATTTAACCCAAGAGATGATTGATATACGGCAAAGAAAGATCGTCACTTTAGCTATCTTTGAAGCAAACCGAAAAAGCAATCGATCCCGCTTTACCGAAATCGCTCGGATTACGGCGTTTCTAGGCGGCACAACCCATTATTTTATTAAATGCTGGCTTGGCGAACCACAGCAGCTTTGCGTGTTTCATTACGCTAATGAGCTGCGCCAAACCACCGAGGCGCAGTATAATATCAGTGATGTCTGTATTGATGATAAAATGTGGAATCAAAGTGGTGCAAACCGAAAGTGGACGTACTGGAACTTTGCGCCCTAAGTTTGGCTAAAGATCGACCAGAAGATCAATCGCTTGGGCGCGCCTTGCCCAAAGGTGGAGAAATGCAAAAATCAAAATTAACCGCCTCTTTGCTCGTATTAGCCTTGTTGGGTCACTGTTTATTGGTTTATCCGCTCTCAGCGATAAAGTGATGCTGTGGCAAAAAGCATTTAACTTCGATAGCTTTCTAGTTCGGTTAATCAGCTTAATCAACAACATCAAGAAGCAGGCATTAACTCTTATTTTTGAATCAGCTTTTCACGGTATCTTTCACGCTGTTGGGTCCTGGACACGGTAAGTTTATTCTTCACGGGAGCTATTTATTTGAACAGTCGAAACTCAAACAAGCGGTCAAAATTAGCTTGGCCTCTTCCATTATTGCAGTTGCTCGGTGGCTATTTTGCTGTGTCGATTATCGTTGTTGCCTTTACGCTTTCGCTCTTTTCTCAATTTAACAGCTTAAAATGGGGTGGAACAGGGCAGCTTTTTATGTTGATGATTTTGCTAGGGTTTTATTGGATTTATCAAGCGCGTGAGGCATTCGCCGCTGAAAATTGCAGATTAGAAAAATCAGCCAAAGTGCAAATGTTGACACCGCTTGTTGCATCCATCACGTTCACGTATGAACATTGTGGTTGTGACATCAAACATCTCGCCTTCATCGCGAGGGCTCGATCAATCAACAGGTTGGAAAAGCCGACTTTTCTTGATTTTGAGTGATGGATCACTGTGTTCGGGCAATTTTAGTGTTGTTTCCTCTCTTATACGCTCAATATTTACCTCTGCGTCATTGGCGACGTGTCGTGATGGCGGTCGGTACAGGCATTACACCGATGCTCTCTGTTGATTGGTGGTCTTTGCTCCGTCCTTGCGTAGTCGCGTTATGCGTATGGTATTTGCCTGCTAGGTTTAACTTTCGGTTGTAAGTGTTTGAAATTCCTGTAATCGCTTGCGTGCTGATTGAATGGGCATTTTGTTATTGCGACGCAGTTTCGTGAGGGCGTAGTAGCGGTGCACACTTTTGTGCGTAACACATTTTTATTCTACTCAGCTATATTAGCCCTCACAAGCGGTGTAAGATTTTGCAAGATTGTCGAAATCACATACTTCTCCTGTGGTTCGAGACACACACAAGCACTAAAAGCGATGACAAAATGAACTTATCTGAGACACCCCCAAAAGCCCTCGTGATTTTCTCAGTGCAGGCAAGACTCTCAATACTACTTGTCTCCAAGCGATTAAAGAATTTGTGCAAGGAAAGCCTGTTAGCGGAGACCTTCCAATCGCGGGACAACGCCCGCGCGATTGAGCCTGCGGGAGATGGATGCGCCGAAAGACGTAGGCGTAAAACAGACGATAGTGATACTTTCGGTGATCAGCCATTACCACCACGCCTTAATGCGGGTGAGGGCGCAGAACGCAAAGAGGGCATTCGTCAAATACCTTTGTGGATGGTCAAACGCACTATTTCTTTTACTTTATGCGGGTATTTACGCCAAAGGACAGGATGTTTCTACCATTTACACGGGCGTGTGAGACCGATTTCAGTGGTTATCCAGACTGTCGCGATGTGTTCTGTAAATCAATGAATGTAAACGATGAACTGGATGGATTATGACTTCAACATCCGTACGCCGTTGATGTATCTCACACAGAGACGTGGAAATTCAGCAGATGAGCTTGGTGTGTTTGACTATATTCGCGAACATACCCATACGCTATTTAGGCGTAGAAGAGGCTGCTACTTGCCCAAGCTGTGTGTTGCGTGACGCTTGAATAGAATACCTTGCAGAAAGAGAGAAAAGATAAGTTTAAAAATTGCGAAAAGAATTTAATTTGGTGATATGGCACATATGCTCGATGGGCATGATGGAAAATGCAAAAATCTGCACGGACGACCTATAAAATTGCAAGTTGAAGTGGCTGGAGAGTTAGTCGCAGATGGGCAAAACGTGGGATGGTTATGGATTATGCTGATCTGAAAGCTATCGAAACACATATTTTAAACCCGATGGATCACGCATTTATTTACGATCTTAACAGCCCAAAAGAGAGCAAAGATAGGAATTTGTTGATCGACGATTCAAAAGTGTATGGTATTCCAAGTCGTTCCGCACTGCGGAAAGAGATGGCAAAAATATGTTTGATGTTTTAGAAAAGTTGGCTCGCCTGCTGACACTTATTCGCCTGTGGAAACTCAACGTCTTACTGAATATTCGCAAGCTCACACACTTATAGCGGTAAAGATTGATGGTAAATGCAAAATACCATTTTTAGCACCATCACTTACCCGATTGATTGAGAGTTTTGCAAGGCTTGGTTTTAACACGGGAATGCTGAGCATTTTCGTCCGTTTTGGCGTATGTAACCTTACTTGCCCGTGGTGCGATACCGATTATATGACGTTTTGAAAGTTGACGTTGACCGAGTTTTAGCCGAAAGTGAAATCTATTCAGCAAGGAATATCATATCATCACTGTGGTGAACCAAACCATCCAGCCAAATCTGGGCGTATTGGTTAGATGCTTTTAAACAAGCCGGCTATAGCGATTGAAATCCAACGAGCTTGAAAGAAGTACCGAAACAGATAGATTATATTGCCACCAGCCTGAAACGGTTTGTATCAAGAGAAATATCAACGCTACAGCGCCTTTTGCACATGAGTGTGCCATGTGGTGCATAGAAATATGTTGGATTTCTGCGAAACTGATCGAACAAATTCAAGCGGAGCATATTATTCTCGCCATGCAGTTGATGGCAAAATGAGATTTGCTGGAAACTATTACTCAGCTAGGGCAACTTAATCGGCGTGAAAACAAGCCCGAAAATGGCAGCTGAGTTTGCAAACGCATAAGATTGTAGGATTGAGTAAATCATTTTATAGAAAAACCACTGTTTTTATTGACAGTTTAAAATACCTTCTTATACTGTATTTAAATTCACCTTTATATTAAATCCAGTTACTAAGGTATGTCTATATGCAACTATTGATATCCGTATCGCCAAAAAGCAAAAATGAGCGATCACAGATTCGACTGCTTACCGGAAATTGTGGAAGAAGAGCTGGCAAGAGTTTCCAAAAGCGATTATAAGAGCCAGAAAAATCGGCATCAATGAGTGATGTTTCGGTTTTTGGCTTAGGTAAAAGAAGGAAAAGAAAAGGGTTTCTGAATTTTTAGAAACGCTTTTAACTGATAGCTCAGCGATGGATTAAATGATCAGTATTATTAAAAGCTTTTATATAAAAAGTGTTGCTAATATTATAAAAATAAATATTAGCATCAAATTCGGTATCTACTATGCTTGCATTTCTAAAATTTCAGAAAATTTCCAGCTTCTACCACTGAAACTCGTCGCCTGCCCATCTCACCGGAGATCGATTGAAATTGGCGAGCGGCACCACAAGGATGGGCGTATTTGACACCTGTTTTCCATCTCCCGGCCTTTTCTGCTCGATGCAGGACGGATCGTTTGCGACTAATCTCATGACATTGCTTTTCCTCTGCTTTTTCTCAAAGTCAAATTTTGTAGTCCATTTATGCGTATTTTTCCAAATCAAGCGAGCTGATGATTATCCAGCAATGGCTCATGGCATAACTTAATCTTTTTCTCTTGAGCTCGCATGATGCTTAATATTTTGAATTCCATCCCTAACTTATTATTATCACGTTTTGCATCGCTCTTTCTATTTGTGCGTTTCAGGCTTTAAGCATCTACCAATTTCTAAAATACGATCTACAATAAATGGAGCATAGATTATTTTCAATCAGTAATGGCACCATTAAAATCGCATAAAGCTGCTATAGCATTCTCACTTTGGAGCAAGCTTATTTCATTTCTAATGAGCTGCGACAGCGTGGATTGCTGCACGTTTTCTCATTAGGATGAGAGAAAATGATTTCGCGTACTCTAGCTCTGATTTAATTCACCTTTGTTCTGTGGAGAAACATCAGTGCCAAAATGAGAGCACGTTACCTAATAATGTGCGCTCTTTTCAAACCGTGACTTGACGGAGCAATAATATCGGCATCAATCACAGAGCGCTCAAGTGCTAGAAAAATAGACCAGCACGGTGCTTTTTCCGCTTCAATACCGCCCGTTAATCCAGCAATATACAAGGGCTCATCCTCAATTTGCGATTCAGTTTGGGGTAAATTATAACAAAAGTCGCTGCCACTGACATAAACGTGATAACAAAGGCACCTCTCGCCGCTTTGTGCAGTCGGCGCGTATCGTCTCTGTTAGGTAATATGCAATCCCTAATAAAGTGAAGCGAAAGTGAGGTACAAGATGTTACACTGCCCACCGTAATAACGCAAGAGATAAAGCGATTAATAATAAACTGTCTCCCCAGCCTAAAAGCTTTCTTTCTTTAAAAGGGCATGAGAAAAAGTGAATAAAAATAAAGAAAAGCTCGTCACAGAAATGTCTCAAATTCCTTTATAGTGAGTATATCAAAATAGTCAACTATCGAGGTATCAATGGGCATAAAGTATATCTACACGAGCTAAGCACGATCACCATTAGCATGAGATAAGGTAATGCGTTTTGATGTCGTACGAGCAACCAAAGGAAAAGTAAAAGAAAAGTAATTGACAACTTCCTCTGTCAATTTGGATTTGTTTTCAAAATCGCTATAATTTTAGCTGGGTACTACAGAGAATGCACTCAGTCATAAAGTCTTTGTGATTGATTCGCTTGGCAAAAGAGGTATTTCTCTTTTAAACCCAGAAAGCGAATAATATGGCAGTTAAAAATTCAAAGAAATTTTACTAAATCCATTTTATTCAACTAAAAGATCCCATATCAAAATTGGATAAATAAAGCTAACAATAGTTATAGCAACAATCCCGCCCAATACCACGATAGCACAGGCTCAAGCAATTGCGACAAAATGTGCATCTGATGCGTCTGTCTATAGATTTGGCCACACATTCTCATTTCAGCTAATTTTCTGCTCTTTTTCTACAGATGACATCTGGACAATTTGACTTTTCAATCACTCTGTATTTAAAACATTCAGAAAAAGCGTAACCCTGTTTAATCAGCGTTAATACCGATAGACACTCTTGTAAAATAGATCGATTTATTTATTCGATGTCAGTTTTCCTAAAATAAGATCTAACCGAAGGCTAGTACATTTAGCATTAAGGCTACATTTTGGGTAAAATAAATATGCGTGATTAGGCTAAGAATAGCCTTAAATACGGGCATATTTACTTTATAGAGTATTTTAGCTTTGTGATTATTGCTGTCACAAAAAGAGAGCAAAACACGACTAAAAATAAGTAAAACTAGTAGAAAATATATAATTATCCACTAATAAATTAGAGAGAAAAAGAGTATCGTAATAAATGGAAGAGTTTTTATCTTTAGCACTATATAATTTGCAAATTTAGGCACAATTAGCACTAACATTCCAATTGAAAGTGTTAACGCAATTTGCGAACCATCACAGGATAAAACATGATCTTTTTACTTTAGAAAATAATTTCTCACTTTCAGACCTAGATTATATTTTCAAGCATCACACCTACTTTCCACTCATCTCCCATTTTGATAAGCTGAAATTTCTTGGCTATTTAAATAGCGATTTTAAATTTTCTAATGATTTTGAAAAAGAATAACCTAACTCAACTGAACGTATTATTTCTTCAAGCCACATAAATAGATGAGTATTTTGTGGCTTTTCAAATGATTGATAACGCTTGTTTTTAAGGGAAGTCTCGGGTTAGTAAAGCAAGTTGAGAAATAAGTTGAGATCACTCTTCAGATGGATTTTTAGGTAAACATAAAATTCGACTACTTTTAATTTGAAAGCCTTTTTAATTAACCTTTGTTCTAATTCATCTTGATTTCGAGCTAATAATTTCCCTTTTCTGTTTCTGCTGAAAACGATTAATAGCTTTCCAATGAAATTCATATACCTTAAACATAGCTCAGTACCCTCTGGATTTCTGGTAAAATTGGGCTTTTATTTTTGGCATCTTTTGTGATAGACTTTCTGCCAAATTAGAAAATTCTAAACAAGCGGTTGATTTTTCAAATTCTTTTACCATTTTTGACAGTCAATTGATACACACCATCTGCCCTTTGTAGTCCTTGATAATGCTCACAGCTGCCTCAGCAATGCGTGCAGATTTTCCTAACTAGGCGTTGAGCAATGACCAATTACAAGCTATTTCTTAATTCAAATTCTTTAATTCCAAGTTGCAACAGGCGTTCTACTGTTGATGGAGCATCGTTAGTATGAAGTGTGGAAAGCACCAAATGCCCTGTTTGAGAGGCTCGCAATGCCATTTGTGCACCATCTTCATCACGAATTTCACCAAACATAATCAATGTCGGATCTTGGCGTAAAAAGTGCGTAATATGGCTAAAGTCTCAATCCAATGCCACGATTCACTTGGGTTTGAATAATGCCATCAATTTCGATTTCAAATTCGATCTTCTGCAGTTAAAATATGTTTTTCACTTTGATTCAAATAACTTAATGCACTATATAAAGTAATACTTTTACCGCTTCCTGTAGGGCCAGTTACTAAAAATTAAACCTTGTGGTTGATTTAGCGCATTTAATAAAAGTTTCTTTCTGTTGAGGATTAAATCCAAGCTCTAAAAAAATCTAAATCAATAGGTTTATTCTTTTGTAAACGTCAGTACTATTTCTCTCACCAAAATTAGTTGGCAATGTGAAACACGAAAAATCTAAAAGTATCAGAGATTTTTGTTTTAAAGTGAAATTGTCCATCTTGCGGTAAGCGAGTTTCGCTAATATCTAATTTAGAAAGAATTTTTAATCGAGAAATAACATGGCTAGCTAAATTTAGCGATAGCATTTTATAAATGTGTAAACACTCATCAATCTCGCAAGCGGATCATAAGTCGATTTTTCTGAGGCCTCAAATGAATATTTCAAACATTTTGTTTCGAGCAGTAATTAAATCAACTCATCTAATAGATGAATAACAGGATCATTATGATCTCAAATCTACTTGCTGATTATTATCTGAATAAATAATCTCAGTGGTTTTCACAAACAATATCTAGGTGAAAGCTCATTTAACTGGGATATTTTAATTCTTCAGTAGAAATTAAAATGGCCTCAATCTCTTTATGGGCAATAAAGGAAAAATCTCATAAGCGGTCGCATTATTTAAATCATCAATTGCAAGCCATAATTTCTCTTTATCCTCTTAACGGAATAGCCAAATAACGTAAAGAATGGTTTTATCTTCACAATTTTTCTGCCATTGAGGTTCAGAGATTTCAAAATATTTTGAGTGTTTAAATCGCAAACAGTATAGGTCATAGTGTTATAAGTGATTTATTATAAAAGAGCGGTCAAAATTGACCGCTTGGAATTGATGCTATTAGTTTGTTGAGCCTGTAGAACAGAAATTTGCAGGAATAAACTCGTATCAGAACCTGTACGTTGTTTTCCAGCTAATCGCATTTGAGCTAAAGGTTGGCGTCATTGTGTAACCAAAGCCATCAATATTGCCTTTACCTGCTACCGTAATGGTTTTCCCGCTTGCGACAGAAACAGATCAAGTATTTAGTTTCAGTCGCTTGAGGTTTTATTTGCCTGCACACCATTTGAGCCTGCCTGAACAATCTGCCACATTGCCAGTGTTGTAATACAAACTTCCACATCTGATTTATAGGAAGCAGACGCTCGTAAAAGTTCGAGAGCGCCGCTTTTGTGTATAAGTGGTGAGGAAGGATCGCAATGGTCGCCAGAATGGCAGTACTAGCAATAACAATCATCAATTCAATGAGAGTAAATGCCTTTGAAGGCTTAAGAAAAAGTGACTTTTTATTAAAGATTTCATTTGTTAAATTTCCTTTTTAAATCAATACGTTATTCACGCCCTTAAAGTTTGCGGATTTTTCTGTTTTAGCGAGTACTATCGTTTAAAATTTTTCGAGCTCTGCTCGAAAAATATTTTCAGTGTTTATTCATTCAGTATGATAGTATTTCGTCAATTTTTCAGTTTAGGGTTGAGGTTTATATGGCAAAAGCACCAAAAACAGCTTATGTGTGTAGCGATTGTGGCGCAGAATATTCCAAGTGGATGGGACAGTGTAAAGAGTGCTATGCGTGGAACACCATCAGCGAAATTCGTTTGGTTTCTGCCAAAGAAAGTAAAAACGACCGCTTTAGTGGCTATGCGGGCGAAACTTCAGGCAAAGTACAAGCACTTTCTGAAATTAGTTTGCAAGAAGTACCCGTTTTAGTAGCAGATTTAACGAACTCGATCGTGTTTGGGGGCGTGTCGTGCCCGGTTCAGCCATTCTGATTGGTGGTCACCCGGTGCGGGGAAAAAGTACGTTGTTGCTACAAGTGATGTGCGGATTATCTAAAGAAATTCCTACACTACTATGTCACAGGTGAGGAGTCGTCCAACAAGTGGCAATGCGCGCGAACCGTTTAGGGCTTGCCAACTGAACATCCTCAAAATGCTTGAAACCCTCGGTTGAGCATATTTCGTAATATTGCTCGATCAGAGAAAAGCCGAAAATTATGGTAATTGACTCTATTCAAGTGATGCACCTTTCCGATATCCAATCCTCGCCAGGTTCGGTCTCACAAGTACGTGAATGCGCCTCATTCCTCACTCGTTATGCGAAACCCGTCAAGTGGCAATTATTATGGTTGGACATCGTAACCAAAGATGGCACGCTTGCAGGTCCGAAAGTTTTAGAACACGCGATTGATGCTTCACTTTTGTTAGAGGGTGAATCAGACTCGCTACCGCACCTTGCGCAGCCAAAAACCGTTTTTTGGAGCGGTAAATGAATTGGGTGTATTTCGTAATGACAGAACAAGGTCTTCGCGAAGTCAAAAATCCATCCGCGATCTTCTTGAGCCGTAGCGAAGAGCAAGTTTCAGGCAGTTCGGTGGTCGTACTTTGGGAAGGCACACGTCCGCTTTTTGGTGGAAATTCAAGCCCTTGGTCGATCACTTATGCTCGCTAATCCTCGCCGTGTGGCTGTGGGTTTAGATCATAACCGTCTATCGTTACTGCTTGTTGTTTTACACCGCCACGGCGGTTTGCAAACGTCAGCACCAAGATGTGTTTGTCACTGTAGTAGGTGGGTAAAAGTGACTGAAACCAGTGCGGACTTAACCTTAATTCTCTCCTTAATTTCGAGCTTTAGAAATCGACCGCTTCCGCAAGATCTTGTGATATTTGGCGAAGTTGGATTAGCGGGCGAAATTCGCCCTGTTCCAAGCGGTCAAGAGCGTATTTCCGAAGCGGCAAACACGGCTTCAAGCGTGCCATTGTGCCTTTTGGCAACATGCCTAAAAATCACTAAGGGAATGGAAGTTTTTGTGAAAAACTCAGTGATGCGTTAGATATTTTAGGCAATTTGTAATGGCGAATTTCTCATTAAATGGTTAATGCTTTGCCGAGAACCACGTTTATATAGCTGCCAACGGATTAAAACTGCGTGCGAACAGCGTGGCATTTCCCTCGATATACTCGATCCCAATCGAATGCTGCTTAAACTTGCAAATGTTGAAGGAAAATCGACCGCTAGATTGTTCTATCAAACGCCTGAACAAGAATTAGAACTCGATAAATCAAGCGGTACTTCCTCGATTTGGCGCAACCAGCACAGAGATGGGCTGTTGCAGTGTTGCGCATTTTGAAATTAAAAACGAAAGTGCTAAATAATGCCACGCTTTCGATTGGTCGAAACAAATGGCAAAGTTTGCACTGCTTGCCGCTTACGGCTTGCCTATTCTCAACAACGCTGCATATCGCGAATTAGTTGAAAGCTCTTCACAATTGGTTTTGCATTCTCCTCTGTCGTACTTAAGACATTAGTTGGTATGCAAGGTACTGGCGTGGAGTTATGTGAAGGAAAGCCATAGCCTTAAATAAGCTAGAAACGTTAAAACAAGCAGGAGAAAAAGCGTTAGTACAAGATTTTTATCGCAGAAACCTGAGGCAGGATATTCTGTGCTTTTTGTGATTGGTAAGCAAGTCGTTGCAGGTATGCAGCGCACTGCAGGCAATGGCAATCTTTCAGCAATTTGCACCAAGGTGGTAAAAGCTGAAAGCATTGACCTAACAGAAGAAGAAGAAAGATGATTGCGATTCAAGCGACCAAAGCTATTGGACTAGATGTTGCAGGGGTTGATCTGATTCGCACAAACCAAGGCCCGATGATTTTAGAAGTGAATGCGAGCCCTGGTTTAGAAGGAATTGAAAAAGATTTCAGGTAAAGATATTGCTGGAATGATGGTAGATTATGCTTTTGCTCTGTATGAAAAAGAGCTGGTAAATCCAGCTCTTCTTACACATCTAAATTATTTAGACGCTTTTAACTCTTGGTAATATTTCGTAAAGTTCAATTGCATCACCCACATCATCTTGCCATTGTGATTCTTGTAACACTTTTTGTGTTGGATAAATCGCAGGGTCTTGCGTGATCTCTTTCGGTAATACTCTCATGCTTTCATATTTGAAGTTGGATAACCGATTGCAAGGGTAGTTGCTCAGAAACTTAGCACTTAATAAGTAGTTGATTAACTTATGTGCGTTCTCTTTGTTTTTGAGTTCGCTGGAATAGCTAAAGCATCAACCCAAAGTACCGGGCCCTCTTTTGGGAACACCATATCAATAGGTGCTTGTTCTTTCTTCGCAATACGCACAGAACCGTTCCATAATTGACCCACAGATACTTCACCTGGAGATGAATGAGTTTGCAGGGTTGTCAGAGCTGAAATGAAAGTACGTTTTGGACGTAATTTTTCAATTCTTCATAAGCCGCTTTGATCTCTTCAGGATCAGTTGTGTTCGGATTTTTGCCTAATTTTAATAATGCGATGTTGAATACTTCACGTGCATCATCTAACAATTGGATTTTGTTCGCAAATTCAGGTTTCCATAAATCCCCCCAAGAGGTGAATTGGTCGCCTTTGTAGTTGTTAGTGTTAAATGCAATGCCTGGGGCACCTAAAAGTTGAGGTAATGAATATTTGTTACCTTTATCGTAAGGTTTGTCTAACCAGTCAGGGTTTAATTCTGCGATAACGGGTAATTTGTTGTGATCAAGCTCCGCTAACATTCCTTCTTTTGCCATTTTAGACACAAAGTAATTGGAAGGTGCGATTACATCATAACCGCCATCTTTACCTTGAAGTTTTAACTTCGCATACATTGTTTCGTTAGATTCAAGGCTAGATACCTCAACTTTAATACCAGTCTCTTTTTGAAATTGATCTAACAAACCTTCAGGTACATACTCAGTCCAAGTATATATGAACAGTGCCAGCATCAGCTGGGCAGCAGCCCTCAGTTGTTTTTGCCTTTTTCTTCATTACGCCGTTAATGCCAATGAAGCCACACCTGCAGCGAATAAACCTGCGAATTTTTCATTTAGTTTTTCTCCGTTAAGAAAAAGATAAAAGCGGTCGGATTTCTCCGAAGTTTGACGAATCTTCCACACCAATCAATGGCAATGAAATCGAAAGGATTTTTGAAAGCTACCCCCACATTTTGCAAAGCCTTTTTGCCCTGAAGAAGGATTTATTTTTCCTATTCTTCTGAATTTCGCTAATTTGCTATTATATTAAATCCGATTTTATTTCACTGAATTTAAGAGGATTTTGTATGACTACTCAACAAGAAAAAGCACAAGAGCAAAGCACAGAACAAGAAAATGAGAACTCCAACAACCTGAAGCGGTTGAAGAGCAAGTACAATCAGAAAATAGAGAAGAGCAACCTGTAGAAGCAGAATTAGCTGCAGCCACGCTCGTATCAATGAATTAGAAATTTACGCTTCAGAAATTGATGCCCGTGAAAAAGATATTCAATTACGTGCCCAAGCAGAAATTCAAAATATTCGCCGTCGTGCTGAGCAAGATGTCTGAAAAAGCTCATAAATTTGCATTAGAAAAATTTTCAAAAGAGCTACTAACTGTTGTTGATAATCTTGAATCGTGGTTTAGCCGCATTAGATAATGCTGTTACTGATGAAACAACACGAAGTAGTAGTTGATGGCGTAGAAATGACCCACAAAAGAATTTATTTCGACCTTAGCTAAATTTGAGTGGAAGCAGTTGGCGTTGTTGAGAAGCATTTAATCCCTGAGCTTCACCATGCGATTTCAATGCAGCCAGCTGAAGGTATTGAGCCAAACCACATCTGCGCAGTGTTACAAAAAGGCTATACATTGCAAGGCCGTGTATTACGCCCAGCGATGGTAATGGTTGCGGCTTAATTCTCACTCGATCTGAACTATTCTTAAAAAAATAAATGCTAGCAACAATATTAGGTGTGTAGCTTTAGCGGTTTAACAAAAATTTTTCTGGCGTGTCTTTTAAAAAATAGCTAAAACACTATAAATGTGATCTAAATCACTAAATCTAAATATTTTCTACTTGGAACATTTGCAAATTCCCGTAAAAATATGACCGCTCTATTTATTTAATTTGTCTATTCAATTTCAAAAGGAACAAAAATATGAAAATGACTTTAAAAAGTAAGTGTATTAGCGACGTTATCTGCATTGGTCTTAACAGGTTGTGCACATAATCAAATGGATGCAAAAGCACACGCGGAAGCTCAATTGCAACAACAAGCAGTAATGGGCATTAACTGGATGCAAGATTCGGCGAATATAAAGCGCTTGCCTACCAAGCTTTATAACACGGCTAAACCGCCTTTGATCACGCGAAAGTGACTAAAGGTAAGAAAAAGCGTGGTGGTAGATTTAGACGAAACGATGCTAGACAACAGCCCATACGCTGGCTGGCAAGTTCAAAATAATAAAGGTTTTGATGGTAAAGATTGGACACGCTGGGTTGATGCTCGACAATCTCGTGCAGTTCCTGGTGCGGTAGAATTTAACAACTATGTTAATTCACACAAAGGTAAAATGTTCTATGTAACTAACCGCAAAGATAGCTCCGAAAAAGCGGGTACAATTGATGATATGAAACGTTTAGGGCTTTGAAGGTGTGGACGAGTCAGTGTTTTACTTAAAAAGATAAATCAGCAAAAGCAGCTCGTTTTGCTGAAATTGAAAAACAAGGCTATGAAATCGTACTTTATGTAGGTGATAACTTAGATGACTTTGGTGATGCAGTATACGGTAAATTAAATGCAGAACGCAGTGCATTTTGTAAAAAGAAAACCAAGCAAAATTTGGGTAAAACTTACATCGTATTACCTAACCCTCAACTACGGTGGTTGGAAGGTGGTTTAGCCAAAGGCTATTTTTAAAGGCGATGCTCAAAGCAAAATTAAAGCTCGTTTAGATGCTATTCAAGCATGGGATGGTAAGTAATTTATAGGAATTTTATGGTACGGTAAAATCAAATACTAAAAATATGATTTTACCGTATTTTTATATCTGAAATTAATGTTTTTGCTTCAACGTATTTAATGCATTTAATCCTTTTCTCACAACTTTTCTGTTGTAAGTTTTCTTCCATTGCGAGCAATTGTTTTTGGGTTTCTGTTAGCTTACTTTTTTAAACGCTTTACTTGGAGTGTGTGTACCTGGTTGTCTTTCTGCATCTTTAATAAGCGTATTTGCAACGTTAAACATATTTTCACATTGTGGAATAAGTTTAATAACCTCTGGTTTTTTCAATAGTAAGAGACGAGGTTTTCACTTGGGCTTGTACGCTTGTGGAAAATAATGCACTGATACAAATTGGAAAACAGAGAAGAAAAATATTTTTAGCATAGTTTTTTACCTTTTTCTATTATAGCTAAAAGCTTTCAACTTAAATAAGAATAACTTAAATTGGTAAGAGATTAGCACGCTTAAAATGAAAAAGTCAGCAAGAGCAGATGGCTTAAAAATCAGAGTTTTTTGATCTTTCTCAAAAGAATAACTTAATTTTACCTCTTGAGAGGTAAATATATTTTGATTCTTTTTCTTAATTTATTAAAAATTTTGCTAAAAAGTTGAATTATTTCAATACAAAGGTTAAGTTCCTGTTAATAGGGGCAGTTTTTATCAATAACAGGTAGAATAGTCGCCTGAAACTCTGATTACCTATAGGGGTGATCTTTGCTTTGGGTCAAAGTTTTGTGGGGCATTATTCGGTGTCGAATAATTAATCGTATTTCATATTTTCAAGATGAAGAGGTTTGAGATGTTAGACTTTTGTTGAACCTCGCGTTTGCAGTTTGCTTTAACTGCCTCTCATCACTTTCTATTTGTACCGCTTACATTAGGTCTTTTCTTTTGTGCTTGTAGTGATGGAAACACTTTTATGTAACGACAGGAAAAGAAGTTTATAAAGATATGACCAAATTCTGGGGTAAGTTATTCGGTATTAACTTTGCTCTTGGGGTAACTACTGGTATTATTATGGAATTCCAGTTTGGTACAAACTGGTCATACTACTCTCACTATGTAGGGCGATATCTCTCGGTGCACCTTTAGCATTAGAAGGTTCTGATGGCGTTCTTCTTAGAATCAACTTTCGTGGGTTTATTCTTCTTTCGGTTGGGAGCGTCTGTCTAAGAAAAACATTTATTAGCAACATACTGTGTGGCATCGGTTCTAATTTCTCTGCGATGTGGATCTTAGTGGCTAACGGTTGGATGCAAAACCCAGTTGGTTCAGAATTTAACTTTGAAACAATGCGTATGGAAATGACCAGTTTTACTGATCTTGTTTTTAAATCCAGTGACTCAAAGTAAATTCTTACATACTGTAACCGCAGGCTATACCTGTGGTGCGATCTTTTGTATTAAGTATCAGTGCTACTATATCTTAAAAAGGTCGTGATTTAGGCTTTGCAAAACGTTCATTCTCGGTGGGTGCAAGCTTTGGTTTATTCGCTATTTTAGCTCGGATTAATTATGGGTGATGAATCTGGTTATGAAATTGGTAAAGCACAACCTGTTAAATTAGCAGCTCATGGAAGCTGAATGGGAAACTCACCCAGCACCTGCAGGTATTTGAATGCAATTGCACCCAAACTCTAAAGCTCGTCAAAACGACTTTGCAATTCAAATCCCATACCTTATGCGGTTTAGTGGCAACTCGTTCTTTAGATACTGAAATCAAAGGCTTAAATGATATTCGTAAAGAAAACATTGAGCGTGTACGTAACGGTGCTACAGCAGTTGTTTTATTAGAAAAACTTCGTTTCTGGTAACTATACAGAAGAAGAAAAAGCAGCATTCCAAGCAGTTCAAAAAGATCTTGGCTTTGGTTTATTGTTAAAACAATACGTAGGCGATAATATTACAGCTGCAACAGAAGAACAAATTATTAAAGCAGCAGATGCAACTATTCCAAATGTAGGTCCTAACTTCCCGGGCGTTCCGTATGATGGTTGGCTCTGGTATGCTAATGTCTTTAATCATTGGCTTAGCATTCTTCTTTAACTTCCGTGGTACAGTAGGTAAAACAAATTGTTACTTAAAGTGGTATTATGGTCTCATGCCATTACCATGGATTGCCATTGAAGCTGGTTGGTTCTTAGCTGAGTTCGCACGTCAGCCTTGGGCAGTTTATGAAGTGTTACCAACAGGTATTTCGGGCTTCTCACTTAACTGTGGCTGAATTATGGACTCGCAATTGGCTTGCTATGTGGTTTTATATACAATCTTCTTAGTAGTAGAAATGTATTTAATGTTCAAATATGGTCGTTTAGGTCCAAGTGCATTAAAAACAGGTAAATACTACTTTGAGCAATCTGCGAAATAAGGAGTAGGCAATGTTAGATTATGAAGTTCTCCGCTTTATTTGGTGGATCTTAATTGCTGTATTGTTAATCGGTTTTGCAATTACCGATGGCTTTGATATGGAGCGTATTAACGCTTTTACCCTGTGGTGGGTAAAAAGCAATACAGAACGTCGTGTGATGATCAACTCAATTGCACCTCACTGGGATGGTAACCAAGTTTGCTATTAACAGGTGGTGGTGCGATCTTCGCAGCGTGGCCAACTGTATATGCAACTTCATTCTCAAGTTTTTCTGGCAATGATATTAGTGCTTGCAGCATTATTCTTCCGTCCAGTGGGCTTTGAGTACCGTGCGAAAAATCGACTCACCAAAATGGCGTAATGCTTGGGATTGGGCATTATTCATCGGTGGTTTCGTGCCGTCACCATTTTCGGTGTGCGTTCGGTAACTTATTACAAGGTTTACCATTTGAGTTTAATAATATCAATCAGTAACTTTATACGGGTACATTCTTAGGCTTATTAAAATCCATTCGCATTATTATGCGGCGTGGTGAGTTTATTTATGCTAACCACTCTAAGGTGCGACTTGGTTGCAAATGAAAACCACGGCTGAATTACGCAACCGCGTACGTGGTGTATCACAATTAGCGGCAACCGTAACATTAGTTGCATTTGTATTAGCGGGTGTTTGGTTATACTTCAAAGAAGGTTTTGTGATCACAAGCCAATTAGATCACAAACGCAGTTTCTGCATTAACCAACAAAACTGTAGCTGTTGGAAACATCTGCTTGGTTTAAAAACTATGCTGAAATGCCTGTGTTTTGGATTGTACCTGCAATTGCAGTCATCGGTGCATATTAACCATCGTTGCATCTAAAGCAAAACCGCTCAGGTACTGCGTTCTTTGCATCATCTTTTAATGCAAATCGGTGTTATCTTAACCGCAGCAGTTTCTATGTTCCCGTTCATTATGCCTTCAATTTCTCATCCAGAAATGAGCTTAACTGTTTGGGATTCAACTGCAAGCCTTAACACCTTAACTGTTATGTTCTATGCAGCGTGTTTCTTTGTACCAATCGTATTGTGCTATACTATTTGGTCTTACATCAAAAAATGTTTGGTCGTCTTGATGCAAAAATTTATTGAAGAAAACCACGCAACAGCATACTAAGGAGCAATTATGTTTTTATTTAACTTGGTTTTTGGTATGTTTCTCGCAATTTACTTTTGCCGTATTTGTTACGACAAAGATTGAGAAAAACAGGTAAATTTGACGAATAATCTATGATTCATTTGTTATATAACTTAACTTCAAAGGGCTTGTTAAAAGCCCTTTCTTTTCTTCTTGCAAGTGGTCTATTTGCAATGATTTTATTAAAAATCTACCACTTTCGGGCTCTATTTTGGCGGTAAAAATTCCTTTACTTTGCTTTATTGGCTTTTTATGGCATGGGGATTTTATGATTCACGGCATCGGCTTTGAAATCCGTAGTAAAATTTGGCAATTGATTTTCCTACCTTTAATCGGTTATGCAATTGTTATCCCTTCGCTTTGTATCCTGAGTTAAATTATAAAAAGTGTACTTTTTATTTTTTAAATAAAAATAAATTGCAAAAAGCTATTGCACTGGCATTTTTAACTGAATAAAATAGACAGCTGTGATCGTCTAAAAAGTGGACGTTTACGAAAGAGAATAAAATAGGATAGAATATGCATTTTCCTATTCGAGTTTATTATGAAGATACAGACGCGGGCGGTGTGGTTTATCATGCAAGCTATGTCTGTGAACGAGCAAGAACGGAATTTTTACGTCAAACAAAGGCTTTTCCCAACAATCATTGTTATCGGAAAATATTGCTTTTGTTGTGAAGAAGTTAGAAATAGACTACAAAACACCTGCTCGTTTAGATGATTTGCTTTCGTTGAAACAGAAATTAAAGAAATAAAGAAAGCGACGATTATTTTTGAACAGAAACTTTGTGCGTGATCAAGTTTGTATAAGCTACGCAATAGTTAGTGTGGCAAGTGTCGATTTACTTTAAAAATGAAACCGATTGCAATACTGAAAAATATTCGTGATGCAATGGCTTCATCTCACTAATTCATTATCATTATTGGAGTTTTCAATGCAAGAAACTAGCTTTGACTTAATTTCGTTATTTGCACAAGCAAGTATCGTTGTTAAGATCGTCATGCTTATTCTTATCACTTTCTCGGTATTATCTTGGGCAGTGATTATTCAACGTAGTCGTTATTTGACTAATGCAGCAAAAGGGTCACTCGCTTTTGAAAATAAATTTTGGTCAGGCGAAGATTTAAATCGTTTACACGAAGGATTAGAAAATCGTCGTGATAAATTAAGCCGGTTCAGAACAAATTTTCTATGTTGGGTTCAAAGAGTTTACTCGTTTGCAACAAGTAAGCCCAGATGCACCCTCTGCAAATATTCAAGGCACTAAGTCGTGCAATGAACCTCGCGCTAAACCGTGAAGTGGAAACGCTCGAAAGCTATATTCCTTCTTAGGTACTGTTGGTTCTATTAGCCCATACATCGGTTTATTTGGTACTGTTTGGGGAATTATGCACTCATTTATGGGATTAAGTGCAGTGAAACAAGCAAGCCTCCAATCGGTAGCACCAGGTATTGCAGAAGCGTTGATTGCAACAGCTATCGGTTTGTTTGCAGCTATTCCTGCAGTAATGGCTTATGAACCGTTTAAGCTTACGTGCGAATAAGTTAGAACAAAAATTACGCAAACTTTATTGATGAGTTTACGACAATTTTTACACCGTCAAGCATTTTCTAAAAGATAAATGAGAACAAGAGGTCATTTTTATTCAATTTTTGCAAAAGAGATAAAAATCTGACCGCTTGTCGTGAAAAATGTTAGTGATAACCTGAATTTAGTAAAAGAGGAAAATATGTCTTACCGTCGCAAACGTAAGGACATTAAATCTGAAATTAACATTGTACCATTCTTGGACGTATTACTTTGTGCTTTTGCTTATTTTTATGGCAACAGCGCCCATTATCAGCCAAAGTGTAAGTTAATTTACCAGAAGATAAGCATAGCTAATCAGTAACCAATGAAGATAAGACCCCCGTGATTTTGCATGGCGGGCGGTGGGTTTATATAAATTAAAAGTTGGTGGCAACTTTGTTACTGGTAGTAATGGCGAAGAACCAAGCGATCAAGAAGTGATTTTTGTTTGCTGGTGAAGAATTTAAAAAGATGAAAACACGCTTTTTAGTTGCAGGCGATGCAACCGTGCCTTTATGAAGAAGTGATCAAAGGTATTGTGTTATTAAAAAGAAGCGGGTATTGAAAAAGCAGGCTTAATGACTCAAGGTCAATAATCATCAAGGATAACGTGAGATCCTCAAAAACGATAGACTTGAATTTGCAATAATCTCTCCCTACTATTGCACGCTCTTTTAATTGGGTTGCTTTCTACTAGGGCTCTCTGTTTATTAATATCACGTACCTCCTGCTGCTGGCGGTAATGGTGGAGATGGTGAAGAGTTTGAAGCGGTGATGGTTGATACAGGGCAAGTGGCAGCAGAATATGGTCGATTACAATCAGATAGAAAAGGGAATGCTCAACCTAAACCTGTGGAAGAGACAAAACCTGTTGAAGATGTAAAAAGAAGAGGCTGCTGAAGAAGTTGAACAAGCTAAAGCCGAGCTTGCTGAAAAACAGGAGCGAGAAAAAGGCTTTAGAAGAACAACGTCAGGCTCAATTGTTAGCTCAGCAAAAACAAGAAGAGCAAAAACGACAAGAGCAAATCAAGCAAGAAACTAGTTAAAACAAGAACAGCTTGAAAAACAGAAAGAAGAAGCAACACGTAAAAAAAGCAGCCGAAGCAGCTCTGTCTAAAAATCGGAAGCTGAAGCAAAACGTTTAGAGGCAGCAGCAAAACAAGCTGAAGAAGAGCGTAAAGCGAAAGATGCCCTTCAAAAGCAGAGCAGCAGAAGAAATTAGAAGAGCAGAAAAAGCACAAGAAGCTAAGGAAAAAGCTGCTCAAGAAGCGAAACTAAAAGCCGAAAAAGAAGCCAAAGAAAAGCCGCAGCAGAAGCGAAGGCACAAGCTGAGAAAGATGCTAAAGAGAAGGCTGAAAAGAAGCAAAAGCGGCAGCAGAGGCAAAAGCGAGAGCTGCTGATGGAAGCGAAGGCACAAGCTGAGAAAGATGCTAAAGAGAAGGCTGAAAAAGAAGCAAAAGCGACAGCAGAGGCAAAAAGCGAAAGCTGTTAGTGAAGCGAAGGCCAAAGCGGTAGCTGATGCTAAGGCTAAAGCAGATGCGAAGCAAAGCAGCCGCAGCAAGAGCCCAAAATAATAAAGCACTAGATGATTTCTTATCAGGTGGCGATATTGGTGGTGGCTCAGCCACGAAAGGTGGAAACAAAAATTCAGCTGGCCTTGCGGGTAATGGTAACGGTAAAGGACTGGGAGATGGACAAGGTACGGCTGATCGTGGTTATGAACGTTTAATTAAACAAAAATTATCACGCGAGTATCAGGTGGATCCGAGTTTTAGTGGTCGTGAATGTCGTAAAAATCAATATTGAACGAGATGGACGCATTTCAAGTCATGAAGTGATTTCGGCCCACCAGATATTTGTCGTGCTGCGGTGGCAGCTATTACTCGTGCACTAAAAGTGTACCAAGGGCAAAAGATGATCCGACTTATAATACTTATAAATCGCCAATCATCAAATTTTGATCTAAAAGTTTTATAATAACCTAGAGGTTAAAAATGAAGTTTAAATCGCATTTAGCGAGTATAATAGGTGTGTTCGCATTCTGTGTAGTGCTAATATTGCTAAAGCCGAGTCAGATGTAGTGATTTCAGTCGATGAAGGCGTAAGTATGGCTCCAGCCAATTGCAGTTATTCCTTTTTAAAGCGTAGTGCTAACGAAGATGTAGGTCAAATTATTGCTGATGACTTTACGTAACAGTGGTAAAATTCTCTCCATTGATAGAACTAAACTGCCGGCTCAACCAGGTTCTGCAAGTGAAGTAGTTTCACAAACAATGGACTGATATTGGTGTAGTATGGTAGTGGTCGGACAAGTAACGCCAGCTGGCGGTGGTTATAATGTCGCTACCAATTAGTTGATACTTTAAGTTCACCTGCTGCTGTATTGAGATCAAGGAGCATTAATGTGCCAGCGGCACAAATGCGTCAAGGTGCTACACACTGTGAGTGATTTGGTCTTTGAAAAATCACGCAAATTCGTGGTGCATTTAGAACAAAAATTGCATATGTAGTACAACGTGGTGTATCATCATACGAGTTACGAGTTTCTGATTATGATGGATTCAATGCTTTTACCGTAGTTAGAAGTAAAGAGCCGTTAATGTCGCCAGAGTGGGCGCCAGATGGCACTAAATTAGCGTATGTGACTTTTTGGAAAATAAAAAGCACAAGTTGTTGTTCATGATCTTCGCTCGGGTAGCCGTCGTGTTGTAGCTGCATTGTAAGGGCATAATGGTGCACCAGCGTTCTCACCAGATGGTTCAAAAATTGCTTTTGCTTCTAATCAAGATGGTGAATTGAATATTGTATGTTGTTGGTGCTGGCGGTGGTACGCAACAAATTAACTGCAAATGCAGGAAATAATACTGAACCAAGCTGGTCACCAGATGGTGGTTTCATTTACTTTACCTCAGACCGCTCAGGTTCACCACAAGTTTATCGAATGAGTGCATCAGGTGGTGGTGTAAGTAATGTAGGAGGCGGTGTTTCCTATGCAGCTAAGTCATCTGCTGATGGCAAGAATTTAATCATGATTGCTGGAGATAAAGTGGTAAAACGTATCCTCACTTCGCGTGCACGAAGTCTTAAGTTCAACGTTTTTAGATGAAAGCCCAAGTATTTCACCAAACGGCATTATGGTTATTTATAGCTCTACCAAAAGGTACGAGTAAAGTGCTACAATTGGTGTCCGCAGACGGTCGTTTTAAAGCAAATCTGCCTGGTGCAGGAGGGCAATATAAGTTCCCTGCTTGGTCACCGTATTTAACTAAACAATAATCTTCTCTTAGGAGTATAAAATGAAAAACTAGCTAAAAGTTTTAATGGTAGCGGCGCCAGCTTTCGTATTAGCGGCATGTAGCTCATCTTCAGAACAACGCAGCAGCAAATGCAAACACAAAATGCAGGGGCTCAATACGGCGGTATGTCTGCACAAGATTTACAAACTCGTTACAACACTGTGTACTTCGGTTTCTCGATAAATACAATGTTGAAGGTCGAATACCGTACATTATTAGATGCTCACGCAGAATTATTAAAAGCAACTAAAGCAAACGTAACTGTTGCAGGTCACGCTGATGAACGTGGTACTCCAGAGTACAACATCGCATTAGGCCAACGTCGTGCAAACGCAGTACAAAACTACTTTAGCACAACAAGGTGCATCAAATGTTGCAACTGTATCTTACGGTGAAGAAAAACCAGCAGTTTTAGGTCATACTGAAGCTGACTACGCGAAAAACCGTCGTGCAGTATTAGAATACTAATTTCTACTTCTTTTTATAGAAACTTAGTTTATTAAAAATGAAGCCCTGTTTATCAGGGCTTTATTTTTATCTGTAATTGGCTATCTTTTTCACCCACAATCTGTCCTTTTAATTAGATGCTCTCCGCTTTTTATGATAAATTATGCAAATTTTTGAATAATTAACGAAATAAATAAAAGGGACATTTTATGTCAAAAAGACAAAATCGGGATTGGTATCACTTACTGCACTAGTACTGAGTTCGATGATTGGTTCGGGTATCTTTTAGCCTGCCACAAAAAATATGGCATGCGGTTGCAAGTGCGGGAAGCTTTGCTCGCGGGTTGGGCAATCACAGGTTTTGGGGATTATTTTCCTTGGGCTTTCTTTTTCTTCTTCTCTCGATTGCGTCCCTGATTTAGATGGAGGCATTTATACCCATGCACGAGAAGGTTTGGCTGATTTTATCGGCGGACTTGCAGCATGGGGCTATTGGCTCTGTACCTCCATTGGTAGCGTAAGTTATCTTGTTGTCGCATTTAGTGGGTTTGGGCTCTTTTTTGATAGCGAACAGTTTACTACTTTTTGGAGATGGCACGTCGCTGAGTGTCGATTTTATCTGCTCTTTGGTGGTGTGGTTGATCCATATTTTTGATCGCAAAGGGCGTAAAAAGAGGCCGCCTATGTGAATTTGATTGCGACGATCGTTAAAAGTACTTCCGTTAATTGTTTTTATTGTATTAGCGATAATCTTTTTCTCGTCCAACTCAATTTATGCAAGATTTCCACGGCGAAAGTTTGCAAATGCCATTATTGGATCAAATCAAAAAGCACGATGTTGATTACGCTTTGGGTTTTTGTTGGGCGTGGAAGGTGCAACGGTTCTTTTCTGCTCACGCGAAAAAGAAAAACGATGTGGGCATTGCGACTATCCTCGGCATTTTAATCGCCCTGATTCTTTATGTAGCGATTACTGCGCTTTCGCTAGGGTATTTTTGCCGCGTGAAGTGATTGCTGCTATGCCGAATCCTTCAATGACAGGGCATTATGGAACACATGATCGGCACAAGCGGTAAAAATTTTGATTACTTTTTGCTTAATTGTATCTGTACTTGCATCCTATATGAGCTGGACAATGTTTTCGGCAGAAGTGATGTATCAAGCTTCCCAAAACGCAAGTGTTTCCCACATTTTTCTGAATAAAAAGAATGAGAACGATACACCAATTAGCTCGCTCTGGTTTACTAACATCGTTATTCAAATTATCTTGGTACTCGTCACCAGCAAAGGGTATGATGTACTTATTCAGTTAGCGACCACGATGATTTTAGTGCCTTATTTTCTTTAGTTGGTACTTATTTACTTCGACTCGCATTTAAAATTGGTGCTGCTTTGGTATATCAAACTGGCTGGCATTATTGCAACTCTTTATGGTTTCTGGTTGGTTTACGCTGCGGGAATGGAGTACCTGCTCTTTTCGGTAATTTTATACACGCCTGGGGCAATCCTCTTTTTCTACACACGTTACCAGAAAATCAGGGCAAATTTGATTTTTCACGTAATGAAACGGTCGCACTTGGTTGTACCTTCTTTTATCCATTGGCTCTATTTATGCCTTTTTGTAGTACGCTTTTATAAGATGAAATATCTCACCCTAATCTTAAATTTCTTGGTTTCGATTTTCAAAAACGTTCGCCACTATTTCAAAAAGTGGCTCTTTTGCGATAGCGGTTTATCCCTATTTAATGCATCCTTGCTTTTAAGAAAAATGGCGATGATTTTAACCGTTATTTTCGGTGGATTAATGGCTTATGCGGGAGTATTTTATCTTTTTGGTGAACACGTTGCGATTCTATTTAGTGAACGTTCCATCACCACTTATTTTCATCATTCAACATTAGAACTTTTTTTCCCGATTGGAAGTGTGATTGATGGTAAAGAAAGTACGCTTTCCAACTTACCGCATATTATGCGAGCATTGTTTATCTACCAAAGCTACATTGTCGTACCGTTCTATTTTATTTGCCTTTATCCAATTTCACACAAACGCCTCTGGCTGGTTGAGCTTTTACTCGCACTGCTTTTTGCTATCGGTACGGCATTAGTTTCCGAGATTACAAGCGGTCGATATTCAGAAGGTGGTTTTAGCAAAATTTCGGCTTAAGCTCTCTATTATTATTGGTAACTTAATGCTACTTTTTTTATGGGCTAGATTTAGACAAAACCCTTACACCACGCCTTTAAAAAAATCGAGTCTCTGGCTTGGTTTTTATTGGATTGATTTGCGTAAGTATTACAATGGTTTATCCAACGTTATTTTCACCAATATTAGAGCGTATCAGCCTTTATACCATAATGATTTGGGAAATAATTGCGGGTTTTGCTGTCATGAGAAATATCATAAGACATCGCCAACAAGAGGAAGATGAGATGAAATTTATTGATCGCTATTCACAACTGATTGCCATCCCGACTATTTCAAGCCTTGAAGCATTTGAAGATCAGTCGAACAAACCGCTGATTGAATTATTGGCAAACTGGTTCAATGATTTGGGCTTTTCACAGCGAGATTTTTAGCGGTTGAAAATAGCCGAGATAAATACAATTTATTGGCAACTTATGGCGAAGGCGAAGGCGGTTTATTGCTGGCGGGGCACACCGACACATGTCCCTTTTTGATGACGGAAAATGGACGTTTAATCCATTTAATCTTACTGAAAAAGAAGGAAGATTTTTACGGCTTTAGGTACGGCAGATATGAAAGGATCTTTTTGCGTTTCATTGTCGATGTAGTCAGTCAGCTTGACTTAAGTCAAGTGAAAAAGCCACTCCGCATTCTTTAGCCACAGCTGATGAAGAAACAACAATGATCGGAGCGAGAACATTTTGCACAATATAGCCATATTCGCCCTGATTGTGCCATTATTGGCGAACCAACTTCAGCTTAAACCCATTCGAGCACACAAAGGACATATAGGCGAGGCAATCCGCATTACTGGCAAAAAGTGGCATTCAAGCGATCCCAGAACGTGGTATCAATGCGATCGAATTGATGCACGAAGCCACGGCTCACTTAATTGCAATGCGTAATGAATGAAAAACCAAATTCCGCAACAATTTCTTCAAAGTACCTTATCCAACAATGAACTTTGGCAACATTCACGGTGGCGATGCAATTAACCGTATTTGTGCTTGCTGTGAATTGCAATTGGATATGCGTCCGCTCCCTGGTTTAGCGATGGAAGATTTACATCATTTGATGCTAGAAAATCTCGCCCCGATGCTAGAAAAATATGGCGATTTAATTGAAATTCGCCAGCTGCACAACGGCATTCCAGGCTATGAATGCGAACATTCCGCTCAAATCGTGCAAGTGGTAGAAAAATTATTGGGCGAAAAATGTGAGTCAGCAAACTATTGCACCGAAGCGCCTTATATCCAGCAACTCTGCCCAACGCTAGTGCTTGGTCCTGGTTCGATTGAACAAGCTCATCAGCCTGATGAGTTTTTAGAAACGAAGTTTATTGAGCCCAACAAGAGAGCTATTGACGAAGTTAATTCAGCATTTTTGTTTTTAAATTATGAAAAAACTCTTCTTTTTACTTTCTTTGCTCTTTTTCTGGCAAATTTCACCGCTTGTAATAGCGAAAACAGAGCGAACCATTGGTTGTAAAGTGGTGGGTATCAGCGATGGTGATACGCTCACGTGCTTGAGCAAAATCGCACAGAACTTAAAAGTATCGATTGCTTTCATATCGATGCCCCCGAGTCACTCTCAACCCTTTGGTACAAAGCGAAGCAAGCTTATCTAACTTAGCGTTTAAAAAGCAAGTGACGTTGCAAAGCACAGGGTATGATAAATATGGGCGAGTGCTTGCGGTGGTTTATGACCATAACACCAACGTCAATTTAAAACTGGTTGAGCAAGGAATGGCGTGGGCTTATCGTCAAACTCAGTCGATTTATGAACGAGCTCAAGAGCAAGCGAGAAAATCGTCGAATTGGATTATGGAACGATGCTCGCCCAATTGAACCAGACTGAATGGCGGAAAATTAAAAGGCATTGGTTATCCGAGCTCAAATGATAGCAATGTTGTGCAAACCCACAAACCTGAATATTTTCGAGCGTAATGAGCAGTATGGATTGTTCACAAAAAAATTAACTTGCAAAGATTTCAAGAACTACACTGAAGCGGCAGCGATATTTTCACCAATGTCATGCAAAAAGATTAGATGTGATGGCGACAATATTCCGTGCAATAGCCTCTATAACAAAATGAGAAAAACATCGATAAGGAAAAATCTGATGAGCCAAATTAACCGTCAAATTTCGCCAACATTTTTCTGTTTTTCCGCCAATCTCCTGATTGGGTGAGTTTAGACAGTGCTGCGACGACATTAAAACCGCAAAGCGTTGATTGACGCGACGCAGCATTTTTACAGTTCAGCTGGCTCGGTGCATCGTAGCTCAATATGATTTGCCTCAAACTCAAACAAATATGAACAAGCTCGTAGTTTAGTCGCTGAACGATTTTAATGCAAAGCGAGAAGAGGTCATTTGACCAGTGGCACAACTCACAGTCTGAAATTTAGTCGCTTATGGACTAGAAAGATCAAATCCAAGCAGGTGATGAGATTGTGATTTCTGTTGCTGAACATCACGCCAATTTTATTCCCGTGGCAGCAACTTGCCGAAACGTAAACAGGCAAAATTGATTGTGCTGCCTTTGGATAAATGTGGATTATCAGATCGATCAGCAGGTTTTAAACGACAAGCGTTATCAGCAAAAACTAAAATTGTGACATTTAATTTAGTCTCGAACGTAACAGGCGTTCGCCAACCAGCGGAACAGATTGTCTCCATTATTCGTGAACATTCTTCTGCTCAAATTGTGGTGGATATGGCACAAGCAGTCTGTTCTGAGCAAGTGGATGTACAAAAAATCGGAGCAGATTTCTATGCCTTCTCTGCACATAAAATGTATGGGCCAAATGGCGTTGGCATTTTGATTGGGAAATTCGACCGCTTGCAAGTCTTAAAAGCCGCTCTTTTTATGGCGGGAAAGATGTTACAGAAATGTGACCAAACCGACACTTACGTTAGCAGAGCTGCCTTTATCGTTTAGAAGCGGGTACGCCGAAATATGGCTGGCATTATTGGTTTTGGCGAAGTGTTACAATGGCTAAAAGAATGGGATTTTGAAGCGTTAAATCAGTCGCTTTATCAGCTTGCCGAAAACACTCGCAAGCGGTTAAAAAATTATAAAAATTTGCAAATTTTAGGCAGTCAAACATATCTCCGACTATCAGCTTTGTGATTGAAGGTGTACATCATGCGGATTTATCGGCTTTCTTCACGGAAAGCAAAGTGGCGATCCGTAGTGGAGAACATTGTGCGAAGCCTTATCTTCGCTACTTAAATCAAGCGGGAACGGTGCGGCTTTCACTGTCTCATTACAATACTGATGCGGATGTAGAGCAATTTTTCACAGCCCTTGATAAGTCGTTAGCAATTTTATTGGATTAGATCAAAAATAACGATTTTTATGGTAGAATTCGCCCGCAAAAAGGCGTAATCTCTCGCTCAATTGAATTTTTTAATTTTTAAATAAAGGTGTCAAAATGGCTAAAGAAATCAAACGTATTGCCGTATTAACAAGCGGTGGCGATGCACCAGGTATGAACGCCGCCATCCGCGGTGTGGTGCGTGCAGCATTAAGCTGAAGGTTTAGAAATCTATGGCGTTCGCGATGGTTACTACGGTTTATACCACGATAAATTAGTGAAAATTAGAGCGTCACTCTGTATCAGATGTAATTAACCGTGGCGGTACCTTCTTAGGTTCAGCACGTTTCCCTGAATTTAAAGATCCCAGCCGTACGAGCAAAATGCGTGGAAGTGCTTAAAAATATGAGATCGATGGCTTAGTGGTAATCGGCGGTGACGGTTCTTATATGGGTGCAAAATGATAACCGAAGAGCATCGGTATTAACTGCTATCGGCTTGCCGGGCACTATCGACAACGACGTAGCGGGTACGGATTACCCTATCGGCTACCAAACGGCACTTGAAACGGCATTAGAAGCTATCGACCGTTTACGTGATACTTCAAGCTCGCACCAACGTATTTCTATCGTAGAAATTATGGGCCGTCACTGCGGCGATTTAACCATCAGTGCCGCATTAGCAGGCGGTTGCGAATACATCGTGGTGCCAGAAAAAGGCTTAGATAAAGAATCCCTTATGCGTAATATTGAAAGTGGTTTACGCAAAAGGTAAACGCTACGCAATTATTGCGATTACAGAGTTAATGACCGATGTACATCAATTAGCTCGTGAAATTGAAGATCAAATTTGGTCATGAAACCCGTGCAACCGTATTAGGTCACACACAACGCGGTGGCGTACCTTGTGCTTTCGACCGTATTTTAGGCTCACGTATGGGCGTTTATGCGGTAGAATTATTACTTCAAGGCTTTGGTGGTCGCTGTGTGGGTATCCAAAACGAAAAATTGGTTCACCACGACATTATCTGATGCGATCAACAATATGCGTCGCCCATTTCAAAAGAAGAATTATTTGAAACATCAAGAAAATTATTCTAATTTGATGTATTATTCAAAAAGTAATGAGCATGGGCGTGCTGAGCACGCCCTTTGCTATGATTAAAGGGAAAAAGAATGTTTGAATTAAACCCGATCAAAAAAATCAACTTGCCGATCTCGCTGAACGCACCAATGTGCTTGGGGTATCTTTTGACTTTGATGCCAAAGTCGAACGCTTAGAAGAAGTGAATGCTGAATTAGAGCAACCTGAAATCTGAACACGCTGAAAAAGCACAAGCTTTTAGGTAAAGAACGTTCCGCTCTTTGAAATGGTGGTCAAATACCATCAAAGCTCTTGACCAAGGTATTGAAGATGTGGAGGGCTTAATTGAACTTGCCGTTGAAGCAGAAGATGAAGAAACTTTCAACGAAGCTCCAATCAGAAGCGGTCGAGTTAGAAGTCAAAAACTTGCAAAATTAGAGTTTCAACGAATGTTCAGTGGTCAACACGATGCGTCTGATTGCTATGTGGATTTACAGGCAGGTTCGGGCGGTACGGAAGCACAAGACTGGACGGAAATGCTCCTACGTATGTATTTACGCTGGGCAGAAAGCAAAGGATTCAAGGCTGAGTTGATCGAGGTTTCGAGACGGTGATGTGGCTGGCTTGAAAATCGGCAACTATTCGCATTTCAGGGCGAATATGCTTTCGGTTGGCTGCGTACCGAAACTAGGATTCACCGCTTGGTGCGTAAAAGCCCGTTTGACTCTAACTAACCGCCGCCATACCTCGTTCGCTGAGCGGCGTTTTCGTCTATCCCTGAAATTGATGATGATATTGATATCGAAATCAACCAGCGGATCTTTACGTATCGACGTTTACCGAGCTATCAGGGAGCGGGTGGTCAGCACGTGAATAAAACCGAATCAGCGGTACGAATTACCCATATGCCATCGGGTATTGTGGTGCAATGCCAGAACGGTCGTTCACAACATCAAAATAAAGATCAGGCGATGAAACAGCTTAAAAAGCGAAATTGTTTGAGATGGAAATGATGAAGAAAAATGCCGAAAAACAGGCGATGGAAGATAGTAAATCTGATATCGGTTGGGGCAGCCAGATCCGCTCTGTATGTGTTAGATGACAGCCGTATCAAAGACCTACGCACAGGTGTGGAAAACCGCAACACTCAAGCTGTGCTCGATGGCGATTTAGACAAGTTTATTGAAGCTAGTCTTAAAAGCTGGGTTGTAAGTTTGTTAAATAGACTTATTTCTTCGTTTACTATATTGCCGAAATCTCCTTACTTCTCTTTATTAAAGAGTAGGAAGATTTGGCAGAAGAGAAAACGAAGATATTAGATTAAAACATAGAGATAAAACATCTGCAAAGGTTCCTATGCTCCCCTCGTTTCGTTCACCCTCAAAGTTCACAGCGATTTCTCAATGATCAACGGCTTGGCGAAGGTCAAACCGCTGGTTAAAAACCGCCGTGGCAGGCAATATGGTCGCGATGGCTCTTACCGATTTTCACCAACTTTTTGTGGCTTGGTGAAAATTCTATGGCGAAAAGCCTCGGTTCGGGGTTTAAAACCAATCATTGGGGCGGATATTCTTGTGCGTGCTACGCCTGAATGTGAAGAGTTGGACGAGCTAACCCTTCTTGCCAAAAACAACACAGGCTATCACAACATCACGATGCTCCTTTCCAAAGCCTATCAGCAGGGTTATATCGACCTACCAGTGGTGGAAAAAGAGTGGCTAGACCGAGTTGAACGAAGGCATTATCGTGCTTTCTGGCGGGCGTTTGGGCGATGTGGGCAAGGCTTTACTCAAAGAAAATGCAAAAGAAGCGGAAAAATCTGACCGCTTTCTATCAACAATATTTCCCTGAACATTTTCTATTTTTCGCTTTGTCGCACAGGGCGTGCGGATGAGGAAAACTATATCAAAAGCGGTTGTGCCTTTTGCCTCTCAGCACAATATTCCACTCGTTGCGGTCAATGACGTGGTGTTCTTAAAACCTGACGATTTTTGAGGCACACGAAATCCGTGTGGCTATTCACGATAGCTATCACGTTAGACGATCCAAAACGTCCGAAAAATATTCTGCACAGCAATATTTCCGCACCGAAGAAGAGATGTGTCGCCCTATTTGCCGACATTCCGAGCGCTTTGGCAAATACAGTCGAAATTGCAAAACGCTGTTCGGTACACCGTACGTTTGGGCGAATATTTCTACCGAAATTTCCCAACAGGCGAGCTTTCCACCGAAGATTATTTGGTGCAAAAATCGCGTAGAAGGTTTGGAAGAACGAGCTTGAATTTTTATTCCCAGATGAAGAGGAGACGCAAAAAGCAAGCGGTCGGTTTATGATGAACGTTTGCAAGTGGAGTTGGATGTAATCAACCAAATGGGGTTTCCTGGTTACTTTCTTGATCGTGATGGAGTTTATTCAGTGGTCGAAAGAAAACGGTATTCCCGTCGGACCAGGGCGTGGCTCTGGGAGCGGGCTCACTTGTGGCGTATGCACTGAAAATTACCGACCTCGATCCGCTTGAATTTGACTTACTCTTTGAGCGTTTCTTAAACCCTGAACGTGTTTCGATGCCCGATTTCGATGTGGACTTCTGTATGGATGGTCGCGACCGCGTGATTGAACACGTAGCGGACACTTACGGACGACAAGCGGTGTCGCAGATCATCACTTTCGGTACGATGGCGGCAAAAGCGGTAATCCGCGATGTAGGGCGCGTGCTGGGGCATCCGTATAGCTTTGTGGATCGCATTTCTAAAATTGATTCCACCAGATCCCAGGTATGACGCTCGAAAAGGCCTTTTGCCGCAGAGCCAAAATACCCGAGCTTTACGATAGCGATGAAGAAGTGAAAGCGCTGATCGATATGGCACGCAAACTCGAAGGTGTGACCCGAAATGCAGGTAAACACGTAGGGGCGTAGTAATTGCACCGACTGCAATTACTGATTTCTCCGCTTTATTGTGACTCGGAAGGAATGCACCCTGTGACCCACTTTCGACAAAAACGATGTGGAATATGCGGGCTTGGTCAAAATTTGACTTCTTGGGCTTGCGTACGCTCACTATCATTAAATGGGCGTGAGATGATCATGCACGAATGCGAGGCAGAAGGTAAAGAACCTGTACGGATTGAGAGCATTCCGCTGGATGACAAAAATCGTTCGATTTGCTGCTGCAATCGAAAAACCACGGCGGTGTTCCAGCTAGAGTCTCGTGGGATGAAAGATCTGATTTCTCGCCTCAAGCCCGATTGCTTTGAAGATATTATCGCGTTGGTGGCATTGTTCCGCCCAGGTCCGTTGGAGTCAGGGAATGGTGCAGAACTTTATCGATCGTAAGCACGGCAAAGAGAAGTCTCTTACCCTGATGCACAATATCAGCGCAATGCTTGAAACCGATTTTTAGAGCCGACTCTATGGTGTTATCGTTTACCAAGAACAGGTAATGCAGATTGCTCAAGAACTGGCGGGCTATACGCTCGGTGGAGCGGATTTATTGCGTCGTGCGATGGGTAAGAAAAAGCCTGAAGAGATGGCAGCTCAGCGTGAAATTTTTCGAAAAAGGGGCAATCAATAGAAAGGCATTTCATGGTAATCTTGCGATGAAAATCTTCGATCTTGTGGAAAAATTCGCAGGGTACGGCTTCAATAAATCGCACTCGGCGGCCTACGCTTTGGTTTCTTACCAAACACTCTGGCTTAAAGCCCATTTCCCCGCCGAATTTATGGCAGCGGTAATGTCTTCAGAGATGGATAATACCGATAAAATTGTGGGGCTTTATGATGAATGTATGAATATGGGTTTAACTGTTGTGCCGCCTGATATTATCAACAGTGGTAAGCACCGTTTTTCCGTGAATGAAAAAGGTGAAATTGTTTATGGTTTTAGGTGCGATTAAAAGGCGTGGGTGAAGGCCCGATTGATGCGATTTTATCCGCTCGCCAACAAGATGGCATTTTCAAAAGATCTGTTTGACTTTAACCGCTCGGGTGGATCTGATTAACCGTCGCACCTTTGATGCGTTGATTATGTCGGGAAGCTTAGATAAAGCTCGGTCCGCATCGTGCAGCCTTAATGAAAAACTTGGAAGATGCGCTTAAAGCCTCAGATCAACATTCAAAAATGGAAGCACTTGGGCAGAGCGATATGTTTGGTGTGCTGACCGAAACGCCTGAAGAGGTGCAAAATGCCTATGCCAATACGCCAAAAATGGAGTGAACAAACTATTTTTAGATGGCGAACGAACCACATTAGGGCTTGTATTTGAGCGGGCATCCAATCGGACGTTTCCTCAAGAGCTGGCTCACTATGCCCCTGTTCGCTTTAAAATGAACTGCAACCGACTTTCACGTGGGCAGAATGCAACTGTAGCAGGCATGGTGGTTGGGTATCGTGTAGCAGTGACTAAACGCGGTAGATCGCATTGGCATTGCAACCATTGAAGACCGTTCAGGCAAGTTAGATATTACGTTGTTCTCTGAAGCTTTAGAAACTTACGGAGAGTTTATTGAGAAAGATAGCATCATTATCGCAACAGGTTCAGTGCAGTTCGATGATTTTAGCGGAGGATTAAAAATGTCTGCTCGTGAAATTATGACGCTCGATGACGCTCGCACGCGCAATGCTAAAAGCCTTGCCCTTGCAATCAATCAAGAGCAATTAGATGCAAAAATTTGTGAAGAATTTGGCCGCTTGCATCGAACCTTATAAAGAAGGCACATTACCACTGCACTTTCTACTACCAAAACGAACAAGGTAGAGCCTTGTTGAAAGGAGGCTTAGAATGGCAGAGCGACACTCAGTCGATGCTCGTTGGGCTTCGAGCCCTCAAGCTAGGGAAAGTTCGGCGTGGAATTTGAGTGAAAGATACAAAGGCATAGCAGAGAAATTTCTATGCCTTATGTTCTTCGTTTCTTGCTCGGTGGTGTAGAAGTTTATCCGCTTTTAAACATCCAACTCCGCTTCATCCCCACGATTTTGCAGCCATTGTTTGCGATCTTCTGCTCGTGGCACAGCAGCATATCCATGGGCCTCAATGGTGCTCTGTAGAGAGGTCTGCTTCTGTCTTCATTGCTATCCGCTAACGTAAGCTGGATTAAACGGCGCGTGCTTGGATCCATTGTGGTTTCTCGCAGTTGGCTTGGGTTCATTTCACTAATCCTTTAAAACGTTGTACATTTTAGCTTGGCCTTTTTCTTCCGTAAGGGCGGGCTAAAATCCTTACCTTTTCGGCTTCATCTAAGGCATAATGAACCTCATCTCTACCAATATCAAGGCGGTAAAGCGGTGGCATTGCAACATAAACGTGTCCATTTTTCACCAAACTTGGGAAGTGGCGTAGGAACAAGGCACAAAGTGAAAGTTGCAATATGTAAACCGTCCAGTCCGCATCAGCAAGAATACAAATTTTGCCGTAGCGTAGCTCTTCTAAATTATCACTATCTGGATCCATCCCGATGGCAATTGTAATATTGTGCACTTCTTGCGAAGCCAATACTTGATCAGATGAAACCTCCCACGTATTTAAAATTTTCCCACGCAACGGCAAAATCGCTTGGTAATCTTTTATCGCGAGCTGATTTTCGCAGAACCACCCGCTGAGTCCCCTTCCACAAGGAAAAGTTCGGTTTGGCTTAAATCTTTGAGAGATACAATCCGCCAATTTTTCCTGGTAAAGCAGGTCCCATTAACCAATTTTTACGCACCACTTTTTCGCCGCACGCAAACGAGCCTGAGCTGAGCTAATTGCCATTTCAGCAATCTGTTTCCCCACTTGCACATTTTTGATTTAGCCATAAACCAAACGCATCTTTAAGCGTGCTTTCTACGTAGCTTGAGGCTTGGCGAGAAGAGAAGACGCTCTTTCGTCTGTCCTGCAAATTGTGGCTCTTTGAATTTTAAGTGAGAGCACATAAGCACAACGGTTCCAAACATCGTCCGCAGTTAATTTCACGCTTTTCGGCAATAAATTATGGATTTCGCAAAATTCTGTCATCGCTTTTTAACAAACCGTTACGCAGACCGTTTAACGTGCGTACCACCTTGAGAGGTCGGGATTAAATTTACGTAACTTTCGCCACTACTCGCCTTCTGGCAGCCAAGTTAATGCTCAACTTACCGCTTCGGTTTCATCTACCACATCGCCAATAAACGGTGGATTTGGCAGACATTCATAACCGTCTAAGGCTTCATTTAAATAGTCTGAAAGCCCATCTTCGTAATACCAAGTTTCTTCAGTTTTTATTGATATGATCTTTAAAATTGATGGTCAGTTTCGGGCAAAAGCACCGCTTTGGCTTTAAGCAAAATGACGTAAACGGCTGACCGAGAAAATTCGGCGAATCGAAAATATTTTTGGGATTGGGTAAAAACGAACGGTTGTTCCCGTTTGACGTTTTGGGCAACTACCGACTACTTTTCAAATCTTCTCACTTTACGCATTTTCAAACGCAATCGTATACACTTCGCCATTACGTTTAATCAGCAATTTCTACACGCTGTGAAAGGGCGTTTACCACTGAAAATTCCCACCCATGTAGACCACCAGAAAAAGTGTAATTCTATTCGAAAAACTTACCGCCTGCGTGTAGCTTGGTTAAAATTAATTCCACGCTGAAATTTTTTCGGTTGAGTGAATATCCACAGGCATACCACGTCCGTTATCAATCACTTCAAGCGAATTATCTTTTATGCAAAATAACATCAGATTTGAGAGCATAGCCCGCCAGACGCTTCGTCCACGCTGTTATCGATCACCTCTTGTCCTAAAGTGGTTTGGGACGAGTGGTATCAGTGTACATCCCAGACGCATCTGGACAGGTTCAAGATCCTTTAAATACCGTAATTTCATCTGCGTCATAACGCTTCTCTGCCATACTTCTCTTCTCTATTTTTCTGCTATAAATGGAAATAAAGCCAGTATTTTACACGGAAATAACTGGCTTTTTCTATGCAAATTTTTCGTGAAAATTTAACCGCTTGTTTTCTTATTGCTTTTCTACCTTCCACGGAGCAACCTTAAATAACATCAACATTCCTGGAATTGCGACAAAGAAACAGATCCAGAAAAGTGATAGTAGCCAAAAGCTTCCACCAGAGTATCCCTGTATAAGCCCCTAAGAATTTACTCGGTAAGGCGGCAAGGCTTTGTAGAAAATCACAACTGCATTGCAGTATAAAGCGGATTAGTTTCACGAGCCATAAAAAGCAACAGAAAAGCGGCAGTGCCTAAGCCTACACCCTAAGTATTCTCCCGCCATCACGAGTCCCAATTTTAAAAGCTCATTTGTGCCGATAGAAGCGGTCTCAAAATGCCCAAAACTTGCAAGATAGGCAAAGCCCAAGATGGTAACCAATTGCACGCTACCGAATATCCACAAAGAACGGTTTACGCTAAGTTTAAGCATAGCGATTCCGCCCACAATGCCGCCTCAATACTGCACCAAAGTGAGGTCAGTTTTTACCACAGCGGCAATATGTGACTTTGGTAAAGCCCATATCCAAAAATAAATTTGGTTTGTAGCGAAGTAGCGAGTGAGTCGCCCAGCTTTATAAAGAAAAATAAAAGGATTAACCCCAGGCGCCCATCACGCCTTTACGCGTGAAAAACTCAACAAAAGGATCCACAAAAGCGGTGTAAAACGGGTTTGCTTTTTATCCACAGGCGAATGTTGCGGTTCTTTGGCAATCAGGGTAATCAACAAACAAGGCAACATAAAACTTGCAGTGATAATAAACACAGTTTGCCAAGGGTAATGATCTGCTAAAAAGAGTGATAATCCGCCAGGAATGAGTCCCCGCAATGCGATAAGCATTTACGTGAATGGAGTTGCCCAAACCGAGTTCGTTGTCGCTTAAAAATTTCGCGACGAAACGCATCAATCACAATATCTTGGGTCGCTGAGAGAAATGCCAACCACAATCGAGAGCAGTGTGATAACGCCAATATCTTGCACAGGGATCAAAAAGCCGTAACTGATTAAAATCAGAGAATAGCCCGATTTGTGAGAGAAAAATCCAACTACGACGACGCCCTAAAAGGAGGAAAAATAGCGATCTAATAAAAGCAGCCCAAAGAAATTTCCAGGTGTACGGCAGCGAAGTTAATGTGAAAGCTGCAATGGTTTTTATATCCAAATTCATTGAAGTAAACCATGCAGGCAGCAGTTGGATTAACACAAACAGCGGCAAGCCAGAACAGAAGCCTGTATAAAGGCAACAGCAACATATTCTTTGTGAAAAATTTGTTGCCAGATGGAAGGTTGAGAAGATGGGAAAAGCGGTCATTTTTCTTATATTCAAAAGAAATTATGGAAGGAAAATATCAATGATGTTGCTTGTCGTAGGGCGGGGTTTATCCCCGTCCGATAAATTGAATAAGATTTTGTGTGGAGATAAACCCATCCCTACGATAATTACATTAGGACTAAACTATCCCTTATACCCATTTTGGGTTATGCCAATTCCACGTATCACGCATCATTTCATCTAAGCCGTGTTGTGTTTTCCAGCCTAGCTCTTCCCATGCTTTTTTGCGGATTTGAATAGCAAGTCGCAATATCCCCTGGACGGCGATCGACCAACTTGTATGGCACTTCAATATTGTTCGCTTTTTCGAATGCTTTCACCATATCTAATACAGAGTAGCCTACGCCCGTGCCAAGGTTATAGATGTGACAGCCTGCATCATCTTGGTGTTTTTCTAATGCTTTTAAGTGACCTAACGCTAAATCTACCACGTGAATATAGTCACGCACGCCTGTGCCATCGTGGGTATCGTAATCGCTACCGAATACAGAAAGCTCTTTTTAATTTACCCACCGCCACTTGGCTGATGTACGGTAGCAAGTTATTTGGAATGCCGTTTGGATCTTCACCAATTAAGCCGCTTGAATGAGCACCGACTGGGTTGAAGTAACGTAAGATTACTGCACTCAATTGTGGGAATGCTTTTACCGTATCTTCTAAAATACGTTCTACCATATATTTTGACGTACCGTATGGGTTAGTTGTACCGCCTACAGGGCAAGATTCCACAATTGGGATAATTTGCGGATCGCCATACACCGTTGCTGATGAGGCTGAATACAATCGTATTCACGCCTGCTTTAAGCATCTCTTCAACTAATACTATAGAACCCATTACATTATTTTTGATAGTAGCGTAATGGCTCACGCACACTTTCGCCCACTGCTTTTAAGCCCGCAAAATGGATCACCGATTCGATTTTATTTTCTGCAGAAAATTTTTGCGTAAAATATCACGGTCTAACACATCACCTTTGTAAAAGGGACTTTTTACCTGTGATTTTTCAACACGCTTAAGTGAAATTTCAGATGAATTGCTTAAATTATCCAAAAACTACCACTTCTCGGTTTGTATTCAATAATTCAACAATAGTATGCGAGCCGATATAACCTGCACCACCAGTCACTAAAATTGCCATAAAACTCCTTGTATGAATAATTTGGCTTATTTTTACCCCGATTTTATTAAATAATCTTTGATTTTGTGCTAATTTAGTCACTCATTTTTACTCTGAGATCCCTATGTTAAAAGCTACTCAAAGCACTCTACCGAGTGTTCCGCTGTATCCGTGAAGGCGTGGTAACACTCTTCTTCCTACTGTTCGTAATGATCAGCTTTGCTTTTGTGTCATTGCTCAGTTCATTTTAACGCAAGGCTGAAAGTGAAACCATGTCAACCTTTGACTACGGTGCGTTAGTGCTCAATTTAAACGGCTATTTGGCAGATAATCGCGAGGAATCCCCCGATTTCTACCGCTTGTTAGAAGCCGAAATGGGCAACGAGCAACCGCAAAAATACTCACTTTTGACGTCGCGAGCGCCATTCGTCAAGCGAAAGTTGATGAAAAAATTACAGGACTGGTATTGGATCTCGCCAAATTCGAAGGTGGAATTATCCTTCGCTCGATTATCTTGGCAAGCTGCTCAAAGATTTCCAAGCATCAGGCAAACCCGTGATTGCAATTGGTCACAGTTTCAGCCAAAAACAATATTATTTGGCAAGCTTTGCCGATCAAATTTACCTCAACAACGCTGGTGCGGTGGAGTTGGAAGGCTTGAAATATAGCACACTCTATTTCAAATCGTTATTCGACAAAATTGAAGCAACGCCATATATTTTCCGTGTATGGGCACTTAGCAAATCTGCAGTCGAGCCACTGATTCGCGATGACATGTCTGCAGAAGCCAAGCAAAATGCGACTGCTTGGTTGTATCCAATGTGGCAAAATGTAAAAGAGAAATTGGCAGAAAATCGAAAAATTTCTGCCGAAAATATCGTACCGCCATTAGATAAACTGATTGAGATGCGAAAACAAACCCAAGGCAATGAAAGGCTGATTTTGCGTTAAAGCAACACTCAGACCCATATCAACAGTCAAGCGGAAATTCGTCAAGCACTAGCGGATAAATTCGGAGCAGACGACGAAAAAGGATTCAAATCTATTGATTACCAAGATTACGCAAGCGGTCTGATTGATCGTTTTAATCGCAAGGGTGAAAACAAAATCGCTGTAGTCAATATTGAGGGTGAAATCACAATGGGTGAAAGCCTAGAAAACACAGCGGGGGCAGACACCATCATTGCTCAACTGCAAAAAATGAAGCAAGATAAAAGCGTGCGAGGCTTAGTTCTCCGTATCAACAGCCCTGGTGGCAGTGCCTTAGCTTCGGAGCCGATTCGCCAAGAAGTGGAAGCGATTCAAAAATCAGAGCATTCCTGTTGTTACATCAATGGGTGGAATGGCGGCTTCAGGTGGTTATTGGATTGCCACGACGAGCGATAAAATTTTTAGCTGACAAAAACACGCTCACAGGCTCAATTGGCATCTTCGGTGTGATGTTCAATTTAGAAAAAACCGCGAAAAATTTAGGCATACGAGAAGATGGTATCGCCACCTCGCCATTAGCGGAAATCAGTAGTTTAAAGCCGTTATCTGAAAAGCAGAAAAATGCTGATTCAAATGAGCGTGAAAGCAAGGCTACCGCGAGTTTTTAGATTTGGTCAGCATGGGCGTAATATTGCCAAAGCAGATGTAGATAAAATCGCTCAAGGGCAAGTTTGGTTAGGTACTGTTGCCAAAGAGAAAGGATTAGTAGACCAACTTGGCGATTTTGATGATGCATTATATGCAATGAGCGAGTTACTGAAACAACAACGCTCAGAAAAACAAACCAGCTTTACGAAAAAATTGGTGCCACAATGGTTTGGCGACCGTGATGAGTCTCTTTTGCCGAACTTTCACGCAGTTTAAACAGCAAAATGCAAGTCAGCTTTGCCAAATGGTTAAACCCTTCCGATCGCCAAACAAGCGGACGATTTTGCTCAAACTTTTGCAAAATTTAATGATCCACAATATCGTTATTTGTATTGTTTGCGGTGTGGAGAAATCCATTAATCAAAATACTAAAAAGTAATTCTAAAAAGAGCGAGATCATGATGATCTGCTCTTTTGTATTTATTCTACTTTTATTCTCTTTTAGCGATTAATAATCCAGCCCCATTGCAACATTAAATCGGTCATTTTAGGAAGGAGGAATTCAAGTGATAGGAATCAACCACAGAAAGTACAATGGCGTATGGTAATGCCATCCACACCATTTTCACCGTATGAAAGACGAATAAGCGGTGCAAATGCTGAGGTTAAAAGAGGAATAAGAACGCTGCTTGACCATTTGGTGTTGCAACTGATGGCAAGTTTGTCCCCTGTATTGATTGCCACTGCAATCATATCGAATTGTTCACGACCAATGATACCAGAGGTTAAAGCGTGTTTCGCTTCATTGATGTAAACCGTACCCACAAAGACGTTATCTGAAATCATTGAAAGTAAACCGTTGAAAATATAGAACAACGAGAGTTGTGAATGTGGTTCAGCCGCTAGTACAAAGTGGATAATTGGTTCGAAAAGTTTGAGATCGATAATAACCGCAACCACTGAGAAGAACACGATTAATAAGGCACAAAATGGCATTGATTCTTGGAAAAGAGCGGCCGAGAGAGTGTTCATCTGTGACACCACAAAATGCGGTGGTAAGGATAATCATGGTTAAAACCAATAATGCCTACATCAGCAAGATGAAAGTGCTAAACCACAAATAAACCATATGCCTGCAACTGCTTGAATCGCCATTTTAAAGCGATCTTGCTTTGTCATTCGTTTTTTCCTTGGTTTGATTATAGCGAGCAAGGATGACCCATACACGAAGTGGTAACTTTGCTCCATAGCCAAAGAGTTTAAAACGCTCAACGACCAAACAAGTAATAATCCCTGAAAATTAATACTGGAATGCTCACAGACCCTACTCGAATTAAAAATTCTACAAACGACCATTCTGCTTGCCCTGCGATAATTAAGTTTTGTGGTTCTCCTACCATTGTCATTACGCCACCTAATGCAGAACCAACACCTGCATGCATGAGTAAGCTACGTAAGAATGCACGAAATTCTTCTAAAATATATTTATGATTAGTAATTTTGTCATCGTTACTCACATCTAATTGCTCTTCAATAGACGTATTACCTGAGGCAACTTGATGATATACTGAATAAAAACCTGTTCCAACACTCATAATAACGGCAATAACAGTTAAAGCATCAAGGAAGGCAGAAAGGAATGCGGCACTGAGACAGAATGTTAAAGCAAGAGCCTTTTTAGAACGAATAGAGAGAAGTAGTTTAGTAAAGACATAGAGCAGAAGCTGTTTCATAAAGTGAGATGCCAGCCACCATAAACATAAGAAGCTAAAAATGACATCAAAGTTTGCCATAACTTCTTGCTTAATATGATGCGGACTAGTCATCCCTATGACAACCGCTTCTATCGCCAATAAACCACCTGGTTGAAGTGGATAACACTTCAACGCCATGGCTAGCGTGAAAAATAAATTCAGCCACAAGCAACCAGCCTGCAACAAAGGGCGAAACAAAAGAAATAAATGATTGGGTTAATGATAAAGAAAACTGACGATTGCCAATTTGTACCAATTTGGACTTTTCCTAAAAAGTTTTTGAAAAAATACGTTTGCTCCTTTTCATCAGGAACTCCTGTACAATGAAGATAAGATAAAGAATAAAAAGCCTAATGTGAGTTTTGCAATATAATAGAAATTAAGCGACAATACAATTCAATATCGTTGCTTATTTATGCGGTTTTTCTTAGAAAAATTTGATAATAATAAAAAACGATACATTTTATTTAGTTTTGCCATTGGGGGCATTTGGATAACTCAACTATTTTAACTGCACAAAAGCCCTGCCGCTTTAGCAGAAGAATATATTAGTACAAAAAGTATTTGGAATAATCACTTCCCTGCAGGTTCTGACCTACCAGCCGAGCGAGAACTCGCCGAACGCATTGGCGTTACGCGCACTACCTTACGTGAAGTAGTGCAACGCTTAGCCCGCGATGGCTGGTTGCAGATTCAACACGGTAAGGCAACGCGGGTGAATAACATTTGGGGAAACGGGGGCCTAACATTATCAAAACAATCATCAAATTAGACCGCTCTTACCTACCTATTATTATCTCTAATGTGGTTTCACTACGTACCCGAATGGTTGAATATTATGTGCGTGAAGCAGTAAAAATAGATGCAAAGGCCTCTGCAAATTTATTCTCTGAATTAGATAATTTAGAAAAATACCGCTTTTGCTTATGCCTCTTTGACTACACTCTCTTCCGTCAATTTACTTTTTATTGCGAGATAAAACCCTGTTTAGCAAGCTAATTTTTAAAACAGCTTTAAAGAGATGTATATTCAAGTTGCAAGCCTATTTTTCCGCGAAGAAATAGCTCGCCTTAGCACATTTGAATTTTATAAAACGCTAAAAATACTTTGCGAACAAAAGGGGATGACGAAGCCGTCACAACAATGTATCGCAAAAATCGCCAACAAAGCGGTATTTATTGGACTCAAATTTTACAAGACTTACCTGAAGATTTTGGAAAACAAGTTACTAGCTAAAAATCAAGCTAAAAAGGAACGATTTTGAACGAAATTATCTTTACTCTTTTCTCCTGCCGATAACGCCCGCTTGCAATCGCTTTGCGGTGCATTTGATGAACATTTAACCTTGATGAAAAAGAGCTTTAATCTCAACATTGCTCGCCAGGGTTTTTATGTTTACTATCATGGCTACGGAAGATACATACCACTCTGCTACATTGTTGTCTACAAGCGGCTAAAACTTATTCAACAGCTCTATGTTGAAACTGCCCCCGATTAAAGGAAAAATAAAGAGCTCGATTTAGAAGATGTGCATCTTACCATCCAAGAAAGCCGAATGTTGCTACAAAATCATTGGCAATCATCTAACCACGATGAAATTTCAATCAAAACCAAACGTGGCGTAATTAAACCGCGAGGTGAGCATCAACAAGCCTACCTTCGTAACATTCTTACCCCGACATCAGCTTTCGGAATTGGTCCAGCAGGGACGGGTAAAACCTTCTTAGCGGTGGCTGCAGCGGTAGAATCACTGGAACGCCAAGAAATTCGCCGTATTTTACTTACCCGGCCAGCGGTTGAAGCAGGCGAAAAATTAGGCTTTTTACCAGGAGATTTAGGGCAAAAATTGAGCCTTATTTACGCCCGCTTTTGATGATGCCCTATTTGAAATGCTCGGCTTTGAACGTGCACAAAAATTGATGGAACGAAGTGTGATCGAAATTGCACCGCTTGCCTATATGCGTGGTCGCACACTCAAACGATGCCTTCATCATTTTTAGATGAAAGTCAAAAACACGACGACCGAACAAATGAAAAATGTTTTTAACCTGTATTGGTTTTAATTCTAAGGCAGTCATTACAGGTGATGTTACTCAGGTTGATCTTCCTCGTAACCAAAAATCTGGCTTAAAACACGCTATGGAAGTGCTAAAAGATGTGCCAGAATTAAGTTTCAACTTCTTCGACAGTAAAGACATTGTTCGCCATCCCTGTAGTCGCCAAAATTGTTCAAGCCTATGATATTTGGGAAGCGGAAGATGAAATTCGCCAACAGGCATTAGAAGAAGGCGTAAAAGCTCAACGGAATTAGCCAAATTGGAAGCAGAACAGCAAAAGATTTGGGAAGAAGCGAAAGCACTATAAATAGGCTGCTTACCGCCTACTTAAAATAATGAAAAAATTAACGAATATTTTGCAATTTCTTTTAATATACTGATATTTTTATCTAAATAATTTCTCATTTTCAAATATTCTTTGCAATTCTAGCACTTTATATTGCTTTAAACTCAGAAAAATTCGCTCACAAAAATTTGATAAATTTGCTTCATCTGGATAAAGGCGTAAAATAATCTAGCTAATTGCTGTTCCAGTGTATAATTTTTTTCTTTTTGGAGTGCTTGTAAAATTTCTTGTTTAAAACGCTCCAGACCTGCCAACAATATAACCGCGTTGTGCTTTGCTTAAACTACTTAACCACATTCCATCTAATTTTGGCATTTGCTCAATCAGCTGAAAAAGTATCCGCTAATGTTCCTATTTTTAATTCAAATTCAAGCTCACAAATTTTTCTGAACCAAATGGATTTTTACTTCGCCTTGATCAAGCACCACTTCAATTTGTGATTGGTTTATTTCAATTAGCCATTGATGGCGTATAAAAATCTGTGCTGAAAGGTAGGTAAGAGTGCTTCAGCAATCTGGTCTGATCCCTCAATTTGCAAATTAAAAATGCGAAACTAACCGCTTGAAAATCAGGCTTTTTCATTCTCTAGTGGCAGATTATATTCAGGGCGAATATGCAGACCGCCAACAATTTTCACCTTTGGTTTTTCAGAGTCATTTCATAGCGATGATTTTTTCATCTGACACGAAAGCCCATTTGATTAAGGGCAAAAATATTGTTCTGGCGTATCGAAATAAGTATTGCCTAATGTAGATTTCTCTCGTCTAAAATATATGTTGCTTGGCAAGCCATTCGCTAACAGTTGTAATATTTTTGCTCATCAAGCATAATCTTTAATTCAATCTCATTTTTCCATTTTTGTTCTGCCTATTTTTGATATGATCGGAAGATTATTTTATCAGAAAACCTATTATGTTTAATCGAATTAAAAATGAACTCCAAACCTTAGTTCAACGTGGCTTAGATAACCACTTACGCTTGGCGGTAACAGGATTAAGCCGAAGCGGAAAAACGGCGTTTATTACTAGCCTTGTCGATCAACTTTTGCATTCTCAAACAGCAAACCTCCCCTATTTTCTAGGCAGTAAAATCAGGGGCAAATTGTCTCAGTCAAACGCATTGAACAGGGGAATTTAACCATTCCTCGTTTTTGAATATGATAAAAATCGTCAATGTTTAGAAGAAACGCCTGCACGTTGGTGCGATTCCACGCGTGGCATCAGTGAAATTCGCTTAGCCATTCGCTATAAACGTAAGGGCATTTCTCGCCATTTAGCAGAAGAAAATACACTCTATCTGGATATTTTTGACTACCCAGGTGAATGGCTGCTAGATTTACCAATTTTAAATCAATCTTTTTAAAGAATGGTGCGAAGCACAGCAATTAGTACACACTGGAAAAACGTGCAGAGTTAGCGAAAGAATGGTTACAAGCGGTCGAAAATTTGGATCTTTTTACAAAAGCCGATGAAAACCAACTTGCAAATTTAAGTGAAAAATACACCGCTTATTTATTAGAATGCAAAGTAAACGAAATGCAGTATATTCAACCTGGGCGATTTGTGCTACCTGATCAAAATATGCAAGGTGCACCTGTTCTACAATTCTTTCCATTATTAAATTTAACGGAAACGGATTGGGGAAAATTAGAAAAAGCAGATAAAAATAGCACCTATAAAATGTTGGAAAAACGCTGATTACCATTACCAGCAAAAATAGTAAAACCGTTTTTATGATCATTATTTTCTCGTTTTGATCGTCAGGTACTTTGGCGGATTGTTTAACGCCGTTAAATCACGGTTATCATGAATTTATGGAGATGAAACTCGGCTTACAGCAATTGTTTAAACATTTTCATTATGGCACGAGAAATTTATTTTCTCGCCTTTTTTCCGCACATATTGATAAATTGCTATTTTTAGCAACAAAAGCCGATCATATTACGCCCAGAACAAATTCCGAATTTAGAAAGTTTAATGCGTCAATTAGTATTAGAAGGCGGAAATCACACCGCTTTTCGATGGCATAAAGAGCTGAGCTACTATGCGATTTCAAGTATTAAAACAACTGATGTGGTAAATGTCACTAAAGGAGGGCAATCTTTCAAAGCGGTAAAAGGCGTGCGTTCCAATAATTCATCGCAAGTGTCGGTCACTTATCCAGGTAGCGTACCGAGCCGTTTGCCGAATGCAAGTTATTGGCAATATAATCAGTTCGATTTTGACCAGTTTGAACCGAAACATATTGAATATGATGAGCCTATTCCACATTTACGGATGGATGCAGTGCTACAGTTTTTATTGGCTGATATGTTAGATTAGGGTAAAATCGGTTTTATTTTTAACAAGAATTGAAATTATGGCAAAGAAACCCAAAGTAGCTTCGAATACCATCGCACTAAATAAGCGTGCTCGTCACGAATATTTTATCGAAGAAGAAATTGAAGCAGGCTTAGAATTACAAGGCTGGGAAGTAAAAATCCTTACGTGCAGGAAAGGCAAATATTGGCGATAGCTATGTGACTTTCCGTAATGGCGAAGCCTTTTTATTTGGGGCGACCATCACCCCATTAAACGTGGCTTCCACCCATATTGTAGCAGACCCAACTCGCACCCGTAAATTGTTGCTCAACAAACGTGAACTAGACTCTCTCTTTGGTAAAGTAAACCGTGATGGGATGACCGTTGTCGCACTTTCTGTTTACTGGAAAGCAGCTTGGGCAAAAAGTGAAAAATTGGTGGCGAAAGGTAAAAACTGCACGATAAACGTGAAGATATTAAAAGATCGCGAGTGGCAAGTTGCAAAACAACGCATTATGAAAAATGCTGCTCGTAGCTAACATTTTAAACAAAAAGGAATACACAATGATCGACCAAAACCTTCTGCGTACCAACTTAGATGAAGTGGCAAACGCATTAAAAATAAAACGTAATTTTATTTTTGAGACGTTGAACAAGTAAAAGCGTTAGAAGAACAACGTAAAAAGTATTGCACGTGAAAACGGAAACTTTACAGGCAGAACGCAATGCTCGTTCTAAAAATATTGGTGCAGCAAAAAGCGCGTGGTGAAGATATTTCTGCATTATTGGCGGAAGTAGACAATATGGGCAATGAAGCTTAATGAAGCGAGCTCTTGATGAAGTGCAAGTGCAAATTAAAGAGTTACTTTTAAACGTACCAAATTTACCTGCGGAAGAAGTGCCCATTAGGTAAAGATGATAGCGAAAAACTTAGAAGTCGCTCGTTGGGGCGAACCACGTCAATTTGATTTTGAAATTGAAAGATCACGTAACCCTAGGCGAAAACTTAGGGCGGATTAGATTTTTGGTGCTGGTGCAAAAATTAACCGCAAGCCGTTTTAGTGGTAATGAAAGGTAAATTAGCCCGCTTACACCGTGCGTTATCGCAATTTATGCTAGATTTACACACCGAACAACACGGTTATGTGGAAACAAACGTACCATTCTTAGTAAAACCACGACAGCTTATTCGGCACAGGTCAATTGCCAAAATTTGGTGAAGATTTGTTCCACACTCAACCATTAACAGGCCAAGATCCTAATGAAGTTCAACGCTCATTTAGCTTAATTCCAACCGCTGAAGTACCTGTAACCAACTTAGTACGCGATGAAATTATTGAAGAAGAAAAACTTCCGTTAAAAATTGACCGCTCACACCCTTTGTTTCCGTTCGAAGCGGGCTCTTACGGTCGCGATACTCGCGGTTTAATCCGTATGCACCAGTTCGAAAAAGTGGAAATGGTACAAATCGTTGCACCTGAAAAATCAATGGAAGCGTTAGAAGAATTAACGGGACATGCTGAAAAAGTATTACAACTTTTAGGCTTACCGTACCGCAAAGTATTACTCTGCACGGGCGATATGGGCTTTGGTTCTTGCAAAACTTACGATTTAGAAGTGTGGTTACCTGCTCAAGATACTTACCGTGAAATTTCTTCTTGCTCAAATATGTGGGATTTCCAAGCTCGCCGTATGGCAGCTCGTTGCAAAGCGAAAAACGACAAGAAAGACTCGTTTTGGTTCACACCTTAAAGCGGCTCTGGTTTAGGCGGTTGGTCGAACCCTTGTTGCAGTGATAGAAAACTACCAAAATGCTGACGGTTCAATTACTGTGCCTGAAGTGTTGCGTCCATATATGGGCGGGGGTAGAAGTGATTACCGCTTAAGCCTTCTTAAACAAAAACGCAGAAATTATGAAAATTTCTGCGTTTTGTCTAATATTCATTACACTGAAAATGGATACTGAATACTCGGGGTGGTATTCATAGCCTTCCACTTTAAAATCATCAAGCGTAGACTAAAGTTTCTAAATCTTCAAGTGATTTAATATCTGGGTTGATAATTAGTTTCGGTGCAGACGAGTGGTTCTCGCTTGGGCTGTACATCACGCATAAAGTGCAGGTTGATCTTCGTAAATATGTTGCATTCACAATTTTATGGAATGCTTGCCCTGCTGTGTGTCCTGTGATTTTGAGCCATTAACGCAAAAGGGAAAGTGTAACATTGAATCATATTCAGTTTAATCCAAGCGGCACATCAGCAGAACGTTGTATACTATTTAAGTAGAGTTTGCCGTCTAAAAGATGAAAGTAGTGGCTAGTGTAAGCAAGGGCGTAAGCAACCTAAATCAAACACACCAGGATGATAGAAGGTATAAATTTCACCACGATTATCAATACCGCGTTTTAAATCATCGACAATTTGACGAGCGAGATCGACAGAACCGCCATTAGGTTTTGGGAAGTTGCACAATTGCCCCATAAACTAACCCCATATCATCTTCGCCTTTTTCATTACGGGTTGATTGAGCCAAGCTATTTTCGTTAGCATTGGCATCCCAAGATTTTGTGCCTAAGACACGGAAATCAGCAGCATTACTGTAACCACGAATATAGCCTAATAGCTCAGCAATAGCCGCTTTCCGAGCTACGGCGAGTAGTGACAAGAGGATTCGCCATTTCAACGTGTAGGTTAAAAATCAGCGTTAATTACTGTTAAACAACACTACCAGTACGTTCATTGGCTGCCATTTTGCACTGTCATACGCGATACGATTACACAAATCAAGATACTGCTTTCATTCAATCCTCAAGCAAAAATATTTTATTTCGGGTAGGAATTGTATCAGTTTTAATATTTCAAAAGAAATCAGGGTAAAAATGAAAAACCTTGTAAAAATCTTTTAATTTGCACAGTTGGTTTCCTTGCGCTGTTCAATCAAAATACGACATTTGCCACGCTTAAGCTGAGACTGAACCAAAAATCTTATGCCATTGTATAGCGTAACAGGACAAACCTATAGAATCGATATTTGACCAAAGCTACGATATTTGATCAATTTTACTCAGGTGTGACAAAGTGGTATTACAGCTGTGTGCCAATGCCAATCGAGCAAATTCAAGCCTTAACCATCAACCGTTTGGTCGATCACAAAGAATATGCCTATAATAGCGGTGTGATTTTTGCTGATGCTTTTTCCAACAAAAAGTGAATTGTACTTGATCCAAGTTGTTGGGGCTTTGCTGACCAAGTATGATCAAGGGATTGATGATGCAATGCACGACTTGCAAAAGGAATCAAGTTCGTGATGATGAATATATCCGCAATGGTTCAGATCAAATTATTCAATTATGTGTAAAAACCATTGTTTATGATGAAAAACAGCCAAAGAGAATATTAAAAACGACAAAATAGATAAAAGTTTGAGGCAGAATGTGAATTCTGCGCTTTTGCTATAATCATACCCCATCATCTTCAATAAACTTTTCGTATATAATCGCCTCAATCCTATTTTTCAACTCCAATCTTTTTGGTATAGGTTACGTATGTGCGTTTTGATTGTAGTTATTGCAACAACTAATTCTTGAGAGAAATTTGTTCGTTGCTATAACCCTACTAGTAGCCAAAGCACTTGCCATTCGCGGGAAGTGAGCGGACTTATTTTGAGCAGTTCAGGCAGCTGTGGATTTTTCAGTAATGACTTACAAAACTCTTCATCAAAAGTGGGCGAATTTATGACGATGATGCTGGTTAATACTACGCAAAAATAAATTTCGCTTTATGCGTTGATAAATCATCTAACACATTAATTTGCGGTAATTGGCGGATTTGTTCAGCCATCAATTCGCCTTCAATCACGAACGCACTAATAAAAATTGGTTTGTTGGCTGAGTTTGAGCTTGGATTAAATCGCGTTGAGCTAAATCGTGCTGACCTTGTTGATAATGATGCGATTGCGTAAAATCAAAGCTCGTTGTGTCGCTAATTAAATTAAAGATTGCGTGGTTTTAATAGCGGTTTACGATCTCAATGCTATCAAAACTGTAGCTTTGCAACAAATAACAGCGGGCAATATTTCGCCATTGGCGTTGCAAAGAAAATAGATTATGATCTTGGGTCGGGGAACGTGGTTTGTGCCAACCACCCTTCAAGCGGTGCTTTTTCTTCTCTAATTTGCAATAATAGAGCTGAACTTCATCAAAAGTCGTTAGCCAATCGCGATGAACAGAATAGCTAACAAGCAGGTTTTACCTTGTTCAATTAAGCGGGAAGCATTCGTTAAATTCCCTTTAGTAAAGAGAAATTTTTACGATCAATGCCAAGCAATGTGCTTATTCCTCTCTTTTTCAAGCACTTCTATCGCATTTTGCCATCTCTTCAACTTCATCTAAGTGATGCCATTCCCACAAAATTTGTCCGTAAACGGAATAAAAATTCGTGCATCGGAATTTTGTGTAAAAGTTGAGCCTGTTGCGTCGTATCTTTCAGTAAATCATAAGCAGATTGTGAAAACCTTCGAGCGGAAAAGCATTTCAGCTTGCTGTAATTTTGACCAGAGCCATTGATGATAAGCAGGTGTTCTAGCCATCTTTTCATGCATTCGCTTCAAACCTTCTTTGAGGTAACCTTGGCAATGTTGTGCTTCGCCAATAATAGAATTAGCGACAATTTGAGCATAGCCCACTGAAAAGAAAAATGTACTAAAAGCACGGTTCTCGCAAGCTGGTAAGCTAAATCCTCATTGCCTTCATTAATCGTAACTTGAGCTTGCAAAGGCTTCAAAAATGAGCCTGTAAAATCCTCTTCAAGCGGTTGATTTGGTTTAAAATTTTGCAAGATGCCGAGACTTCTTGATAACGATGCTGGCTGATGATACGCCTTCAGCAGCACTAAATTCGAATCCTGCCAAAATCTGCTCGAGCAGGCATTAAAATTTAAACACTCTTCGAGTAATTTTTAATTGTCCTTGATGGAATAATTTCCAACCATATTCTTGCAATACTTTATAAAATATGCTGGCTCTTCTAAAATTTGAGCGTGATATAAGGCTTCTGTGCCATTACCTAGCTTTAGCCATTCCGTTATAGCAATGGTGTAATGTTCGCCAAGTTTGAGGGTGTTCATTTCGGCAACGTCAGCGTAAAAATCAGATAAAATCAAAGTGTTGCCCGACCACAGTTTCGCCATTCTCGTGAATATTACGTTATTTACAAGTAAGCCTTGTTTTCTAATTCTGCAAGTTGATAAATCCCATTTTCTGCTTGCGTTAAAGCGAATACGAGGCGTTCATTCATCTTATGTAGCAGAGCACAACATTGCATAAAATATTGCATTCGTGATGGAATGAAATGGAAGACTTCCTCAACTCAAATAATCTTCTATGTATTTGCTGACTCAGGCTATCGACTAATTTCTCTGGTGTATTAAGCCATTCTGAAGTATTTAAAGACAAAAGCAAAAGTAGTTGTAGTGCACTAATCGAACTTGCGTGCTCATAGAGAGATGAAGCTGCGGCTCATAGGGTAATATTCGTTGCTTGTTCAATCAATTGACGACTTTTGTTCAAGATCGAAGGCTAAATCATTTACGCCTATTTCAAGCAATTTCTCACGCAGTCGTAATGTGTGTGATGCTGATGGGAGGAAGCGTGCGAAAGCAGGATAAGATGCGTCGTTTCAGGCTGATGCTTTAGCCAAAATCGAATTGCTTCGTGAATTTCTGCATTTCGATCAGATGATAATCATCAATATAAGATAAAAGGGAACAGATGCTTTGTGATTCAAGCAAGAGTTCATGAAAATAGCGGGTAAGATCTGTCTTGAAAGAGGCAATGACTAAAGAGAGATGCGTTGCGTCCCGTCAATGCTTAATGTGATAAAATAGCGACAAATTCGACCGCTTGATTATCACTTTTATCTAAACTTAGCCAGCTAACTCGCTGCGTGTTTTGCAGTTTTGAATAGCGCCATTCAGCCATTAAGGTCGTTTTGCATAACCTGCTGGAGCAGCAAGTAGAGTAAGTGGATAATTTTGCTTTTTCTAATTTTACTTAATATTGGGGCGTTCAATCTTATTTTTCTTTTTCGAGTGAGCGATAAATTTACTCGACATTAAACCTGAAATTAGAGCTGGCATCCTTTCTTTTTCCTCTGTGATGTATGTAGCAGTTTGATTTTAGCAATACAGAAAATGGGGAGAAATTTCTGGTAACCAGGGTGTAGCCATCACGGTGTTGCCAGCAGTGATGGCAAAAGGATCATGATGATAAAGACCGGTTTATTTTAGATGAAACTTGCTGTAAGAAAATTTTTACGAGGTTGAGTTAAGCCTAATCTGCTTCATTGACCAAGTTCGTTGCTTTTATTAATGTCATGATTTTTCAGCACTCACCGCTTGATTGAAATATTGCTCCGTAGTTTGCTCTACAGGCTGAGCAAGCGGTTCATTTTAACTGCTTTTTGCATTTTGCTCGCCGTTGGTTTTTCGCCTCTCCACGCTTTGCGTAGGTGCAGTTTGTGCTACTTTCAAGATCGCGCGCCTTTAGCAATATTCCTAAACCGACAAATTGCGTTGATTGTATGCCATCCACTTCTAACTCGATTTTACCTGAATTAGGTATGTTTGACCATAATATCGGCAAATTGCTGGCGGTTGGTTGCCTTTTGCCTTTTCATAGAGTTTAGCAGGGTGGGTGGGGGTTTGCCCATTCAGATCTTGTTCAGTGGTGTAGAGAAGCACATAAACAAAATCTTGTCCGGAAACAGGGGTTAAGCTTAATTCAACTTGTAATTGGTTACCTTCTAATCCTCGCTCTTCCGCTTTTCTTAAATTGGGAGGCTGGATATTTGAGAGAAACATTGTAATTGCTATCAGCACTAATACATTCAGTACAAAATGTGGTTTGTTATCTACGACCAAGCTTTTAATTTTGATATTTAATGTGCCTTGATTGGCGGGAATTTTGTAACCAATAACGGCACTCTCTGTGCCTGCAAGATTTTTAGCGAAAGGCGACAATTTTTGCCTCATTCACATCGCTGGTAATTTTTGCGATAAATCGACCGCTTGCCAATTGAAATTGGCGAGTTCGGTTTTAGATGGTTCGTTTGCAAAAAAATAGCACTTGAAAGGGCAAGAGCGGAAAATAAAAGGGAGAGTTTGAATTTCATAAATTATCCCTGAAATATTCATTGTAATAAATTGTAGAGGGCAGGGTTTATCCCCGTCCGATAATATGAAAAGGACAGGGATAACCCTGTCCCTACGATAATTTCAAGCGGTCGATTTTTGCAAATGATTTACCAATTTTGACCGCTTTATAAGCTATTACCACCAAGTCCTCAAATTGTACGCACACCGATAAATTCGCCATCTTTCGCTTTGTAACCTGGTTAGTGCGAGCTGCGGTATTGATTTATCATTCCAGTGTCGTAAGTGCCGAATACACGGATTGCCAGGGGCGAGCCCAAATGCTGTTACCTGCTTGCCATTGTTGTGCAACAGTGTATTTCATTAAATCATTTTTCTTGCCAGTGAGCTTGATCTTTAATGCGGTGTAGCCCACTTCTAATAAAAGTACTCATCGTGTCTGTCCATTTATACATTGGACGGATACCTGCAGAATACCACGTTTTTACCTTGTTTGTTAGCTAAATCATTTTTGATAGATTAAGGCATACATGACTTCTACTTTATCACTTGCTTGGAATGTACCTTGGTTGATTAAGCAGAAGCATATTGCCGCGTTTATCTGCAGAACTGCCACTAGCGTGTCCGCACCATCCACCATTGAGTCTTTTTGCATATTGTGCAGTAGATTTATTGAAGCCACCGAAGAAGTTACCTTGGGTGTATTCTGCTGTACCCATATAACCTTTTTTCACTGCGTTATTGTTAACGAAACGTGCATCATCTTTGGTGTGGGCTTTAGCATAATCGAAACCTAATTCTAATGAACCATCTTTCCATAATTCAATATTCGCTAAACGCACATCAAATACATCGTTATAAACCGATTTTTTCTTATCACGATCGCTCTTATAGTTTTTTGTTGCGTGGTCATAATAGTAAGAGAATGCACCATCACGCTCGGTATTACGAGTTGCTGCTACAGATAATTTACCAAAGCCTAAATCAATGTTCTCAACCCCTGCACCAGGACCAGAAATATCCCAGTAGTAGAAGTCGTTCATATGCACATCATGACGTTGATAGAAGCGTTTACCTGCCCATAATGTTGCACCTGGTAATACGTCTGCAAAGTTTTTAAATTGTGCGTTTAATTCGCGTAGTGCAGGGCTAGTATCTGTCCAGTCGTTATCATTTAACGTACCACCATAAGCAACGTTAGAATCAAAGTAAATAGATTTCTCGCCTGATTTGAATAGTTCTTGACCTAATTTAAATTCTGCATAGGTATCAGATTCATTACCTAAACGGTATTTAGAACCACCACCATTTACCGAGAACGCAGATTGTTCACCACCGCCTGATGTCCAGCCGATGCCTGAACGAGCATAACCATGAAAATCAACAGCAAATGCTGTGCTAGAAAGTAATGCACCAGATACGATTGTTGCTAATACTGTTTTATTAAGGCTCATAATAAGCTCCTTTAGTTTTGTCATTATGTAAAAACAGGTTAAACACCCAACTCTTTATATAAACGTCTGCACGCTGTACCATCTTCGCGGAACAGGTGACATCGATTCGGATTGATACCGATTGCCATTTCATCGCCTTCTTTGACTAACACGATGTCATTTTGGCGATAAACAATATTTTGTTTAATTGCAGGTAATTCGAGATAAACTTGTGTTTCGTGCCCTAATTGTTCCACCACTTTTACCGTGCCTTTAATGCAAATTTCGCTGTGTTCACAAAAGGGAGTAAATGCTCTGGACGAATACCTAATGAAACGTTATCGCCCATTTAAGCCTCATACCTTCCACAGGAATCCAGAAACTCAAGTGATCTGCATCTAACATCTCAATTTTGAACCGCATCCTCTTTCACTTCCACCACACGCACAGGTAAAAAGTTCATTTTTGGTGAACCGATAAATCCCGCGACAAAACGGTTAGCAGGATAGTGATAAAGCTCTAATGGGCGACCGACCTGTGCTACGTTGCTCTCAATGTTGTCGCTGTTTGCTTGTAACACCACGATCTTATCAGCGAGGGTCATTGCTTCGACTTGATCGTGGGTTACATAAATCATTGTGCGGTTAGAGTTTTTGTGGAGTTTAGAAATTTCCACCCTCATTTGCACACGTAATGCCGCATCAAGGTTAGAAAGGGGTTCATCAAGCAAAAAGACTTCTGGTTGCGAAACTAACGTACGTCCAATTGCGACACGCTGACGCTGACCGCCAAAAGCTCTTTCGGTTTTCGGGTTAAAAGGTGTGCAAGTTGCAGAATCTCTGCCACTTGATTACGCGTTGCTCAATTTCCTCTTTTTGCCCCTGCTAATTTCAAGCCGAACGACATATTTTTCCGCAATGGTTAAGTGCGGATAGAGGGACACTGAGATTGGAATACCATCCCGATATTGCGGTTTTGCTGGTGGCACATCATTCATTCGCTTATCGCCAATAAATAAATCACCAGAGGTAATTTCGTCTAAACCTCGCAATCATTCGAAGTAGGGTCGATTTACCACAACCTGAAGGACCAACGAAACAACAAATTCACCATCTTTAATGTCTAAAATTCACATGAAATATGTACGTTACCGTAAGATTTAGATACATTGGCTAATCGAACATCGGTCATTTTGGTATCCTCATTGGGTCATTCAAACTTAACAACAGTTTACGGATTCTGACGGGTTACACATCATACTTTTGATCATTTTTTACAAATATGAAGATATATTTTTAGGTAAATTTTTGTGAGCCGGATCACAAAATTTGCATAAAAATGTGATCACGATCACAAAACAGGGAGATACGGTTAATTTTGTGACATGAGATCACTAATTTCACAAGGGGAGAGAAGGGGATGAGGGAAAACAACACGCCATTTTGCATTATGCACAACATAGAACTAAGCCTTTTAAGTATGGAAATGCTGGAGTGCTTAGATGTGAATATCAACTCGATGAGGAACATCCTATGAAAAAACTAACTAAAACTGCACTTGTTGTTTGTGCTGGATTATTTGCAATGCAAGGTGTGCAAGCAAAAATCGTAGAAGGACAATTAAACATTTGGATTAGTGCGGATAAAGAGCTACAACGGCTTAGCTGAAGTAGGGATTCGAGAAAGATGCGGGCGTGAAAGTGACCGTTGAGCATCCAGGTAAATTGGAGGAATTATTCCCACAAGTTGCTTCAACTGGAGATGGTCCAGATATCATCATTTTTCGCTCATGACCGCTTTGGTGGCTACGCACAAGCAGGTTTAATTGCAGAAAGGTGCAACCAAGTGCAGAATTTAAAAGCGAAAAATTTCTGACATCGGTTGGAATGCAAATAAATATAACGGCAAACAAATTGCTTACCCTATTGCGATTGAATCACTCTCTTTAATCTATAACAAAGACTTAGTGCCGAACCCACCAAAAACGTGGGAAGAGATCGAAGGCTTAGACAAAGAACTTCGTGCAAAAGGCAAAAATGCGATTATGTGGAACTTACAAGAACCGTACTTCACCTGGCCTGTGTCTTCTTCACAAGAGGGCTTATGCCTTTAAAAGTTACCCAAAACAGCTATGATGTGAAAAATGTAGAGTGTGAACAATGAAGCAGCACAAAAAGGCTTGCAATTCGTGGTCGATCTTGTGAAGAAAAAGTAATCCAATGCTGATGCTGATTACTCCAGTTTCTGAAGCTTCATTTAACAAAGGTAATACCGCATTAACCATTAACGGTCCTTGGTCTTGGGCAAACATTGAGAAAAGCGGCATCAACTATGGTGTAGCGGTGCTTCCAACGTTAAACGGTAAAGCATCTAAACCATTCGTTGGTGTATTAAGTGCGGCAGTAAATGCTTCAAGCCCGAACAAAGACTTAGCAAAAGAGTTTTTAGAAAACTACCTCTTAACGGATAGTGGTTTAGATACTATGAACAAAAGATGCACCATTAGGTGCGGTGGCGATAAAATCTTACCAAGCAAAAATTAGCCTCAGATCCACGCATCGCAGCAACAATGAAAATACGAGAGAAAATGGAGAGATAATGCCAAATATTCCTCAAATGAGTCGTTTCTGGTATTCAGAAAAAGCGGCCATTGTGAATGCAACTTCTGGTCGTCAATCTGTAAAAGCTGCGCTTGATGAAGCACAAGCGAAGATTGAAAAAGAGTAGTTATTATATCGTCGAGTAAGTGTAGGGGCGTGTTGCTCGAGCCCCTACGCTAAAGCAACACTATTGCTACAAAATCATTTCTTTTTCTATGAATGTTGCATTTTTCATAGACTTTTGCGAAAGCAGTTATTTTTCTAAATTCTTGCATTTTCTCAAACATTTGGGGATCTTTATGCTAAATACCGACCACTCACTCCTTCTCAACTTTGGGTTAAACGCATCTTTTCAGGCTTTACTTTATCTCATTGCGTTTTTATCTTGTTTTTACCATCTATCTACAGAGGTGAAATTCTGTTCGCTATTGCTCGTGTTAGTTGTGGTTACTTCAGGAATTTACATCTTTAGTAATCAAGCTACCTATCGCTGGCGTTATGTTTTATCCAGGCGTTGCTGCAATGGGAATTTTTCGTGCTGTTTCCACTGCTTTGTACGGTGGTAATTGCTTTTACAAACCACAGTGGTTCGAACCAGCTGAGTTATGAGCAGGTATTAAAACAGCTCCAAAGCCAAACCTATGCCGCAGGAGATCAGCTTAGATTTTTTAAATTATTAGAAAATGGCGAGAACCAATACCAAATTGCCCTAACGAACAAAACTTCACATTATCTTTCTGAGACCGCTTGTATTAGGCGGTAATGAAGGTGAAGTAGCGGTAAAAGAAGTGGAACAGCTGCCAGAAGCCAAAGTCGCACCACTGAAAGTAATTACGCAAAATCGTCAAGTATTACAAAGTATTCAGGTTGTATTGCCGACGGAAGAACGATTGAGTGTGAGTTCTTTACGCCAGTTTGCTGAGCAAAAACCGCGTTATCGCTATGAAGACAGCTTACAAGACTTAACTAACGTAGAAACAGGCAAAGTTTATCGTGCGAATGATGCGATTGGTTTCTTTCAAGAAATCGATAATCAAGGCAATTTTGTTGGCGAGCGTTTAGAACCTGGTTATACCGTGGGTGTAGGCTGGAAAAACTTTGTGAAAATTTTAACCGATGAAGGCGTACAAGAACCTTTCCTTAAAATTTTCGTGTGGACGGTAGTTTTTGCCCTCTTAACTGTAGTATCACTACTATCATTGGTATGGTATTTGCCCTCACTTGTGCAATGGGAAGCATTACGCGGCAAATCGGTTTTATCGCTTACTATTTTGCCGTATGCTGTGCCAGGATTCATTTCAATTTTGATTTTTAAAAGGGCTATTTAATCAAAGTTTCGGGGAAATCAACTTTAATTTTTGAATAACCTATTCGGTATTCGTCCAGAGTGGTTTAACAATCCATTCTTAGCCAAAACGATGTTGTTAATCGTAAATACTTGGCTAGGCTATCCATACATTATGATCGTGTGTATGGGCTTATTAAAAGCAATACCACAAGACTTATATGAAGCTTCACGCAATTGATGGTGCAGGCGTATGGCAAAACTTCACCCGCATTACGATGCCGTTGTTGGTAAAACCATTAATGCCACTTTTGATTGCAAGTTTTGCCTTTAACTTCAACAACTTTGTGTTAATTCAATTATTAACCAACGGCGGACCAAATATGGTGGGAACAACAACACCAGCAGGTCACACAGATTTGTTAGTAAGCTATACATATCGCATCGCTTTTTGAAGGCAGCGGTACACAAGACTTTTGGGTTAGCAGCTGCGATTGCTGTAATTATCTTCTTACTCGTGAGCGGATTAGCGTTGTTCCAAATTAGAATGACAAAACTTTCTCAGGATTAATGCTTTTTATCTCTCGCAGGGACAGGGTTTATCCCTGTCAAAAGTACTCAAGGACAGGCATAAAGCCTGTCCCTACAAGGTTCTAAGGAAATACAAAAGGATACAACCTATGGCTATTGTTCAACCTAAATCAATGAAACTACGTTTATTTTCAACGCATCTGTTTTTAATCGGCTTTTTGTGCTTTAATTTTTATTCCCGATGCTTATGATCATCGGTATCTCACTTCGTCCAGGAAACTTGGCTTTGGGTGAGCTGATCCCAGTGAAATCTCTCTCGAACACTGGAAATTAGCACTTGGTTTTAGTGTAACTCGCACGCTGATGGTACGGTACACCACCACCATTCCCTAGTATTACTTTTGGCTTTTGGAACTCTGTGAAAGTAGCTGGCATTACCGCAATCATCACGCTAATGCTTTCTACTACCTGCAGCGTGCCTTCGCACGTTTACGCTTTGTAGGCAAAAAGTTTGCTTTTTGAAATCGATGTTGATTTTCCAAATGTTTCCCGCGGTACTTTCACTTGTGGCGTTGTATGCTTTAGTTTGATCGCTTAAAGCGACATTCCATTTTTTGAGGCTTGAATACCCACGGCGGCGTGATTTTTGCTTACCTTGGCGGGATTGCAATGCACGTTTGGACAATCAAAAGGCTACTTTGAAACCATCGATAAATCGTTAGAAGAAGCAGCCGCCCTTGATGGTGCAACCCGTGGCAAACTTTCCGCTTGATTTTATTGCCACTTTCTGTGCCAATTTTAGCGGTAGTATTTATTCTCGCATTTATTTCCTCTATCATTGAAGTCCTGTTGCCTCACTCTTATTACGTGATGTAGATAACTACACTTTAGCAGTGGGAATGCAACAATATCTTCACCCACAAAAATTACCTCTGGGAGACTTCGCGGCAGCGGCAATCCTTCAGCGATTCCACTCACCCTTGTGTTTATTTTTGGCACAACGTTGGTTGGTTGGCGGTCTCACAGCTGGTGGGGTGAAAGGATAGAAAACGTAGGGTGTGTGGATTTGAAAAATCCACACACGCTTTGTCAATTTTTATGAAAAATAAACCGCTTGCGTGCGTGAAGCTTCATTTCACACACCCTACGGCTACGATATATTTATATTTAGGAAAAAGCAAATGAAACAAACTCACCCTCTTATTTAAACACTTATTTCTTCGATGAATATGGTCGCCGTCGTTATGCAAGCTCGGACGTTTACCAAAAAATCGCGAAACGCCTTGGCTCGCCAAAAAGTCGTCAAATTCTACCGCTTGTTAAAGTAGTAAAGGCAGGACAAGCGGTCTATATTCCACTGCATATTGCAAACAGCAATCAAGACTTGCAGGCACACTGGCAACTTACGCTTGAAAATAACGAAATGCTGACAGGCAAAGTAAAACGCAATGCGATCAACTTGCCGTGTAATTTACCTCTAGGCTATCACGAGCTTTCTCTTCACACCGCAAAAGCAGCGTATCATTGCCGTGTGATTGTAACACCAGAAACAGCATTCCAGCCAAAAGCATTGCAAGCTCATCGGAAAATTATGGGGAGCAATTTTACAGCTTTACACCTTACGTTCAGAGCAAAACTGGGGAATTGGCGATTTCAGTGATCTCAAAGCATTCTTAACCAAAGTAGCTGGTAAAGGGGCGATTTTGTCGGTCTTAATCCAATTCACGCACTTTTCCCAGCGGATACCGGAAGGGCAAGTCCTTACAGCCCATCTTCACGTTTGTGGATGAATATCGTCTATATTGATGTAAATGCGATTGAAACCTTCCAGCAATCTCAAAGAGGCACAAAGCGTGGTTTAATGACGCTGAAACACAACGCCAATTAGCTGAACAGCGTGCGAAAGATTATGTCGATTATACTCAAGTAATGAGCTTGAAATTGCACGGTTTACGTTTAGCCTATTCTGCATTTTGTAGTCAAGATCAGACCGCTCGAGCAATTTATCGCTCAAAATGGCGAAGCGTTAAAAATCAAAGGTACGTTTGATGCATTACATAGTTGGCTCTCTGCACAATTTAGCGAACAATGGGGCTGGAATTTCTGGGCAGAACAATATCACGATTACCATTCACCAGCAGTGGCACAATTCCAAGCAGAACAAAGCGATTTAGTACGTTTTTATATGTGGTTGCAATTTGTTGCACAACAGCAATTACAACAATGCAACTTATTGGCGAAAGAGCTTGGAATGCCTGTGGGCTTTTACCGCGATTTAGCCGTAGGCGTAGCAGATAACGGTGCGGAAACCTGGGCAGATAAAGAGTTGTTTGTATTGGATGCTTCTGTGGGCGCTCCTCCAGATATTATGGCACCAAACGGACAAAACTGGGGCTTATCGCCAATGCATCCAGAAGTGTTACAAACACGAGGTTATCAACCATTTATCGACTTATTACGTGCCAATATGAAAGATTGTGGTGCATTGCGGATTGATCATATTTTAGGTTTGGCACGTATGTGGTGGGTAGCAAAAGGAGACTCAGCCAAAAACAGGGGCTTATGTGCGTTATCCATTAGATGATTTACTTGCAATTCTAGCTCTTGAAAGCTAACGCCACCAATGTTTAATCATTGCTGAAGCGTTAGGCACAGTGCCGAAAGGCATGCTCGAAAAATTGGAAGAAAAAGGTATTTTAGCTTATAACATCTTTTATTTTGAAATGGATGCAAATGGAAGTAAACCGCTAGAGAACTATCCATACCAAGCAATGACCACGTTAAGCACACGACTTACCAACGGTGCAAGGCTATTGGAAGGCTACGACTTTGATTTTGGGCGAGCAATTCGGGGTTTATCCGAGTAAAAAGTACTGAATATTCTCAAACAAGGACGCAAAAGAGGCAAAAAGAAAAATTCGACAAGCGGTTGAAAATGTGCAAGAACTTGCGAATACTGATACCAACGTAAGCAGAGAGTTCCCATCAATTGCAAGCCTATGTGGCAGACACAAATAGTGCGTTATTCGGTTCACAGCCTGAAGATTGGTTGAATATGCTTGATCCTGTGAATATTCCCGGCACAAGTATGGGAGTATCCAAACTGGCGACGTAAACTCAGCCACACTATTGAAGAGATTTTTGCAAATACGGAAAATCAATCAGTTGCTAGAAACGATTGAGAAGAAACGGAATAAATAACGTTAAATTGAAAAATAGCCACGCATTTGCGTGGCTATTTTTGTTACAGATACCAAGATGGAAAAAGTGTAGAATATTTACATAACTTTACAAATTAGATTAGTTTTTTCTTCATTACTTTTTCGTATAATATTTCGCCCGTTAACATATATGCGGATTGTGAAAGAAATGATGACCTTGGTTTTAACAAGATTCATGGTTGTTAATTTCTTTGTATTAATTAAATTTATGGATATCTTTCAGTATGAACAAAATATTTAAAAGTTATTTGGAATAAAAACGACTCAGAGGCTAGAAGTCGTATCAGAGCTAGCAAAAAGGAGCTGTAAAAATCTTCTTCCAATAGTGTAGTAAAATCTAGCTAAAGATTTATCTAAACCTGTTTTAAAACTTTCTCTACTCTCAATTTGCTTGGGATATCCAACCTGGGTAATGGCAGCGACAGGTGCTGAAAATGGAGCTGTTAAGTATGGTGATTATGGGATTGCTATTGGTGGTTATGGTGGTGGTGCACAAGTTGGTCCTAAGCCAAAAGAGGGAAATAGAGTTGCAGCGGTTGGTAATAGACAAATTTCTATTGGACACGATAAATTAGTTGCCTCTGGTAATAATAGTATCGTTATTGGCTCTGATTATGGGCATGCTAACGCTTGGGGATTAACTTATAGACAAGGTGGTACTCAAGGTTTTAATACAGTTGGAATTGGTGCTGGAGCACAATCTATCGGGCTTAATGCATTAGCGTTAGGGGCTGCATCAGGTAGTGGAGTGGGATACCAAGGGTATGATGACGCTGTCTATCTGGTTCATTCTCTCGTATTGCACCAAAAGGTTTAGGACAAAACTATACTGATGCTGAGATTAATAATTTAAATAACACCTACGTTACAGCGGTTGAGGCATTCAATCAAAACCAAAATGAAAACACTTTAAATGCGGTTAAAGAAGCAGGAAGAAAGATAAACAATGCCGCATTAAATAAAGTAGAAGAGATGACTATCAAATCTAATGTTGTTCATCTAACTCAAACGGGTAAATTTGACACAAGATCAACAAGTTTCTCAAATTAATGGTTCTGCTGGCAATACAACCGTTTCTATTCTTTCTGTTGGCGGTAAAGATGGTAATAATACGATGTATCGCCAAATTCAAAACGTGGCAGCAGGTCGTATTGCCTCTGACAGTAATGATGCAGTAAACGGTTCTCAACTTTACTACGTGAGAAATTATACTGGTTGGAATATTGGGCATTATGATGATGTAACAAGAGCTAACACGATGCAACAGGACGTGTGTACAATCATACGGTTATTTTCTAAACCTGGTAATTACACAGATGTACGGACAAGTTTAGATTCAACCAATCGAAGCACGGTAAATATTGAAGTTAAAACAGCGAACCTAGGTACAGAAGTAGCAAATGGTGAAGATTTCAAAGATTACTGTAACAGATCCTATTAGCACTGATGCAAAATAACACCGTTGCAAGAACTGCAGGTGTAAAATCCGTATTAGATAAATTTGAATGAAATTAAAGCGGATAAAGTTGATATCATGGGGGTATTCGCATGTTAATGAGAACTGAGTGCGAATAATGTTACAGCAAATCGTATTATTACAGCTTAAAGCAGTGGAAAATCAGTTTAACAATAACAACGCGCATATCGTGACATCAGCTGGAGCACAAGGAAACAGGGCTATTACCTCAGGCGTAAGAGCTAATGCATTAGCAAACGATTCTATTGCAATTGGTTCACTTGCTAATGTAAATAATAACTGGGGAAATCAAGTGGTTGCAGCTGAACGTTCTATTGCAATTGGTCGTGAAGCAACAGTAAATGCTGGAAAAAGATTCATTGCGCTATGGGGTCGGGAGCACAAATTTTTACATAGCGATGCAACAACACTTAATGCAAATAATGCTATTGCAATTGGTAAATTATCTAAAGTGAGATCAAACAAGTAATGCGATTGCATTAGGTAATAAGTGCTAGTATAGGGGTAATTATGCTTCTAATGGTGATGGAGAGCCTAGATAATAGTATTGCTACTATGAGGTAATAGTACAACAGTTTCACGTGAAAACTCTGTTGGTATTGGTACAAACGTAAGCGTCGCACGTGAAAACTCTGTAGTTATTGGTCAAGCACAAAGCGACTCGAGAAAGGGTTGTAGCAATTGGTGCTTACACTGCAACAGCAAATGGCGATAGAACAGTTGTAGTTGGTCCAGAAGCAATAGCCAATGGCTCAAAATCTATTGTGATTGGTGGTATTGGTGATGCAAATGCAAAAGCAATTGCAGAAAAAGACCAGGCAATTGTTATTGGTAATGGTGCTCAGCAACAGATAATGCGAGCATATTCTGTTACTTTAGGTAACAATGCCGACAACAGCAGAGTGCAACAGGGATTAGTATCGGTGATCGAGCTCAAGTGGTGGCATCTGCGGCACGTGGGATCGCACTGGGTCAAAGTGCGGTTTCGCTAAATTCAGGTGATATTGCTGTTGGTCATCTTCAAGTACATCGACTAAACATACAGTAAGTGATATCAAAATTGGCGATAAAAACCTTATCTAAAGGCGTTACTGCAACAGATAATGGCACTGTAAGTTTTAGTAATAACACTATTAGACGCCAGATCCAAAATGTAGGAGCTGGTGGGATCTCGCTACATCGAGTGATGTGATTACTGGTTACTAACTTTACTATGTAATTCAAAGCAGCTGATGAAATTGCTAAAAACGGAATATAAGTTCAAAGTAAATGGCGTTGAGAAGAAAATCATGCGTAACAATAGCACATCAGCAACTAATAGTGCTAATAATACGCTTGATTTCAAAGCTGGCGATGGATTAGAGGTCGCATATGAAAATGATGCTGTAACACAAAACTAAATGACGATTCCAAACAAGCCATTACTGATGCTAAAACAGCTGCACAAACAGTAACAACTAAACTGAATCAGATCGACCAATCAGTTCAACGTGCAGAAACAGCTGCAACTAACGCAGCAAGTTCTGCCACAGTAGCAAGTACGGCTGCAAAAGTAGCCATATCTTCAGCCTCAGCAGCAAATAGCTCTGCAACCGCAGCAAGCACATCTGCATCAACAGCGACAGCTCTGCAACGGCAGCTTCAACTCTGCATCAGCAGCAAATAGCTCAACAACCGCAGCTTCAACTTCTGCATCGGCAGCAAATAGCTCTGCAGCCGCAGCTTCAACTTCTGCATCAGCAGCGAACAGCTCTGCAACCGCAGCAAGCACATCTGCATCAGCGGCAAAGTAGCTCTGCAACGGCGGCTTCGACTTCTGCATCGGCAGCAACAGCTCTGCAACCGCAGCTTCAACTTCGCATCAGCAGCAAAACGAGCTCTGCAACCGCAGCAAGCACATCTGCATCAGCAGCAAATAGCTCTGCAACGGCGAGCTTCAACTTCTGCATCAGCAGCAAATAGCCCTGCAACCGCAGCTTCAACTTCTGCATCAGCAGCAAATAGCTCTGCAACGGCAGCTTCAACTTCTGCATCAGCAGCATAGCTCTGCGGCAGCAGCTTCAACTTCTGCATCAGCAGCAACAGCTCTGCAACCGCAGCTTCAACTTCTGCATCGGCAGCAAATAGCTCTGCAAACCGCAGCTTCAACTTCTGCATCAGCATGATAGCTCTGCAACGGCGAGCCTAACTGCTGCATCAGCAGCAAATAGCTCTGCAACCGCAGCTCAACTTCTGCATCAGCGGCAAGCCTGCAACAGCAGCTTCAACTGCATCAGCAGCGAACAGCTCTGCAACGGCAGCAAGCACTTCCGCATCAGCGGCAAATAGCTCTGCAACCCGGCAAGCACATCTGCATCAGCAGCAAATAGCTCTGCAGCGGCAGCTTCACTTCGCATCAGCGGCAAAATAGCTCGGCAACCGCAGCTTCAACTCTGCATCAGCGGCAAACAGCTCTGCAACCGCAGCAAGCACATCTGCATCAGCGCAAATGGCTCTGCAACGGCAGCTTCAACTCCTGCATCAGCAGCAAACAGCTCTGCGCAACCGCAGCCCAGCACATCTGCATCAGCAGCAAATAGCTCTGCAACGCGGCAAGCACATCTGCGTCAGCCAGCAAATAGCTCTGCAACGGCGGCTTCGACTTCTGCATCAGCAGCGAACAGCTCAGCGACAGCAGCTTCCAACTTCTGCATCAGCAGCAAATAGCTCAGCAACCGCAGCTTCAACTTCTGCATCGGCAGCAGCAAATAGCTCTGCAGCCGCAGCTTCAACTTCCCGCATCAGCAGCGAACAGCTCTGCAACCGCAGCTAAAGCACATCTGCATCAACAGCAAATAGCTCTGCAACCGGCGGCTTCAGCTTCTGCATCAGCCGCAAATGGCTCTGCAACCGCAGCTTCAACTCTCATCAGCAGCAAACAGCTCTGCGGCCGCAGCAAGCATCATCTGCATCAGCAGCAAAACAGCTCTGACAAACGGCAGGCTTCCAACTTCTGCATCAGCGGCAAATAGCTCTGCAGCCGCAGCCCCGCTTCGCCATCGAGCAGCAAATAGCTCTGCAACGGCAGCTTTAGTCTGCATCAGCAGCCAAATAGCTCTGCAACGGCAGCTTCAACTTCTGCATCAGCGGCAAATAGCTCTGCAACCGCAGCTTCAACTTCTGCATCGCAGCAAATAGCTCTGCAACGCAGCTTCAACTTCTGCATCGGCAGCAAATGGCTCTGCAACGGCGCTTCAACTTCTGCATCAGCAGCAAATAGCTCTGCAACCGCAGCTTCAACTCTCCATCAGCAGCAAATAGCTCTGCAACAGCAGCTTCAACTACTGCATCGGCAGCGAACAGCTCTGCAACAGCATTTGCAGCACTTCTGCATCAGCAGCAAAGATGGCTCTGCAACCGCAGCAAGCACATCTGCATCAGCAGCAAATAGCTCTGCAACGGCTTCAGCTTCTGCATCAGCAGCAAATAGCTCTGCAACCGCAGCTTCAACTTCTGCATCAGCAGCAAACGGCTCTGCAACCGCAGCAAGCACATCTGCATCAGCAGCAAATAGCTCTGCAACGGCAGCTTCAACTTCTGCATCAGCAGCAAACGCTCTGCAGCCGCAGCAACATCTGCATCAGCAGCAAATAGCTCTGCAACCGCAGCAAGCACTCTGCATCAGCAGCAAATAGCTCTGCAACGGCAGCTTCAACTTCTGCATCAGCAGCGAACAGCTCAGCGACAGCAGCGCTAACTTCTGCATCAGCAGCGAGTAGCTCTACAACCGCAGCAAGCACATCTGCATCAGCAGCGAACAGCTCTGCAACGGCAGGCTTCAACTTCTGCATCAGCGGCAAAATGGCTCTGCAGCCGCAGCAAGCACATCTGCATCAGCAGCGAACAGCTCTGCAACCGCAGCTTCAACTTCTGCATCAACGGCAAACAGCTCTGCAACAGCAGCTTCAACTTCTGCATCAGCGGCGAACAGCTCAGCGACAGCAGCTGCAACTTCTGCAGTCAGCAGCAAATAGCTCTGCAAACCGCGCAGCACTTCTGCATCAGCCTTAAATAATGCAACGGCGGCTTCAACTGCCATCGGCAGCGCACGGCTCAGGCCGGCGTGCAAGCCGCGTCGACGTGACGGCTGCCTGACGCGGCACAGCAGCAGCCAGGTGTCCCAAACGCACGCACCGGCAGCGAGACATGCTGCAGCGCAGCAACACATCTGCATCAGCGGCGAACAGCCTAAACTGCAGGCAAACGGGCAGCCTAACTGCGCATCAGGCAGCGTGCTAGCTCTGCAAACCGTCCGCAAGCACATCTGCACTGCAGCGAAACTAGCTCTGGCAAATCGCAGCTTTCAACTTCTGCATCAGCGGCAGAACAGCCTCTAAATGCAAACGGCGGCTGACTTCTGCATCAGCAGAACAGCTCAGCGACAGCAGCTTCATCTCTGCATCAGCAGGCACATAGCTCTGCAACCGCAGGCGCGCACATCTGCATCAGTACGGCGAACGGCCCTTGCAAACCGCAGCTTCAGCTTCTGCATCGGCAAGACATAATTAGTCTGCAACGCGAGCAAAGCACTTCTGCAATCGGCAAGCGGCACGTCAGCGACGGCAGCTTCAACTTCATCAGCGGCAAATACGCTCTGCAAACTGCAGCAAGCGACTTCTGCACCAGGCAGCAAATAGCTCTGCAACCACCAGCAAGCACATCTGCATCAGCAGCAAATAGCTCTGCAACGGCAGCCTCAACTACTGCAATCGCACAGCTCTGCAACCGCAGCTTCAACTTCTGCATCAGCAGCAAACAGCTCTGCAACCGCAGCAACACATCTGCATCAGCAGCAAATAGCTCTGCAACGGCGGCTTTCAACTTCTGCATCAGCAGCAAACAGCTCTGCAACCGCAGCAAGCACATCTGCATCAGCAGCAAATAGCTCTGGCAACCGCAGCAAAGCACATCTGCGCCAGCAGCAAATAGCTCTGCAACGTGGCAGCTTCAACTGCTGCATCAGCAGCGACAGCCCAGCGACAGCGGCTTCAACTTCTGCATCGGCAGGCAAAGAAGCTCTGCAACCGCAGCAAAGCACACTGCATCAGCAGCGAACAGCTCGCAACGGTCAGCTTCAACTTCTGCATCAGTCGCGGCAAAGCCAGCTCTGCAACCGCAGCAAAGCACATCTGCATCAGCGGCGAACAGCCTGCAAACCGCAGCTCTCTAACTTCCGGCACCCAGCAGGCAAACAGCTCTGGCAACAGCAGCCTCAACTTCCGCATCAGCGGCTGAACAGCCCAGCGACAGCAGCTTCAACTTCTGCATCAGCAGCAAAATAGCCCTGCAAACCGCAGCAAGCACTTCTGCATCAGCGGCAAATAGCCCGTTTCAACTTGGCTTGGCTTCCAACTTCTGCACCAGCGGCGGGCAGCCCAGCGACAGCCGGCTTCAACTTCTGCATCAGCAGGCGAAAATAGCTCTGCAACCGCAGCAAGCACATCTGCATCAGCGGCGAACAGCTTCCCGCAACGGCAGCTTCAACTTCCGCATCAGCGGCGAACAGCCTGAAGCGACAGCAGCAGCTTCCAACTCTGCATCAGCAGCGAACAGCTCAGCGACGGCAGCTTCAACTTCTGCATCAGCGGCCGATAGCCCAGCAGCTGCAGCTTCGCTTCCGCATCAGCAGCAGCGAAACAGCTCAGCGACAGCAGCTTCAACTTTCATCGCGCAGCAGCAAATAGCTCTGCAAACGCAGTGCAAGCAGCATCTGCATCAGCAGCGAACAGCCCAGCGACAGCAGCTTCAATTTCCGCATCAGCGGCAGCCAGCTCTGCAACCGCGGCAAAGTCACTTTCTGCATCAGCGTCAAAATAGCTCTGCAACCGCAGCTTCAACTGCTGCAAACTCGGCAGCAAAGACAGCTCTGCAACCACGCTTAAGCACATCTGCATCAGCAGCAAATAGCTCTGCAACGGCGGCTTCAACTGCGCATCAGCGGCAAACAGCTCTGCAACCGCAGCAAAGTACATCTGCATCAGCAGCAAATAGCTCTGCAACCGCAGCAAGTCACATCTGCATCAGCAGCAAATAGCTCTGCGACGGCAGCGCCAACTTCTGCATCAGCAGCGAACAGCTCAGCGACAGCAGCTTCAACTTCGCATCAGCAGCAAATAGCTCTGCAACCGTAGCAAGCACATCTGCATCAGCAGCGAACAGCTCTGCAACGGCGGCTTCAACTGCCATCAGCAGGCGAAATGCTCTGCAACGGCAACCACATCTGCATCAGCAGCGAACAGCCTGCAACCGCAGCTTCAACTTCTGCATCAGCAGCAAATAGCTCCGCAACAGCAGCTTCAACTTCTGCATCAGCAGCGAACAGCTCAGCGACAACAGCCTAACTTCTGCATCAGCAGCAAATAGCTCTGCAACCGCAGCGACACTTCTGCATCAGGTGCAAATAGCTCTGGCAACGGCGGCTTCAACTTCTGCATCGGCAGCGAACAGCTCAGCGACAGCAACTTCAACTTCTGCATCAGCGGCAAATAGCTCTGCAACCGCAGCAAGCATACATCTGCATCCAGCAGCGAACAGCCCTCGCAGCGGCGGCTTCAACTTCTGCATCGGCAGCGAAGCCAGCTCAGCTGACAGCAGCTCAACTTCTGCATCAGCAGCGCGAACAGCCCAGACGAGCTTCGCTTCAACTTCTGCATCGGCAGCCGATAGCTCAGCAGCTGCGGCTTCAACTTCTGCATCAGCAGCGAACAGCTCCGGCGACAGCAGCTTCAACTTCTGCATCAGCGGCAAAGTAGCTCTGCAACCGCAGCAAGACATCTGCATCAGCAGCGAACAGCTCAGCGACAGCAGCTTCAACTTCTGCATCAGCGGCAAATAGCTCTGCAAACCCGCAGCAAGCACTTCTGCATCAGCAGCAAAATAGCTCTGCAACCGCAGCAAGCACATCTGCATCAGCAGCGAACAGCTCAGCAACGGCAGCTTCCAACTTCCGCATCGGCAGCAATAGCTCTGCAACCGCAGCACACTTCTGCATCAGCGGCGAACAGCTCAGCGACAGCGGCTTCAACTTCTGCATCAGCAGCAAATGGCTCTGCAACCGCAGCAAGCACATTCCATCGGCAGCAAATAGCTCCTGCAACGAGCTCAACTTCTGCATCAGCGGCGAAATAGCCTCAGCGGCAGCAGTCAACTTCTGCATCAGCAGCCGATAGCTCAACAGCCCGCAGCTACACTATCTGCATCAGCGGCGAACAGCTCAGCGACAGCAGCTCAACTTCTGCATCAGGCAGCAAATAGCTCTGCAACCGCAGCAAGCACATCTGCATCAGCGGCGAACAGCTCAGCGACGGCGGCTAACTTCTGCATCAGCGGCAAATAGGCTCTGCAGCCGCAGCAAGCACTTCTGCATCAGCAGCAAATAGCTCTGCAGCCGCAGCAAGCACATCTGCATCGGCGGCGAACGGCTCTGCAACCGCAGCTTCAACCGTATCGCGTCAGCGCAAAGTGGCTCCTGCAACCGCAGCGCAAGCACTCTCTGCATCGGCAGCGAGGCAGCCCAGCGACAGCAGCTTCAACTCTGCATCAGCAGCACAAATAGCTCTGCAACCGCGGCAAGAAGCATCTGTGCGTCGGCAGTAAATAGCTCTGCAACGGCAGCTTCTAACTTCTGCATCAGCGGCGAACAGCCCAGCGGCGACAGCAGCTTCAACTTCTGCATCGGCAGCAAATAGCTCTTGCAACCGCAGCGAAGCACATCTGCATCAGCAGCGAACAGCTCTGCTAACGCGGCCTACTTCTGCATCAGCGAGCAAATAGCTCTGCAACCGCAGCAAGCACATCTGCATCAGCAGCGGAACAGCTCTGCAACCGCAGCTTCAACTTCTGCATCAGCAGCAAAAGTAGCTCTGCAACAGCAGCTTCAACTGCATCAACGGCGAACAGCTCCAGCGACAGCAGCTTCAACTTCTGCATCAGCGGCAAATAGCTCTGCAACCGCAGCAAGCACATCTGCATCAGCAGCGAACAGCTCTGCAACGGCGGCTCAACTTCTGCATCAGCAGCAACAGCTCTGCGACCGCAGCAAGCACATCTGCATCAGCGGCGAACAGCTCTGCAACCGCAGCTTCAACTTCTGCATCAGCGGCAAATAGCTCTGCAACAGCAGCTTCAACTTCTGCATCAGCAGCGAACAGCTCAGCGACAGCAGCTTCAACTTCGTGCAGCGGCAAATAGCTCTGCAACCGCAGCAAAGCACTACTGCATCAGCGGCAAATAGCTCTGCAACCGCAGCAAGCACATCTGCATCGGCAGCGAACAGCTCAGCGACAGCAGCTTCAACTTCTGCATCAGCGGCAAATAGCTCTGCAACCGCAGCGAAAGCACTTCTGCATCAGCAGCGAACAGCTCAGCGACAGCAGCTTCAACTTCTGCAACACCAGCAAGCACATCTGCATCAGCAGCGAACAGCTCTGCAACGGCAGCTTCAACTTCCATCAGCAGCAAATAGCTCTGCAACCGCGGCAAGCACATCTGCATCAGCGGCGAACAGCTCTGCAACAGCAGCGTGCAAGCTCTTCAGCGTAAAGCAGCGCACAGCGCGGCACGCCGCAAGCTCATCTGCTCAGCAGCAAGTAGCTCTGCAACCGCAGCAAGCTCATCAGCTTCGCTAGCAGCGAACAGCTCTGCAACGGCAGCAAGCTCATCAGCTTCAGCAGCGAACAGTTCAGCAGCAGCGGCAAGCTCATCTGCTTCAGCGGCGAACAGCTCTGCAACCGCAGCAAGCTCATCAGCTTCAACGCAGCGAACAGTTCAGCAACGCGGTAATTCAGCTGCTTCAGCACAAAGCTCTGCTCAACGCATCGAAGATTCTGGGCTTAATCGGCAAAGATGGTAAAACAGCCTTTGCGGCGGATACTTAACAATCGTGAGTAGTGCTAAAGCAAAAAGGCAAAAGATGCGACCGCCGTGCGGGTTATGGCTCCAAATGCAAGTGGTAAAAATGCGGCAGCAATTGGTAACAATGCAACTACATCGAGGTAGAAACAGCACAGCATTGGGTCAAAATGCAGCTGCAACTGCAGGAAAATTCTGTGGGCAATTGGTCAAGATTCTGTAGCGAACGAACGCAATACGGCTATCTGTGGGTAGAGTAGCAATGAACGCCGTATTACTAACGTTGCAGATCCTGTGAACAACACAGATGCTGCGAATAAACGCTATGTTGATAATGCTGTGAGCTCTGTACGTAACGATCTCAGAAAAACAGACTGTGGAGGGGTAGCTGGTGCGACTGCAATAGCCGATCTTCGCAAGTTACTCAACCCTGGTAAACTGATGGTTGGAGCAGGCATGGTAACTATAAAGGTCAAAAGTGCTGTGGCGGTTGGTTTATCTAAATCAAGTGATAACAACGAGTCACTTTTCAAAATGAGCGGTTCTGCAACAACGCAAGGCGATTATAATATCGGTGCTGGTATTGGTTACCAATGGTAATTTATACTAGATAATTAAAATCACTCGAAACTGAGTGGTTTTATCATATAAATACTCTTAGCTCGTACAGCATAAATTTTAACCGCTTGTTGAGGCGGTTATGTAATAAATCTAATTAAAGAAATTTATGATATAAAATTGGCATCACCTGCAATTTAGAAGCTCCAGGTAACGAGATATTTGGGCTAATGGGGCAAATCAAAACGTTATTCATCTTTATCATTTATTTCAACACTCCGATCTTATTGAAGATGTTGTATTAGTTTCTTGGGGACCTGAGGAAGCGTACAACGCCACCTGAAGAGCTTTATGTTGGAGGTATGAATCTTAAATTTGTCTGCGTTGAAGATGTATTGATGGAATTAGATTGTGCTTATTGAAGGAACTCTAGTTATAGAGCCTTCTCAAGTGACGAGAATACACGAGCATGGTGGCAAAAGTCGTTTGCTATAAGATGGGAAATGACTTTATTATGAATATGGAAAATTTCTATTTGATAGCAGGCGCGTATTTAATGGTACAACGTTTGATGCGGTATGGATGATCCTCAGCATGAAAATACGTGTAAATCGCATGCTAGTGTATCATTGTCCCTCTTATGTTGTACCTGCTATCTGATCGCCTATCTTTTGTGATCAGTGTTAAAACGTATTAAAGAGGACACAGTTTAGACTTTGGATATGAAAACCAAGTTTGAATCAAAAAGCTAAACGCATTGCCTCATTTGAAGCAAATATCAACGTAGTGAAAACATGTTTTACGCCTATCTTAATTTGTGAACAGGCTTATCGCTGACATCCAGATTTGCAAAAATGTATATCTATGTAATACCACGATAAAAAGGATAACAACATTCTTTTAATTTTTATTGGTCGAACGGATTTAGTGAAAGATGGAGTGATGACAGTGGAGGACGTTATCAGATGCCAGATTTTTAACCTGCTATGTTGATAATGTGTTAAGCCATCAATGGGAAAACGGACTAAATTACGCCCTATAATGATGCGTTGATAGCGGCAGTTATCCGTTTATTCATAACTCAAAAATTAATTCCCAAAGGGTCGGATATTATTATGAACAATTCGATGCTTTTGAAGGTGCAAAAGTATTTACTTGATATAATTGATAATCATGATAAGCATCACGAGAATATGTAAAACGTGCAAATGAATATTTGGACTCTCAGTTACCAACAAATCCTGTTAATATTTATATGTATGAGAAAGAGATCAAGCGGTTGTTCCTTAATTAGATTTAGCAAAATCCCTTTAGTAATAGTTGCCAAAGGTTTTCTTCAGATTTATTTAATGAATCTGTAAATTTTATTTCATAAGCAATTATTAATATTTAATAATTTAAATAATTTGCATACGAATAAATTCAATCATTGTACAAATTGCATAAATAGCGAGTGAGCAATAAAACTGCACTCGACCGTTTTGATATGTTGGATAGGTTGCAAATTCTTGAGCATAACCTGCTAATAAAATTATCGCGAACTAATGGTTGTTCATGAATTAAATAGACTCTAATGTGGCATTAGGATAACAACAATACTATCTTTTTAAGAATGGGATGAGTATACGAATTTGCTGAACAACTGTAATAGAGAATACAGCCACAAAGCACAATTGCTGGTGCATAATATTGCATAATTTTCAGTGAATTAATACCTGCTTGAGTATAAGTATTAAAATAAGTAGTAAACCATCAGATACCCCCATGTGTCACGTATCATGTAGCAGAAGTAAGAAAAAGCATTTTTAATTTAGATAAATTCTTGCCAATCTGCATTTTTGAAATAATTCCACCTGTAATATACATCATAATCAGCCAGAAAGTATTATAGCCTTGATGAAAATAAGAATGGATCATCATTTGGCCTAAAAAGAAAGTAGTACCGACATGATAATAAAAGAATAGCAAGATGCAATATCGAGTGATCGATTAGGTATATGTTGAATATAAGCATTTATTGGCATAAAAAGAAATACACCAACATAGCCGTCATATACCAATATTGATAGGTCATTATTGGAAATAAAGCAGACCAAAGAGTAGTATTTATTGCTGCGGTAATAATACTATCAAATTCGGGTGGCTAAAACCATATAAAAGACAATCTGTAGCCAAAAACACCACAGTTTATAATATTGAACTTTTTATTCAATATATATCCTGTATTAAAGCATAGCAGTTTACTGCACAATAGGCAGGTATTCAATTCGCAAACAATAGAATAATTGGAATACAAAGAAATTTTCTTGGGTGCAAGTCAGAGAAGGCGAAAATAATATCCTCATCACATTGGTGTGTAATATCACGACTATAAAAATAGCCGTTATTTTTAGCAAATCAATGCCAAAATTTCTTTTACATAGAATCCTCATACTATGATTATCTAATAATATTTCGAATTGTTTCAATTGTTTGAAATTAAACCGCTTAACAGCTTCAGGCAATAAACGGATGTAGTGTTGTCGCTTATTTTCATCGGTTAATAAATCATAAGTTGCTTGAACAGTCAGTTCTTTATCAGTGTGACGATCTAGTTCAAGCCATATTTCCATCTCAAGCAAAACGCTTACTAGCGTGCTAGACAACTATACGACTTCATAGGTGTCCTCCACAAACCATGCCTTTCTCAATAGTACATTATCCAAACTCTTCAAATCTCGGATTGTGTGAATACAAAGGGTTTTGCGTTTTCATAAACATGGAAAAGTTATTTCTTTCGTCCTAATAAGCATTCCTCTAAATCTGTACCCTTTAATTTTAGCCTTCTAATGACTCAGAAGCTCTCACGCAATATATAGTTTCTCTTAACCTTTTGGTTTTAGAGCATAAAATCTCAATCGTCTCTACCTCTGATTTTTCACCTGAATGAGGCGAGAAAGCTTTGAAAAGTAAAAGTTCTCTCCGAGAAATGGTTGCATTCTTCCTCCTGGATAATAAGTGAGCGTCTTTTATATCTTCTCTCCCAGCTACTGGATTGTGGTAGCACATGAGAAGGAAGCTTATTTTCTGGATTAAAACTCTTTTAGTCTTATTACAATTTTGTGGCATGTTGCTATTTATAGAAACTAAATCCACCAGATTTGGACAAGTACAGAATGCTGCTTATCTCTTCCATGTATTCAAACAGCCTGTCGATCGTGAATCCAGCAATATTTTAATATTTTTGATACATCAAAATGATTCATAAAATATTTCAAAATTAGATATATTTCTACCGAAAATCAATCAGTCTCTCAAACTTATGGACTGTTAATTTTCTGAAATACGATGATTAATACTTTCTGTTCCTTGTTGCCAGAATAGTAAATGATCTCTGCTGAGATTTAAGAATATGTAGATATTCTGACTCTATATTCACTGTAGAATAAATTCTACTTTTGCTATTTGTAGTAGATTGCCATTATTAGAGTCACTCTCATTTTCTAAGTAATGGCCAGTTCAACATCATATTTATATCTAGTTCTGACAATATCTTTGAGTAGTTTATTAACAGCTCTGGTTAGCACCACCTGCACCTGAAAATGGTGATGAATACAAGTATCCATATGTAAATATTCCTATTATAAATGTCTCCCATATTCTTCTTCTAACTTTGTCAGAACATTGTTACTGAATCAATGATTACGTAAGAATATATTGAATAATCCTACAAACATTGGGTTTTCTGGATTCAATCTATGAATTTCTATAGCATATCAAACAAGTCTTCCATATTTTCCTTTAAATTATGATGATCTTTTTCTCTTAGTTCTATAAACTGTTTATACCTATACTACTAAGTATTAATACACTGTACTATAGCTCATTCTAGATCTTCATGACTAATTCCAAATTTGAATAATAAATGATTTTCGTTAATTGCTCTCTTTATGATTTTAACTACAGGCTGTTGATATATATTTCTTTGAACAAAGACAGAATCCTTTAAAAATGTTTCGACACAGAATTAATTTTAAGTTATGAATAGGCGGATAACATATAACGCATCGCTGTTATAAAACAATTTAGTCCGCCATTGATGGCTTAACACAATATCAACACCAGCGGGTTAAAATCTGGCATCTGACCAACGTCTTCCACTGTCATCACTCCATCTTTATTAAATCCGTTCGACCAATAAATTAAAGAATGTTGGTTATCCTTTTTATCATGCGTGTACATGAATATACATTTTTTAATTTTTTCTGGATGTTGGCGATAAACCTGATACAAATTAAGATAGGCATAAAGCATGTTTTCTGGTGTCTTTACTTTAGTAGGCAATGCGTTTAAGCACAATTAACTTGGTTTTTGCTGATCTCATTATGTTCTCTTGTAGACTGTCACTTCTACAAAGATAGGCGACCAGATACTTGGGTACAACATAAGAAGGCAATAGTACATAATTAAATACAGTTACATCTTTTTTCATTGTGAGGATCATCCATACCGCATCAAACGTTAGCTAATTAAATACGCGCCCTGCTTTTATCAAACCAAAATTTTCCATATCCATAATAAAGTCATTCCCATCTTATAGCAAACGACTTTACCATGCTCGTGTATTCTTCTTGACTCTATAATAGAGTTCCTTCAATAAGCACATCTAATTCGCTAATATCTTCAACATGGGCAAATTTAAGATTCATACCTGTATAAGCCTTCAGGGCAATTGCACGCTTCTCAGGTCCCAAAAACTATTTAGCATCTTAATAAGATCAGATTATTTAGGCGTGATAAAATGGAATAACGTTTGATTTGCCCCATTGCTTCGTATCACTGAGCTTCGACAAAGGTGATGGCTATATTTTTCACTAAATTTCTCTTAATTAAAGATTCTTCACCATACTCTCTTCAGCGTTAAATTTATGCTCAGCACACGACTAAGAGTATTTATATAACAAAAACACTCAGGTTTTCCCCAGTGATTTTAATTATCTAGTATAAATTACCGACTGTAGCTACCTTTTCCGATATTATAATCTTGCATTATGTTTTAGCTAACTCAATTATTATCCTTATTCAGATAAACCAACCGCCACGCTTTTTATTTCTAGTTACCAATATAACCAACCGCCTCAGTTTACGGGTTGATAACGGAACCTTTACCATTGCAGTCGCACCAACCCTCCATTTTCCTTTCCCGTTCATGCAGGCTGGCATTATCAACGCAGCGTTCTTCATAGCATCTGTATTCTGGATCGCGGTGTGGCCAGTTAATTACCCCGAATACGTATTGCGTTCGTTCGCTGAATCACTGACCAGTGCACGGTACTGCGGTTGCGGTTACGGCTGACCTGTCTGTACTGTTTCTGATGGTGCATACTTCGTTGTCATTTTACCGCCGTTGAAACACCTTCCGCGTTCGCATCTGCTTTCCTGCGGTGCTGGTGGTATCGCCGCAAAACTGTTTACCATCGCGCGATTAAGCTGAATCTTTGTTGACCGACTTCTTTGAAGCAGTTCAGACGCTGCTGGCTGACACCGGTTCTTAAACGATGGCTTTGTTCTTCGCAACTGATGACTGCCGTTAGAACCATTCGCTACTGGCAGTAAGGCTTTGCTGCGTTGCGGGCCGTTGAACCGTTCGCTGCGGATCACTGAAACTTGCCGCTATTGCATGATATGCTGCGGTTGCAGGCTAACGCTGCTGTTGGGTTGAAGCTGCCGTTGCGACATTCAGCGCAAAACAGGATGCTTACTGCGGTTGCAGAAGTTGAAGCTGCCATGTGAGCTGTTCGCTACTGTTGAAGTGCTTGCGTTGCAGAACTCAGCTGGCTGCTGCTGGTGCAGTTGACTGCTGTGAACTGTTCGCTGCCCAGTGCAGATGTGCTGCCGCGTTGCGGGCTATTTGCTGCGGTGATGCTTGCTGCGGTGCAGAGCGGCGCTGCGGTAGGATTGACTGCTGTCGCAAACATTCGCTGCCAGTGCAGTTGGAAGCTGCTGTTGCGGAAACTGTTGCCGCGTTTCACGGGGCAGGCTGCGGTTGCCAGAGCTGTTCGCTGCCGGTCTTTGCTGCGGTTGCAGAGCTGTTTACTGCTGATGCGGTGAAGCTGCGCATTGCGACCTGCTGGTGATCGGCTGCTGCGGTTGAGCTGTTGCTGCGATGCGGGTCGCTGCGACTCGCTGCGATGCGAGATAACTGCAACCCAGAGGCTGACGCGTGCGAAGTTGGCTGCGGTGGCTGTTCTGCTGCTGTTCTGGCTGTGCTGCTGCGGTTTGCGACTGCTGATACAAAGTTAACTGCGGTGCAGGCGTACCACGCTTCTTCGATGCCAGATACTGCTGCGGTTGCGGTATTGCTGCTGCGAAGATGGCTTCTTGTCGTAAACCGTTGCTGGCTGAAGTTAATGCGACCTGAAACTTGTTGCTGCTGATGGTCGCTGCTGCGGTGAAAACTGTTGCGTGATCTGGTCGCTCTGCCAGCTGCCATGCTGTTCAGAAATGCTGCTGCGGTTACATTGTTGCTGATGCGAAGATGAAAGCTGCGGTTGCCAGAACATTCACTGCTGATGAATCTACTGCTGCGTTGCAGGCTATTTGCTGCGATGCAGCTGCGGTGCGGAAACTATTGCTGCGATGCGAAGATTGGCTGCTGATATGCTGCTGCGGTTGCCGGCTGTTGCTGCTGTGCGGTCTGTTCGCTGCTGACTCTGGTGGCTTACCGGTTGCTGACTATCGGCTGCTGATGCGAGATTGGCTGCTGTCGCGAGCTGTTCGCGCTGATACAGATAGCTGCCGTTACTGACTGTTGCTGCTGAGCGTCTGCGGTTGCGACCCTGCGATGCGAAGATGACTGCTGTCGGCTGAACTGTTCGCTACTGATGCGAAAATGCTACTACGATTGCAGAGCTGTTGCTGCTGATACGAAGTTGAAGCTGGGTTGCAGAGCTGTTCGCTGCATTCCGCGATCTTGCTGCGGTTGCCGAAGCTGGCTTGCTGCTGATGCGAAAGTGCTTGCTGCGGTTGCAGAGCTATTTACTGACTGCGGTTAGAAGCTGCTGTCATGAGCTGTTCACTGCTGATGCAGATGTGCTTTGCTGCGGTTGCAGAGCTGTTGCTGCGATGCAGAGGTGACTATCGCTGAGCTGTTCGCTGCTGATGAAGTTGAAGCTACTGCAGTTGCTGAGCTATCGGCTGCTGATGCAGAGGTTGAAGCTGCTGTCGCTGAGCTGTTCGCTGCTGATGCGGGGAAGTTAGGCTGCTGTCGCTGGGCTGTTCTTTGCTGATGCGGAAGTTGAAGCTGCGTTGCAAACTGTTCGCTGCTGATGCAGATGTGCTTGCTGCGGTTGCAGAGCTTCCTTGCTACTGATGCGGAAGTTGAAGCTGCTGTCGCTGAGCTGTTCGCTGCTGATGCGAAGTTGGCTTCTGTCCTTCAAACTGTTCGCTGCTGATGCAGAAGTTGAAGCTGCCGTTGCAGAGCTGTTCGCTGCTGATGCAGATGTACTGCAGTTGCAGAGCTATTGCTGCTGATGCAGAAGTTGAAGCTGCTGTCATGGGCTGTTCAGCAGCCGTAACGCCC
>BNJV01001331.1_pt1 | contig 105352 bp, 144 predicted proteins | sample 8540591 | NCBI WGS metagenome assembly BNJV01 (sample SAMD00202457, study PRJDB9452) | human saliva metagenome | host: Homo sapiens
GTCTGTTATTCATATAGAAAAAAATAATAGACCTTTTTGATACTGGTAATTATCATAAAAAAACAAATATAAAATATAGAGAAAGAGCAAGTTTCTTTCATTTCAGAGGACTTCTTATGCCTATGTGCAGAAGTCCTCCTTTTTTAGTCTAAAAACGCAGAAAAAGAAATGGTTTGATATAATTATAAAAATGCACAAGAGGAGTTAAAACGATATGGTCGCTATTTCAGTAAGCCAAGTAACTAAGACCTTTAAACGTTATGAAAAAAACAGGAACGAATTCTTGATAATTTCTTTCATAGAAAGTATTTGGAGAAAGTGGCAGTTGATAATGTCTCATTTCAAATTAATAAAGGAGAGTGTGTTGCTGTAATTGGGCAGAATGGCGCAGGAAAAAAACTACAATGATGAAGTTGATGTCCGGCTTACTGTTACCAACAACAGGAAAAATTGAAGTTTTAAATTATAATCCCTTCAAAAAGGAAAAAGGCTTATAAGAAATCCATTACACTATTGTTAGGGCAAAAACAACAACTTTGGTGGGATGTTTCGGCGAAGGATAATTATTTACTACTAAAAAGATATATACGAGTTAAGCGATAAAGAATATGAAAAAACCTAAGTGAGCTAGTTGAGATGATTGGTGCTGAAGATATTCTTCAAAGCCCGGTAAGAACATTATCCCTTGGAGAAAGAATGAAATGTGAATTAATTGGTTCATTGTTATATAAACCGGAAATTCTATTTCTTGATGAACCAACTATAGGGATGGATTTAATCGCACAAAAAGAAGTCAGGGAGTTTATTAAAAAAACTATAGTATCAATAATAAAGCAACAGTGGTTTTGACAAGTCACAATATGGGTGATATAGAAGCTGTTTGTGAAAGAGCTATATTTATGGATAAAGGGAAGATATATTACGACGGTAAATTTTCTGAATTCGTAAAAGAGCATGGGAAGGATGTACTGGTATCTATTGAGAAAAGAAGCGAGACTGAAAATATTTTATGGAGTGAATATGGTGAAGTGCTTGAAAATAGCGAGGGATTGGTAAAACTAAGGGTTGCAAAAAGATGATATTACGGTATTAAGGCACAAGTTGGCAGACAATGAATATATAAATAATATCATGATATCTGAAGTTGGTGCAGAAGATATAGTTAGAGACTTCTATAAGATGGAGAAGAGACATGAAAACACTTAAAAAGTATCTATCTGTATATCGACTGATGTGGAAGCAGGCAACGGATTATCGTTTCGAATTTCTTGCAGAGTTAGTATGCACATTCATACCGGTAATTGCTTTATACTATCTATGGAGGGACATATATATTGCTGAAAATAGCATAAAGGGAATGAAGTTTGAGAGATGTTCCTTTATATAGTTTTTGGCCAGATTTATATCAATGATTATTACACCTAATTTTATATTTGAAATTATGGGTGATATACAGAGTGGCGAAATACAACATTTCATTTGTAAACCAATCAATTATATTAGATATTCGTTTTGTAAAGTATATAGCCGAAAAAGTAAAAAGCATGTTGTTTTGCTCAGTCATTTACATTGTGGTTTTTGCTTTCTTGTTTAAAGGTAAAATGTTTTATGGATCCGGAGTGGATATAGTTTTATTTTTTTGTTGAAGTAATGGTGGCAATGGTATTTTATTTCCAAATAGCAATGGTGATTGGATTGTTGAGCTTTTTGGATATATGAAATTTCAAGTTGGTATTATACATTGACTTTTGCGATTGAATTTTTGGCGGGTGGTTTATTTCCACTCACACTATTACCGGAATCATTTTTCTAATATATGTAGATTCATGCCATTTCAATATATGATTTATTTTCCGGCACGAACATTATTGATGGGAACGGATAGGACAGAGGTGATTAGATACTTCTATGTTATTGTACCATGGATAGTAGGTTTAGGAATACTTCTTGAAGTGTTATGGAAAAATGGGCTTAAGCAATACGAGCTTATTGGAGGATAAGATGCGAGAACTAAGATTCCATATAAATGTATTTAGAGGATTCATCGTGAACACATTTTGCAAGAGAGTCCGATTATAGGGAGAATTTAATAGCTGAAATAATAGACAGTTTGTTAAATATCTTTGTAAATATATATTTTTTCAAGATTATTTTTTTCTAAATACAAATGCTATAGCTGGTTGGAATAGTGAAGAAATGCTGGTGTTAGTCGCAGTAACATAGATTATAACATCGATTATTTATATGTTATTTATGAATAATTTACCAAGAATCCAAAGGTATGTCTTGCGTGGAGACTTCGATTATATATTGCTGAAACCTTGTGGTTCGCAGTTTTATGTATCGCTTAGATACTTCTATTTTTGGAGCAGTACCAAAGTGTGATATTTTCATTTGCACTTTTGCTATATGCACTGTTTCATGTGGGAGCAAAAATAACGGTAGCAAAAGGTGATTATATTTTTTTATTGATATAGTAGCAGCTATTGTTATCTGCTATTCAATATGGTTCTTGATAATGATATTATCAATTATTTTTTTATAAAAATTGAGCGATGCATGAACTGTTTTTTTAAGCGCGTTGAAATTTCTGGAATATCCTCAAAATATTTATAAGGGAATGATAAGAATTTTTAATGATCTATATTATACCGCTTGCAACAGTTTCAAATGTTCCGGCTGAAAAAAATTATTAGGAAAAAGTAGGAATGATTGATACGATAGAAATTGTTTTATTGTCGATAGTATTTTTTTATGTTGACAAGAATATGCTATAGATTGGCCTTTAAAAAGATATAGCAGTGCAAGTTCGTAATAATTTATAGTAATATAAATTTCTATAGAAAAAGGATATGGCGGCATTGAAGAAGCTTATCGATAAAAGGTGTTATAATCCGGGAAGGATTAGGGCGAAATACATTTTACTATCGCGCAGATAGTGAATGATTTTTCGTCCAAAATCACGTTAATTTGGACGAAAATAGAAAATGCCGGACGAAAAGGGCTAAGGATATGAAAGCGGGTGAAGTGGATGGATGACATTAAAAAGGATCCGTTTGAGGAATATATTAGGCAGTCAGAGCCTTCTAAACGGGAATTGGGTTATGCTTGGTATACCGCAATGGGACTTCAAGCTGTTGATGGTCTTGAAACATCGGATTATTTGAAAAATACGGCAAGAAAAAATATTGAAGGGGCAATCACGCTTTCGGAAGCGGGTAAACTTATAGAGAGTTATTATGAGGAATCGAGAGAAATCGATGAAGACAGAACTAAAGAAGCCGATATTGTATCTGCTCGAATAGCTACAATCCTTTCTGAAAGCGCATTTACATTTTCGGTGCCCCAGTATATTGGAATCCACAGAAGACTGTTTGAAGGAATCTATTCTCATGCGGGAAAGCTAAGGGACTATAATATTTCTAAGCAAGAATGGGTACTTGATGGAGCATCTGTTCATTATGGTAATGCTTTTGGAACTTCGTGAAATGCTGGAATATGATATTCGGACAGAAAAAGAGTATGAATACCCTTTAAACAGCATTTCCGCTATAATTCCGCACTTAGCTCAGTTTGTGTCAAGACTCTGGCAAATACATGCATTTGCTGAAGGAAATACTAGAACAACTGCGGTTTTTTTTATTAAATATCTTAGTTCTATGGGATTTGACGTTACGAATGACATATTTGCAACAAATTCGTGGTATTTCAGAAACTCACTGGTACGGGCAAATTATAACAATCTCTCTAGGGGAGTCAGAGAAACAACAGAGTTTTTAGAGTTGTTTTTAAGAAATCTCTTGCTTAAAGAGCAGAACGAATTGAAAAACCGTTATGCTCATATTCGGTGGAAAACGATAGAACAGGACATTATAAGCAAAAAACAGGACATTGCAAACGCGAAACAGGACATTGGAAGCACGAAACAAGATGATAAAGAACACAAACAGGACATTCAAGAACACAAACAGCAGATTGTGGTGTCGGACATTATCAATAAAAAAACAAGACAGCATATTCAAGTTTTGTTTGAAAGATTTGGGTATGAGTGCTTTTTTGGGCGTACCGAAGTAATGACTGAGCTATCTATAACCGCTTCACCGGCGTCGACACTGCTCAAGAAAATGCTTAATCTAGGCATGATATCGCCCATGAAGGGAAAAGGCAAAGGAAAATATCTCTTTGTAACGAAACAGGCGTAAGCGTGCGGACCATCAAACGCAGAATAGTAGCGATGCCGAATTGCAATTTATAGAACTGAAAGCTTTTAGAAAATGAGCTCTTGCTCTTTCAATTCTGTAGATAGCAGAGTTTATTTTGCCCATTTTGAAAATCTCTGCGGTTTTAACTAAGTTCATTTCTGCTCCCGGGTCTCAGTTTTTCTAAGGGCACGCTGTATGAAGGCGGTCATATTTTCTTTGGGGTAGAATCAAAAATACAAAAAATTGAACAGTGAGAGTTGCGTGCTAAGACGTTTGGTACAGTAAATAGTGTGGTGTATGTAAAAATCTTTCTATGGAGATTTCTGGATGAATATGATATTAATGCCATTTGTGCAAATATTGCTTTGGATATGGTTTCTGGGATGTACGATTACATGGCGCTTCGGGAAACGAATTCTTGTTGAAGGAATGGGAATGCAGAGCGCAGAGTTTGCCATGCTTTGCCTGTATAGCATAGGACTGATTAGTTATTATTTTTTTCAGCCTATAGGTAAATGGATTTTGTTCACGATCCTTGTGTTGTGGTTTATGATTCAGTTTTTTTGCCATTGGTATTACACTATCTTTGGTGCCTCCGAAAGAAAACTGAAGGGGTACAATGCGTGCTTTAAAGGCACGCTAAGGCTCATTCCTATGAGTGAAAAACGCGTGATACCGGACTTGTATCATATTGTTCTTCATATATTGATATTGTTAAACGGCATACTTTGCTTGCTATCTCGACATCCCGCTTAAAATTATCCGATTTCGTTTATCAGATATATGCTTCAGGTTATTTTGGCTTCTTATACAGAACTTGAAGAGCGCGTCGGATTAATATGAATGAAAATGGAAATGGCAGTACCGCATACGACATAGTGAAAACGTATACTGAAAAAAACATTCTACTATCACGCAGACAGTAAATGTTTATTGCCGTAGGCTTTAAAGTCAATTTTGATTGTGCGGTACTTGACCATACCGCAGTAGTATAGGAACTACTATTTAAATTATGAAAATTCTTATGATTCCCATGGCAGCCATGGCAGAAACTTCGGGACCTTCCTCAAGATCTTGGGGTTCTTATGGGATGATAAAGCACTATTGTTCCGATAATCGAAATAGGTTATTCCTATATTGTTTATATTATTCCGATAAGAAGGTATAATACAAAAAATGGAGGAATGATTTATGTACATGACAGTGAAGCAAGCGGCTGAAAAATGGGGGATATCGGATAGAAGAGTAAGGGTTTTATGCGCAGAAGGGAAGATTTCCGATGCATATCAGGAAGGTAGGGCTTGGAAAATACCCTATGATGCTACGAAGCCAACGGACGGAAGATATCAAATTAAGGAATCCCTCATTCCCATCATAGAAGGAAAATTAGAAGTTCTTAGAAAAAGAAGACCTTTAACCGAAGGTGAGCTCGAGAGGTTATATGAGGAGTTCCTAACAGAATATACCTATAACTCAAATGCAATCGAGGGTAATACCTTAACTTTACGAGAGACAGACATGGTTCTTAGGGGGCTTACTATTGATCGGAAATCATTGAAGGAGCATTTAGAAGTAATTGGGCATAAGGAAGCTTTTGATTATGTTAGGCAGCTTGTTTGTGAAAATACGGAAATATCGGAAAAGGTAATCAAGGATATTCACTATCTAGTCTTGGCGGATAAAAAAGAGGATAGAGGAATATACAGAAGAATACCGGTTCGAATCATGGGAGCAGACATGAACCTGTACAGCCATATTTGATTATACCTAAGATGGAAGAACTGTTGGCAGAATATAAAAAAACAGTAAAGAAGATATTGTGACTAAAGCTGGCCCGTTTTTCATATCGAATTTGAAGCAATACATCCTTTTATTGATGGAAATGGAAGAACCGGAAGACTGCTAATTAACTTGGAACTCATGAAAGCGGGTTATCCGCCGATTGATATCAAGTTTACCGATCGCTTGAAATACTATGAAGCCTTTGATGCATATCATATAAAACATAATTTATCGGCAATGGCGGATATGTTTTGCAAGATATTTAAATCAGAGATTGGATTTATATCTGTCTATTTTTAAATCAGTAAGAATAAAAAAAGTAGTTGAATAAATTAGAGATTGACATGACATAGAACTTGATTCGAATGATCAAGCTCTTGATTATTTACATACTTTGCATAACAGGAATAGGAGGGATTAACAATGGCATTGCTGACGCTTAAAGATGTATCCTATTTTTACGAAGGAACGCACAACGGAATTTGTGACATCTCTTTTGAGGCAGAGAAAGGAGATTTTATTGCTGTTGTTGGCAAAAAATGGAGCCGGAAAAAGCACTTTTACTCAATGTATTATCCGGAATTTATACTCCCCAACAGGGAAGCCTTACTTGTTCACCCAAGCTTACTTATCATGATTTAGGCATAAGCCCGCAAAAGCAATCCATTGATTGGTATTTAAATGTGCGTGATAATATTATGCTTGGAGCTGTATTGACCGGTCTTTCCAAGAAAGAATCACAGACGGCAACAGATTCTATCTCTGAAATACTTGATCTTGCAGATTTCTATACCCGTTCCCCCGATTCACTATCCGGCGGACAACAACAACGAGTTCAAGTTGCACGCGCTTTAGTTCATAATCCTGAAATAATGATTTTGGACGAACCAACCGCCGGTCTGGATTACCGTTACTCACATGGACTATTTGAATATTTGAAAGAGAAATGTTTTGGTGAAAAGAAACTGGCTCTTGTTTCATCGCATGATTTGGGAATGCTGGAAGATTACTGCAACAAAATTCTATTTCTAAATGAAGGTCAGCAGTTCTACTATGGTAGTATGCGTGATTTTTTAAGTAATCACCAATTGACAAGGGAAATCGAAATTTCCTTCTCTGGCGAAATTAGTGACACGCTCAAAAAGGAACTGATTGACCAAGGAGCTAAGCTTGAAGAGCAAACAGTAAGTTTAATCGAGTCTTCTGTAGACTTGAACTGCATTATTGGAATGCTTTTAGCCGAAGTATCGATTACAAGCATTAGTAGTGAACGCTTGGGTCTTAAGGAAATCATGATGCAAGAGGAGGCGACAGAAAATGTGTAAATTTCAGATGTATATTCAGCGCGGGCATCTCGGGCTAAAGGGTTTACCCATAATGGTCAATAATGAGCTCAAAAGCACTTTGGTCCAACAAACAAATTATCTATAGTAGTTTGATCTCCCTATTCTATATTTCTTATTTTTATTCTGTAGGTATTCAGGCTACATTCGGAGATATATCATTCAATGGCACGACGGTAAGTTTTCTTTCTTACTCTTTAATCGGTATTTTTTGCCATGTCGTTATTTAAAGAAATATACCAATGCGTTTATCGCATGATAACGGACAAAGCGTTGGGGACTGTTAAGCTTTAAAGATTCTGAACGGCATTCATCCGGCAATTTATATTCTCGGAATTGCAACCTTTCAATCGTAGGAGTTGTAATTCAAGTGACCATTTTATATATTCTTTCCTTTTTGTTGGTGGCTCTTTTTCGCTTTTATAGATTTTGTATGATAATCGTTTTTTTAATGATTAGCGTGCTGTTTTGAGCTTCTATTTTGATTTGTGTTGCCTTACTGATAAAAATTATAAGCAGCGTGACTTTGTTATGGATATCCTGTTGGTGCCAATTCTTTTTGCAGCACTCTTATTTTATTCTTTTGACAATGCGCCATTCATTCTAAAATGTATTTCACGCATTAATCCCTTAACATATCAAGTTGATGCCATGCGTGCAATCGCATTCGGCATTCCGGATTTCACTACAATTTGCATCGTTTTAGTTTTCACAGTTGTGGCATATTTATTTGCTATATTCTGTCTTAGTAATACCAATTTCAAAAATGATGAACATTAATTACAACTCTAAATCCGGTGAAAACCTACGTATTAAATTCTAAAATACTGGGGTCTTATTTCAAAATGGAATCAAGAGACTGAGTGATGGAGCATTGGTAGCGATAATATTAATGATTGCGGAGTCGAAGCAGGGAGTGATGCAGGAAGAAATTCCGGTTCTGAAGAGAAAGAAGTGAAAAGTATGATTTTAGAAACAGAAAGACTTATCCTCCGTCCGTGGGAAGAAACGGATGCAGAGGAATGCTATAAATACGCGAAAGATCCGCGAGTAGGCCCGATTGCAGGGTGGCCTGTACACACAAGTGAAGGGGACAGCAGACAGGTTATTAGGAATGTGCTGATGGTACCGGAGACCTACGCTATTGTGCTAAAGGAAACAGGACTTCCCATTGGTAGCATCGGCCTTCACCACAATGATCTTGCAGTAAAGGAGGATGAGGCAGAGCTTGGCTACTGGCTGGGAGTTGAATATTGGGGACAGGGTTTTATGCCGGAGGCGGCAAGAGAGCTGCTGCGTCATGCCTTTCTTGATCTGAACCTTGTTCGTATCTGGTGTGGTTATTATGATGGTAACGATAAATCAAAGCGTGTTCAGGAAAAAGCTGGGGTTTAAGTATCAATGGACTACCGGAGATACACATATACCGCTATGTCCGTCATATTAAAATTGAGTCGTAAAATTGTATCGGAAAGAATAAAGAAATAAGAGGAGGGCAGTAACATGCCAACAACAATAGAAGTGAATAAACAGAGCGTGGAGATGCTCCTAGGCAGTGGTAAATCAAAGCCGTTTGTTATTCCGGAATACCAGCGCCCTTACGCATGGACAGAGGAGCAAGTAGAGACTCTTTTTGAGGACTTATGGGAATTTACTACTATAAGTGGAGGTGCAGAAAGAGAAAGCTCCTATTTTTCTGGGGAGTGTGGTTTCCTACGAAAAATGAAAATGGTGAGCAGGAAATTATCGATGGCCAGCAACGTATCACATCGTTATTTCTGCTGCTACGTGCAATTTATACAAAGCTTGTAGCCACGCCTGAATCGGAGAGAACAGCAGAAGCTAATAACTTTATTGGTAAAATTGAACCTACAATCTGGCGCACGGATAAGCTTACCGGTACAGTGAACTTCAAGAATATTCTTTTGACTTCCCGTGTTGTGAATAATGAAGGGAATGAAATTCTACGTGCCATCTTGGAAAGCGGAAAAACAGATGAGAATGCGAAAGATAACTATTCAAGGAATTATCGTTATTTCCAAAAACTGTTTGATAGACATTCTACAGAAAATCCCCTTATGATCTATCAGTTTATTTATGCAGTGTTGAATCAGGCAATTTTACTCCCAATTACCGCAGATACACAGGATACGGCATTAACTATTTTTTCAACATTAAATGATAGAGGATTACCTCTGTCAGATGCTGATATTTTCAAGGCAAAAATTTATAACCAACTTGAGGTGGAAGCCAAGAAAGCATTTATAGAGCGCTGGAAAGATTTTGGACGAGCAGGCTACAGATGCAAATGAAAGCATACAGCAGCTCTTCTATTACAATATGTTTTTACTACCGAGCACTTGATCAGGATACGAACACAACTTCTCCGGTGTTAGAAAGTATTATGCAGCTAATAAATTTGAACGTTTATATAAGAAAGAACTGTTGGATACTCTCTTCATAATTTTTGAATCTGTGGAAGGTTATAAATAAGGGTGAGGAGATTGAAGGTGAAGCTTGGTCTAAGAATAATAAAAATAAAACAGACACTGGATATCTTGACTTCCTATCCGAACGAGTTCTGGAAAATATCCGGTTGTTATTTATTATGTTTGTTACAGAAACGAAGAGAATTTTGAAACAAGATTTGCACGTTTCTTGAACAAAGCTTCTTATGGAGTTGATGACAAAGTATCTGATGATGCCGACAATCAATGCTGTTAAACCGGATATTCTGAAGCTAAATTCTGCCATTGTAGCATCCAATATACCTATTTTTGAGTTTAAGACCGTTGATGTGACGCAGTTGGAGCCTTATATTCATAATCCGAATCGGAATGCAGTACGCATGCTGCTGAAGACACTTGCCTACGAACATCAGGATGATCTGCTTCCTACTAAATGGGAAATTGAACATATATTTCCTCAAAAGTGGCAGACCAATTACTTTCCAAAGGAGTCGGACTCAACTATTAAGGAAAAAATTGAACATATAGGGAATAAGTTACCAATTGAAAAGAAACTGAATATTGTTGCCGGCAACGGATACTTTAGTAAAAAGAAAAAAGAGTATATGGTGTCTAAGATTGCTATCACAAATACAATGGGAAGGTCGGAAGTCATGGAATGGGATTTGGACTCTATTATGAAACGAGATCTTCGCATATCAGATGAGATGGCTGAGATTTTTTTGCCAGATGGAACAGTGAATATTTGAATTTTACAATCGATAAAGAAAAGGCGGATGTACCTTCGGAGGAAGACTTAGCTCAAATTGAAGAGTTTAAGAGGAAAGGTTGGATCTAGTAATAAGACAAAAAGGGGGGAGCTATATTTGACAAAGAAAAAAGAAGAAATGAGCATCCGTTCCGGCGCAGCAGAATACTTAACTTATGTTGCTTCTATCGGCGAGCGGGAAGACAATATTGAGATGCGCTACGAGGACGAAAATATATGGTTGACGCAGAAGATGATGGCAACTCTATATGACGTAGGTACGAATACAATTAACTATCATATCAAAAAGATATTCGAAGATAGTGAATTACAGGAGGTTTCAGTTATTCGAAAATTTCGAATAACTGCGCTTGATGGGAAAAAGCTATAGTACAAATCATTATTCTTTAGAGATGATTATTGCTGTAGGCTTTAAAAAGTCGATTCTGACCGTGCGGTACAATTCCGGAAATGGGTAAACCAAATTGCAAAGGACTATACCATTAAAGGCTGGGCAATAGATAGTGAACAGCTAAAAAAATGGCGGCTCTGTACTTACAACAGAATACTTCGACCGCTTGTTGGAGCAGATTCGAGAGATTCGTTTATCTGAGCGTAGGTTTTATCAGAAAATAACGGACATTTATGCTACAGCTCTCGATTACGATCGAACAGACAAAAACAACCAAAAGCAGTTTTTGCAAAAAGTGCAAAAATAAAAATGCATTATGCGGTGCATGGACATACAGCGGCAGAGTTGATTTACGAGCGTGCAGATGCAGATAAACCTCACATGGGATTAACGACTTGGGCAGCAGCACCGGAAGGAAAGATTGTAAAAAAAGTGATGTGCGTGTTGCAAAAGAATTATCTAAGCGAGAAGGAACTGCGTTCACTGGAACGAATTGTATCAGCTTATTTAGATTTGGCAGAAGACCGTGCGGAGCGCCGTATTCCTATGACAATGGAGGATTGGTCAAAGCGTTTGGATCTATTTTTGATGGCCGATGATAGAGAAGTTCTTCAGGACGCAGGGAAAAATCACTGCTGAGATAGCCGCAGCAAAAAGCAGAAACGGAATTTGAAAAATATCGTGTCATTCAGGATAGAGCTATTCCTGTCTGACTTCGATAAATACATGCTGGAGCTGGAAGAAAATGCGAAGAAATAGTAGTGTTGAAACACTGTTTACAAAAAGGAAATGAGTTGGCTACAATTTGTAGTCAACTGAAATTTAAACCAGAAGAAAAGGAAAATATATGCAGAAAATCTCTCCTTATAACAAGCAACTCTATAACGCCATTTTTGGCTTTGCCATCGGCGATGCCCTGGTGTTCCTTACGAATTTCAGGAGCGGGGCAGTTTCCTTTGCACGGACCTCACAGGCTATGGCTGTCATCATCAGCCGGCAGGGACCTGGTCGGACGACACTTCCATGACCTTGGCGACATTGAAAAAGTCTCAAAGAAAATAACGGGAAAATCAATATCGAGGACATCAGAAAGCGTTTTCTTTCCTGGCTTCGGGAAAATGCCTTTACCGCCAATGGAGAAGTTTTTGATATCGGTCATGCTACCTACGAGGCGCTGACCAGCGGCAAACCCTGCGTAGGGGAGCGTTCCAATGGCAATGGCTCCCTTATGCGCATCCTGCCTTTGGCCTTTGTGGAATGTACGGAGGAAGAAATCAGAGCCGTTTCCGCCATCACCCATGGGCACTGGATTTTCGGAGGAGGCCTGCGTAATCTACGTGCATGTGGCAAAAGATTGCTTGTCGGAGAGAATATTTTGGATATCCTTCCCGCCTTACAATATGATAAAGCCTTTTGATAGGCTTCATCGGATTCATCAGTTGGATATCTCGGAAATCAGATCCTCCGGATATGTGGTGGATACCCTGGAAGCGGCTTTGTGGGCAATCAGTCACCTTGGGGAGAATGAGGAAAACGATGAGCGGACAGGACTGATAATCAAGGACTATGCCAATGATGTCTTATCAGCCGTAAATCTTGGGGAAGATACGGATACCGTAGGACAGTGGCAGGAGGCCTAGCCGCAATAATTCATGGATTGGGGTATAAAGGAGAACAATGGCTTGAAAGATTGAGAAATAAAGAGCTGATATTGGAATGTTTATGGGATGATAAAACACTATTATCCCGATAATCTAAATAGCTTATTCCTCATACTGTTTATATTATTCCGATAAGTTGTATAGGATCTTTCTCACTACTTTTTGACACCGAAAAATATTAAAGCAATTCCCAACAGAGCAAGAAGAACTCTCCACACTATACCGGATAGTCCCAGCATCATCGGAAGTGGAAGTGTTGCGCTGATTAAAAGAATAATAAATCCGACTATTATCAAAACAGTACCCTTTTTCATAATGCCTCCATTTTTTAGTTAATATTTAAATCAAATCTTTTTCATTGCCCCTTAATGACCATGAACAAAATGATAATATAGGGAAAAAGAATTGATGCTTGAAAATCTCATACAACTATAGGTATTCTATCAGAAAAATTCTATAAATTGAATCTTCATGATAAAAATGATAATAAACGCAAGAATTCAGCCAAAGACCCAGGAGGAATTTATTATGCCGGAATATGGCAGGAACTGGTTCTGAAGGACAATAAAGATTCGGAAAATTGGGCAAAGAGCATGTTTTGATGTGCAAAATTATGCACATTTCTATTACAAAGGACAGATTATTTTTGCTCCATGGATGAATGAAAAGTCACAGAGATTACCTTAGCCGGGTCACGAGAGCAAAGGAGGCAACATAACTTGATTATTAACACAGGACAGAGGACGGACATTCCCGCCTTCTATGCGGAATGGTTTGCAAACAGGCTGAAAGAGGGCTTTGTTTGTGTACGAAATCCCTATAATCCGAATCAAGTCAGTCGCTACCGTCTTGATCCTTCCGTGGTGGATGTCATTGGTTTTTGCACGAAAAATCCGGCTCCCATGTTCCCGTACATGGAGCTTTTAAAGTCGTATGGACAATACTGGTTTGTTAGCATTACACCTTATGGAAAAGATATAGAACCGAATGTGCCGGATAAACATTTGCTCATAGAGCATTTCAAGCATCTTTCCATGCAGCTGGGAGTGAATTCTATCGGGTGGCGTTACGACCCGATTTTTCTGTCTGAAAGATATAGCAAAGACTATCATTTGAAAGCCTTCGAGCAAATTGCTATGGCATTGGAAGGATATACGAAAACCGTTGTCATTAGCTTTGTAGACCTTTACCCAAAGGTGAGACGGAACTTTCCGGAGCTTCAGGCGCTTGAGAAGGGAGACAGACTTTTGCTTGGGAAGACCATGGTTGAGATTGCTCGTTCCCATGGCATGACCTTGAAGCCCTGTGCGGAGGGAGATGAACTGGCTGAGTATGGGGCAGATTGCGGTGGATGTATGCTTATCAGCGACTATGAGAAAGCCATTGGAAAACGCTTGCATGTTCCCAAAAAGAAGGGGGCAAGAGCAGCCTGTGCGTGTTACCTCTCCTGTGATATCGGCGCCTATAACAGCTGTAAGCACCTTTGCAAATATTGCTATGCCAATGCAGAACCCTCTATCGTTATGAAGCAAAGCCGACTGCATGATCCCAAATCCCCATTCTTAATCGGGAATTACGAGAAAAGTGACAGTATTCATGATGTGCCCCAGCAGTCCTGGGTGGATGGACAAATGAGCTTGTTTTAGTCCCTCGTTGACAGTAAATATAGCGCAACTTATACTGAAGAGCATATAGAGTAGGAAAGCGGAAGGAAGTAAGGAAGGAAGCAGGGAAACAGGGAAGCAAGGGAGCAAGTAAGGAAGCAAGGGAGCATGTAAGGAAGTAAGCAAGGAGGGTAGAGCAACAGTCTCCATACCGAGAAAGTAAAATATTTTACGGAGTAACTTCATGAAAGTAACGTATCTGAACCACAGCGGTTTTTTGCTGGAATTAGAAGACTGCTATATTATTTTGACTATTACAGGGGAGAATTACCGCCTCTCAACACGAAAAAAGAAGTACTTGTTTTTTGCAGTCATGTCCATGCGGATCATTATAATCCGAAGATTTTTTCCTTGCTTGACGAGCAGGGGATGAGCTATCAGGCAGTGTTGGCAAACGATATACGGGATGAAAAGAGGCTATCGAAGATCAAAGCACAATTTTGTCGAAGCAGATAAAAGCTATCAGCTGGATCATGAAATTCAGCTTGAGACCTTGCTTTCCAATGACAGCGGAGTTGCCTTTATGCTAAAAACAAAGGAAGGCACTATCTATCATGCCGGGGACTTAAACGACTGGTATTGGGAGGAGAACCTGAAGAAGATAATCGGAGGCTCCGCGAGATTTATCACAGGGATATAGGACGAATCAAGGGCAGACATTTTTGACCTTGCTTTCGTTCCCCTTGATCCGAGATTGGAAGCGCACTATGCTGACAGGGATTTTGTATTTTCTTGAAAATGTGGATTGCGATGCCGTTTTTCCCGATGCATTACTGGGGAGAGCCCGATGTGATTCAACGCTTTATTACAGAATATCCGGAGTACCGTTCACGAATCAAAAACACGGAAACCGCGAAAGGAGAAAAGATATGAAGTTTAAGATGATTCACGAGAATTTAAATGTATCCGATTTGGATTGTTCTCTTCGATTCTACGAGGAAGCCCTCGACTTACACGAGGTGAGACGGAAGACCAGCGAGGACTTTATTGTGTACTTGAAAAGCGATGTCGGTGATTTTGAGTTGGAGCTTACCTGGCTGAAAAGACCATCCCCGAGGCTTACGACCTGGGAGAGTGTGAATTCCACCTGGCATTTCAGGCGGATAACTTTGAAGAAGCACATAAAAAGCATGAGGAGATGGGTTGCATTTGCTTTGAAAATGAAGCCATGGGCATCTATTTCATAGAAGACCCGGATGGATACTGGCTGGAGGTTTTGCCATAAGGTTACCGATTCGGAGCGGGACGATACTCGGCCTATATTTTTCACATGACTGAGAGTATTCTTCTGCCAGACAGAAACAAGATGTTAGCCACTTGTTAAGAATAAATAATGGGGTTGTAAAAATCAAAATATAAAATATTTTTCGGCAATATAGGTCTGAATTCGGGGAGTGAGTCTGAGCCCGTCGGTACTTGCGAAAAACAAGAGAAACGCAGTTTTTCGCTTAGTATCCGCAAGGACAGACTTTTCATCAGAAAAGTCGTCCTGTTACAGACCAACTTCCGAAGGAATTTGCTTTGCGAAGCAAAGTGAGCAGTGGTTAACAAAAACCACTGCTCAGTCAAGGCGAGGCTAGCGAGAGCGTGCCCCGTTTCAGACCTATATTGTTTAGAAAACTTTTTTGATTTTTTACAGCCCCATTTAGAGACTTCCGATATGAAAAATAACATCCATATTTTCTAAAACCCAAAGCCCTTTGCCTTTTAGACATGCGTTCTCACATCACTTTTCTTTAGATACAGGATGCCGATGCCCAATGCTGCGAAAATATAAAAGGCACAGCTTAAGAGGAGAATCGGAAAATTCAGTTCTCCCGTGATAGAAGTGCTGCCCATACCGTAAATCAGCGTGGAATAGGGCAGGGCATAGTAAAGCTCCCTTAACGGTCAGCGTAAGACCGACCAAGCTTCCCAGAAAAGCCAGCGCGATGGGGAGGGCAAAGGAGTGGAAGAACATGGACAGGGTGCTTTGCAGGGCAGTAATGGCGGCAATGGAAAGGGCAGCGGATAGGATTCGCATCCAAAAGACGGCGGGAACAGCTCCCGGAAGGCCGAGAATCTTACCGCTTAGAAGATAAATAAAACTGATCCAGACCATGCAGAGCGTGCTGAGGAGTGTGGCGGTAAACCATTTGTCCCGAAGCAGTTTTCCGGGGCTAGTAATAGTTAAAATCAGATTCCAGTTACTTCCTTGATGCTCCATTCGCCACAGAAGACTGCAAAGAATGCCGATGAGGGGAGCCAGGAAAAACATTCCCAGAAACAGGGATTGTTGGGTCCAGAGATCCTCCCAAGTATATTGTAAGACACCCTGATTTTGCACAAAATTTACCGTTCCAATCAGTGCCGAAATCAAGGGAATCAGAAGGAAAGGAATCCAGATGGGGTTCCTTTTTAGTTTGATGAATTCCGGGGACAAGCTACTGTGCAGACTACGGCTTACTTTTTGCCGGTGGAGAGAGAACAAAGCTTCTCCCTGCTCCGTGCTGGTGAAAAGAAGGAGACCAAGCAGAAAAGTGCCGATGAGGTAAAGCAGGCTTAGCAAAATATCAGAAATAGGAATAGACCTTAGGCTCAGGTTCATGATTCTTGCTGCTCGGTCATAGTCCATGCCGATAGGGCTTAAGGAAAGGAAAACGGACCATGGAGTCCACATGTCTGTGCTGATAAAGGCTAGAAATAAGCCGGCCAGGGTACCGCCGAAGGCGATGGAAAGAGCCGCAAACTGGCTGGAAAACAGTAGGGAAAGTGTGCATTGAAGCTGATAAAGAATCATTCCGCCGATAAGTTCTGAAAAGAACAGAACGGAAACAATATGTGACGGAATATCTCCGGTAAATCCGAGGACATTTCCTCCAATAAGGACCATGCCGATTTGAAAAGTACAAAACAGGACAAGGGTAATAAAACCGAAGAAAAGCTTTCCTAGATAGATAGACGCTCTGCTTTCCAGGGTGGGAAGAAGGTTCCACATAGCGCCTTTGTGTTCCATGTCCACTGACTGGGAAGCAATTACAGCCATGAGTACGGACAGAACCAGTGTGTTAATGATGGGAATAGCATAAAATATATTTAACCATGGCTCGGAAGAAGATTTTACGCCATAAAACAGATAGGCACAATCCAAAAGCAGAGCCGCAAGGAACAGCAAAGGAAAATGCTTATGGCGCGCTTTTTGGAATTCAATAGACACGATTTTAGGGATATTGCTTAGGGTGTTCATAAAGACTCCTTTCCACCGGTCATTTCCAGAAATGCCTCTTCCAGACTTTTTCCGTTACATTCCAGTTCCTTAAGAGGCCCTTCATAGAGTAGCTGTCCATGGTGAATGATACCGACTTGACTTGCCATTTGCTCTATTTCACTGAGGAGATGGCTGGAAATGATGACCGTCATATTTCTTTCTTTAGGAAGAGATACAATCAGCTCCCGGATTTCTTGTATGCCGGCAGGATCCAAGCCGTTTGTGGGCTCATCCAGGATCAGAAGCTTCGGATTTCCCAAAATGGCCATAGCGATACCGAGACGCTGTTTCATACCCAGAGAATAACTGCTGAGCTTCTTATCTCTTTGCTCATAGAGTCGGACGGTTTTCAGTGCCGAAGCAATTTCTTCTTCTTTAACGCCCTTCAATTTCTGCACAATCTGCATATTTTTCCAGTCCGCTTAAATGCCCGTAACCGCCGGGATTTTTCAATAAGACTTCCGGTCTTTTGGAGAAGAGAAAGGCGATTTTTAGCATTTATCGTTTTTCCCAGAAATTGAATTTTTCCTTCACTAGGATGAATCAAGCCCAGAATCATTTTGAGCGTAGTGCTTTTTCCGGCGCCATTGGGGCCTAAAAATCCGTAAACGCATTTCTCCGGAACAGATAGAGAAAGGTCTTTTACACGGTAGCTGTTTCCGCTTTTTGCTAAGATGCTGTGTTTCCAGAATATAGTTCATCATTTTTCCTCCATGTGTTTGTTTACGAGAGGAGAATAGCGAAGGAAGCTTATGGGAACCTTGTCTGTACCTATATGTTTACCTTAAGAAATGAAAAACTATGGGGAAAGAAGGAGACAGGCTATAGTAGGACAGGGTAAGGACAGACGGCAGCAGGATATAAGCTATAGTAGGATTGCTGAGGGTAGACAGAGGCAAAAAGACCACAGTAGAAATGGTGAGGGTAGGAAGCAGACAGGCTATAGAAAGATTGCTAAGAACAGACAGCAACAGGAGACAGAATCATGGAAAAAGAACATTGTAAAAAATTTTTGGTGGTGGATGATGAGAAAGAGCTTAGAGAATTGTGCAGGAACTATTAAGAAAAGAAGGGTATCTTTCGGTGGAAGCAGCCTCTTCTTGTAAAGATGCGGAAGCGAAGCTTTCAGAAAATATCTATCAGCTAATTCTTTTAGATGTCATGCTGACCGATGGCAATGGCTTTGATTTTTATAAAAAGCAAAAAAATGGAGGTCTACTTTCCGAGGTTCCGGTGATTTTTCTCTCTGCAAGGGACGAGGATAGGGCTCGTTTGCAAGGCTTGGGACTGGGAGCGGATGACTACATTACCAAGCCTTTTCTTCCGGAAGAGCTCATCCTGAGAATTGCCGCCGTGCTGAGAAGAACCTGTCATTTGGAGGAGAAAGAGCAGGGCGTGCAGCTTGGGGAATCGCTGGTTTCCATTGATGCAGGAACAGTGATACGACAAGGAGAAAAGCTTTCTCTTACGGCTAAGGAGCTGGCGCTTTTTTCTATCCTATACCGGAATAAGGGGAAAATTGTTACCACGGATACCCTTTGCGATGCCCTTTGGCCGGACGGGAATTTCGGATTGGAAAGCTCACTGCTTGTGCATATGCGGCATTTACGGGAAAAAGATAGAAAAAGAGCCCTCTAAACCCGTATTTCTACTGACCGTAAGAGGCCTTGGTTATAAATTGGAGATAGGAAGATGAGAGGGAATAGAGAACGGAAAATGCAGCTGATTGCTCTTGTGGTTTTGTTGACGATATTCCTACTGTTTGCAGACCTTTTGTTTTTTGGAATTTTTTTATCTCGAAACGGTATGCCTTCTTATCCCGACAGTCAGGAGATAATGGAGCATTTACATAAGGAAAATGACGAGTACCGCTTAGAGGAAGAGGAAGCCGAAAAACTCTCCGGAGCACAGCAATTTGCCATGCTCCTCGACAATGGAGGCAATATCCTTTGGGTGAGTTCCTGCCGAAAGAGCTTCAAAAAAACTATACCTTACAGGATGTGGCGAAGTTTACCCGTTATTATCTGGAGGATTATCCGGTGCGTACCTATGTGGTGCCGGAAGGCTTATTGATTATCGGACAAAAAGAAAGAGCAGATTTGGAAATATACTCTGGAATATAATGAGAATGCTGTTCGAAATCTTATAGAGCTTCTGCCTCTTCTTTTTCTCGCCAATGCGGTCATTCTTGTTTCCGTTCCCATATGGATACAGAAGAAACGGGCAAAAGCAAAAAGAGGAAGAGCGTACGGAATGGATTGCCGGGGTTTCCCATGACATTCGAACGCCCTTGCGATTGCTCTGGGAAATGCGGAAATGATTGCATCTACCACGGAATCGGAAGAGATCAAAGAGCGTGCGTTAAGGATTGAGAAACAGGGACTTCGTCTTCGTCGCCTTGTAGAGAACCTGAATCTTTTCAGTAAGCTGTCTTTTAGCTATGGGAACTTGGAAAAGGAAAAGATCCAAGTGAGCCGTTTTTCTTCGAAAGACGATTACGGAAATGCGGAACCAAACAGAGGATGAAAGAGTGCAGTTCAACTTGGATATTCCGGAAGATTTGCAGGGTCTGGAACTGTGCTTCAATGAAAATCTGATGGAAAGAGCGCTGATGAACTTATTACATAACGCTGTCCAGCATAATCCTGAAGGATGCGAGATAACAGTTAAGTTATATCAGGATGAGAAAGCCCACGTGTTTCTCCATGTGGAGGATAACGGTTGCGGTTTTGAGAAAGCCGCTCTGGAAAGACTGAACCGAAAAAAACTATGAGTGGGAGCCCAGTACAGGACAGCATGGATTGGGATTAAAAATTGTAAAACAGGTGATCAGCCGTCACCGATGGAAGGTGCAGTTTGCAGAAGGAGTCAGGGCGGATTTTTTTGTGTCGCATACAGATGAGATAATTAGGGGACATTTGCAAAATAGTCGCCAGCTTTTTAGCACGATTTTCCCTTATAGATTGCTTTATCCCTTAAAAATCCGACCTATTTTAAGGGATAAAATGCTTACCAAGGGATAAAAGTTGTAGGAAGGGCAAGCAGGTATAGCAGGCTGAAATAAAAATTATATTAAATTGACTCACCTTGTATAAAGTTCTAAGATATCCCTGTATAAGTAAAAGGAGGGTGAAAGATATGATTTTTAAACAACGAGAAGAAATTGAACCCTACGACAAAGTCCACCGGTGTGGAGCAAGAGTTTCAGAAAATTGCCGGAAAAGAAGCTTCTTCGGTCTTAGAGGAATTAGGCTGCACGACAAATGGAATCAGCGACGAGGAACGGGAAGAAAAGACTCGCGAAAATACGGCTATAACGACCTTTTCCGCCATGCAGAAGCATGGCGTATTCTATTTTTTATTTCACAGCTTTACCGATGCTTTTATTATTGTTCTGCTTGTTTTAGCTATCGTTACCTTTGTTGTGGAAAGGGATATTCTGTCCGGAGTCATTATCCTGGCACTGGCCTGTATGAGTGCGGTGATTCGATTTACCCAGGACTACGGCTCCTATCTGGATATGCAGAAGCTAAAGGATATGGAGCACGATACGGTGAGAATCCGGATTCCGGGAAAGGACGGCACGGAAATAAGAGAAGTGCCGGTGGAAGAGGTGGTACCAGGGGATATACAGCTTATCGGATCAGGAGATATCGTGTGCGGAGACCTCTATCTTCTGGAGAGTAGAGACTTGTTCCTTTCGGTTTCCGCCTTTACGGGAGAATCCATTCCGGTGGAAAAAAATATACCGGAGTGGATCAGAGAGTTGTCAATGCAGCGGAATTAAACAACCTCTGCTTAGGCGGTTCCACGGTGAATTCCGGCACCGGAGTCGGCATCGTGGTGCGGACCGGAAAGAATTCCTATCTGGGGAAAATTTCCTCCACTATCCATACACAGAAGAAAGAAACCGATTTTGATAAGAGCCTATCGAAGATAACCAGAATCCTGATTAGCTACATGATAGTGGTGGTTCTTTTTGTATTGCTTATTAACGGTCTTGTGAAGAAAAACTGGCTGGAAGCCTTTTTATTTTCCATCTCCGTTGCAGTGGGTATTACCCCGGGCATGTTACCGATGATTGTGAATGGAACCCTTGCCAAAGGGGCAAAGTTCCTGGCAAAGAAGAAGACCATTGTAAAGAACATGTCCGCCATTCAAAATTTAGGAGCCATCGATGTGCTGTGTACCGATAAGACCGGAACCCTTACCATGGACAATGTTGTTTTGCAGAAATATATCAATGTCAATGGAGAGGATTCTTATGTGGTTTTGAACTATGCATGGATGAATGCATACTATTCTACAGGGGTAAAGAACCTCATTGACCGGGCTATCCTATCCTACGGTGCGGAAAGCGATGTGCAAAAAAATACGCCGGAGGCTATGTGAAGTCCGATGAGATTCCCTACGATTTTGAACGTCGTAGAATGAGTGTGGTGATTTCCAATCCGGGGGGAGAACATTTGGGAGAAGAGACGGAAGAAATTCTTCCCAAACCCCAGGATGAGGTATTGATTACCAAAGGCGCTTTGGAATCCGTACTGGCCTGTTGCAGCCGTATTCGGGTGAAGAAGGAATACATGGACATTCACGAAGAAGACCTTCAGAAGATTAATGCCCTTTCCGAGAAGTTAAATCATGAGGGAATGCACGTCATTGGCGTTGCCGCAAAGAGGAAAAATGCAGGAGACACCGCTGTTTTTCATGCGGAGGACGAAACGGATATGACCTTCCTGGGCATTATCGCCTTCTTGGATCCGCCCAAGCCGGATGCTAAGGGAAAGCCATTCACGGACTGTATGATGCAGGCGTACAGGTAAAAGGTCATTTCAGGGGATGCCCCCGTTGTGGTGGAGCACGTATGTAAGCTGGTAGAGCATGAAGGTAGGGAGAACAAAATGCGGTAACCGGCTCCGACTTGGAAAAAGATGAGTGAGGAAGAGCTATCTGCCGTTGTAGAGAAAAAAGACATTTTCGCCCGTCTCTCTCCTATGCAGAAGCAGCGAGTCGTGGATGCCCTTCGGAAAAACGGACATGTGGTCGGCTATATGGGAGACGGCGTAAATGATGCGCCCAGTCTTCATGATGCGGATGTAGGCATTTCCGTGGACAATGCCACAGACGTTGCCAAGGCCAGCGCGGACATTATCCTCTTGGAGAAGAGCTTAACCGTCATTTTAAACGGTATCTATGAGGGAAGACGAATCTACGGGAATATCCTGAAATACATGAAGATGGCATTATCCGGTAACTTCGGAAATGTGTTCTCCGTATTGATTGCCTCGATATTCTTGCCCTTTTTACCCATGCTGCCTTTACAGATTTTGATTCAGAATCTCATCTATGACTTTACGCAGATTGCGATTCCCTGGGACAATGTGGACGAAGAATTCTTGCAAAAACCCCATAAGTGGAACAGTGCATCTCTTGTGTCGCTTTATGAATGTGATGGGCGGCGTGTCCTCCGTATTCGATGTGATGACTTTCCTGGTACTTTGGTTCCTCTTGGGCTATAACAGCCTTTCCATGCAGAACTACTTCCAGACAGGATGGTTTGTAGAAGGCTTGATTTCCCAAATCCTGATTGTACAGTTCATTCGTACCTCGAAGCGACCGATTCTGGATTCCAAGTGCGACTCCAGACTGGCACTGGCCTCAGCACTGGGTATTTTTGCGGCTATTTCCATTCCCTATCTTTTTCATAATCTGGACAATACGGTATTTACGGAAATGCCCATGGCGTATTTTGCGTATTTGCTTCTCATTCTTGCACTGTATAGTTTTACCATTGAAACAGTAAAGAAGCTGTATATTAAGAAGTATGGGGCTTGGCTGTAAGGCAAGGAGGAAATAAAGAAAGCTTGGATGCGGTACAGGTCGTAAAGGGGGCACGCTCTCGCTAACCTCGCCCTGCAACGGAACTAAGCGAAAAACTGCAGTCCCTATGTTTTTCGCAAGTACCGGCGGGCTCAGATTACCCCCTTTTCCGACCTGTACCGCATCCAAGCAAGCATTATTCCAGTTCCATTGGTAACTTTTCAAAAAATATGTTTTGCCAAGCTTGCTTTAATTGATTTTCCCTAATGAGGTAAGGTTGAACGGCAATGTATTTCGGGATATCTTCGCTAACTAAAGATTTAGCCAAAACTCTTCCTGCTGCTTGACCTTGTTCATAGGGACGCTGTGTACTGATTCCTTTAACAATTCCTTCTTTCATTTTTTCGGCAATTTCATAATCCAGATCCGTTGTGAAAACAGCAATATCTTTTCGATTTAATTTGTCTAAGGCCTTAATAGCTAACAAGGCGGGCTGATCCCAGCTCACGTATAAGCTGGAAATTTCAGGATGCGCATGAACTAATTCCGAACAAATGGAATAAGTGTTTTCTATCGAGTAAAAATTTTTTTGTTCTACAACATTTACAGAAGGATAGTGTGTAAGAAGCGTTTTAAGAACCATGCTATCCCTCTCGGAGGTACCATAAAAATTTGCGCCGTGGGTAATAAGAGCAGTATTCTTAATGGTCTTATTTTCCAGATAATCACCTATCATTTGCCCAATATTATAACCATTTTCATGTTCATCTACGGAAATACAAGAAACATAATTATTTTTATTAAATCCTTTAGGGATATTGCTTAAGAGAATTACTCTTGTGTGTTTGGATAATTCTTCAAATGCCGAACTGGTTTCTATATCGTCTACAGGTATTGCAATTACCGCATCCGGATTTTGATGTTGGATACTCTCTAATTGAATCTTTTGTAGCATGGGATCAAAATGAGCATCCATAATAGAGATGATTTCGATGCCATACTTTTCTAATTCGTCTCGTATTCCTTTCTGGTGCAATTTTGCCCATGCAGTTCCTGTGTAGTGGAAAGAAATTGCTACTCTGTACTTTCCGGTAACTAATTGTACTTTTTCACGTTGAGAAATTCTAATTCGATCTAATGATGTGGGGTCTTCTCCTCTTGGACCCTGATGTAAAATACGTATGGAGTTATTGGGACGAAAATCAACATTAATATATTGGAGATTTTCAACTTTCTTTCCTTCATGGAGACAGAGAAGCGTTTCGAAAGAAGTTTTTGCCAGCTGGGCAGTATTCCGTTTTATATGGGATAAATCTGAGGAAAGTATATCAGATGAACTCTGGTCATCCCAACCGATTACGGAGATATCCTTTGGGCAGGCTATCTCAAAAATGCAATGCCTTCATGAGCAAGGAAGTTATGGGATTATCACAAGCTATAATAGCTGTAACAGAAGGAGATAGTTCTTTTCGTATTTGCGAAAAAAATAGACTCCTCAGATTCCATCAATGATATCTTTGCAATATAGGGGTACTAAAGATATATCAAAGTCATTCAATTCTTTTTGATAATAATGTATTACATTTTCAGTGGTACTTGAAGACGTTTGATTGACAAGTAATAAAATGTTTCTATGTCCTTTTTTTCCAATAGTGCCGAAGTGGCTTGAGGGATTGCGTTGGAATAATCGGAAAGAATTTTGTGGCAAAAAGTACTGCTGCAATTGTTTTCAATCAATACAAAGGGAATATTGCTTTTTATCAAAGGAATAAAATTTTTCTCATCCATGGAACAGGGAGCAATGATGAGACCTAAGGTTTTTCTTGCTGGATAAGGCATTTAATATAATTTGCTTTTTCAAGTTCAGTATCATTATTAGAGATGGAAAGCAATAACTGATATCCCTTTTCACTAAGAATTGCATGTAGTTCAGTAAAAAAATAAGATATAAAATGTATTCTTTAGATTAGGGACAAGAAGCAAAAATTTGGGAATTGGAACCCGGGATTAGAGTTATGATCTTTGGATTTTTCTTTGGTAGCTGCATTCCTTTATAATTGCTTCTACTTTTTTTGCTGTAAACTGGGAGAAACATAACGAGTATGGTTGAGAACATGAGAAACTGTGGCTATAGAGACTCCTGCTTTCTTAGCAATTTCCTGTAAATTCATTTTCTTAATCTCCAATCTGTTTTAGTAGATCTTGTTCTTTTCTTATCTGGCATAGTGTTATATTTTTTTGCTGACCTCACCACTGAAGTTTTACGTAAAAAAATAATTCTGAAAACTATCTGTGGGCGATTTGCATATAATTGGTATTGCATTGTGACGAAAAATTGTGCAATGTAGAACAATTATATTGCAATGATTTATGTGGATTAGTACTATTTACATATATCACAAGGACGTAAACTTAATCAAGATTAAATTTACGTAAATTTAAAAGCACTAAGGAGGAATGACAAATGAAAAAAAGAACAAGAATGTACGTTATGAGTCTCGTATTCGGAATGGCATTAGGAGCATTAGTGGGATGTTCATCAAAAACAAGATTCAAATAATGAATCGTCATCTAAAGTTTCTGAAAAAGCGCAAGAAAATTCTGATAAAAAAATACTGCTAAGAAATCTTTTGTATTCTGTACCAACACATTAAACAATAGCTTCCAAAGCTCAATGGACGCAAAATTCAAGGAATTATGTGATAAAAATGGTATCTCTTATACTTGTTTAGATCCTGATTATGATTTAAATAAGCAGCTTAGCCAACTATCGGATTGTGCCAATAGCGGATATGATGCCGTATTTGTGATTCCTGTAGACTCTTCCGGAATCACAGCAGGCTTGGCAGAGATATCTGATGCTAAGATTCCAATCTATAATGTGGATACTGCTGTAATAGAAGAAGATATGAATAAATACGTTACTCAGTTTGTAGGAACGAATGCTTTTATGGCCGGCGAGTTAGTTGGAAAACAATTGCTTAGTACACATCCAGACGGTGCAAAAATTGCCATTTTAGATTTTCCTTCAAATGAGAGCTGCGTAGACCGTGTGAATGGATTTATGAAAGGTTTGGGAGATCAAAAAGGATAAGTTTACCATTGTGGCACAACAGGATGGCGGGGCTGCATTGGACAAATCCTTAGGCTTAGCTGAAGATATTTTAACTGCTAATTCTGATTTGGATGCATTTTTCTGTATTAACGATCCCTCAGCATTGGGAGCTGCTGCTGCAATTAAAGCAAGTAATAAAAAAGGCAAAGTAGAGGTATACAGCATTGATGCATCTCCTGAAGGAAAGCAGGCATTATTAGACGGTGATTTTACAGCTGTAGCAGCACAAGTTCCTTTGCAAATTGCTGAGCATGCATTTAATGAGGCAATGAATGGAGAAGGTAAGAGTTCAGAGAAAAAGGTTTATTTGGATTCTCATTTAGTGGATAAAGAAGAAGCTGAAAAACATTAAAAAGATTGGCAATAATCTTTGTTCCTAAAAAGATTGAGTTTTGAAAGGTTTATAAAAGATGGATACTCCCATTTTTGGAAATGATAGATATTAAAAAGTTTTTCCGGAATATATGCATTATCCGGAATTAACCTTTCTTTGGAAGAAGGCGAGGTTCATGCTCTATTGGGAGAAAATGGAGCAGGTAAATCTACATTGATAAAAATTCTTGGCGGAATATATAGACCGGATTCGGGAACAATTAGAATAAAAGGTGAAGAGGTAGAAATTCACGGAGTGAGAGATGCCGAGATGAAAGGAATCGGAATTGTTCATCAGGAGATTGTTTTAGTGCCACAATTAACCGTGGCACAAAAACATTTTCTGGGAAGAGAATTGATGGGATCCTTTTCAAGGGTGAAGCGGAAAGAAATGAATATCCAAGCTGAAGAAATGCTTCAAAACCTGGGAGTTTCTATTTCTCCCACTACCCCGGTTTCTTCACTGACCATCGCACAACAACAAATGATTGAAATTGTCAAAGCGGTTTCTTTTCAGGCAAAAATCATTGTAATGGATGAGCCCAGTTCGTCTTTATCTGTTGAGGAAGTTGAGCAGTTATTTCAGATTATTGCAAGACTGAAAGAACAGAAAATTAGCATTATCTACATATCCCATAGGATGGAAGAAATCTTTAAAATCGCAGATCGTATTACAGTTATCAGAGACGGATGTTATATTGGCACGAAGAAAACTGGAGAAACCGATGTAGATGAGCTTATATCTATGATGGTTGGAAGAGAATTAAAAGAATTTAGTGTTCCTAAAAACAAATTAGCAAATCAGATGAAATAATCCTGGAAGTCAAAAACTTGAGCTGTAGACCGTATTATTCGGATATTAGCTTTCAACTTCATAAAGGGGAGATATTGGGATTTGCCGGTCTGGTAGGCGCCGGAAGAAGCGAGTTAATGGAGTCAATTTTTGGCGCACGTCATTTTACTAAAGGAGAAGTATTTCTTAGGGGAGAACAAGTACATTTTTCCAATCCGATGCAAGCGATTAAGGCGGGGATTGGATTTGTTACAGAAGACCGAAAAAAAACCGGATTAGTTTTGGGAAATACTGTTTCGTTTAATCTATCATTGGCTTCGCTAGATAAATATCAAAAGGGCATATTTCTGGAAAAAGATAAGATGGATGAATCAGTTCAATATTACACTGATAGACTAAATATTAAGTCTGCAGCATTAGATGTAAAGTCAACTCAGGCATCCAATCTTTCGGGAGGAAATCAACAAAAAATAGTCATTGGAAAATGGCTCGACACAACGCCATCTATTCTAATTTTAGATGAACCTACGAGAGGCATTGATATTCATGCAAAAGCTTGAGATTTACAACTAATTAATGAGCTGGCAGAAGGAGGTATGTCAATTTTGCTAGTATCCAGTGATTTGCCTGAAATCATACAACTTTGTGACAGGGTTTGTGTTTTGAAAGAAGGAATTATGACCGGAGTTTTAGATAGTCATGAGTTAGAACAGGAGAATATTATGCGCTTTGCTGCGGGAGGGGAATCAGCATGAGAAATAGAATTGAAAAGAGTAAAGTTCCCCATATTATTTCTGATAATATCGGAATTATGGTGGTTCTTCTTATTTTATGTATTATAGTTTCGCTTGCTACTGACAAATTTTTGACTTCCGGAAATATTATTTCTGTTTTTAAGACAAATTTCAATTAATACCTATATTGCCCTGGGAATGACCCTAATTATTATATTAGGACACATTGATTTGACAGTAGGTGCAGTGGTAGCAATGTGCGGTACATTAACAGTAGGGTTTATTGTAAATCAGGGACTTCCGGTGGAAATTGCCATTATAGGAGGCGTTTTGCTTGGCGTTTTATTTGGATTTATAAATGGTGTCATTGTATCTACATTTAAAGTGCCGTCGTTCATTATTACAATGGCAATGATGAATGTTGCAAATGGAATTGCCTATGTATATTCAGGAGGACAGTCCACTCGTATAACAGATGGATTTTTTATATCCATTGGAACAGGATACCTCTTTTCCGTGATTCCTTTACCCGTTCTTTACATGATTTTACTCATTATTGTTATTAGTTTTCTTCTGGTAAAAACCAGATTTGGAGTTTATGTCTATGCCATTGGCGGAAACAGAGAAGCGGCAAGATTGTCCGGTATTCCCATAAAAAAAATTGAAATCATTGTTTTTACATTATCCGGTTTACTCTCTGCCTTTGCAGGTCTGGTACTTGCTTCAAGAATGTACTCCGGACAGCCATCCGTTGGAAGTGGGTATGAAATGGATGCCATTGCTGCATGTGTACTTGGAGGAACATCCATGGCCGGAGGTAAAGGAAGCATTAGCGGAACTGTACTTGGCGCAATGGTCATTGGCATAATATCCAATGGACTAAATTTAATAGGAGTGAGTTCCTATTGGCAATTGATAGTAAAAGGAATAATTATTGCCACTGCTGTAATTTTGGATTCTCAGAAAGAGAAGTTTAAGAGAAACTCTATCATCAGAAAATAATACGCAAATATCATTTTATACTAGGAGTAAAAATGGAGATATTTAGAAAAATGTCATTCGCAGATTCGACAGGAGATGCTATTCCGTTCTATCACGATGGGGTGTATCATATTTTTTTCCTTAACACCACCGGTGGGGACAACCGTTTATCCGGAAAGACTGCGTACTACTTGGAGCCATGCTGTTTCAAAGGATTTAATTCACTGGGAAGAGCTACCTACAGCTATCTATCCCGGAGAAGGGAAGGAACCGGACGCTTCAGGAGTTTGGACGGGTTCGGTTCTGTATGGAGAAGGCAAATACCATGCGTTTTATACAGGCTATAATATCCAGGCTGAATATCAGCAGACCATTTGCCATGCATATAGTGAGGATGGGATAAACTGGAAAAAGGATACAGGAAATCCGGTTATTAAACCACTGATAGATTTATATGAGCAACAAGATTTTAGAGATCCATATGTATTTTTTTAATGAAGATGAAAAATATTGGATGCTGGTTTCTGCCAGAAGGCTGGATATGCCGGTGACCAGACGAGGCTGCATTGTGTTGTATCGCTCTACAGATTTGGAATCTTGGGAGTACTATGGAAATTTATATTCACCCGGTCACACCAATTGCCCTGAATGTAGTGAAATTTATAAAATGAAGGATACTTGGATTTTATCTTATTCACGTTTTTCTGAATTTGGAAATACAATTTATCGTACAGCTAAGTCTCCTTATGGCCCATGGAAAAATGAAAAAAAGATGGTATAGGGGAAGACGTTTTTATGCAGCAAAATCTTTAACGGATAAAAACGGAAGACGAATATATTTTTGCATGGGCACATGATAGGGGACAGTGTAGTGATAAAGGAGAATGGTATTGGGGTGGTCGATTCTGTATACCTCATGAAGTGAAACTTTCTGAGACCGGAGATCTACTTGTTGATATTCCTCAGGAGTTTACAGAAGGTATTCATAAAAAAATTGCTTGGAACTATCTTCCTGTCTTAGGGGAGTATAAAAGATATGGGGCAGAAACCATCGTGTTGGATGCCTTAGAAACAACTAGTTATGGCTTTTTAATGCATGACAAAAAACGATTTTATTTCCATGCATCTATTATTCCTAAAGAAGCAAATGATAGTTTTGGAATTCTTTTAAAGTCGGATAAAGAGGCTAGTGAATGTCTTTTTCTTGAGTTTGATGTAGCAATGCAAAGAGTATCTCTTTTGTCTTTACCGATGGGGGTGGATCCATTCTGGGAGCAGTCATGCCAAGCTGTACCGGAGGCATCATCTCCCGGACCGGACGGATTCCGTGTATCGGAAAAAACTTTTTCTATAAAGACGGGGGCGGTCAATGATGTAAAGATTTTTGTGGATAATGATATGATTGAGGTATTTATAGGAAAAGAAATTGCTTTCACTTATAGAGTTTATAGAATCTCTGAATATGAGATTGGTATCATTGCTCAGGATTCTAAAGTGGAATATGCCAATATAGCACTATGCGATTATACATAAAATGTATTTGATGTATTTTAATAAATCGAAGAATTGTTAAAAAGAAAGTGATGTTATGCAATATAGGTTTGAGATGGAGGGAATCTGAGCTCGCAGGTACTAGGCGAAAAACGAATGTTAGTGAAGTTTTTCGCTTAGTACTCTACCCGTTGGGCGAACTTAGCGGGAGCGTTCCCCATCTCAGACCTATTACTGCATGCGGAATCTTTTTGATTTTTATTCTTTGAGCTTTTCCTCAAAAATCTCCACAATGGTTTTCTCCGTTCCCACCATGCCGGGAGAGGCGATTAAGCCCATATTTCGCATGGTGTCTTCCGGCGTTTTTCCGTTGATGCCGTGTACCTTATCAATGTGGACGCCCTGCAGGGCAAATGCCACGGAGCGAAAGGCCGCATCACAGGCCGCTACCCCCTTCATGGTACAACCCTGGTTTCCCCCGTCGCAGATCATCCCGGTGATGGAGGAGGCCATGTTGTTGAGGGTATATTCCATTTGCTCCACAGAGCCACCCTTCAAATAAGCTAAAGCACAGGCCATACCGGTACCCGCCGCAATGGCGCAACCGCAGAAGGCGGAGAGCCTGCCGGAGTATTCTTTGATATAGGTGCAGATGAGATAGCTCAGCATAGTGGCCCGGTAGAGCATTTCCTCACTGAAACCGTGAAGCTTATAAACGCCGTATAGGGGCATGGTGGCAATGATACCGTGGGCACCGGATCCGGTAATGCTCATGGCAGGCTTGTCCAAACCGATAACACGGGCTTCTATACTTGCATTGCAAAGAAGGGAGGCGGTCATTTGCTCATCCGAAGATATGACCTGCCCTCCATTCATAGCCAATAACTGTCTTGCAAAAGTGGTGCGGGGATTCTTTAAAGCCTCTTCAAAAAGCTCCAGATTCACCTTATAAGCCTCTTTTACAAATTCGATTTCTTCCAAGGGAACCGTGTTGATGTAGTCTACGAGATCAGCCAGAGTATATCTATGGATGGAATGGATTTTTGCGGTGCCGGCCTTTGTAGCCATTTCTGCTTCTATAGCCATCTCTGCTTCTGAATCATCAGTCGTATGCCTATTTGCCGTTTCCTTTGCCTCTAAGGAGTCGGCTTCATCTTCCTCTTCCCTCTCCAGCACTGTCTCCCCATTCACTACAACTTTCGTGATATTGGTATGCGTATCTCGGATGGTAAGAATAACCTTGCTTTCCCTTGTTTCCAGCGTGGCTTCAATAAAAAAATACGGCTGGAAATGCCGCTAAGGGCCACCGTGATTTTCCCCTCGTCAATAAGCTTTTTGCGCACTGACATTGTCGGAAGGCGTAACATTTGCCAGAGACTCCAGGCCTTTATCCGGATTACCGGCAACATAGCCAAGAGCTGCGGCAAAAACATTTCCCACCTCCTTGGAATTGGGAATACCGCAGGTAAAGGCATTTTTATACATGCCGCTGTTCATAGCGACATTTAGCTGAAGAAGCTCGCCCTTCGCATAGGACTTTGCTTTTTGCCACACAGAAGGCAATGGCTCCCGGTTCTGTTACGCCCAGTGCCGGAACCATATCTTTTGGATTAGTGCTGTCAATTCATGCATACGTAGAAACCTCCCCGCTTTTGCCTTTGATTATAGCATTTTTTAGCATGGAGATATGCCCTATCTCATGAATAAAAGGATGAAAAAGGAAAATGAAGCATGCTATAATACAGTCTGCTATTCTTGGAAATGTAGGAAAACGTAGAAAAAGGTATAAAACGTAGAAAAAGCAAAAAAAACAGATAAAGCAGATAAAGCGAAGCGGGAAAACATGAGGGTGGTATGGGAGAGAAAATAATAGAAGAAGCAAAAAAATGTCAATCTTACCGAGCTGTTTTATGATTTGGTCTTTGTGTTCGGAATTTCCAAGATTACCCATATTTTGGAAAGTTTGGAGAGCGGTATTTTTAGTTTAAAAGAGATTATCATTTATATTGTAGTCTTTGTCTGTTTTATCAATGTTTGGAATGTGCAGACCGTATATATGAATCGCTACGGAAAACATAATTTACTGCATATTGTTAGTATGACGGTTTTCCAAATGCCGGCCTTAGTCTTTATGGCGGCAAATGTCAGTTCCGATATGGAGGAAAGCTGGACCGCTTTCACGCTGGCACTTCTCTGGATTGCCGTCATACAATTTCTGCAGTACACCTACGCTTATACGAAAAAAACAAGCATAGTGAATACGACCGAAAAACTGATTCGTGATTTCCAAAAGCTTCTTTTTGTGCGACTGCTTGCGATTCTATCCAGCCTGTTTCTATACGGAACCGGCCGCATCTTATTGACCGGCTTTGGCTTTGTTTTAAGCGTTTTGGGAACTACACTTTTCCGGAAAGATATGGAAAGGGTACCCATTAATTTACCCCATCTCATTGAGCGTTTGACTTTGCTTACCATTATTACCCTTGGAGAAATGTTGATAGCAGCAGCGGACTTCTTTGAAATAGAGAAATTTTCGATTTATTCTGTTTTGATTTTATTTCAGGTGGTAGCATTATTTTTGTTTTATATTGCTGAATTCGATCATGCCATTGAGGAGAATCTTCCTTGCCAAAGCGGGGCGGGGCTCCTTTACAATCATTATTTTGTCTGGTTCGGGCTAAATCTTTGTACCATCGACCTGGATTATGCCAATGAAGCCATGGGCATTGCCAGAGTGATTATGATGTTTCTGGGCTTATTCCTCTTTTATCTTGGCGTGTTTAATAATGCACATTTAAATAAAAAGAGTCACAAATTGAATAAAAAGCGAATGCTTTCTTTTGTGCTTGTTTATCTGTTAGGCCTTGGCAGTTCCTTCCTTTTCCAGTCCAATGTTCCGGTGTCTATTATTTTTTGTACGCTAACGATTGTTTTGGAAACCGTATTGTTCGTGTCCTTCGTAGTGGGGCATTTTCCGAAGGAAATCAGGAAGGAAATGATTTGAGCGTAAAGCAATCAGAATATGGCATTTCATTTTAGAAAAAGTGGTACAAGTACCTAAAATCTAAAATGGAGGCAAGTAGAATCATTAGGTGGTGACAGAGTGAAGGTGGATATTCAAAAAGTAAATTCCTATGAAGAAGAGCAAGCGGTGATTCGTGCTGTCCAAGTAACGGAGAACATTCAAACTGCCATTAATGTTCTTGAAAACAGTGCTTCTGTTATCACCGCCCGTTGTAATGGAGAATCTGTTTTCTGCCCAATTGATAAAATCTATTATATCGAATCCGTGGATAAACGAACCTTTGTCTATACAAAGGATGATTGTTTGGAAGTGCAATATAGATTATATGAACTGGAAAATACGCTAAGTCGGAATTTCTTCAGAGCAGCAAAGGCAATGATTATCAATATGAGGAAAATAAAGTCAGTGCGAGCGGAAATTAACGGAAGAATGACGGCAGAACTTTTAAACGGAGAGCGTGTGATTATTGCAAGATCCTGTGTGAAAGAACTGAAAGAAAGGTTGGGATTATGATATGCAAAAACTAAAGATCATTTTTCACCAGACTTTTATGATTTCGACAGCCATTCTTTTTGGAATAGGAATGCTGATGCTTATACAGCATATGGTCTCGGGGGTTCAGACCCTTAGTTTGCAATGGAGTGACCCTCTTTCTATTTGTTTCACAGGATTTTTATCCTCATTACCGACATATTTTCTTTGGGATATGGATAGTTTAAAGAAAAGTGAAGTATGGATCAGGATGGGGATTCACTTTGTCTTGGTTCTCGGAATTGTGGTTCTATGTGCAAGCCTTTTTCACTGGTTCGGACAAATCATCAATTTACGTATCCTTTGTCTTATGTACAGCCTCATTTATCTCTTTGTCTGGTGTGCAACGGCATGGATGGCAAAGGCAGATGAGATTAAAATCAATGAAGCCATTAAAGATTTGCAAGATGCGGAATAAAAAATAAAGATTTTCACGAAAATAAAGTGTTTCATGGAAAAAAAGTGCAACTCGGTAGGCTGTAAATGCAGCTTGGTAGGGTGGCACTTTTTCTTAATGTTTATATGGTGATAAGTTGATTTTTGTCAGAACCGGTGAGGCAGAACAACAAGTTAAGACAACAGGGCAGAATTGCGGGAAGAATTACAGGACAGAATCATAAGATGGAATCACAACAAATTGGAAATGCGAGGGGCTATAGGACTGAATGATAGGACAGCACTATAGGGAAGAATTACAGAAAGAACTATAGAGGTGCCAAGAAGGAGCGAATCGGATGAATGCAATCACAGCAAAGAACTTAAGCAAAAATTATGATAAAACGACTGCGGTGGATCATATTTCCTTTTCCGTGAAAGAGGGGAGTTTTTGCGTTTCTTGGGAGAATGGTGCAGGAAAATCCACAACCATCAATATCCTCTGTACTATTTTAAAAAAGACAGAGGGAGAGGTGGAAGTCTTTTCCCACAAGCTTGGAGAAGAGGATGACAAGATTCGAGAGAAAATAGGTATTGTTTTTCAGAATTCGGTATTGGACGGAGTATTGACCGTAAAAGAAAATCTTCTGACAAGAGCCTCTTACTATGGACTTCACAAAGAAGAAATTTTGGAGCGCTTGCAACCTTTAATGCAGGCTTTTGAATTGGAAGGTATTTGGAACAAAAGATATGAAAAATTATCCGGAGGACAGCGAAGAAGAGTGGATATTATCAGAGCACTTTTACATAATCCGAAGATTCTCTTTTTGGATGAACCTACAACGGGACTGGATCCCATGTCCAGAAAGCTGGTGTGGGAGTATATAGAGCATTTGCGAAAAGAAAAACAAATGACGATATTTCTTACAACACATTATATGGAAGAAGTAAGAGATGCAGACAGAGTTGTGATCCTGGATAAGGGACGAATTGTAGCAGAGGATACACCGGCGGCTTTAAAAAGGAAATACACGAATACAAAACTGATTTGGTATGCAGAGAAATGTGGTGCCAATGAGCTTGTGCTGAAAGACATGGCGTATTCTTATGAATCGGATCACTATATTGTGCCATTGGAATCAAAGGAGAAATTTCACTTAAGTGAGTTTCTCTATAAAAATCGAAACAAGATTAGAGATTATGAAATTGTAAAAGGCAGTATGGATGACGTATTCTTACATTTAACAGGGAGAAAGCTGGAGGCATAAGATGAGGGGGATTTTGGGACTTATCAAGAGAAATTTACTGTTGTTTTTCAAGGATTGGCAGAGCATTCTATTCTCTCTACTGACATCCATTATTGTACTTGTGCTGTATTTATTATTCTTGAAAGGCACTTTTGTGAGTGCGATGCAAAGTGCAATGGAGCAGTATCCGGGACTGGTTTCTATGATTGCTGAAAAGGACATCGATATGTTTGCAAATCTCCTTTTGCTGACAGGAATATTGGGATCCGCAATGATTTCAGTTCCCTTTAGTTGTATTACCACACTGGTAAGAGATAGAGCCAATAAAGTGGATTATGATATTCTGGCAACACCACTAAAAAGAGGGCAGATTATCTTTGCTTATTTTGTATCGGCAGTGCTTTCCTCTACACTTTTGAACGGATTCATTCTGGCTATCGGTCTTGTTGGGGTTAGCTTGCAAGGGGATACTCACCTTAATGGGATTCAACTTGTCAAAGCCTTTGCTGTCGTTGCGCTTGGATCTATTTCCGCAAGCGCAATATTTATGATTATCGTTTTGTTTTTCAAAACCGTCAGTGCTTGCGAAGCTTTCTTCGGAATCCTCTCGGCGGCCTCAGGGTTTGTGATTGGAGCTTATATCCCCATTTCTCAGTTTTCCAATGGAGTTCAAACCGTATGTAACCTGTTTCCTGCGAGTCAGATTACGATTATACTGAGAAATATACTGCTTAACGGACTCTTGGAGCATATCAATACAAGCCTTACAGGAGCGGATCAGGGAATGTTTGTTTTTAGTCTGAAAGAATACTTTACCTTTCAAGCCAAACTGTTTAACGGATATCTGGATATGAATAAAATGCTGGGATATATCCTGGGAGTAATACTATTCTGTATCGTAGCGCAAATTATGATTTATTCCGGAAGCTATAAGAAAAAAACTAGGCATGAGAAAAAGAAGATATTTCTTTCATTTTTAGAAAAAAAGTGGTACAAGTACTTATATAGCCTTATAGGGCATCCTTAATATTCTGTTTGACATTCATAATATTAAAATTATAATGAATTGCGGATTTTTTTAAATTAGTATTCCGTTCTTTAAATGGCTGGTCTTGCCTTTGATAAGAGGGAGATTTTAGGAGGAATGGAAATGCCAACACAAATGATTATCTCTTTAATAACAACAGTAGTATGGGGATTAACCTTTCCTATAATGCTTTTCCTGCTCAAGAAGAGAGCGAATTCGGTGATGAAGTTTAGTGCTAACAATCGAAACGGAGCAATGCTTCACCTCTATGGTAAGCAGGTCAAGGTCGATGGAAGCAGTCTTGTCAATGTGCCGTTTACTACTGGAAAAGATTTGGAAATCATCGTGGCGGTGACTCCCGGCCAGCATACAATTGAAGGAATCTTTGAGTCCACGGAAACGGTGGGCACTAAGACAAGGAGTATTAGAACGGAGAAGTTGAGCTTTAATCTTACCGTAGAGGCTAGGCATAGCTATTCCGTAGCATTGTATTTTCACTCTGCCGAAGAGAGAGCAAACTATTATAATGGACAGACAGGAAAAGCCATTTTGGAAATGCCGCTCACTATTTTGGAAGACAGCGATTATATACAGGCATTTATCATTGTCTATAGGGAAGACTAAAAAAAGCCTTTGAAAGGCCCGACGACCCCTTATGAAAGCTATGATGAACGGGAGGAGACGGAAGAGAAGGTAACGCAGGCACTTGCATTTTTGCAGGTGCTTTTTTATTTTTCGAAAATTGCGTTTGAAAAAAATACCGACTGATAGTCGAAAAAACTTGACAGCGACTCTCTGTTGTCTTATCATAAAAACCGACCAATGGTCGAAAATGTCAAATGGAAACAAAAGATCAAATATGGAGCCCGGGGAAGATATGAAAAATAGGGCGAATATGAAAAAAGAAGGCATATAAAAGATGGAGGCGGATATGAAAAAAAGGGGAACAAAGAAAACAGGAACTTCTAAAGCTTGCCTATCGCATGTTCATAGAAAAAGGCTATGAGAATACCAGCATTGACGAGATTGTGGCCCAAGGCAGGTATCGCAAAAGGGCACTTACTATTATTATTTTGCAAGCAAAGAGGCAACGCTGGAGGCGGTCATTGAAATGATGATCGAGAAGGAGAGTGCTGTAGCTAAAGGGATTCTTCAGGCACCGCTTTCCATACCGGAAAAACTGGTTGCGGTTGTAAATGCCTTTCGTCCGGAGAAAGAGGAAGTGGTAATCACGGACGTTCTGGAAAGAAAGGAAAAATATCGTCATGCACGATAAAATCTGCAAGAAAAATTGTAGAGGTGGCGGTACCGATTCTGGCAGAGATTGTTCAAGAAGGAATAGCACAGGGAATCTTTTCGTGTACGTATATTGAAGAGCGAGTGAAAATGCTCCTTGTTACGAGTCAGCATATGTTCGATTATGGAAATTTTGGTGAAAAAGATGTAGAGGTGTATATCGATATGCTGGAGAAGTCTCTGGGGGCAAAATCCGGAACCATGCAATTTATCAGCCAGGTCTTAGTAGAGGGGGCAAAGGAATGAGCAAGGAAATGAGCGAGATAATGAGCAAGGGGATAAGCAAAGCGCAGAATAAAGCGCAGAATAAAGCGCAGAGTAAAGCGCAGAATAAAGCACAGAACAAAAAACAGTTCATACAGGATAAAGATGAATATCGATATAGACCGTGGTTATTCTTTCTCTGTGCGTATTTTTTCACATGGATCTTCTGGATACCGGCAATCTTTGTTTCCGAAGATAAGGGTGCGGTATTGATGTTGCTGGGTCTCCTTGCACCGGCAGTGGTCTCCACTGTATTTGTACTTGTATCCGGCTGTGAAGAGTTGAAGAGAGATCTTAAGGAAAAGATTATAGGCTTTTTATAAAGTGAAGTGGATGAATGTGTGTTGGGCAGTGGTTATATATGCACTGATTATTGTGTTTTCTATACTTTTATCTCTTTTGTTTGGACAATCCTTAAAGCAGTTTTCCTTTACGGAAGATTTTTCCTTTACCGGAGTAGGAATAGGATCTGCTTTTGTGACTATTACGCTGGCTTCGATTATTGAAGAAGTAGGCTGGAAGGGATATTGCGAAGACTCCATAGGGCAATATATGGATTGGTTTATTGAATCTCTGATTTTTGGAATCTTGTGGTCATTCTGGCATTTTCCCCTACTTTTTATCAAGGGGACATATCAGGCAGGACTTATGGTTAATCCCTTGTTTGCCATTAATTTCTTCGTGGGTGCCATTCTCATGGGATATATCATCACATGGGTGTATCTGGTCAGTGACCGCTCCATTCTGGCCTGCATGGTTTTCCATCTGTTTGTAAACTTTATGCAGGAAAAAATCGCGATGACGGCGGAGACAAAGTGTGTGGAAACCATTGTGATTTTTTCATCGTAACAGCGATTATTGTATTGCTGAATAAGAAAATGTTTTTGGAACGGAGCACGTTGGAAGACTCTTGAAAAACACGATTTGGGAGGAAATTAAGATGAGTTCCGGAATGAAAAAGTTCCTCCTTCTTTGGATTGGGGAGCTCATATCGTCTATAGGTGGCGGACTCACTTCTTTTGGACTTGGGGTTTATGTCTTTCAAAAAACAGGCAGTGCGGCAGGAATGGCCTTGGTGACTTTACTTGGATTTCTGCCTACCCTTCTTTTCACTGTTCCGGCAGGAGTGTTGGCTGACCGTTATGATAGAAGAGTTCTGATGATGATTGGAGACGGTTGTTCAGGACTTGGCATCCTTTACATTTTCCTCTGCATGCTACATGGAGAAGCAAATCTTGTTCAGATTTGTATAGGCGTGTTCGTCAGTGCCATATTTTCCTCCCTTTTAGATCCTTCTTACAGAGCAACGATCACGGATATTTTATCCAAAGAGGAGTTTTCCAAAGCCTCCGGATTAGTGTCTTTGGCAGGAAGTGCCAGATATCTGTTCTCGCCCGTTATAGCAGGCCTATTGCTGGCATATCATGACATTTCCCTGTTGCTGCTCATTGATATATCTACCTTCTTTGTTACGATTACAACGACCTTTATTGTAAGGCGAGGAATAAAAGCAAAACAGCCTACAGAGAAACAGTCATTTTTGGAAAGCATGAAAGAAGGCTGGAGAGCAATCCACATAGAGAAAAGGCGTTTTTGTGCTTGTCCTGTGTTCTTCTCTGATTACCCTGTTTCTTGGGACTTTGCAAATTCTTGTTGAGCCGATGATTCTTTCTTTTTCAGACTCCAAGGTGCTGGGCATTGTAGAAACCCTATGTGCAAGTGGAATGCTTGTATCGGGAATACTTCTCGGAGGTTTCGGCATTAAGAAAGAATATGGAAAAGTTCTTCAAATCTCCTTTTTTATGGCGGGAATCTTTATGATTGGTATGTCAATATTTGAAAATCTGGTCAGCATCAGTATATTTGGTTTCTTTTTCTTTGCTACCTTGCCTCTTTGCAACAACTGCATGGATTATCTTTGCAGGACAAATATACCGGATGCTTTGCAGGGTAGAGCTTGGGGATTTATAGGCTTTCTCTCGCAGCTAGGCTATGTTATTGCCTATGCAGTTTCCGGCTTAGCCGCGGATGGTCTCGGTAGTCTGAGCGGAATGGGTGTCGGACGGGGAGCAGCAATGATGATTGGTATTTCGGGTGTCTTTCTTTCACTTGTGGCAGTCACATTTCTTCGTTTTCCGTCTATCAGAGAACTGGAAAAGAGAACGGAGTAGAGGAATCGTAATAGGTAATTTCCAGAAGTCTAAGGCAATCTGTGAGTTTAAGGAGGATTAGTCCATGCATCAGAAAAAAATGAATCTTTTCTTGCGCGTGCTGTTTATCATTCTCATCATAGCGATATCCGGTGCGGCGATCCTACAGATTTTCGCACCGGAATATATCGGGAAGAAACTCTGCGTATGGCATTTCTATAGGATGGCAGAGAGAAATCGGCTTTTGGAATATTGCCGTTTTAGTCATATTGATTACGGCGTATAGGCACTACAATTGGACCTATCTAAAATCCATTTTACTGGCTCTCATTCTCGGCGGAATCGGTATCGGAAGCAATCATTTTGTCCATTATCTTAAGATGCATCAAATGGTAAATTTGATTGGCGCTGTGGAAAATTATCTTCTGGTTCTTGCCTGGATGATCGGATGGAAAAATAGAAGAAAAGAGGCAGAATTTGTGAGAATATGCGTAGTAGGCCTTGGCGTTATAGGCTGACAATTACGGGTATGTGTTCCAAAAAAAGCCGGGCATCAAGTCGAACATTTGCTGAGAGAAGAGAAAAAATCGAAGGCACCGGAAAGTCTAAATATCAGTTTATTAGATGGACGCTATACCAAAAAAGGAGAAGAAAAAGCGGATCAATACAAGGTGAATCTTGCCGAGTCGAATACAGAGTATGATTTTATTATTTTGAGCGTGGCAAGCGGAAAAATAAAGGATGCGATAACGACGCTTTCCCAAAACCATATTACAGGAAGCTTGATTTTGTTTTGTAACTTTTTGGAATAGTCGGGAAGAGATTGATGAAATAGCGGGTGTGTATCCTTATATTATCGGCTTCCCTACTGCCGGCGGAAAGCTTGTGGGGAATGAGCTTGATTGTGTTCTCTTTGACCACATCATGCTGGAAAGTGAGGAAAAAGCAGGGATTTCCAATTACAAAGCTTTAACAGCACTTCTCGCTTCTGCGAATTTGAAAACGGAGATTCCTCACGATATGGTGGAATGGATATGGCTTCATATGGCCATCAATGCAGGTGTCACCTCTTCTGCTGCCCGGGAAGGGAAAATTGAACACCCGGCGCAGCTTGCTCTTAATTTGATGAAGGATGCCCATGCCCTGTCTATTACAGTAAAGGCAATAAGAGAAACCATTCAGGTGGTTAAGGCGAGAGGAGTAGACTTAAGCTTCTATAAAAATGAACTTCTCCCGTATAGAATTCCGGCTACCTTTGCAGGAATTCTTATGAAACGAATGTTCAAAACGAATGAACTTACCCGAAGAATCATGACTTTACATAGTGACGTAGGGGATATGCTATATGGGTGCAAATGTGTTTATGAGACCGGAAAGTTAAAAGCATCTCGAGCTACCAATATTTTTATTCCAATATAGAAGTTTTTAGGTTCCATCTGGGAATCAAGCCCTTTGTAAAGAAAAAAGGTGCGCTATATCAAGGGGTTAGGGAAAGATGGAGCAAGTTGGGAATTACCTGAATAAAGGAGATTTTTGTATTGGATGCAGAGAATCTATAAAAAAATATTTGACAAAAAGCAAAAATCCCTTATAATTGGCACGGCGTCAGTTACAAAAGGAACTAATTGACATTTTTTAGTAACTTTACGACAAGTACATATGGAAAAGGAGTCAGCAGATGTCTAAGAAAAATCAATCTTTTTTGTAGGTTCTATTGGAGCGTTTCTTGGAATTTTTGTTTTTATTGCCTATATCCCGCAAATTTACGCCAATTTACAAGGAAGCAAAAGCACAACCGTTTCAACCGTTATTTGCTGCAATTTCTTGCCTGATTTGGGTTATTTACAGGGTGGACCAAAGAACCGAAAAAGGACTGGATTCTCATTATTCCTAACTCTGCGGGAGTAATTTTTAGGAGGATTAACCTTCCTTACTGCATTATAAATCCATGTAATGGCTATAAGAGCCAGCGACTTCGTTAGGAAGTTTGCCGGTTTTTATTACTGCCATTCCGGTGGAATTAGTTTAAATAAGGGAAGAAGCTGAATATAGAGAAGAATGCAGACTCAACCGGTGGTAGAATCAATAGAACTCAACTGCCGGTTCCTGTCATTTTCGGCGGTTTCCTGTAAGCTTGTGCCGTGAAAGGAGGTGTCCGATATGGATCAAATCAAAATCGGAAAAATTTATAGCAGCTTGCAGAAAGGAAGAGGGCATGACACAGGCGGAGCTTGCGGAAAAGCTTGGTATCAGTGACCGGGCGATATCCAAATGGGAAACCGGAAAGTCTATGCCGGATTCCGGAATCATGCTGGAGCTTTGTGGATTTCTGAAAAATCAACGTAAACGAACTCCTGTCGGGCGAAAGAATCATGGCAGAATTCTATAGTAAGCAATTAGATGAGAACCTTCTCGCAATGAGACGAGAAGTGGAGGAAAGGGACAGGAGAGCCCTTAAGTTGGAATACTGGCTGGGATTCTCGGTTTGTACTCTCCGGATCGGTCTTAATCCTTTTGGCATCCTTCCTAGTGATGCCTTTCTGGCTGAGAATGGTACTCTCTGCCTTTGCCCTTATGATGATTTTACTGGTAAAGCTTTATCGCAGTTGGTATTGAACAGAAAGCAGGATTCTATGAATGCGGGTGTTGTCATCATCGCTATGTGCCCTCCTACAGTAAGGTCATTCTATCCATGCACAAGGGTCGGGCAAGATATATGAAGTGCCCGGTTTGCGGTAAACGAAGCTGGCAGAAAAAAAGATATTGGGAGAAGAATAAAAAAACATTCCATTTTATAAAAGTGCCGTTTACGGCAAAAAAATATGAAATGGGAATAGTTTGTTGATTTAATTCATGAAGAGTATCGTGTGGAAAGCCCACGATACTCTTTTTATAGTATTAAACTCGAAAAATAAAAGGGGAATTCCACCGGAATTTTTCGAGTTTGTTTACTTGAATCAAAAAAAGTAGCTTGTAAAAAGTTGAAAGGTCCCTTGGAAAAGTTGAAGAAATATGAAAAAAAGTCCCTTGAAAAAGTTGGTTCTTATTCGATCTCTGTTTTCAAGAGGTACGAAATATCCCTTGAAAAGAAGGGACTTTCATCGCAAACGATTCTATATTCTTGCTAATGCAGTTTTTCCATCGTTATGATATAAGACGATGGAAGAAATTTCATCAATTGTGTACACAGCAAAGATAAAAAAACGCAACGCATACAAAGAGCTATGCCAGAGCCGGTAGGTAGCCCGGCCGTCACAGAATCTTGTGGTAAGTAACCTTCCCCTCCGGGTTGTCCATTCTTTGTTCATAAAAAAGTAATTTTTGGAGGGACAAATATGGACAAGTTGACTTGTCAAATGACAGTGCTTTTTGAAGGAGCTTTTTGGTTGGGCGTTTTTTTGAGAAAACAGAGGGAATTGCCTATCCGTTGCGAAGGTGACTTTCGGTGCAGAGCCCAAGGACTTTGAGGTACGTAATTTTATCTTAAAGCATTTTTATGAGCTGAAATTCAGTCCGGAAGTCAAAACGCAAGTCAAGGAAAGGAAACAGAATCCGAAAAGAGCACAAAGAGAGGCAAAAAGCAATTGCAGTGTGTTGGTATCGGGACAAAATCGCAACAGGCGTTAAGTTTACAGCATGAAGAGAACAAACAAAAGCGCAAAGAAAAAAGTAGAGAACAAAAACGCATTGAGGAAGAACGGCGATTCATGCTGAAGCAAGCGAAGAAAAAAGAAAAACACAGAGGCAGATAACGAAAATTGTGAGGAATAATAGCATGGCCGCTTTAAAACTAAGCCTTATACAAAAAAATACAAGTTGGAAAAAGCATATACCTATGTGTACAGCACAGGCTTTTCTTTCTCCTGCGTGTCCGGAGCAGGGTGCGAGCGCTCTCCTCTTAACCAGAAGAGAGAAGCCCCCAGAGCCTACACTGTTCTTGTCTTGTCCGAGACCGGTATACAGGAAATAGAGATTGGGAGGATTTCCTTGACCGGGAAAATGATCCGGTACTTTTTCCTACCAGGACAGCTTCAGGGGTAATCAAGGCAAAGAAAGAAATTGCCCTATTTTACCGGAGATTTTTCTTCGCCGGAAATCATCCCGATTAAGAACAGCCTCTTGCCCTTTCGTAAAAGTGCTGCCGGAAAATGCAAGAGAGCGGCATTTTCAGACCGTATCAGACGGCTGCCTGATTCCTGTCTGCTTTGAAAAGGAAGTTTATTACGGTCTGTCCCGCTGTTTTGCTTTATTAGACTTTAATCCTGTAAAAAAAGAAGCCAAGTGGAAATGCTTTTCGGAAATAGAGAAAAATGCCTTTACGCACCATGATGACAGGACGAAGGATGCTCCGAAAATCGACAGTTTAAAAACTTGTAAATAATGAACTTTATGCCTATACTTCGGGAGAAAGTACAGGCTCGGTGAACAAATGAGGGAATGGATTATTATGCTTTGGCAAAAATCTCCTCTGAGGGCAAAAGTAAAGGAAAAGCTCTTGGAGTCGGAACAGTTGAAAGCGGGAGGGAAAAAGTCCGGGGTGAATGGAACTTTCACCAATTCGGACTATCTTATTCTCACACCGCTTTTTAACAATGACGAATGGAAGGGAAAGCAGAAGCTATTTTCCCTAAGAACAAAGGAATATTTGGATATTGTCATGCCAGGGGGATGACGAAGCATAGCTACACAATATTTGTGGAGAGCTATGCCTCACTGCCCTGTATGATAGAGGACTGAAAGAAATCGGGTTTTGCAAGATAGAAGCGGCAGAATAAAGCAGAATAAAAGCGTATCCGCGGAATCAAATTACCCCGAAACGAATCCGGAAGGCAATAAAGTGATTTGTGTTTTTATACCGACTTCTCCTTCTTCCTATACGCCTCCCATGCTTTTTTGTAAAAACCGCATAGATTCCCGACATTCTTCCGGCTCAAGAATCACTGCCTCTTTTCCGAAACGCCGAAAATACGCCTCCAACTGTAGTCTTGGCCAGTGGAAATACAGCGTATTTCCCTCTTTTTTCAAGACATCCGGTCTGTTTTTGGTGACAAGATGAAACTTCTGCATACCCTTATCAGTGAAGAGAACTTTAGCCTCTACACTTTTAGATGCAGATTGGGGACTTCTTCCGGCAATTTCCTGTAGCTCCAGTTTTCTCTTTTTCATCCGGAAGAAATTTATCGGACGAGGTAAAAAGAGCATGAATTCTGGAGATACGGAAGGTTCTGGGAATTCCGCTGGCGTGGTCCGTGCACAGAAGATAATTGCATTGTTCTTCTTTGGATGCGGCAATAAAATAAGGGCAAACCGTGAAATGCAGTTCGGGGGCGGAGGTGGAAGAAAAAGCTGATAATACTGTTCTTCTGAATAGCAGCATTTAATTCCAAAAAAGTGTCTTGGAAGAGGATTTTCTCCCGGTCTTTTCTGGAAATGGAAAGGTAGGAGCTGAAAAAGTCATTAAGATACTGAGAGAGAGAAACCCGGGAGAGCATATTGCTTTCGATGGAACGCATAATATTTAAGGAGCGACCGCTGACCGTCAAGGTGATGGCGGCGTTTCGCTCACTTTTTAATGCAGAACGAGTATTTCTCCCGGAGCCTGCGGCAGTTTGCCTTGCAAGGGTATCCTGCGTAAAGTGCAGGGTATCTCGTTCCGGTCTTCTAAGATATGTATTCATGATTTTTATCCGCGATGGCATCGGCGTCTTCCCGGGAAATCGAGGAAAATGCACTAAGGTCGGACAAAAATAGTATCCAGTAGCCTTTCCTTTGTTTCACGATATTCATCAAAAATATTGGAGTAAAAGCTCCTTCAAAAATCCATTCAGATTTATAGAACCATCCTTCTTATAAAAATCAAAGAGCTCCGCATCATTCAAAAAGGCGTAATCGCATCTCTTCCGGAATATAAATTTTTATACTTCTCCGTCATGATTTCCTCCTTCTTAAAAGAAAAAAATCCCTATTCAAATCCCCCATAATGGACTTGCTCAATATCATAATAATAACGAAAATACAGTGCTTATACAATGAATTTGGGGTTGAAAAATGTTTATATTCCTCGGCTTTTTATCTCCTAAAAATCGGTATATCATAAAAGCACGAAAGACACATACAGCAAATTGCGTACATACATTTTAGAGTAAAAGCGGATGGTTCATCCTGTGTCTTGTACGTCTTAGTGGATTTCCACTAAGTATAACTTAAAACAGTCGGAAAGATACTTACAGCAAAAATTTCAGCGATATTTAACGTAGATGGTTAGTGCTCGGCCTTGGTCCGGGGACTTTGGGGGTTCGATTCCCCCTCTATAAGGGGCGAGTTCTCCTTACTTTAGTAAAGTATCTTGTGGCTGTTTCTTTTTTAGAAGGAGGTAGGAGCGATGTTTTTAGAAGAATTAAGAAAAGAAGAGAATAGGACATATACGGAGAATGGCGCTCTTACCAACAGGAGCACAAACTCTTATTGTCTGGATCTTTTTGCTACCATTGGGGCTCTGCGAAATGCTGAGGACAATGAAATCATTTCCCGATTTATCAAGGCCTATACGGAAGACAGAAATATGGCGATGAAAATTCTTTTTCTTCGCAAAGGGATATCCGAGGAGGACTTGGGGAGCGAAGAGCGTTCCGGTCTATATTCAAGTGGCTTTCTCTTCATGAGGCGGACTCCGTTCGAAAGAATGTTATGTATGTTCCCGAGTACGGAAGATTTGATGACCTGCTTTCCCTTCTGGGCGGACCTTGCGAAAAGGATGTGATTCTCTTTATAAAGGAACAGTTGGAAAAGGATCTTTCTGCCCTGAAAACCGGAGAGAGTGTCTCTTTACTGGCCAAATGGCTTCCTTCCGTGAACACCAGCAATAAAGACACCGTTAAAAGTGCTAAGAAACTGGCAAAAGCAATGGGATTTAGCGATGCAGAGTATCGTAAAGTCCTTGTTTCCCTGCGGGCGGAAATAAAGCTGATGGAGAATTATCTTCGGGAGAAGGATTATTCTTTCTCTTATGAAAAGCAGCCTTCTAAAGCCTTGTATAAATATAGACAGGCTTTTTTTAGAAATGATCAGGATAGATACTGCGCCTTTTTGGAAAGGGCGGAAAGCAATCCCTCAGTGATGAATACCGGTACGTTGACACCCTATGATGTAATAAGACCTATTATGCATAGAGCGGAAGCAGAAATAGAAATTTCGGAAGAAGAACGCCGTTCCATGGACATCACTTGGATGGCACTTCCGGATTATACAGGGGCGGAAAATGCCCTTGCTGTAGTGGACGGATCCGGCTCCATGTATTGTGGTTTTGGATATACCCCTGCGACAGTAGCACAATCTTTGGGGATTTATTTTGCAGAGCACAACAAGGGTTGTTTCCATAATCATTTTATTACCTTTTCCGAAAACCCCAGTCTGGTGGAAGTTAAGGGAAGAGATATTGTGGAAAAACTCAGATACTGCATGAGTTTTTGATGAATATGCCAATACGGATTTACAGAGAACCTTTTGATTTAATCCTGAAAACAGCTATTCAAAAACAGGGCGAAGCAGGAGGACATCCCGGAAAAACTCTATATTATTTCGGACATGGAATTCGACTATTGTGCGAACCATGGGGAAATGTCGAATTTCGAGTACGCAAAAAGGAATTTGCAAAGTATGGCTATAGGCTTCCGCAAATTATCTTTTGGAACGTGGAAAGTAGAAATCGGCAGCAGCCTGTTACGAAAAATGAGCAGGGGTAGCCTTGGTATCCGGAACTTCTCCACAAATCTTTTCCATGCTCTCCAAAGGGTTTTTAGATCCTTATTCCTTTATGCTGGAAACGCTGTCTTCCGAGCGCTACGAAAGGATTAGTGCGTAGAGAGGGGGGGAAAGCGGAAAGTGCTGAGATAGAACAGCACTTTCCGCTTTTTTTAATGTATCCATTTTCCCTTTCCCTTGACAATGAAAGACTTTGAACTATATAGTAAGCGGAACAAGTGAAAGGAGTAGTAACTATGGCAAATTACAATATCAATACAATCTGTGTGCAGGGCGGGTATGAGCCGAAAAACGGAGAACCAAGGGTGGTTCCCATCGTGCAGTCCACAACCTTTAAATACGAGACTTCCGAGCAAATGGGGAATCTTTTTCGACTTAAAGGAGTCCGGCTATTTTTATACCAGACTGGCAAACCCCACGAATGATGCTGTGGCAAAACAAAATCTGTCAGCTGGAGGGAGGGGTTGCGGCTATTCTAACCTCTTCTGGTCAGGCGGCAAACTTCTATGCCATCTTCAATATTGCCGCTGCGGGAGATCACGTGATTGCCTCCTCTGCAATCTACGGTGGAACCTACAACTTAATCGCAAAGACCATGAAAAATATGGGCGTTGAAACGACATTCGTGGATCCAGACATTTCCGCAGAAGAACTGGATTCCAAGTTCCGTCCCAACACAAAGTTGGTATTTGGAGAAACCTTAGCGAATCCTGCCTTGAAAATTTTAGACATCGAGAAATTTGCCAAGGCAGCACATAAGCATGGCGTACCATTAATTGTGGACAATACCTTCCCCACCCCGATTTTCTGTAGACCCTTTGAATGGGGAGCGGATATCGTGACACACTCCACTACCAAATATATGAACGGCTTTGCGAACTCTGTTGGCGGTGCAGTTGTGGACTCCGGAAACTTTGACTGGGCAAGTACAGCGAGAAATTCCTGGACTAACCACTCCCGGACGAAACCTACCATGGTACAGTCTATACGGAGAGTTTCGGGAAAGCAGCTTATATTGTGAAAATGACCACGAATCTCATGCGTGACCTAGGGTTCCATTCCTTCTCCGCAAAACTCCTTTTACCTCGGCGTGGGTCTGGAAACCTTGCACTTAAGAATGGAAAGACATTATGAAAATGCCTTGGCTTTAGCAAAGCATTTGGAAAAGCATCCGAAGGTATCCTGGGTTTCCTTCTCCGGCTTGGAAAAGGACAGCCAGCATGAATTGGCTAAAAAGTATCGCCAAAGGGCTCCTGCGGTGTTATTTCCTTCGGCGTAGTTGGAGGAAGAGAGGCGGCTGTAAAGTTTATGGACTCTCTGAAGCTCGCGGCTATCGTTACGCACGTTGCGGATTCCAGAACCTCTGTGTTACACCCGGCATCTACCACCCACAGACAGATGAACGATGAAGAGCTTCTGGCAGCAGGTGTTTCGCCGGATCTCATCAGAATGTCTGTAGGCATTGAAGATGTGCAGGATATTATTGCCGATGTGGATCAGGCATTGGAGAAATAAAATAGTTTTAGATTAGTACCTTAAACTTCGCAAATGGTACTTAAAAAGGGAGCTGTTATAGATGAAAGAGTATTATCTATAATGGCTCTTTTTGGCAGCATAAGTTATAATTATATTTTAAAAGGAAATATGTAAGTACAATTCGGAGAATAAGAGACAGAAAGGAGAATCATCCATTTTCTAAAACTTATAGTTGAACCAAAAGCTCGAATCAGTAGCAGAAAAAAATCGGATGAAGAAACAACTATGAAAATCATCGAAAACAATAGAATCTTTGCCTTTGACAGTAAAAATGAACCGGTCGCGGAGGTCATGGACGGAGAGACGGTCCTTTTCCGTACCCATGACTGCTTTGATAACCAGCTTAGTGAAGAGGGAAGCTGCATCGGAGCTTTGAACTGGGATCGTATCAATCCCGCAACCGGCCCTGTCTATGTAGAGAATGCAAAGGTTGGAGATGTTCTCAAAGGTGGAAATCTTGGAAATCGCTTTTAGATAAGCAGGGGGTAATGTGCGCCCTTCCGGAGAACGGCGTGCTTGGTTCTTTGGTGAAAGAAGAGTCCGTAAAACGGATTAAGGTGGAAGAAGGAAAGGTTCATTTTAACGACAAACTTGTTTTTCGATGTTACGCCGATGATTGGCGTTATCGGTGTTGCGCCGGAAAATGGTTCCATCAACTGCGGTACACCGGGCTGTCATGGCGGAAACATGGACAATAAGCGTATTAAAGAAGGGGCAAGCCTATATTTTCCGGTATTCCATGACGGTGCTCTTTTTCTCCTTGGGAGATGTGCACGCGGCCATGGGAGACGGAGAGGTGATGGTCAGCGGCGTGGAGATTTCTGCCGAGGTGAAGGTAAGACTGTCAGTGATGAAGGGAATCCGCATTGAGACGCCTATGCTGGAAAATGAAGAGCTCTACGGCGTAATCTATTCTCATGAAGAGATAGAAAAGGCGGTTTTACATGCAGTACGAATCATGAATGAGAGAGTGCAGGAGAATCTGGGGCTCTCCTTTAACGAAGCTGGAATGCTTCTCAGTGCCGTGGGAGACTTACGCTTTTTGTCAGGTGGTGGATCCGGAAAGAACCGTGATGATGTGCGTACCGAAGAAGGTTATGAAGAGCTTATTTTAATTTAATCTATCCTTCACAAGTCTCTGCAGAAGGGGGATATTTTTCTCCATAAACCAGGGATTTTTCTTAATCCATCCATAATTTAAGGGGCTGGGATGGACCAGCGGAAAATCGATAGGGGAGAGTCGTTTTCCGAGGAGAATGCTTCGTCCTCCACAGCATAGGAGTAAAAGCAGTTCCTTTAAGGAAAGCTTTGCTCCTTTTTTATCGTAGTGGGAAATGGCATACTTCCCGATTAAAAATCCGAAGCTCAATCTTGGGAAGCAATGCCACAATTTCATCGTGATATTTACGCATAAAGCTACGGGGAGGGAGGTCTCCGCCCTTTCCCTTTCCGGGATAATAAAGGTCCATGGGAACAATGGCAGTGGACGCTCCATAAAAGATTTCTTCGGAAATCCCCATCCACTCCATCAGTCTTTTTCCGGAAAGGTCATGAAAGGAATACCGGATTCTTCTACCTTTCTTCCCGGCGCCTGCCCGACTAAAAGAATCTTCGCCTCTTTATGGAACTGAAAAATAGGCGGAATACCCCGCTTGGTATAGCTTTGATTTTCCGGTAAATGTTCTATTTCTGCGATGATTTTGCTGTAAAGCGGAATTCTGTTTGTTCATATTTTTGTAGTCCTTTTCAAAAATATCATCTAAAATACAAGAATAACACCTTTCAGCATAGGAAGAAAGCAATAGAATTCCTTTCATTCATAACGAGTATCGTGCGCAAAGCGTGCGATATCTCGTTTTGTTGTGCGCCTAGCGGCGCACGTTTCTAACGGGTTAAAGTCCCGAATCCGCCCGGTAGTGGGAAGGATATAGCCGAAGGCAAGGGTGTCGAGGGTGACCTCGAATCTGAAGGAAGCTGGATATGAGGAAGATACTAACTCATGGGCAAATCTCCGGTCTGACGAACAGAAATCTCATATGAGGTTATGCATGAGGATAAAACTGCGACACAAGCTAAAGTCCAATAACTACACGGAATCATGCATGATAGATGAGGCAGATATATGGAGAGGAAGAAACGTGTGGTACCTAGGGAGGTCTGTGTGATATGCCTCGAGAGAGGTAACCATTGTCCAAAGCAATGCTGAACACACAGAAGTCAGCAGAGGTCATAGTAGTCGAGAGACAAAGGACCGAATCAGTAGGAGTCTCAAGTATGACTGAGAAAGGAGGAATGACTGGTTATGGCAGAAAACATTGAAAACAATGGCTGTTCGCAAAGAGATAGTGCGGAACATGAAGGGTATGTGAAAGCGCGTAGGTCATTCAATCTGATATGGAAAGAAAGAGACAGTGCACAGCCGAAGCTCTTAGAAGCGATACTGCATAAAGATAACTTTAACAGAGCGTATAAGAGAGTGAAGGCAAACAAGGGAGCACCTGGAATTGATGGAATGACCATCGAAGAGGCAATTCCTTATCTTCAGGAACATCAACAGGAGTTAACTAACCGTATCCATCGTGGAAAGTATACTCCGTCTCCAGTAAGACGAGTTGAGATTCCTAAACCGGATGGTGGTGTGCGAAAGCTTGGCATACCAACGGTGATAGACCGCACACTTCAACAGGCGATAACACAGCAGTTAGTGCCAATCTATGAATCACTTTTTGCAGACGGCAGTTACGGCTACCGCCCAAACAGAGACGCAAAAGGAGCAATACTTAAGGTTAAGGAGTACGCTGAACTGGGCTACACATATGCGGTAGTTCTAGACTTATCGAAATATTTCGATACAATCAACCACGAGATTCTTATCAACCTTCTGAGGAAAAATGTAAAAGATGAACGTGTGGTGCAACTTATAAAGAGGTATCTGAAAAGTGGCGTAATGGAAAATGGAGTGGTTATTGAAACAGAGGAAGGGTCGCCACAAGGAGGGAATCTATCCCCTTTGCTTGCGAATATCTACCTCAATGAGTTCGACCGGGAGTTCTTGAAACGAGGTGTCCCATGCATAAGATATGCAGATGATATAGTACTTCTTGCGAAAAGCAAAAGGGCATCGGAGAGACTCTTAGAGAGCAGTACGAGGTATCTTGAGGAGAAACTGAAAGAGCTTTCTTCCCGTAAGTGCTGTCAGTCAATCAAGCCGAGTCTTGAAAGAATCAAGGTATACGCAAGAGGGTGGCTTAACTACTATGGAATAGCAAGTATGAAGAGCAACATGAATGAGGTCAACGGATGGCTCTATCACAGAATACGTATGTGTATATGGAAACAATGGAAATGTGTGCGAACCAGATACCGAAACCTGAGGGTCATGGGAGTTCCTCAAGACCTAGGGTGGAAAACGGCAAACAGCAGACGAGGCTATTGGTTTACAACACATACAGTTGTCATGAACATGGCAATGACAAAAGAAAGACTGATAAACAGTGGCTTTTACGATTTAGCCACAGCATATCAGTCTGTGCACATCAACTATTGAAAGCGCTGTATACGAGAACCGTACGTACAGTGCTGTGAGAGGACGGCGGTTAGTCACCGCCTCCTACTCGATTAGAGGGTTTAATTGAGAGATAAATAAGCCCTCCGATTCTTCGGAGGGCTTATCAAAATAAAAACCATATATTGCAGCGATGCAGGGCAGGGGCTTTATGCCGCTATACAAAAGAGAAAAGATAACTGATGACTTACACGAAATAAGTGGCTTTCGCTATCAGACTATCAATTTCATTACTAAAGAACCTCCTTGACATATCTTCTCCCTTAATTATATACTATCTATTAGTTAGTTTAGACTAACCAACGTCAAGCTTGAAAATTTATACTGAAAAAGGAGAAGAGAAGAAATTGAAAAAGACATTATTATTTTTACTACTCGGAATTATACTATTAACAAGTTGTGGGAAAACAGGAAGTCAGGGGAGAAACAATGACTTCTAAGAAAGATGAAGGCTCTAAAAGTACCATGATTTCCGGTGCGATGGGAGGTTCAGGAAAGACTGACTCCCAAATGACAAAGAAAAAGTAACAGTTACTACTTCATTTTTATATGATATGGTAAATCAGCTTGCAGGCGATATGGTAGATAAAGAGCTTATTATACCAGCAGGGAGAAGATCCACATCTTTATGTGGCAAAGCCGGAGGATTTAAGGGAAGATTGCCGAGGCTGATTTGGTGCTTTTTCACGGACTTCACTTTGAGGGAAGATGCAGGAGGTACTTGAAAAGAAGGGATATGCAGTAGCATCCACATTTTCAGAGGACAAGATTGGCAAGATGGAGGAAGATGGGGCTGCAATTATAGATCCGCATTTTTGGTTTGATATAGATCTTTACAAGGAAGCTACTGAAAATGCAGGAGCAAAGCTTTCAGAGCTTTTTGCCAGATAAAAAGATGAAATAGAAAAATACCAAAAGCTTATGTAGAAAAGCTTACGGCTCTTGATGAAGAAAACAAAAAGCACTGGATAATCTACCTGAGGGTGGGAAGTACTTGATTACTCCACACGATGCCTTTTAATTATTTTTTTCAGAAGATACGGTATTGAGTTGTAGCTCCTCAAGGGGTTAGCACAGATTCAGAGGTCGCAAATAAAGATATAGATAAGACTGTTGACTTTATTGTGAAGCATAAGGTGAAAGCTATTTTTGCAGAATCTACCACAGACCCGGCAAGGATGGAGAAGCTTAAAGAGGCTTTGCAGGGCTGAGGGGCTTTGATGTAAAGGTTGTAAGTGGTGAGGAAATGAGCTGTTTTTCCGACTCGCTTGCACCGAGGGGCAAAGTGGTGATACTTACATAGATATGTATAAACACAATATAAAGTTAATCACTGAAAACTTAAAGTAAGAAGGAGGGGTAGGCATGGAAGAGGTGATTGTAAAGGTAGAGGATTTGACCATAGCCTACCACGACAAGCCTGTACTTAGGGATTGCGACATAGATATAATGGCAGGTTCAGTTACAGCCATAATAGGGCCTAATGGAGCAGGAAATCGACCTTAATAAAAGGGATATTAGGGGCTTCACTTGCAGGAGAGATTTTGATTATGGTGAGCCTATTAAAAAGGTTCAGAAGAAAAATAGCCTATATTCCACAGACTTCAGAGGTAAACTGGGACTTTCCAACCACCGTTATGGATGTTGTGCTAATGGGCAGATATGTACACCTTGGCTGGTTTAGGCATCCCGGGTGGGAGGATAGGGAAAAAGCAGAGGCTGCTCTTAAAAAGGATAGGCATGTATGAGTTTAAGAATAGGCAGATATCCAAGCTTTCAGGAGGGCAGAGACAGAGGGTATTTATAGCAAGACTGATAGCACAGGAGGCAGAGATTTATTTTATGGATGAGCCTCTTGCTGGCATAGATAAGGTTACGGAGAAGGTAATAATTGATTTTATAAAAGAAGAGCAAAAAAAGGGGAAAACTGCTGTGATAGTCCATCACGACCTTGCCACAATAAGGGAATATTTTGATCATGTGGTTATAATCAACAAAAAGGTAGTGGCTGAAGGCAGGGTAAGTGAGGCATTCACAAACGAAAATTTAGAAAAGGCGATGATGAAAAATGTTTAACATCGATATACTTACAAGCTATACGTTTATCATAGTTGGAAGCGGTACATTTTTGCTTGCGGCTATAGCAGGGGCTGTGGGCTGTATTACAGTGCTTAAGGGACAGTCGCTGATAGGGGATGCCATTGGTCATGCCGCATTTCCGGGGATAGTCCTATCATTTATGTTATTTATGCAAAGGGAGCCTGTGCTTTTAACTCTGGGGGCGGTAGTATCAGGTACTACTGCCTTCATTCTTATTCAAGTTATAAAAGAGAATTCAAAGCTTAAGCTGGACGCGATACTTGCAGTAGTTTTATCTTCATTTTTTGGGGTTGGCATGGTACTAAAAAGCCATATTCAGGGCAACAGTACTTATAAAGACGCTGCTCAGTCAGGGCTTTCAAGCTATATCTTCGGACAGGCTGCTTACATTATGAAGGATGATGTAAAGCTTATAGTATATGTTGGCATACCTATGTTAGTTTTACTGATTTTGTTTTACAAAGAAATAAAAGTATTCTTATTTGATGAAATATATGCAAGCACAATTGGAATAAAGACGGTTTTTACTCTATGGAATAATTCTTGTAATGACTATGGGAATAATAGCGACAGGATTGAAACTGGTAGGAGCTATCCTTATTTCATCTTTACTTATAATACCCGCAATTACTGCTCTTCAATGGAGTGATAAATTTGGTTGGGTACTTATAATAGCAGGCGTGGTTGGTGGAGTTTCTGCACTTATCGGCACTTATATATCAACCGCTTATGAGGGGATGAGCACAGGAGCAACTATTATCCTCATAATGGGAAGTCTTGCAATCATTTCTCTTGTGATAGGACCACATGGGATGATAAAGAATCTTAGGATGAGGAGGCAGGGGTGAAATGATAGATTCACTAATGTCATATTTTGCCATATCCTACGAATCTCTTTTTGTGCTAGTAGCGACTGCCATGGCTTGTGCTATTTTGAGCCCGTTTTTGGTATTAAGGAAGCTTTCAATGGTTTCAGATGCCATTTCACATTCGGTTTTACTGGGAATAGTTATCGCATTTTTCATAGTAAAAGATGTGGGTTCGCCATTTCTAATAGCAGGAGCGGCATTGTTTGGGGTAATTACTGTCTTTGTCGTGGAGTTTCTTTCAGGGACAGGACTTGTTAAAAATGATGATGCAGTGGGAATAGTTTTTCCGATGTTTTTTGCTCTTGCAGTTGTTTTAATCACTAAATTTGCAAGAAATGTACATCTGGATACTGACGTAGTGCTAATGGGAGAGGTCATAATTGCACCATTAAATAGGGTAGAGTTTATTGGAATGAGCCTGCCTAAGGCTCTGGTTCAAATAGGGGATATTATTGTTGATAAACCCTGCTCTTTGTTATTATCTTTTTTTAAGGAACTTAAGATAACTACTTTTGATAGGGGATTCATAAAGCTTGCAGGATTTTCCTCAGTAGCCCTGTTTTATGTATTGATGACACTTTCATCATTTACAGCAGTTACAGCTTTTGATGCTGTGGGGGCTATTTTGGTGGTTTCGTTTTTGATTACTCGGGGGCAGCGGCCTATCTTATAAGTAAAGATCTTAAGGTGATGATAGCCATTTCGGTTGGCTATGCAGTTATCAATTCTATTATAGGCTATGTGTTTTCGCTTCTTATGAATGTATCTATGTCTGGAATGACAGCTGCAGCCGCAGGAGTTACATTTTACTTACCTTTTTGTTTAATAGAGAAGGGCTGATTACTGCTATATTTATAAGATTACAGAGAAAAAAAGTGAGTTAAAACTAGGACTTTTCCTCAACCATATAGGTAATCATTCAGGCAAAAAGGAGGAAAGTGAGGAACTGGGATTAGGCTCAATCAAGAACCATCTCAAATGGAAGCAGGCCGAGGTTGATAAAAATAGCAGGAAGACTTATAAAAAGGGTTTATAAGAATAGATATAGATAAGAATATTTATGATTTGACCGAGAGAGGCAGAGAAGTTTGTGGAGATTGAGGAATAAAAGCCCTCAGCTGTGAGGTAGAGGATTTAATTGAGAGATAGATAAAGCCCTCCGAATTATCGGAGGGCTCTTCAAGATGCGCCTAGTGGCGCACCTTTCTAACGGGTTAAAGTCCCGAATCCGCCCCGGTAGTGGGAAGGGATATAGCCGAAGGCAAGGGTGTCGAGGGTGACCTCGAATCTGAAGGAAGCTGGATATGAGGAAGATACTAACTCATGGGCAAATCTGCGGTCTGACGAACAGAAATCTCATATGAGGTTATGCATGAGGATAAAACTGCGACACAAGCCAAAGTCCAATAACTACACGGAATCATGCATGATAGATGAGGCAGATATATGGAGAGGAAGAAACGTGTGGTACCTAGGGAGGTCTGTGTGATATGCCTCGAAAAGAGGTAACCATTGTCAAAGCAATGCTGAACACATAGAAGTCAGCAGAGGTCATAGTAGTCGAGAGACAAAGGACCGAATCAGTAGGAGTCTCAAGTATGACTGAGAAAGGAGGAATGACTGGTTATGGCAGAAAACATTGAAAACAATGGCTGTTCGCAAAGAGATAGTGCGGAACATGAAGGGTATGTGAAAGCGCGCAGGTCATTCAATCTGATTTAGAAAGAAAGAGATAGTGCACAGCCGAAGCTCTTTGGAAGCGATACTGTATAAGGATAACTTTAACAGAGCGTATAAGAGAGTTAAGGCAAACAAGGGAGCACCTGGAGTTGATGGGATGACTATCGAAGAGGCACTTCCTTATCTTAAGGAACACCAACAAGAGTTAACTAACCGTATCCATCGTGGAAAGTATACTCCGTCTCCAGTAAGACGAGTTGAGATTCCTAAACCGGATGGTGGTGTGCGAAAGCTTGGCATACCAACAGTGATAGACCGTACACTTCAACAGGCGATAACACAACAGTTAGTTCCAATCTATGAGCCACTTTTTACAGACGGCAGTTGCGGCTACCGCCCAAACAGAGACGCAAAAGGAGCGATACTAAAGGTCAAGGAGTACGCTGAACAGGGTTACACATATGCGGTAGTTCTAGACCTATCGAAATATTTCGATACAATCAACCACGAGATTCTTATCAACCTTCTGAGGAAAAACGTAAAAGATGAACGTGTAGTGCAACTTATAAAGAGGTATCTGAAAAGTGGTGTAATGGAAAATGGAGTGGTTATCGAAACAGAGGAAGGGTCGCTACAAGGAGGGAATATATCCCCTTTGCTTGCGAATATCTACCTCAATGAGTTCGACCAGGGAGTTCTTGAAACGAGGGTGTCCCATGCATAGATATGCAGATGATATAGTACTTCTTGCGAAAAAGCAAAAGGGCATCGGAGAGACTCTTAGAGACAGTACGAGGTATCTTGAGGAGAAACTGAAAAAGCTTTCTTCCCGTAAGTGCTGTCAGTCAATCAAGCCGAGTCTTGAAAGAATCAAGGTATATGCAAGAGGATGGCTTAACTACTATGGAATAGCAAGTATGAAGAGCAACATGAATGAGGGTCAACGGATGCTCTATCACAGAATACGTATGTGTATATGGAAACAATGGAAATGTGTGAACCAGATACCGAAACCTGAGGGTCATGGGAGTTCCTCAAGACCTAGGGTGGAAAACGGCAAACAGCAGACGAGGCTATTGGTTTACAACACATACAGTTGTCATGAACATGGCAATGACAAAAAGAAAGACTGATAAACAGTGGCCTTTACGATTTAGCCACAGCATATCAGTCTGTGCACATCAACTATGAAAGCGCTGTATACGAGAACCGTACGTACAGTGCTGTGAGAGGACGGCGGTTAGTCACCGCCTCCTACTCGATTTTAGAGGGAAAAGGAGACGTGTGATGTCCAACGAAACGGAAGATTTTGAACAGACCTACGAAGCACTCGAAACGGAGAACTTTCCGGATGGAAGGCGAATCAGATTCATTGCGGAATTAGGGCGTCTTCCAATATAGAAGGGCATTTCCGGCTAATTTGCCGGACTTGGAAAGAGGAGAAAAATCTGCGGCTGGAAAGCAGCTTTGATCGGCATGGAGAAGAGGGGATTCGCTTTTTACTGGAAAGACTTAGGCAGACGGAAATAACCGATGCTTTACTTCAGAGGGAAGAAGCATCCGAAGACTTTAGAGAAGCTGTGTTTACGGCTTATCTTCTTACGGAAATTCTTTTCGCAGGAAGACATAGAAGCTATTATCCGTCCTACTCTGAAGAACTCCTTCCATTTCTCCTTCGATTTAGCGAAACGGAAGACGATTTCCTTCGTGAGAAATGCTTGATTGCCCTGGGCTGGATAGCCGGTGAGCAGGGAGATTCCTTTTTGACAGGGAAAATGGCGGAAGACCGAAATGCTTATTGCCGAGCATGGGCGGCGAGCAGCCTTATGCAAATGTCTTTTTCATAGGGTAAATAGAGTGATTTTACAAGAAGAAACGAAATCCGATTTTTGCAAAAAGCAATCGAAGAAGAAAAAGGATTTACAGGCCTCCGGCATCATGATAGAAGCGGCACAAACTTTATTTTCTAAAAAAATGGCTCAGTGCGTCTGCGTTGGAAGCGGAAGACGAAGCGCAAATCGAAAAGGCAAGACGCTCTGCGCTACGGTTTTTGGCAAAAGTAGAGCGATGAAAGTTATCGATACAAGATATTTATTGAGCCATGTCGATTTAATACTCTTTTAATATTTTTCAACATAATTATTTCCCATTCAAGCTTTTATGATATAAAAATATTTAAGTTTCAAATTATAACAATTTAGCGTGTCAAAAGAGAATTGCTTTTTGTAAGTAAGCTATCGCTACTTTTGGACACATTTGATACTTATATCACTAAAATCTAAAGGAGAAGAGAATGACAAATAAAAAAGTAGAGAACTTAATCATCGGATTCGGTAAGGCGGGAAAGACTCTTGCAAATTATCTGGGAAATAAGGGCGAGAAGACCATTTTGGTGGAAAAGTCTCCTCTGATGTACGGCGGAACCTGTATCAATGTGGGCTGCATTCCCTCTAAGTTTCTTGCGACCGCTGCGGATAGAAGAAGCTTCAGCGGAGGGAGTGACGCGGAATACTATAAAAATGCCGTTGTACAGAAAAAAAGCACTGATTGCCAAGCTGAATCAGGTGAATTACGACAAGGTGGCGAGCAATGAGAATGTCGAAGTGCTGGACGGACTCGCATCTTTTAAAGACGAGCATACCGTGCAGATTACGAATGGCAGCGAGGTATCCGAAGTTTATGCGGAGCGCATCTTTGTAAACACCGGGGCAAGACCGTTTATCCCAAGTGTTCCCGGTTTGGAAGTCGGAAAACGGATCCATACCAGCGAAACGCTGATGAATCTGGAAGAATTCCCAAAGAGCTTGGCGATTCTCGGCAGTGGCTTTATCGGGCTGGAATTTGCGGCGAGCTACGCGAAGTTCGGTACAAAGGTAACCATTATTGACCAGGGAGATCGGATATTACCGAGAGAAGATGAGGATGTAGCGAAGGAAGTATTTTTCCTCCTATCAGGCAATGGGTGTGGACTTCTCTTTGGCGCGGCGCTTCAGCAGGTATCACAGGATGAAAAGGCAGTTCACCTTTCCTACACGGTAAATGGAGAAAAGAAAGAGCTTTCCGTAGATGCCTTTCTCGTTGCGACCGGACGACAGGCGAACACGGAAGAGCTGCACTTGGAAAATGCGGGTGTGGAAGTTTCCGAAAGAGGCTTTATCAAGGTAAATGAACACCTGCAGAGCAATAAGGCGCACATTTTTGCAATGGGAGATGTTAACGGAGGTCCGCAGTTTACCTATATCTCCTTAGATGATTTCCGAATTGTGAAGAGCTTTTTTGGATAATCAGGAAGCTATACAAGGAACGAGCGTCAGCCGGTTGCTTTTTCCGCCTTCCTCCATCCGACATTTTCCAGAGTGGGACTCAGTGAAAAAGAAGCGCGAGGAAAAGGCTACAAAATCAAAGTGGCGACCTTACCGGTTACCGCGATTCCCAAGGCGAAAATCCTCGGAAATCAAACCGGACTGTATAAAGCGATTGTGGATGCCGAGAACAATCAGATTTTGGGCGTGACCTTGTTCGGCGAAGAGTCCCATGAAGTAATCAATATCGTAGTTTTAGCGATGATGACGAAGCAGCCCTACACTGTTCTTGCAGAACCAGATTTTTCACCCACCCGACTATGGCGGAAGCGCTGAACGATTTGTTCGGGGCGGTAAAATAAAATTTGCTGCAATTTACCTCAGTGGTTGTTATGATACCATTCGAGATAAGGAAGCACTCTATCGGAGTTTTACAATAGACTTTACGTGCTTATGAGAAAGAGTCCCCTCATTTAAGAGGGGGCTCTCCTTTTGTTATGGGAGAAAACTTGAAATTTAGCTAAAAAAATATATATTAATATTAGCTAATATGAATGAGAGGTGGCACTATGACAGGAAATACAGCAACTGCTACAGCAACGGAGATGCAGAACAACTTTGGTAGGTATCTTGCTATGGTTCAGGAGGGTAGCGAGATTATCGTCACAAAAAACGGTAAAGAGGTTGGCCGGCTTATTCCGCGAGAAAAGGCGGTATCTTATTTAACGGATTCTCTTGCAGGAATACTGAAAGGCGATACGGAAATAGACAAGGCGAGAGAACAAAGTTTGAAGGAGAAGTATGAAGTTACTAATTGACGGAAATATTCTTTTGGATGTGCTTCAGAAAAGACTGCCTTATTTCGAAGACTCTGTTAGAATCTGGAAGATCTGTGAGACGAAGCAGGCGGAGGGATATGTTTCAGCCCTAACTTTTGCCAATCTGGTTTTATGTGATGCGAAAAGAATTGGACGCAGAGAAAATAAACGAAATTTTAAAAGAAACTATCGCTCATTTTCATATTTGAGAATTTCAACGTAAGCGATATGAGTACAGCCGCTGAAATGCAGTGGGATGATTTTGAAGATGCCATTCAGTCGGTTACGGCGAAGAGAATTCATGCGGATTATATCATTACAAGAAATGAGAAGGACTTCAGGAAAAGTGATGTTACGGCACTGACCGCAACAGAGTTTTTCTATGGAAACGAAATGCGAAATCCTAGTTGCTCCATACTTACCACAAAAAGAAGAAGCAGAACCGAGCTGATGATGAAACATCCGCTTATGGCAAAAGCTTGGAGAATAATAACCTCCCTTTTCCTTTGGAGTGGAGCCCTAAATTCCAATATTGTGTCAGTTCTTTCATCACAAAGCAGATGACAAACTGTGCTTTTCCGCAGTAAAAAAGTGCGGAAGAAATAGCATGGCTTTGGGAGTGAAAGAACAGATAGGTAAAGAAGCTGAAAAGAAGCATTCCGCGAAGGAAAAACGACTCTGCTTTAGTGCCGCAAAGTTTGTCCTGTCTTCTAATTTAACGCGGTGAATTCTATCCTGCATACTCTGTCCAATACGATAAAACCAATTCGGTACTTCTTTTTTCTGTTTAACGGAAAGCTCCAAAAGAAGATAAAGATAAAAAGAGAAGCTGTAGGCAAGGCAAATGATAAAGACAAAGAATAAATAAAACAAATAATAGCCCATAGTTCTTACCTCCCTTCTTACCTTTTAGCTCGGATTCTTCATTTGATTTCCCACGAACCAGTAATCACAGATTGTGCCTCCTGTTGCCAAGGTCTGTTCTCTATGCAATACACCCTTGTTTCGTTCCACCGCAATATGGTCAATGTCACAACACAAGGGCAATAAATCAAGGTAGCCATTCTCTCTTGCGAATTTTTCCAAAGGGCATCTTGTGAAGTGATAATAAAAACCGATCCTTATGCCGCTTTTTCATCAAAATGAAAAATCCCAGGTTTTATCCTGATATTCCGGATGTGCCTTCGCCCATTCTTCCGCCTTATGCATTCTTTCGGAAAATTTCTTCATGTCCGTCTCTATTGAAATCTATAGAACTCATGACTTTTCTGATGAAGGGGTTATCCATAAATGCAGCGATTACTTCTCTAAAATCCTTCACCGAAAAGTTACCTGCTCTGCATACTGCCAGGAAAACATAGGCGGAATAAATATTGTGCGCCATAGGGTTTTTTTCTCCCCGATATCTTCCGTGTTTTCCAGCATTTCCCGATATAAGATACGTCCTTTTTGTAAGCTCTCTTTCGTTTTATCTTTCCCGAACTTTTTTACCATCGGCTTTTTCAGAAATAAACTGAATAAGTTAAAATAGATTCCTTTGTACTTCATTACACGCACCTCGCCAAAATTTTTCATCAATGCAGCTCCTGTTCTGCTACTGAGTACATACCGTATGAGCTACACAACTATAGGAATAAAAACATAATGAGATAAGATAATGATATAAGCAGTAATAGTAAATTAGCCGTATTTAACTAATAGTAGCTTAACACTTTCGGCTATTTTGTCTAGGCTGAATTATCTTTCCTTCATCCTGATTTTTCTAAGACAGGATAGGGTACCTTTTTTTAAACGGTATTTTTGCTTCGAATTTCTCTATAGACCATGGGTAATGACTTTGCTTTGTAAACTTCTCAGATTTATATGTATAATGGAGTTGCAAACAACAGTAACAGGGATTACCGCATACAGAGGGAGGGCATCTAATGGCGACAGTTTCATTAAAAGCGGCTACTAGAGAGGATTTGCAAACCATATGGGAAATGCAAATCAAAGCTTTTTCGGAATTGTTGGATAAATATCAAGACTATGATATGAGTCCGGGCGCAGAGGGGCTGGAGAAAATCATTGAAAGATACGAACAGCCTTGGACTGTTTACTATTTTATTGTTGCTGAAAATGAAAATGTCGGCGTCATTCGTGTGATTGACAAGAAAGACGCCGGTAGAAAACGAATATCCCCAATCTGGATTATGCCGGAGTATAGGAATAAAGGATATGCCCAAGCGGCAATTTCTGCGGTAGAGCAAATACATGGTTGCCATCACTGGTGCTTGGACACGATACTACAAGAAGCAGGGAATCTTCATTTGTACGAAAAGATGGGCTATCATCAGACCGGAAGAATGGATAAGATTAATGAACGCATGGATATTGTCTTCTACGAAAAAGATTAGACATAAGCTTTAAGTTAAGATTTCTCAGCCAGCTTTCTAATCTGTTTGTCCGGTCTCCGAATAAAAGTATATCTTGGAAACACGCTACAACTTAATTGTGTCAGCACTGCTGACATTTTCTTCTTAACGAATATCGTATGAGAAGTGTGCGGTATCTTGTGTGATAAAAAGGGATGTGTAAGCTATCAATAGGGTGGCATACGTTTTTGCTTATGTTTATTACTATCTGAAAGGAAGGGGAAAAGCTTATGAAACATTTTTCGTGGATTCTCAGAATATTCCATATTTTTTGTATTATATACTTGGATTGCTTTTTATACTTCTACTTCCAGCAAGCCCCATATTCAGTTTACAGCTTTATGTCTTATTGAATATCCTATTTGCCCTTGTATTTACCGGCTTTTTTAATCACTCAGATTGTGGAGGCTTTTAAGATTTTTAAAAGAGGGGATGGTGAGCAGTGCATAAAGGCTTTCCTTTTCTTTAAATATAGTTCTCTGCCTGCCGTACTCATGTTGCTGGCCATCTTTCTTGTGGTCTTACTTGGAGGAATAGGGCTTTCCTTTGTGCTGCTGGTTCTACCGGCCACCCTATTCATTGCTCCCTTTTTCTTTGCCATGAGCTTAGTTGTGGCACCACTTTTTCCTCGGAATGTCTTTTATGGCGGGATTAGCAGGACTTAGCTATGACATTTGCCTGATTTTACTGAGTAGAAAGCAAAAGGGCTGGAAAGTAGGACAATGTATCTTGCACTTTATTTTCCAGTGTATTCCCGGCTTTGATATTTTGGACGGTCTGTATATTACCCTGCGATATTGGAACAGGGGAAAAATCTTATCGATTATCACTGCAATTTCTGTTATCTTGGGATTGACGTTTATGCTATTTATGCCTTCTTAAACAAAGACATTATGCATTCTTAGAGAAATACATTATGCCGTTCTCAAGCAAAGATATTATGTATTCTTAAAGAATGACAGTAAAGATAGCATTTTAGAAAGAGAGACAAGATGAGAAATTTATGTTTTTTTATTGATTCCCATGGGGATTGTATTATTGATTTTCAGCATTAGAAAAATGATCCGTTTTGCGAAGTCAGAGATATTCTTTGAAATGCCTTGCATAGAGGAAGAGGGAAGCGTTCATCTTCCCCAGGGAAATTACGGGATTTGGCTTAGCGGAAGGCGTTTCAAAAAAACTCCTATCGGAAATATCGGCTTTCAGTTAAGTAGAGCAGAGACCGGGAAAAGCTGTACCTTTCTCCCAGTCTTATGCATATGTCAGTCACTAGCTTTGATAAAGGAAGAATGGAGCTTTATCATTTTCAGGTAGAAGAAGAGGGAAATTATACCCTTTCTTTAGATGGAGAAAGCAGCGTGAGAGACAGGCTGGAGGCGTCTATCGGAAATCTCTCTTCAAACAGCCGGTGGATTTGAGCAACTTTACCGTACAGATTCGAAAAGGAAATTCTATGGCTGTGCTTTTCGTCATTTTAGGGATTAATCTTGCAGTCTGGATGATTCTTGGAGGTATTATGCTTCCCTTCCTATTGGCGGAAGCAGGATATTAATGATTTTATTAAAAGGCATGAGATTTTGAGTAATAATTTTTGAAAAGAATGCAAAAAAATTTGGAGTTGGATTATATGATAGAGACAATAAATAATAATTGCTATAAAATACCTCAAGCTTTTTAAGAAGCTAGATGCTGACAAGTCCCCTGTATTTTTCTTCGATTGTTAGTATTTTTAAATACATGTTTTTGGAAAGAACTACAAAAGGATTTCGAAAGTGCTTTCTAATATTAAATGAAAAAAAGCACTGCATTTTGGGCTCCGAAAAATGTTAGTTGGACAGAAGGATTCTAGGTGGGTGAATTCTTTGGAAGATGAAGGGGATACTATTATAGAGAAAGATATGGAAGGTAAAAATTGGCTTTTAGCGATATTGCTAAAAGTAGTAAGAGAGTTACTTTTGTACGCTTTGTGGATGGGATTCGTTTCATGGGAGTGTATGAATTTGATAAGCTGTCCTCTAAACCTAATTATAGGATTTTTAGACGGAAGTCTAAAACTATTGATTTAAGTGCATATTGCTTTTGAAAAAGAGAAAAGTAATTTTAAGATTGCATTAGAAGAGTCCCAAAAAGCTAACACTATTGGAATTAAAAAATTAGCAGAGCATAATTCTTCTGTTCAAGTAGAGAAAAAGATGTATCAGACCATGGTATCTATTAGAAATGCATATGTTGCAGCTTATGCTAAGAAAAAGGCAGCAGGAAAATGTCAGTTGTGCGGACAATTAGCACCTTTCAAGGATATGGATGGAGAACCATTTTTAGAGAATCACCATATTATTTGGTTGGCAAATGGAGGAACAGATACGATTGATAATACTGTAGCATTATGCCCAAATTGCCATCGTAGAATGCACATTTTAAATCAAAAAGAAGACGTAGATTTATTATTAGAGATCGCAAAACAGTCTACCTGAATAAACGGGGGTAAAAATCAAAGAAGTTATGATTTTTTACAACTCCTTTTATTCCCATATCGTATGCTGGGCGTAAATTTGTAGCGGAAAACAGAATAATCTGCATGAAAAGTTATGCCGAGGGATGGCTTGGCTTTTCCATAACAAATAGTTAGCAGTTTGTATGCTTAGCCAATGCCATTGCTTGTTTCTGCCTTCGCAGTGTTTCACGGGCTTGTACGGAAGTTCTACATATTGACGTAAAGAGCCAGAAGGAAGACGGAAAAAAATGCCGCTCCGCGAACTGCATTGGTAGTGGAGTAGATATGATAAGCGTCTTCGGAAGAACTGAACTGCATTCTAAGAAGGAGCAAGATTGGGTGGACTATTAAAGCCACGATAATCGTAGCAAATGGCATTTTCATGCATTGATAGAGAGCGGCATGAGCGTCTCCGTTCTTATGGTATAGAAAAACAAAGGTCAAAACATTGACCAAAAAGCCAAAGAAAGAGAAATAAGTTGGCATCCCGAAGAGCTGCGGAATTCGTTGCATTTTCATATTCAATATGCACTCTTCCCTGAAAAGCCTGCCCGAATTTATAAATCCACTGAGGGACTTCCCGCTTTCTTATTACGCCGATAAGGAGTCGCAAAATAGATATAAAAGGTGAGAAGAAAAGAGAGGCAAACAATAAGGCCGAAAAAATTCAAAGTTAAACAAGTTCATTTTCATTATCCTTTACTGATAGAATCATTCCCAAATCGATTGTTGAGCGCGGATTCCGTAGTGGAATACAACGCCATTTGCATCAAAAATATGCATAAAGACTATAGTTTTTCCATAATGCATAGTCTTTTTGTTTGCATAGTCAAAACATAATAGCTTTCATTCTGAATTTCTTTATAGTTAGCGGGTTTTAAAGAGAAAATATCCGTGATTTTTTTGGTTTGAAAGTCGGAAAGGGAGAGTGCAGTTAAGTTCACCCGGTTAAATTGGGTTTCTGCTAATTGGGTGCAATCTCCGGGGATTTCATAATAGGTAATAGTACAATTCTTTAAAGCATCCTCGTCCTTCCAAGTAGGGGTCACACTCATAAAACCGTAGGATTTTCCGTCCTTTGTAATTTCAGATATTCACCGTAATAAAAGGGGTCATTTCTTTTGTTGGTGACTTTACTTTCAGCGCTTTTCCCTGCAAAAGAAAATCCTGCATCGATAAGCGAAGAGGCCTTTGTGCTGCCGACAATCAGTTTCGTTCCGTCAATTTGTGCGGTTAGGGGGCTTTCCGGAAACCCCATGGTAGAGACAAAGGAAGCCAAAAGGAAGCAGGATAAGAAGGCTACCCAAGAAAGTGCATTGGTTGTGGAATACCAACGACGGGCTTCCCTGGAAGAATGAAAAGTCATTCTAAAAAACTGAAAGAGGGAATGAAGCATCATGGCTAAAAGCACAATAAGGAACTGTAGCTTACAACATTGATAGACAGCTGCATAGTAGTTTCCGCTTTTGTAATACAAAAAAGCAAAGCTTAGAACATTGGAAAGAAGCCAGAAAAAAAGGAAAATATTGGCATCCCGAAGAGCTGCGGAAGTAGTTGCATTTTCATACTTCACATACACTCTTCCCTGAAAAGCCTGCCCGAATTTATAAATCCACCGAGGGACTTCCCGGTTTTTCTTTACGCCGTATAAAAGCCGAAAATAAATATAAAAGAGAAGGAGAAAAGAAAGGCATACAATAAGAGCTAAAGAGAATGCAAATCGAAAAGAATCCACTTTTTCTTTCTCCTTTCCTATAGAGTATTTTTCTTAAGCAGTGTCGTAAGCGAGTGAAATTTATGACATTTAGCATCTATTAACGGGAACAGTATAGCATTTTTTATGAAGGAGACGAAAGAAAATATAGTATGAAGATAAGATGAGATAAACTGCAAAGTGAGCAATGAAAAACTTACTCTATTTTAGGTAAAGCATGGTAAAATCCCGTCTTTGACAGTTGCGAAAGAGTCAAGAGCCCATAAAACGGCGTAATTACGCCATTTATGAGTCTTTGCTGTAGCCCTAGCGGCGCACGTTTCTAACGGGTTAAAGTCCCGAATCCGCCCGGTAGTGGGAAGGATAAGACTGCAACAAAAGCCAAAGTCCAATAACTACACGAAATCATGCATGATAAATGAGGCAGATATATGGAGAGGAAGAAACATGTGGTACCTAGGGGGGTCTGTGTGAAAAGGCTTGAAAGAGGTAACCATTGTCCAAAGCAATACTGAATGCACAGAAGTCAGCAGAGGTCATAGTAGTCGAGAGACAAAGGACCGAATCAATAGGGAGTCTCAAGTATGACTGAGAAATGATGGAAAGAAAGTCTATCTTGACAAAATACCTCTATATGATTATAATTATGCTCATAATCATATAGATACTAAACTTCAGATACAAGTTACAAAAAAATAAAGAGGTATGGTTATGGCCACAAAAAATATTTATGTTGCAGAAGCAGATCTACACTTATTTGATGATGCTGCCAAGTACGCCGGAAGTGTTTCTGCCGCTGTGATACAGGCACTTCAGGACTTTCTAAGTGTTCAACGCAACAAAAGCGAAGGATATGACAAGATTGAGTTAAACCTCTATGAAAAAGGGGTAAGAAGAAAGGTAATGTTCTATGGTATGGAGATTACTCGTGTAGAACGTCCGGTAGACGGTGGAATAAGGATTGACACGATTTATAAAACTGCAAAAGGGCAGCTTGCAGTGGCAACCAAGGTTCGCAAGGAGCTTCCGAATTGGGCGAAAGGAAATCCACACGTATGGGAAAACCCGCAGTCTTGGTCACATGATTTTTGGAATCTGGGGGACAGAGTGTTAAACGTATATCCGGACATAGAGAGCCTAAAGGAGAAGGATGCGTATCTTGCCGAGTGCTGCGAATCTTCTCTTTCGGAAAAGCCTTATGAGTTTTTGGATATTTAGATTAGGTATAAATACTAGATTTATAGAACTATAACAAGCAAATAATGAGATAGCTTTTGTGTTTATATATCATATGGATTTCAGAGATGAAAAGAAGGAAGCTTTTAATTAACATTGCTATGGTATATTCGAGATCATTTCTCAGCTTGGGATCAGCAAAAATTATTGAACCGCATATAAGGGCTACGCTACTAAGGGGCAATATATATACGCGGTAACCATACTAAGGGCGATATTATTTTACATCATGGGCAGTAAGGGGGCAAAATCCCGACATCTACATCTAGTAACGCTATCCAGCATCACGTTCACAACTTGACGATATAGAGCTTTCTGGTATTCTGTCTTTGACAGTTAGTGAAGAGTCAAGAGCCCATAAACGGCGTAATTACGTCATTTATGGGCTCTTGTTTTCTTAATGGACTTTAGCCAGTATCAGGGCTGACATTTGAAAAATGTTAGCTCTGATACAAAAAACCACCCGCTATGCGGGTGGGAAACACTTGTTATACAAAAATCACCTTTCCTAATACAATAAAGTTGTTCAAGCTATATTGTAGAAAAAGGAAGGGTGATTTTTATGGCGAAGAAAGAATATGCATTGGCACATACGAAATGGATGTGTAAATATCATATTGTCTTCACACCGAAGTATAGGCGAAAAAAATAATATATTATCAATATAAGTCAGATATTCGGGATATTATCAAGCAGCTCTGCGCCTTTAAAGGAGTGGAGATTATAGAAGGGCATTTAATGCCGGACCATGTACACATTCTGGTTAGTATTCCACCTAAGATTAGCGTTTCTTCTTTTATGGGCTATTTAAAGGGAAAAAGTGCCTTAATGATATTTGATAAACACGCAAATCTTAAATACAAATTTGGAAACAGACATTTTTGGGCCGAAGGCTATTATGTCAGTACAGTAGGTTTAAATGAAGCCACAATAAAAAAGTATATCCAAGATCAAGAAAAACACGATATAGCTTTGGATAAACTAAGTGTTAAAGAATATGAAGACCCTTTTAAGGGTTAAAGTGCAGTAGTACCAATACCCCTTTATGGGGTAGCGACGAGTCAAACGCAATATGGCTTGAATGGAGCTGTGGGAAGGTGCAAAGCAAACTTCCCATAGCCCAAAATGAAAGCCAGCGCCTTTAGACGCTGGCCAGTAGCAGGGGCTTATAGCCCCGAGCAAACCACCCGTTTGACGGGTGGTAGTGATTTTTGAATTCTAGCAATATTTCTACTCACCTGTTGCGGTTAAAATCTTATTTATTTCTCTTTGAGATACAATCTCGTAATCCGTTCTAAAACCAAATGTGCCGTGATTCGATCTTTTCTACTGAGATATACCGGTCTGGCTTGAAATTCACTCTTCATAATCCGGAAACATTCTTTAATCCAAGGCCTGAGGAGATTTTGGAACGATTTAACTGTCAAACTACCGAACTGAATAATGGGAACGTGTCTACTTATATTGACTGCTACAGGTTGGAAATCCGGGAATCTAGGTTGACAAACAATCAAAAATATTATAATAAAACTGACTGAAGTCAGTCAATATATATATGAGGTGGAATTTATATGGCAAAAACTAAAGAAGAAAGACGCAATGAAATCATTGAGACAGCTGGAAAGCTGTTTGAGGAGAAGTGATATGAGCAGACACAAGTACAGGATATTGTCAATGAAATTGGAGTAGCAAAGGGACTTTTTCTATTATTACTCCAAGTCAAAAGATGAAGTAATGGAGGAGTTGGCGGATAGATATGCAGACGCGATAATAGATGCTGTCAATAAGTTGATAGATAAGGATATAAGCACCTTTGACAAAAATCAATCGTATTTTTCAAATTTTTATTGATTCAAGCAGAAAAAGTTTGGCATATTTATGGAATCCTAAATGTGAAAAACGGTAAAAACACGAGAGGATTTTTCAATGTTGGGAAAAATGGTTCCTCTTGTAACAGAACTTATACTTTCTGGAAATGATAATGGAGAATGCAACTGCAGCGATCCAAAAGTTTATCACTGAGTTTTTGGTTTCAGGATTATTTAATATCATGAATCAAATTTCTCCAGATGAGAAGATCGATTATTTGAAGGAAAAACTGCCAACAATCAAGACAATGATTCTTAAACTATATAATTTTGCGGAACAGAAGGAGAGCAAATGAGTAGAAATTACGTATACACAGAATTAACAAAATGCCATTGCATAGCGAGGTGAATATATTGAAAGCAGTTACATTTGAGAATGTATCAAAGACATATAATGTTGGTGACAGCGAAGTAACGGCACTTGATCATGTTAGCTTCAGCATTGAAGACGAAAAGTGTCACTGTGATTTTAGGACCGAGCGGATCTGGAAAGAGTACGATGCTCAATCTTATAGGTGGCATGGATAGAGCCTCATCTGGGTGCATACGGGTGTCAGATACCGATATTTCAAAGCTCAATGAATTTGAACTAACCGAATACAGAAGGAAAAAGATAGGATTTGTTTTCCAGTTTTACAATCTGATACCATCACTTAATGCGCTAGAGAATGTCAGTATTGTGGCTAAGATGACGTCACATTCGTTTGACGCAAAGGAAATGATCCGTAGTGTCGGGCTGGAGGATAGATGTCAGCATTTTCCTGATGAACTTTCAGGCGGAGAAATGCAGCGCTTGTCTATCGCGCGTGCCATATGTAAAAATCCTGACATTCTTCTCTGTGATGAGCCAACAGGGGCTCTGGACAGCGCTACAGGAAGGAGTGTACTTCAACTTCACGGATATGGCCAGGAAATATAACAAAACCGTAATCATAGTGACGCATAATGCTTCTATTGCGCTATGCGCTAATGAGTGATACACCTAAAGGACGGTAGGATCGAATTTTCTGAGAAAAATGAAAAACCTTTGAAGGTTGACGAGGTAAACTGGTACGAATGGGTACACTGTTTCGTAAAAATGCTTCGTGACATCTGGCGACTGAAATCTCAGTTCCTGTCGATATTTATCATGTGCGCTCTTGGAATGCTGATATACTCAGGTATCGAGGGAGTATGGAACGGTATGGAGCAGGAAGAGACTGCCTATTTTTAAGGATTCAAATCTGGCAGATATCTGGATCAGTGGTCTCGGATTTGACAATGATGATATTGGACAGATCAAAGAGCTTGATGAGATAACGAAACCCAGCTTTGCTGCAGAAAGCGCATATCTGGATAGTGATTCCAATGTCAATATCTGTCTTATATCCAATAAAGACAATAAAATATCAAAAGCCTTTATGTATTAACGGAAATGAATATAAGCCAACAGAAGACGGCATCTGGCTGGATAAAGATTATGCAGACGATAAGAAAAATCCATGTTGGTGACCAGATTCAGATATACTACGGTGAAAAAGTCAAAAGTTAGAAGTTAAGGGATTGGTCTACAGCCCTGAGTATATCTGCTATACAGGTTCATCTACATCCATGGTGCCGGATCATTCGAAATATACCTATGGATTCATATCAGCAGATACTCTTTTCTCAGATAGTCCCTAATGCAGCCTATAATCAGATAAAAATTACTACAGATAATATAACTGACGTGGATTCACTGCGCTCAGATCTGAAAACTATTCTCAATGATAAATATATGATGTGTTATGACAGAACGGAATACACAGCTGTATCTTCATACATAAATAAGATCGGGCAGATAAAAAAGATGTCTGTCATGTTTTCACTTGTATTTTTTCTTCTGGCACTCCTTACCATTTACACAACTATGACAAGAATTGTCAGGAAGCAGCGTACACAGATTGGAATATTAAAGGCGCTTGGTTTTCATCCTCTTCAGATCCAGCTACATTATGCTGTTTACGGACTTGTCATCAGCATTCCGGCAGCATTACTGGGCTACGAGCTTGCACCATATACAGTAACCCCTGTCCTTCTTTCTCTGCAGAAAAAGTTTTACAGCATGCCTGAATGGCTGGGGCGTAATTCGTATTATTCAGTAATCCTTATTGTACTGCTTATCACTATCTGTACATTATCTGCCTGGATTTCATGCAGATCTATCGTAGTTGAGACACCGACTGATTTGCTCCGTGATTCTGGCAGGCAGAGTCAGAAAAAGGTCTTTGCTGAACATTTTAAAGTTCTGTGGAACAGACTGAGCTTTGACTGGAGGTGGATCATCCGAGATGCAGGACAGAACAAAATTCGTACAGCAATAGGAATTGTAGGCGTTTTAGGGTGCATGATGCTTCTAATGGCAAGCTTCGGATTAAAAGACACTATCAACATTGTAAACAGTGAGATTTATGGCAGGCAATACACTTATTATGAAAAGTTAAATCTCAGTATGTCTCCAACAGAGGATGAAGTCAAAAAAATAGAATCTCTTCTGTCAGGCGACTGTCAGTGGGTAAGCGAACAGTCATGTGAGGCAAAAAGCTCAATGTCTGTTCATTCTGAAAGTCTGTTTATTATTGGTCAGGGTTATTTTTCACGATATATGATACTGATGGAAATGTGCTGGGACTACCTGTTGATGGAATACTTCTATCCAGTTCTTCAGCCAGAGATTTGAAAGTGAAAGAAAACGGATTTATCAGCGTACTTATAGCGGGAAAGAGAAATTATCTGAAGGTCTCCCAGATAGCAGATATAAACAGCCCTCAGGGAATATTTATGTCGCAGTCATACTGGGAATCGCTTGGCAATACATTTACAGCTAGCGCATTATTGGCAGATGACAACATGAATCTGGGCGATGTGAAGCAGATGTCTGTTATCAAAGATTCAGTCAAATTGAAGAAACAATACAGTGAGTCCGAGGAATTGCTGGACAGCGTTCAGGGAGTAATCATACTTCTGATTGCAGCAGCCATTCTTCTAAGTGTTGTAATCCAGTATAATCTCGGATTATTGAACTTTACAGAAAAATACAGAGAATATGCCACACTTCGTGTTCTCGGTAGCTACAATACAGATATAAAGAGTCTTATCTTTAAAAGCAGCCTGATCCCCATGGTGACAGGGTGGATAATTGGCTCGATTGCTGGATGGTATTTTCTTGGACTATATGTCAGAACAGTCTCAACAACCACGATTTCATATTCACCTCATTTACGATTGATATCATATATCATTGTTTCATTAATTGTCGTAGGCTGCTCTCTTTTAATCCAGCTTATGGTATGCAGGTTAACAGCACATATAGATATGGTCGAATCGTTGAAGTCGGTCGAATAAAAATGTTGTAATAAAACGGAATATTCATTCTTAAAAACAATAAGCAATACTATGTGTATTACATAGTAAATATGATACCCCGTCTTTGACAGTTGCGAAAGAGTCAAGAGCCCATAAACGGCGTAATTACACCATTTATGAGCTCTTGTTTTCTTTTGAATTCTAGCAATATTTCTACTTTCTCGTTGCGCTTAAAATCTTATTTATTTCTCTTTGGATACAATCTCGTAATCCGTTCTAAAACCAAATGTGCCGTGAGTTTATCTGCAATCTCACCGTAAGAGGTGCAGTGATTCTGACGAATAAAAACGCTTGGGATCGTTCGGACGTTTTATGATGTCCTTCAGAAAGAGGTAGCCTACGTTTACGCTACAGCAGCTTTTCTTTCTTAATCAAGGTCGAAGAGGAATACTTTAAGCATAATGTCTTTTATGGTCTGATTTTTCCCATTTTGATACAGATACTTTCATGATGCAGCCCCTCCATGCGCCCGTTATACCACAAATAGCTGAATATAGCCGGTGTATATTTGACATTTGACAAAAATACAGGCTTTTCAAGGCCTGAGGAGATTTTGGAACGATTTAACTGTCAAACTACCGATACTTTGTATTTCATTAAAAAGGCAAGCAAAACAGTTAAAAATCAAACAGTGAAAAACCATAAAAGCTCAAAATAAAAATACTAAGCACGCAAGGAAAAACTTACTCTATTTTTAGGTAAAGCATGGTAAAATAAACCGATTATTTTTGAAGAGTTTAGCGGTAGCTTTTGGGGAAGCAGCCGATTTTTGCCATTTATAATTTAAATTCAGATATTTTTTTATTATGGATTATTTAATAGGAATTCGAAATTGCCAAAAGAATTTATTTAAGAGGAGTGAGAGACTTGCTGAAAATCTTTATTTTAGAGGATGAAAGAATACAACAATCCCGCATTGAAAAGGTGATTAAGGAGCTGATTAGTAGGAAGAGCTTGTCTTGTAAGGCACCGGAAATCTTTGGAAATGCCGGGCAGCTTCTTAATGCGATTACGGAAAGAGGCTCTCATCAGCTTTTCTTTGGATATTGAGATTAGAGGAGAAGAAAAAAGGGGCTGGATATTGCGAAAAGAAATTCGAAGCCGGGATCCCAATGCCACTATTGTGTTGTGACAACCCATTCGAATTTATGCCGATTACCTTTCGCTATAAGGTTTCGGCACTGGACTTTATTGACAAAGCTTTGGATGAGGAACATTTTTCCGAGCGTGTGGGATCAGCCATTGAGTACACGTTGGAAAAACTTGGCGCTACTGTATCAGAGGATTCTTTCAGTTTTGAAACGGCCATGGCCAGACTGCAGGTTCCTTTTTCACAAAATTTTGTATTTTGAATCTTCGCCTACTGTCCATAAGGTGATTTTACATACCAAAGATGAAAGAATCGAGTTCTATGCAGGGCTTTCCGACTTGGAAAAGGCGGATTCCAGACTGTACCAATGCCATCGCTCCTTTGTGGTCAATCCGGAAAACATTGTAAAGATTGATAAAGAGGAGAAAATGGCGGTATTCGAGAATCAGGAGAGCTGTCTGATTTCCCGTATGAAGTATAGAGGACTTTTGGAACGGATGAAGCAGATGAAGCAGTAAAATATTTTCAGAGAGGAGAAGGTATGGAATCTATGATGAATCTGACAATTGAATATGTGAAAATCGTCAACGTGATGTTGTTCTATCGTCAGATTAGCGATGAAAATATGCCCTCTGGTCTTTTCTCCTTGTTCCGGTTCTTTTTGAGCTGCTGTTTTTCTTTTTCCGCCTCTTGCTTTCTTCGGGTATTTTGTGAGCTTCGTGCTGTACAGCTTCATCGAAATCGGGAGAAAGACGGAGGGCTGAAGCTGTTTTTACGGTCTTTATCCTATTGTTTTAGAAAGCCTGCTGGGAAGGATGCTGGCCTTCTATGTCTTTCCGTTCTTTGGCATTTCCCAGTTTACAATGAGGGCGAGCATCGGCGGATATGATCTTCTGATTGAACTTGGTTTTCCCCTCTATCTTGTCCTTATAAAATCCCCTGAAAATCAATTTTTCAGGAGCTGAAGGCGAGGCTTTGCGCGCGGCTTTTTGCCGCTTTTTACTGCCAATCAATCTCTCGATGATGATTTACACTGTTTTGATTACAGCCTTTTTGGTGCTGCGTGACCACTTTTCTTGGGCGGACAGCTTTCGGGGACAGCTGAATAATCTCTATATCATTATCTTTTTCGTAGTGCTTTTATATATCAATGCCGTTTCCAAGGAAAGGCTGGAAGCGGAGGTACTGGAGCAAAAGGATAGTGAGCTAAAGGCGCTTTCCGAATACAGTCATCATGTAGAGGAGTTATACGGAGAGATTCGCGGTTTTCGCCATGACTATATGAATATCTTAACCAGCCTGAAGCTGGGAATTGAGCGGAAAGACTTTGACAGCATTGAAAACATTTACAATACGGTTCTAAAAGATAGCGGAAAGCCCTTTTACAGCAGTAAATTTGACCTTGCAAAGTTAAGCCGGATTGAAAATGATGCGGTAAAAAGTGTCTTATCCGCGAAGATCTTGGAGGCCCAGAGTAAGGGGATAGAGATTTCTGTAGAGATAGAAGAAGAGATTTATGATTTTCAAATCGAGCTGCTGGATTTCATCAAGATTCTTTCTATTCTTTGTGACAATGCCATAGAGGGATGTCTTACTGCCGAAGTTCCGAAAATCGCCATCGCCTTGATTCGTGAGGAGAGAACCCTCATTTTGGTGGTGGAAAACAGCACAAAGGCGGAAAAGCTGGAGCTCGCTCCTATTTTCGAGAAGGGCTATTCCTCTAAGGGAGAAGGCAGAGGACTTGGGCTTTATAACGTGCATACGATTTTGGAAAAATACCCGAAATCCCTCATCAGTACCCGCAGCGCCGAACATCTTTTTTCTCAAACCATTCAGTTTTGTAACAGACCTTGAAGCCTTGTCTAAGGTCTATTTTCGTGCGCTTCTTTGTGCAATACCCCTTTCAAAAATCTTTTTTTGCTTCTATACGATGTTCTTTCAGTCTGGCTTTTTCAGAAAAATACCGTTCGCGACAAAAGAATTACCGTTCGCGACAAGCTTATTTTCTCTTCCGGCATACGTTCTATAATGAGCCTCGTAAACAAAAAAGAAAGGGAGGTTCACTTAGATGTTTAGAGTAGATGAAATCAAAGAAGTCCTTTAAAAATAAAGAGGTATTAAAGGGTGTTTCCTTCTCCGTAGAAGAAGGAGAAAAGGTCGCTTTACTGAGGGAATAACGGAGCGGGAAAAAGCACGCTGATGAAAATCATTGCCGGTCAGTTGGAGGCAAATTCCGGTACCGTGAAAACGGCGCTGGATTATCAGACAGAAATCGGTATGATGCCCCAGGGCGATATTTTGATCGAGGATTTGACGGTTTTCGGATTTAGTACAGCTAAAAAGTGCGATGAATCGAATTGCAATAGATGTGATAAAGCCTTGGAAAAAGTTTCCTTGCAGGATTTTAAAAAGCAATATGTGGGCGGTCTTTCAGGCGGGCAAAAGAGAAGACTTTCCTTACTACTCAGCATTTTAAATTCTCCGAAGCTGATTTTTCTGGATGAGCCAACCACCGGAATGGACCTGGAATCCGTGGACCGGTTTTGGAAGCTTCTGGAGAAGGAAAAATATACTTCCGTGATTGTTACTCATGATTTTAACCAGATTGATCACTTTTACAAAGGTGATGATTTTTAAAGAATGGACGAATTGCTGCAACGGAATCCGTAGAAGAGATTCACCGGCAGGGGAAAAACGATTGAAGAGTTTTATAGAGAAAAAGGTTGAAAAGAGGCCTAAAAATGATTAGTATGATTCAATTAAAGCAGGGTGTTACGAAACAGAAGATTTGTCTTATTTACGATCCTTCTTCCGCTGGCTTGGTATATGTTCTTATACAATATTCAGGCGAATATGCTGCCGAATATTATGCTGGGATTGCTGTATTTATCGGTATCATCGGAAACAGCCTGGCAACCTTTAGCAAAAGAATTTCCTCCGACATCGGTTTTTATTCCTTTGAATCCCGATTTTCCAACTACGGAATCAAAAACTTTCTTTTGGACCAGACCTTCGTACAAATTGTGTTAAATACTTTGATTTTTGTTGTGGTTTTAGGCGTTGCGACGATATTTGCCAGATTCCCGATTAACGGAAAGCTGGGCATTCAGTTTTTCTTATTGACTGTCATGGGCATTTACTTCAGTATTATCGGCTTTGTGCTCGGTGTGAGATTGGATGCGAAACTCATTGATACGGTGGGATTTCCGGTCATTATTCTGGCAGCTTTGACCATTATGCCCTTCGCAAGCTTCGGAGCGGAAAGCGGGTTTATTTCCCTTGTTGCCAAAGTACAAAGGATTTTCCCGGGCTATTATTACACGAATATGATGAATGTGATTTTTGTCCGAAATGGAATTCAGCTAAAGGATATGCTGCTCTTTATAACAAGCTTTGTACTGACTATCATTCCTTTGTACTTCCTTGTTCCCAAGGTGAAATTAAGTAAGGCAAAATAAGAGATCTTATGCAAAGAAAAAAATTCTATACAAAGAAAGAGTTTCTATGCAAAGAAAAGCGGAGTCTTATGAAAAACCTTCGTTCTTATGTAGCATCTCCGTCACTTCATTTGCGAAATATACGGCATATTTCAGCTTAATCGCCGTTTCTTCTATTCGCCATGCCTGAAGACTTTTCTTGTCTTTTGGCACGGCGAAGGAATAGCGATCGTTATAATTTGCAAAATAAATATGAGCTTCGTTGCTATAGAAGGAAAACTTGCAGTCCAAAGTCATGCTGTTAAACCATTCGATAACAGTGGGAGTTAGGAACTTTCTTGTAGATTGTTCATCCGTACAGTAAATGTTGTAGTGTTCGTTATGCTGTATGTCTTCTACATCGATTTTCTTCCCGTCTTGCATGGTGCCGGGATAACTCCCTTGGGTTTCAAAGAAAAGGGTATGCTCTGTCGGAACTATCCGCAGTTCTCCTTTTAAAGAAAATGTGTTCTTTATCGAGTAGACCTGACCGAGAAACTCGGTTACATCATCGTAACCGTCCTTTCCTTTTATGACACTATAGGCATATAAATCCACTGTTTTGAGATCTCTTTCATCATTGAGCTTGAGTATTCCGGATTGGATATAGTATTCTGCAGAAGGAACCACTTCTTTTACATTGTTCGGGGACATGTCATGTTCTGTGTCGATTTCTGAAGAAGGATAAAGGACTTGCAGTATCGTTGCAAGAATGTCTCGTTCATAAAGTTTGCGGAGCTTAGCTCTTTGCTTTGCTTCCCAACCGGGACCAATCAAGCTATAAAGTAGGACACTGAGAATCTGAAGCACCACAAGAAAGATGCCCAGTCTGGCGAGGAGCATCATAAGTGCATCTATAAATTCACTGCGGGGAAGAGCACCTTCATCGGTAAGGAGCATTAAACCGCCACCAAAAAGAAAGCAAAGAAACAAAAGAACCATATTCCGAGCAAAATAATGTTGTACTCTTTCTTTCCAAGTGATGATATTTCGTATGACTTTCCAACTATGTTGAAACTGCGCTGTATTATGAAGGTCGTTTATTTTCTTTAGTTCTTCTTGGCTTAAATCCATTAGCGCTCCTTCCCTTATGCCATCCATCTTTGTTATAATAATAAAAAAAGCGGACTTTTTATAGCTTTTTGAAAGTATAACACAGCGAATTATATTCGTGATACAATAAATAATCTTTTTATAGAATTTTGATTCGATTACGTTGGGAAGTGGAGGAAAAACTATGGAATTTATCATTGCGGAAGAGGGAGTTCCGATAAACCTTGGCCCTAACGGGGAGCATCGCTTATTTCGGCAGTGAAATAGACTTTCAATATGAAACGGAAGCACCTCACGGAGACGGATTTTTCCGCAAAGCTTCCGCTACTGAAAGGTCGCTTCCTTTTGGCTTTATGGGCGGAATCTCCTGTTTTTAGATGCCTATTATTTACTGGCGGAGACGGTGGAGAAAGGCAGTTGAGTCCGATTTGCAGTATGCTGATTTGATATTCATTACGGACAATATGCTTCTTTGGGACAGTGGTATAACAGCGTGAGTATCGAGGAAAAAGGAGTTCGCTTACAATGACTTTGACGGCAGCAGCTTTTTTCTGGAAAATCCGAAAAAATTGCAGTGGAAAGACATGTAAGAGAAGTTACTTACATGGATTTTTGACCCGGATAAAGAGGGAAAAGAGGGACAGATTCTTTGCTATATCCATGATCCGGATGAGGTGATTTATGCAGCAGCAGGACTTTCGGAGTTCGTGGATGATATTTTTACTGACCATAGACTGAGGGAAATCCGGATTTTTGATATTATAGGGAAGCAGTAATGATAACGGGGATATTCTCCCGGAAAGGGAAGATTATGGAAGCAATAAAACTACCGAAGAAGTACCGAGACATTTGTGAGGAAATCAAAAATGGCTCCTATGAAAGTTTGGCGAAGCTTGATGCCTTTGAAGAGAAGTTTCCCCATCAAAATCTTGCGGTAAGGGCTGGGGCGGAGTTTTTTGACCGAAAGTATGAAGAGGCGGTAAGCCATACCCTTCTTCTAATGCCCTTTTGGGATGAGTGGTATTATTCCAATGTGGCTAACGAATATATGATGGCCATGTGCTTTGCGGCAAAGAAAATCGGACGGGAAGCAGAAGTCAGTTTGGCTCTTCAGGAAGAACAAAGTCGCTTAATGGAAGTAGAGGAAGAGAAATGTCTTAAGGGATCCTGCCAACGATACAATTATTGCGAGATTCTCTTGAATTATATGCAGCAGGATATTTTACCGAAATCAAGAAGCAAGAATTATCAGCCGCCAAAAGTGCCGAAAACGGCTTCAGAATTGATAGCAGAAGGAAAGCTGAATCCCGAAAAAGACTTTGATAAGATGAAGCTTCTGAATTTACTTTTTATGAAGGGAAGTCCGGAGGATACAGTGGACTATTATGAAAGGATTAAGGACTTAAATCTTGGAGAATTGTATTACGAGCAAGCCTGTATTTGTTATCGGTATCTCGGACAAAAAGACAAGGTATTGGAAGTGATAGAACGCTGGGCAAAAAGCAAGCTTTGGGATGTGGCCAGTCCTACGCAGGTTCGTCCCATGAGCTTTTTTATGTATCCCTTATGCATGAATATCTGGAGAATGAAGAGAGTTTAAAACGAATTAGGAAGCTATTTTCGGATAAAGATGAGGGATGAAAGGACGAAGGAAAAGTTCGGAATGCTCCAGCTAGTTGATATAAAAATGCTGAGACAAAATTTATCTTAGAAATTCATCAATATTTTTCTTTTGCATATACTAATCTTCTCACTTCCATTGTATTGTATTACCACATAGAAAATCGAGAAGTTTTTATATTGATTCTGTAGTAAACTTGCTTTCTTAATTTGAAGATTGGTACTTTTGGAAAATGAAAGAGGCATTTCTAGTCGTTTGCTGATTGCGAATTCAATATCATCAAGCAATCGGTGAGCTGCACCCGGGATTTTTGAGGGCGTTGTGATATAGTCTGTTACTTGCATAAATCTTCTTGGAAGATTGGGAGAAAAACTTGGTTATATTTTGCTTGTTCATTAATCCTTCTCCTCAGAACCAAAAACTTCAGATTTAGAGAGTCGAGTTGTAGAGCTTGCTGCAAGGAGTATCTGCTTCATCCAGTTTTTTTCTGTATCATCGGTTAAGGCGGAATATTGTTCAAGACTCATTAAAACCATTGTTCCATACCCATTTTTGTGAGAAATACTGGAGCATTGGAATTAACAACAACATCTTCAATTTCAGGAAATTTATTTTCTAAGTCGGAAACCGGACGGATATTAATCATAGGGTTCTCCTTTGATTTACTATCATAATAATATTGTTATTTTATCATAAAGAGGAGAAATGACAAGGGGATAGTTATATTTTTGAACCAGTCGTGATACAATAAATTATGTATTTGGACGGTATTTTATCACATTGGGGAACTTTGTTATGAGCAAGCTTGTATTTGTTATCGGTATTTCGGACAGAAAAGAATTAGAGAAGCTATCTTCGGATAAAGTTTGGATAAAGATTAGGAAGGAAAAGGATGAAAGAAAAAACCGTCAGAGTGATCAAAATCGGTAAGGAAGCTCTATATGAATTTCTCTATGAAAATATCATCTCGCAGGAAGAAAGTCTCTTGCAAGTGCCTGCTACAGAGGTGATGAATCACTTTGCCACAGACTGGGAAAAAGGGAGAGTTTATTTTGTATAGCACATCAGGCGGAAGATGCGGATGGAGAATTGATTCCTTTGCCGAAAGAAATCCATCCGGAAACATTGCTGAAAGCCCTGCCGGTAACGACTGAATCTCTACTGAAACGAGGAAAGGTCTATCGGGACTATAGCTTTGAGGAATTAAAAGAGCTTTGCGGAGAAAACGAAGATAACGACGGAAATGTTTATAGATGTAAAAATTCTTCGGGTTTTTAAAAAGAAGTGTTTTACATCCTTCAGTTATAATGGAAAACAGCAGAATCAAGATAGTATCAAAGAAGCTAAGCAACAGAATTAAAGATGATATTAAAGAAGTGAAACCAATAAAATCAGAAAAGAATCAAAGAGAACCAAATCATAGAATCAAAGGAGGTTTCAGACAATGAAGTTTTTAGAGGAAGCACGGGCGTATCAGGACAATATGATTGCTGACTTGCGAGAGCTGGTAAAGATTGAATCCGTGCGGATGACGATGCGGCAACGAAGGAGGGCTCCATCGGCCCCAACATTGCAAAGTGCTTGGATAAGGCCTTGAAATTGGTAAGCGAGACGGTTTTTCAAGTGGGAAAAATGTCGATGGCTATGCTGGTGTTATTCAGTACGGGAATTTAGAGGAGTCGGTAGGGATACTGGACACTTGATATTGTTCCTATCGGAGACGGCTGGCACTTTGACCCCTTGGCAGGAGAAATTAAGGACGGCTATATCATGGGAAGAGGGACCTGTGATGACAAGGGCCTCCGCCATTGCAGCATATTACGCTATGAAGATTTTAAAGGATAAGGGTTAAGTTAAAGCTACAATATCCAGATGATTTTTAGGTACCGATGAGGAAAAATACCTCTGCCGGCATTCTTTACTATAAGAAGGTGCGTAAGAATCCTATTATGGGAATCGTACCGGATGCGGAGTTCCCCTGTATCTACGCGGAAAAGGGAATTTTTGGACTTTAGTGCTGAAGGAAAATTGATTCCCTGCATAAAGTCTATGCAGTCCGCGCAGCTTTTTAATGTAGTAATCGGTAAAGCGGATGTAATTGTGGATAAGCCGCTCGAAAAGAGTATTTTTGAGAAATTCCCTGCTTGCAAATGGACCAAGCGGAGAATGCCATCGATGAGGAAGGCGCGCATTATCATGTCGATGGTAAGCCCTTCCATGCTTCTCGCCCTTACATGGGCGTGAATGCGGCGGTGAAGATGTTTGAATTTGTCGGAAGCTGCTATAACGATGCCTTTTAGCTTAAATGCAGTGAAGCTGTTCAAGGATCCGTACGGTGTCGGCCTGAAGGTGAGTATGACGGTGCTTACATGGGCCCCTTTGACCTTTAACTTGGGTAAGGCAAATATTGAAAATGGCCGGGTTTACTTTTTGCCTTGACCACCGTTATCCGAATGAATGTGAAGGAAGCGATTTACTAAAAAGAAGTGCGGACATCATTCAGGAAGTCTTACATATCGATACAATCTTAGTAGACGATTCCAAGTGGCTTTCGAACAATCCGGACAGTGAACTCTATTAAAACTTGTCTGAAGCACTACTGTGCCTTTAGCGGAGATCTCATACACCGCCTTCGTATCGGCGGAGGTACCCTATGCGCGCAGCTTTTGAGAATTTTGCCGCCTTCGGTCCGATTTTCCCGACAAGAGAATATGCATCATGGGTTGGTGCGGAGCACGAGGCGGACGAGGGCTTTGAAATAGAGACGATGCTTCTCGCCTGTGCAATTTATGCTAACGTACTCTATGATTTAGCATGTGAAAAATAAGAGCATTTGAAAAAAAGGGGACAGATTAAAGCCCCTTTATAATCCCAAAAATTTTCTCCTTGATTTTTCGGGGAACCATCCTTTTTCCACTTCTTTTTCCTGCTCATAATCTCATGAATACTCCAAAAGCAGGAGATGCCAAAGATGGCCAAACTTCCGGAGAGGAAAAGAGAAGGGAGAAAAAGACTAGCTATACAGGCGGATAGACCTATTAAGAAAAATAGCCAGGCTATTTTTTTACTAAAGTAATACTCGCATACACCACTATGGGATGAAATATCCCTATGCAGAGAAAGCAAACCAAGCCTAAGAGTAAACCTTGAAAGCTCTATAGTTTAAAATACTCCCTAAGCTCTCGAAGCAGGGTATCCAAATCCACCTCTGCCCGTTCACTCATAATCTTTACCGTGGCTTTCGGCATCATAATACGAGCAAGAGGAGTGTTTAAGGCCTTAAAGCGGTCACTTAATCGGAAAAGGAGAGTCTTTACATTGGGATCCGCTTCCAAAATATCCTTTAATAGGGTATCTTCGGTGATTTCCGTCAGCTTGCCGGCTGTCAAAGACCCTGTGCTTTCTATTTCCTTCGTTTCCCAAAAGTCCCTGCGCTTTTTATTGCTCTACATCTTCAGAAGTCTCTGAGCCTTCCCTCTTGTCTTCGTCTTCAGAAGTCTCCTTGCTTTCTCCCTTTTCCTGCTGCTCCCATGTCAAAAGAGTTTGAGAGCCCTGTAAGGAACGGATATGGGTGCAATCCTGCATCATTTCCAGCACACCACGAAACTTTCCGTTTTCATCCCGAACCGCATAGTAGATGATGTAAATAAAGAGGTCCGGCTTTGTTAACCAAAACTCCGCCTTATCCTGTTCTCCGAACGGAACTTAATGATTTCCTCAACGATATGTACCGAAGCCTTTGGATGACAGTTTTTCACATCTCTTCCGATGACATTTTTACTTCTGGGGAAAACTCTGTGCTTGGTGTCGGTGTAGAAGCAAACCAGTTCATTTTCATCTACATAGGAAAGATCCACAGGCATATGCTGATAAATCAGATTAATCTGCTCCAAGGTAAGTTGACTGGTGCTAACATTCAGCTTCTCTTCCTTATTATTAAAGCCATACTTTTCCTAATAGACCGGCAAGCTCTTCTGCAAAGCCGGGAGCAGAGGAAAGACCGAAGAGGGGAGCACCGGCTGTAGAAGCTGAGGCAGAAGAGGAAGCCGAAGCTGAATTGCCGGACTTATCTGCCTGCACGCTAATATAGGCAAAACCGATTTCCTGGTCTCCCTCAGCCATATAACGGAACTCTTCTTCGTTGATCATTTCCAAGGAGGTAGGGTAGAGGATATTTTCTCCTTGTCCATCAAATCCCGCACATCCGCCACAAGCTCAGCCTGCTTTCCGATAAATTCCTCTTCCTTATCCTCTAAGAGAAGATTGTAGCACTCTGCAATCTCATCCCGGATAAAGTCATCCAAAGTCCACATGGTGGTGGTAGGACGGGTAAAGCCTTTCTTCTCCAAAACCGGGTATAATTGGTTTTGCTTTCTGGACAAATGAATCTTGAATTTCAACAATTCTTCATAAAGTTCCAGCTATTGGTTTTTAATAAGGGGATACTGCACCAACCTCCACGGAAAGGAGCAATTCCTTCATTTTGGCATTTTCCCTACGATAGCAGGAGATGGATGATTTTCCGAAGCTCTTGATCCTTTGTGACCAAACATCCTGGAAGACCTCCAGCATAGCTTTGGATATCTTCCTAATGCACTCGTCTCGCTTTCTACCACCATTTCCTGCTCGATAATGGCAATTTGCATAGAGCTAGGTGTTGTACTCTCATCTTTAAGGGATTTTCTGGCTTCTTCCAAAGATATCTTTCCCTCATCATAGGCGGATTTTAATTTCATGGACAATTTCTAATTTCTTAGCATCAATATTTTTGAAAATTCTCTCATAGCTTACTCCTTCAGGGTATATTCTATCTGCTGATCCGATAAGATCAGAAAGGAAAAATAATATCGCATAGTTAGTTAGAGATTCTAACTTATAACATCATAGCAAAAAGAAGAAAGAAAAACAATAAAAATTCCATATCAAATTCTAAAGAGATTTTTCTAAAGCCATAGCTAGCTTATGGAAAAATATCTTCACAGAACTTAGCTGAAAGAGAGAATAAAAATATTAATGTATTACATAATTAAGATTTTATTTCTAATTCTTAAAAACAGAATTATACTCATGTAGGTAGACAGGCATAACTGATTTAAAAATAATGATTAGGAAAATATTTTGATTTTTTTATAGCTCCTTTTTCTACAGCTAATTATCCTCTTCTTCCCAAAATAATTCATCCAATGTTTTCCCCAGTACATGACAAATGGCGAGGCAGAGGCGGATGGTAGGGTTATAGTCCCCTTTTCTATGGCATTGATGGTTTGCCTGCTGACGCCTACCAGATCCGCAAGCTCCTGTTGAGACAGGTCTTTTCCCGCCCGGGCGGATTTTAAACGTAGATTCTTCATTTTCCACCTCACTCTTCATCATTCTTCATTCGATTCTTCATGAGCATGAGAATCAGGGCAATGGCAAAAAAGATACTGAGAAGGAGAGGAACCATAAAGCGGCTGCTGAGCCTTCCGGCAATCCACATTTTATCGGGAGAGATATTCTCTACGGTGTTTAGGACATTCAGTACGCTGAACATAGCCCATACAGTAACACCAATGGTTTTATTTTTTTTACTGCTAAGCCCCAGAAGGCATCATGGAAAAGGCAGTACCCCATCAGAATCAGTCCAGAGAAGAGGAGGATGGCAAGGGGGATAATTCCTGCGTCCAAATACTTCTCCAACTTATCGGCAAAGGCGGCGTAAAGCATGAGGAGTCCCATGGTGGTAAAAAGCATATTGATAGCCCTTCCCGCGGACGATTACCTGCCTCTCATCATAACAATCCTGTTGTTCCTTACTCAATCTGTTACGAAAAAGAACTAAGAAGGAACCTGCAAAAACACCTACAGCGATTCCTAAGTTGAAATAATTCATTGAAAACTCCTTTCCTTTTTCTTGCATTCTCACTTTTGGAGGAGGCAATACGTGTTACAAAATGTCGTAAATACTTTTACATAACAAATATACACCTTCGTTTTTAGAATGTCAAGTATATTTTTACAAAAAGACATTAGATAGGAAACTTTTCTTCAGAAGTATCCGTCTCGATTTTCTTTTACCGATCATCTATTCTTCAAAAGTTCTGCTACAATGAAACTGTTTAAACAAATGAACAGAAGGGAAGCATGATATGGACTCAAAAAGGAATCTTTACAGTTAAAGACGTATTCTGATAGCGCATATCGACCGTTTGCTTAAAAGTGAAGAACATAGGGCATTAATAAAGAAACAAAGTGAGGAGTAAGGAAGATGTTATTTTTATTTTTCAACTACCGGAAATACCAAGCATGTAGCAGAGAAAATTAAAGAGCCGCAGGAAGAAATGATTATCTATTGAGGAGGCCTGCAAGGCAGAAAGCTATGCGTATACGGTAAGAGACGGAAGGTTTGGGATTTTAAGCCCTACCTATGCTTGGGGACTTCCCAGCATTGTTTATGCGTTCTTGGAAAAGTTGAAGCTTCAGTATGAAACAAAGCCCTACAGCTTTTATGTGGGAACATTCGGAACGACAACGGGGGCAGCATCTTCGATTGCGGATAGTCTTTTAAAAAGAAAAAGGTTTGGCCTTGGATGCGAAATTCGATATTCGTATGCCGGATACTTGGACTGTGATTTTTGACTTATCCAATGGGGAAAAGGTGAAAAACAGCTTAAAGCGGGCAGAAGAGGAAATCACTGAGCTTAAGGCATCGCTTTCCGAAAAGAAAAAGGAAAAGAGATGGATTTCACGGTGCCGGAATTTGTAGGAAGGGTGGCGAAAAAGATTTATGACGGCAAAATTAGAAAGACAAGGAATCTTTCTGTATCCGACGCCTGCATCGGCTGTACACTTTGCGTGAAGAAATGCCCGGTTCAGGCTATTGCAATGCAGAACAAAAAGCCGGTTTGGGTGAAGGAAGACTGCACCATGTGTCTGGGCTGTCTTCACCGTTGCCCGACACATGCCATATATTACGGGAATGGCAAGGCGACCAACGCCCATGGACAATATACGTATCAAAATACGCAGGAGAGAAGAGCGTGTAAGCTCTTTCTTTTGTGCTTTGAATAAACTTTTTTTGCATCCCAAACATATTTCTCATACCAGCACTGTTCGATGACTTCTTTTCCTAAAAGTGTAATGGCTTTTTGGGGACAGGAACTTATGTAACGATAACACATGGTGCATTTTTCAGATTGACGGCTTTGCCGTTTTGTATACGTAGATTTCCCATGGGGCAGATGGAGGCACATAATCCACATCCAATGCAGTCATACTGATTTTGAGCTACTCATACCTAGTGGTTTTGTTATAAAACCATAATCTTTGTCCGAATAATCCTGCAGATGAGCCGGAAAGCTTAAGCCTTCCCGATATTTTCCGGTTTGTTTAATCGTGTTTGTTGCCCTTTCGATTTTTCTATCCGCTTCATGGATGATTCTTTCGGTTTTCTCTAAAGACTTTTTCGTAATTTACTGTCACAAACGGCGGTTAATTCTCTAAATCGATATCTTCTATAGAGAATAAGAAACGGTAATACAGAGGGTTTTCATAGAGACGTAATTTTTTCCCCAAATTGAAAAGAATTCTGAAGGGTCGGAACACCTTCCGTGGCTTTTCACCAATGTCGAATAAAAATCGATGATTCACATAATTTCGAACTGGACAGAAAAGCCTCCTTATTTTTAAAATGGGCATAGGGCTTTTGAAACGAATGACGGATATCTGGACTGTTATGATGTAATATTAGATTATTTCAACTGTATGAAGATGAAAGTATCGGAATAGAGAGTTAATTCTGCCATGCAATTTTGTATTTAAATTTTACAAAACTTACCGGAGATTTTTATGATTTTCTTTGTTTGAGTTGAATATGGATTGGGGAGATGGAATGTCAGTGAGGAAGATGCGAAAAATATAATAATGTAGAGGCTGTTGATATATTGCATCAGGTGGCGAATCTTTATATTTCGACTAAGGTTCCGCAGGACTATGGCACCGGAGAGGAGTATACCTCTGTGGAGGTGCATACACTAAAACATATTGCAGATAATCCGGGTATTACCGTGACGGAATTGGCATGGGATTACGCAAAAACCAAAGGAGCCATTTCACAAATTTTAAAAAGCTGGAGAATAAATCCTGGTTTATCGTCCACAGAACCCTGCCGGTGATAATCGAACTCCCTTGTATTTGACAGAAAAAGGCGAAATACTTGATGCAGCACATCGTAAATACGATGAGGTCAGTTTTGGAGAATCTATCGATCAAGTACGTTTGCAGTTTAGTGAGGAGGAGATAGATATAGCCTTTAATGTTTTGGAAACATGGTTGAATGTAAGACGTGAAGTACAACAAAATCGTATGAAACAAAAATATACAGCTAAGCGTAAGAAGCTTATAGGATAAAACATATAAAATATACTGTAAATTCTTGTAAAAAGGAAAACGGCTTTTTGAAGTGTTATATGCACCAACCGGAAGGCCGTTTTTCTTTGCTTCGCCATCGGCGTTGTAAGAGAGGCCTATGAAATATGCCGGACTATTTTTCTATAGGGGTTCTATGCCAAAAAGCTACTCGATATATGGATTGAAAATATAGACGTTTTGTACTAGTTAATCATAAAAAATATTATAAAAAGATAATATATCATAATAAAAATTTACTATATATATAATATATTAGTATATGTTATTATAAGATATTTTAAATAACAATAATAAATTAGGCATAATTTATAAAAACGACATTGACAAGTGCAAAAATGCAGTTTAGAATCTAAACATAATATATTATCAGGAGGTGCAAAAATGAAATTCGTGCACAATTTTTGATGAAGTTATTGACAGAAGAGGAACAGATTCAAAAATATTCCGTCTATCCGGAAGATGTGATTCCTATGTGGATTGCAGACAGTGACTTCAAAGCACCTCAACCGGTTGTTGATGCGTTGGTTGAACGTATGCGTCAGGGAGTGTATGGATATACCCCCGTAAGTTCTCGTCTAATGGCGGCTGCAGTAAGATGGCAGAAAGACAGATTCGGATGGGAGGTGCATCCCGATGCGGTAGAATTTGTGCCGGGAGTTGTCTCAGGCATTATTTGTGCAGTACGTGCATTGAGTCGCCCGGGGGACAATATTGTAATTCAGACTCCATGTTATCCTCCATTTTTTGATTTATCGGAACATAACGGGAGACATTTACTGAAAATGAGATGATCTTAAAGGATGGGCGTTATGAAATTGATTATGATGATTTCGAGTCCAAACTAAAAGATTCCAGAACGAAACTGTTCATCTTGTGCAATCCGCAGAATCCCACAGGGCGTGTATTTACTAAAGAGGAACTGATTCGTCTTGGGGAGCTGTGTCTTAAATATCATGTGATTGTGATTGCAGATGAAATTCATAGTGATGTGGTGTATTCCGGAAACAGGCATATTCCTTTTGCGAGCATTTCCAAAGATTTTGAACAGAATACTATATCTTTTATGAATCCCAGTAAAAACCTTTAATCTTCCCGGTTTTCGTACAGCGGCTTTTTATTGCTGCAAATCCACTTTTGAAAGCGGCAGTGCACAATGTAGTGGTGAACAAAGCTATTGGTGAGAATATTTTGCGGTACTCTGGCATTTTTGCACTGCCTACGAGCAGGTGTGATTACTATGTGGATCAACTGATTCCTTATCTGGAAGTGAATCGTAATTATGTGGAAACAAGCTTTAAAAAGATATGGATGGAATAGATGTGGTTCACCCGGAAGGAAACATATCTGCTCTGGCTGGATTGCAGAAAAATTGAAAGATGAAGCAAGAGGAATTGGAAAAATTTTTTGTTGAAAAAGTAAAATTGGGATTAAATAACGGACTTAGTTTCGGTATAGAAGGAAACGGCTTTATGCGTATGAATATATGCGTGTCCGCATAGTACGGTGGAAGAGGCTATGGAGCGTATAGTTATGGCAACAAAAAATTTGATTTCATAAAGGAGAGAAACAAATGAGAACGAGAAGAATTTTAGCAGCCTTTTTGTGTTTAGGAGTCATGGCAGTGTCTATTGGAGGCTGTGCAGGCAAAAAAGAAGAAACGCCAAAGGACACTCAAGCTGTAGCGGAAAGTTCTGCCGAGGAAAAAGAGACCGCGGTAAAGAATACGGATTTTCCTAAAAAGAATATCAAAATTATTGTTCCCTATGCGGGGGGAGGAGTGGATATTACAACTCGTATTTTTAGCGGATACAGCCGGAAGGACTATTTTAACGGACATTCGATTATTGTTGAAAAATATGCCCGGCGGAGGAGCTGTAATTGGAGCAACTTCTGTTGCTAATGCTGAACCGGATGGATATACACTTTTGGCTTATTCCAATAGTATTGTAAGTGCACCTTTGCTAAAAGAAGTGACATTTACACTGGATAGTTTTTAAGCCTTTGGGGATGGTTTGCTTTGATCCCGAAATTTTTGTAGTGCCTCCAACATCTCCTTATAAGACATGGGAAGAATTTGTGGCCTATGCCAAGGAAAATACCGTGAAGCTTGCAACGCCGGGACATTCTACTGCCCATCATATTGCGGCTATGCAATTGGCAAAAGAATTCGGTTTAAAGTTTGAATATTTGCATAATGATAGCGCTTCTATTCAGATGCAACAACTGATGGGAGGACATTGTGATGCAGCTATGATGGCAGCAGGAGAAGCTGTTAGTGCAATTAAAGATGGTACTGTCATCGGATTAGCAATTGGTACCGAAAAACGTATGGAAGAAATTCCGGATGTACCAACTTTTAAGGAAATGGGTGGAACCATGGTTGCCGGTGCATTTCGTGGATATGCGTGTCCGGCAGGAGTACCGGATGATGTATATCAGGTATTGTGTGATGAATTTAGTAAAATAACGACTTCCGAAAAGTTTATTAGCAGTATGAAGGAAGCATCAATTCCTTACTCTTATAAGAACGCAGCAGATTTTAAGGACTATGCCGTTCAATATTATAAAGACATTGAGGCTTTGGTTCCTGAACTGAAAGAAACGAAATAAGACAGAGGATTATTGACAGGCATTCGCATACTGAGTGCCTGTATCTTTTTATAGATGGAGGTGCAATCCTTGAATAAAAACAATTGATTATCGAACTGGCAATGCCTGTTTTGTTTATTGCATTGTCCCCTTTTTGTTATTGTCAGTGCTGTCCCAATGGGAAAGGAAGGCTTTTTCCCTATTATGTCGGCAGTTGTATTGCTGCTTTGTGCCATATACCTGTTCTTTGAGTCTGCTATTAAAAGAGATGCAGTTGTAAAGCTGGAAGGCGTGAATCTTGGGAAAGTTGGAATTACACTGCTGATTTTAATTGTGTATGCTGTCTTGATGAAAAAAATAGGGTACGTGATTGATACTTTTTACTATGCGTGTTCATTATCCGATTTCGGGGTTATAAAAAACCTTATAGTAACTGCACTTTGTGCCATATTAACCGTATGTGCTACTTTTTGTGGTATTTAAGTTGATGCTATCGGTACCCTTGCCAATGATTTTTGAATTTCTAAGAAGGGGGAAAAATGAGTGGTATTTTATTAGGGCTTGGAGAATTATTTCAAACAAGTGCATTGCTTGCACTTTTTGCCGGAGTGGTTATTGGCTTAATTGTTGGATCTTTGCCGGGATTAAATGATTCTATCACCATGTCGGTTTTAATTCCCATCACTTTTGGTATGGAACCTCAGGTGGCAATTTGTTTACTGGTGGGTATTTACTGTGCCTCTGCCTGTGGCGGTTCGATTCCTCCATCTTGTTAAAAATTCCGGGAACAGCATCGGCCACTGTAACTGCTTATGATGGTTATCCGATGTCGCAGCAGGGAAAAAGCGGAGAGGCATTGGGGCTTGCTATATCTTCGTCTACCTTTGGAGGATTATCCAGCGCTGCCGTATTGTTATTTTTGTCCCCTCTTTTAGCACAGCAGGCATTAAAATTCGGACCACCGGAGTATTTTTATGCTGGCAATACTGGGAATGAGTACAGTAATCGGTATGGCGGGGAAAAATATTGTAAAGAATATTTTGGCTATGGCGGTTGGACTGGTTTTTAGTTGCATTGGCATGAGCCCCCAAACGGGACTGGCAAGATTTACTTTCGGCCAGGTAAGTTTGATGGATGGTATTTCTCTAATTCCCATGCTGATTGGTTTATTCGGCATTACTTCCATTTTTGGAAATGATTGAAGGAATCAAAGGTAAAGAGATTGATTTGCAGAAAGTAAAAGAGGAATATCAGAAAGTAAAGGTGTCATTACCAAATAAGAAGATGGCAAAGCGCTTATTGCCTGTCTGGATTCAATCCAGCGTAATAGGAAATATTATTGGTATTATTCCCGGAGCGGGAATGATTATGGCGATTTTCATGGCATATGATCAAGCCTCCAGAAGATATCCAAACTTAGAATTCGGCACGGGAGTTCCGGAGGAGTTGCTGCTCTGAGTCTGCTAACAATGCAGTGGTTGCCAGTTCTATGGTGCCTTTATTAAGCCTTGGTGTTCCGGGGAATTCAACATCATCCTTATTTCTTGGCGCTTTAACCATTCAGGGCTTACGAACAGGCCCAACGTTATTTAGAGATACGCCTGAAATGGCTTATATGATTATACTAAGCTTTATTGTGGCAAACATTCTAATGCTACCATTATGCGTATTTTATTGTAATTTTTTGGCAACAGCAGTATTGCGCTTAAAGCGAGAAATACTAAGCGGATGTGTTTTAGTGCTATGTGTGACAGGTGCCTTTGCGGTAAGTAATAACGTTTTCAATGTATACATCATGATTTTTCGGTTTTGTCGGATATGCATTTAACAAGTACAAAATTCCTCAGTCTCCTCTGATTTTAGCGTCAATATTAGGTAGCATGATGGAAAACAATTGGACGCAAAGTATGGTATTTGCCAATGGTTCTTTAACTGTATTTGTAACTAGACCGTTGAGCTGTGCGCTATTTATTTTGTCTGTTATTTTTTTATCGGTATGCCATTGGTAAAAAGATTTAAAAACACCAAGAAATAGTCATTAATATCTAAAAGCAAGCTTAGAAGCCAAGAAGAAAATGTAAATTCAAGAAATAATTTTTCGATATTGAATTTCGAGAAAGAACGTAATCCCAATTTTTAGGGAGGAGCTTTTCATGAAGGAGACGATGGGGCTAACACAGAGCTTGGCAGCCTATCTCTGTAGCCTGGATGCTTCCAAATTCAGTGAATCTGTTATCGATGTCACAAAGATGGCATAGAAGATTTTGTAGGAGTAGCTATTGCAGGTTCAGTTAAAAGAGAGTCTGAAATTTGGAAGAAATATTATGCGAAAAATCACGGCAGTTCAAGCATCTACCTTACAGAAGGGATTTGTCGGGATGACAGTGGAACAGGCTGCAGCCCTTAATGCAGTATTTGGTCATGTGATGGACATGGATGATGTCAATAATGCCTCCATTGCTCATCTTGCCGTGATTACTATTCCTACAGCTCTTGCTTTGGGGCAAGAGCTGGAAAAAGCGGTATGGATATCATTACAGCTGTTGCAGCAGGTTATGAAGCCGGATCCAGAATTGAGAGGCCATTAATCCGTCCTCCTATAAGTACTGGCATACTACCGGAGTGGTCGGTGCTTTTTTTCATCCGGTACAACGGCGGCTAAGCTTCTGGAACTCAATGAAGAAGAGATGTTGCACTGTCTTGGAACTGCCGGCACTCAGGCAGCAGGATTATGGGAATTTTTGGCCAGCGGATCCATGAGTAAGGTGGTACATACGGCCAATGCTAACCTCTGCGGCCTACGGTCTGCAGAGTTGGCTCAATTAGGTTTTACAGGCGCTCCTACTATTTTGGAGGGGGACAGGGATTTGTGCATGCATTGGCTTCGAAGCACATTTGGAGAGCCTGACAAAGGATTTTGGAAAGAAATTACGAATCGAAGAAAATTCCTTTAAGCCCTATGCATGCTGTCGTCATACTCATTCCGCCAATTACTGTATCGAAAAAATTATATCTTCTCAGCGTATTCAGCCTGAAGATATCCTTTCCATTACCGATGAAACTTATAGTACGGCGGTTCAGACAACAAATAATCCTTATCCGGAAAAATCCTTATGCGGCCAAGTTCAGTCTGCAATTCTGTATTGCTGCGGCAATTGTACTGCGAGATTTAAGTGATAAAGCTTTTTACTGTAGAAAATATGAATGATCCGAGAATCCGAAGCCTAATGAGTAAAATTAGAGTTACGATAAATAGAGATTTGGATGAGGAGTTCCGAGCAGATACTTGCCGTTGGGCACACCGTCTTACGATTTGCCTGAAAAATGGGAAAACAATTATGGAACAGATTGATTATCCGATTGGGGATTTTAAGAATCCCTTTGATTGGGATATGGCGGATCAAAAGTTTACATCCTTAGTAGAAAATATCATTGGAGCAGAATCTACACATAAATTGCTGGACAGGCTACACCGGCTGGAAACAATACAGAATATTAAGGATATTTTTTAAAGATTTATAAAATATACATTGTAGTCACAACTTAAACATTAAAGTCATTCTTTATTTGATACGAGGAGGTGCTTGTATGAACGAACAGCTGATGAGAAAGGAAATTCACGATGCCTGTATTCGGGCGGTTACGGAAATTTCAGAGGATGCAAAAGCGTTATTACAGGAAGCTCTACAACGGGAAAGCAATGAAACGGCAAAAAGCATGCTATCTTCCATGTTGGAAAATCTTAACCTTGCCAAGGAACAGGACAAGGCAGTGTGTCAGTCTCCCGGTTATCCAACTGCGTGGATATCATACGGCGACGTAATTTTCCCGGATTTGCACAGGAAGTGATTTCTTCCGCATTGGATGAAGCTACGAAGAAAGGATATTTACGCCCCAGTATTGTGGATCCTCTTACACGATTCAATCCGGGGAACAATACGGGAATAGGTGTTCCCAATATTGAATATCAATATCATCCCGGACAGGACTATGTGGATTTTATCATCAGCTTCAAGGGATGTGGTGCAGAGTTGGGAAATGCAATGAAAATTTTCACAACGGCAAGTATCAAATTGGATCAAGACTTTGAGGGATTCAAACGTTTTGTATTGGAAACGGTAATCAATGCGGGAGGAAAGCCCTGTCCGCCCTTTGGTATTGGCATCGGTATCGGAGGACAAATGGATGTGGCCTCCAAACTAAGCAGAGAAGCTATCAGTACCCGCAGTTGGGATGATTGCAATCCGGATCCTCTGCTGGCTAGATTGGAAGATGAATTAAGAGAGAATATTAATTCCCTCAAACTTGGTGCAGCCGGAACGGGGGGGGATACAGTTTGTCTTGCGGTAAAAATCGGTACTGCAGCCACGCATACGGCCATTGCTCCGGTAGCTATTAATTTTTCACTGTTGGGTGGCCAGAAGGGCAGGAATACGTTTCTATGACAATGGGGAAATAGAAAAACTTCTTTAAGAGCGAGGAATATCAAAGGAGGATAAACAGAAATGAGTGAAAAAAATAGTTTTGAAAGCTCCGCTGAAAGAAGAGGATGTCCGTAGCTTGCAGATAGGGGATGTTGTTTATATTACAGGACATATTTTTACAGCAAGAGATATGGGACATCTGAAAATTCGAGAGATATTAAATAAGAATGTTCAGTTACCAAAGGACTTTAGAGGCTCAGTTGTTTTTCATGCAGGTCCGGTTTGTCTAAAAAAATGAAGACGGTTCTGGCGTCTGAATGTTATTGGGACCAACTACTTCCATCCGTATGGAACCCTATGCGGACATGGTCGGTGAGTTAGGAGTGAAGGCCGTTATCGGAAAAGGCGGAATGGAGCAAGGAACGCTTGATGCTTGTGAAAAATACGGGTATATTTATTTGCAAGCTGCTCCCGGGTGTGCAGCTAAACTGGCACAAGGAGTGAAGGGGGTACAGGATGTGAATTGGCTTGAAATGGGAATGCCGGAAGCTCTATGGGATTTAGAAACAGAGGAGTTCAGCCCCCTGGTAGTAGCAATGGATACGCATCAAAAAAGTATTTATAAAAATTTAAAAGAAGCGGCTCGGAAAAAACTTGATGAGATTTATCCAAACTGATTTTCCCTGTTGTAAATGCTGTATGGAGGAAAAAAATGGACTATAGAACAGAACACGATTCCATGGGGGAAGTGCGGGTTCCGGTGGAAAAAAATACTGGGGGCACAAACTCAGAGAAGCTTTGAGAACTTTAAAATAGGGACGGAGAAGATGCCCACTGAGATTGTTCGTGCCTTTGCCATTTTAAAAAAGGCGGCGGCAATCGCCAATAACCGACTTGGTAAACTGGATGAAAGACGAAAAACTTTGATCTCCGGTGTATGTGATGAGATTTTGGAGGGAAAACTCAACGAGCATTTTCCCCTTGTGGTATGGCAGACCGGAAGCGGAACCCAGTCCAACATGAATGTGAACGAAGTCATTGCCAATCGAGGAAATGAAATGGCAGGAGAAAAGCTTCTGCATCCGAATGACCATGTAAATATGTCCCAAAGCTCCAATGATACCTTCCCAACAGCCATGCATATTGCAGCAGCCTTTGGAAATCGAGGAGGCTTTTTCCAAGTTTGGATACCCTCATTCAGTCCTTTGAAAGACTTATGCAGGAAAAATGAAGGCATTGTGAAAACAGGTCGGACTCATTTACAGGATGCCACCCCGATTAGTTTTTCTCAGGAAATCAGCGGTTGGAAAAATATGCTGGAAAAAAATCGAAGGAGATGCTGCAATTAAGCCTTCCCGGACTTCGGGGAACTGGCCCTTGGGGAACCGCGGTGGGAACGGGGCTAAATGCCCCTAAAGGCTTCGACTTGGAAGTGGCCAAAGCGGTTTCTGAACTTACGAAGAAGGATTTTAAAACCGCAGCCAATAAATTTCATTCTCTTACGGCGAAGGATGAGCTTGTTTTTGCCCACGGTGCATTGAAAGCATTGGCGGCGAATCTTATGAAAATAGCCAATGACATCAGATGGCTTGGGAGCGGCCCAAGATGCGGCCTTGGAGAAATTTTCCTTCCGGAAAATGAGCCGGGAAGCTCCATTATGCCGGGGAAGGTCAATCCCACCCAATGCGAAGCACTTACCATGGTTTCCGTTCAAGTCCTGGCCAATGATGTGGCGGTGGGCATGGCGGCTTCTCAAGGGAATTTTGAGCTAAATGTATATATGCCGGTGTGTATCTACAATTTTTTGCAGTCCGTACGCCTGCTTTCCGATGCCATGCTGTCCTTTAATCGGAACTGTGTTGTAGGCATCAAGGCGAACAAGGAGAAAATGCAGGAAAACCTTCACCGTTCTCTGATGCTGGTAACCTGCTTAAACCCCTATATCGGCTATGAAAATGCGGCGAAGACAGCGAAAAAGGCCTTTTCAAGAAAATATTTCTCTGAAAGAAGCCTGCCTACAGCTTGGCTTCTTGACGGAAGAGAAATTCGATGAAGTATTTCAACCGAAAAATGATATAAGAAAAATAGAATCAAAGTACTAACCAAAGAAGAAGTTAAACAAGAAGAAAAGGTATTAAGAAGAAACGATATAAGAAGCGACACAAAAAGAAGTGATACAAGCAAAAGTGGAATTAAGAAGGAATGATACAAAGTATAAAGTATGGAGGAAGAAAAAAATGGACTATGCGAAGGAATCATTGAAACTGCATTATGAATTAAAGGGAAAGCTGGAAATTACACCGAGAGCCAAGGTGGATAGCAAAGAGGCTTTAAGCCTTGCTTATACCCCGGGAGTTGCAGAACCCTGCCTTGTGATACAGAAGGATGTGGAGAAAAGCTATGAGCTGACCAGACGCTGGAATACGGTGGCCGTGGTAACAGACGGAACTGCGGTTCTAGGCTTGGGAGACATTGGGCCGGAGGCAGGTATGCCAGTTATGGAAGGAAAAATGTGTGCTGTTTAAGGCGTTTGGAGATGTGGATGCCATTCCGCTCTGTGTAAGAACGAAGGATGTGGAAGAAATCGTGAAAACGGTGAGCCTCCTGGCCGGAAGCTTCGAGGGAGTAAATTTGGAAGACATTTCCGCACCTCGTTGTTTTGAAATTGAAAAGAGATTAAAGGAAGTTTGCGATATTCCTATTTTTCCATGACGACCAGCATGGTACTGCAGTAGTAACTTTGGCAGGCCTTATCAATGCTTTAAAGCTTACCGGGAAAAAAATAGAAGAAGTGAAGATTGTAACCTCCGGTGCAGGAGCGGCAGGCATTGCCATTATCAAACTGCTCTTAAGTATGGGAGCAAAAATGTGATTATGACGGACAGGGAAGGGGCTATTTATAAGGGGAGAGAGAACTTAAATCCCATTAAGATGGAAATGGCAGAGATTACCAATCTCTCCATGGAAAAGGGAAGTCTTTCAGATGTTATCAAGAATGCGGATGTCTTTATCGGTGTTTCCGCACCGGGAACCCTAAGCAAGGATATGGTGAAAAGTATGGCGGAGAAGCCTATTATTTTTGCCTGTGCCAATCCTATTCCGGAAATTTTCCCGGAGGATGCGAAGGAGGCCGGCGCTGCGGTAGTATCCACAGGGCGGTCGGATTTTCCCAACCAGATTAATAATGTACTATGCTTCCCCAGCATCTTTAGAGGTGCCCTGGATGTGCGGGCAAAGGATATTAATGATGAAATGAAGGTTGCCGCAGCCTATGCCATAGCGGAACTGGTGAGTGATCAGGAATTAAATGCGGAGTACATTTTACCCGCAGCCTTTGATGAAAAGAGTGAAGGATGCGGTGGCTAAAAGCCGTTGCGGAAGCGGCAAAGAAAAGCGGTGTTGCCAGAGTGTAAAAACGAAACGGTAATGCCTAACTGTAAAAATCAAACGGTAAGAGCATTCTTGTAAAACAAGCTGTAATTTGGATTGCTATAGGGGGAACAGTATAGTGCAGAAGGGGCTGTAAAGAATAAAATAGTTATATTTTATATATAACCAAGTTATTCTCTTGCTTTTTATTCAGCCCCTTTCTCCTATGAGCGGAAATATATTTTATAAACTAAGCTAAAAACTCTTTTCCATTTCTCATAAAGTCAATAAGGTTAATATGCTCAATACCGTTTCTCTGTTGCAGAATAGAGTCTGCAGTAACAACATATTTTTGGATAATTGTCCTTAATGGATTCAAGTGGTCTATACTCACGGTCTTCGGTATCCTTTGATAATGCAATGGTATAAGCAACTTGGATGTAGGAATAACGCATCTCATTATTTCTTAAGATGAAATCACATTCCAGCTTCCCTATTCTCCCGACAGCTACAGAATAGTCATGAGATTTTGCATATATATAGGTGATATTTTCAAGAACAGGACCAAAGTTAATTCTGTTGTCCGTGTTCTGAGCAAAATAAAAAGCGGTGTCTGCTAAATAGTATTTCTTTTCTCCACTTAAGGATTTTTTAGACTTCATATCAAACCTAGGGCATTCGCAAAGAATTTTTCGCATCCAACAAGGCTTTTAACATATCTTGCAATCGTGGCTTCGCTTATGGCTGTTCCATTTTGTTCAATGGCTTTTTTTAAGCTTTTTAGACTGGTTGTCGCGGCAAAGTTGTTGATGATGTATTTTTTTGGACGGTTTCGAATGTAGACTTATTACGGATTTTTAGCCTTCTTCTAATGTCTTTTTCAAAGATTTCCTCGATAACGCTTTGAACATATCTACGCTTTGCGGCAATATTTTTCCAGTTGTATTGTTCTGGGAAAACCGCCTTCAAGAATATAGTTTTGTAATTCTTCTTGTCGGTCGGGAGCAATTTTTTTTCCATAGAATTTTTTAATGCCTTCGTATTCCTCAAACGAAAGTGGGAACATCTCAAATTCAATATATCTTCCGGTTAGTTTTGTCATCAATTCTCCGCTTAGGAGATATGAATTTGAACCGGTAATAAAAATTGACCATTCATTAGACCTACGAAAGCTGTTAAGAATTAGTTCAAAGTCCTTTACATTTTGAATCTCATCAATAAAAAGATATTTTGTTCCACGCACTTTTGGAACTGATTCCAATAGCTGTTCCAATTGTTCCGGATTTGTAATTTTATGATAGTCCTTACTGTCCAAGTCGAAGAAATAAATATGATTACTAGGAATTCCGGACGATATTAATTCGTTGGAAATTGTTTCCATAAGACAGGATTTACCACATCTTCGCACACCGGTGATTACTTTAATAATATCGGTTTTTGTGATAAAAGTCACGAATCTTCTTAAGGTAGTTTTTCACGAGGATACCAAGTCATATTATTCTTCCTTTCTAACTTGTTAGTTCATAGTATATAATAGCAAATATAGTACGAAATATTAAAATTAACGTTGGCGATTTTGTGAAAAATTCAAAAAAACGCTAACGTTAAATCCGTAAAATCATTATATCAGAATATTCCCTGTACCGGCATGTGTTATAGTAAAAAAATTATAAGAAAGGAAAAAAATATGACTACAGAAGAAAAAAATTAAAGAAATATCAGGATTGGCTGTTCAAATGCTCTGCCTATCAAATGGCCTTAAATATCATTGGTATTGATAAGCAGACGGTGGCGCCGGAGGCAGGGGCAAGCTATCGAGACGCGCGCTCCGCCTTTTTAGCAGGAGAACTTTTTAGTCTGGAAACCGCTCCGGAAATTGTGGCATTACTAAAGGATTTGCAGGAGGATCCCGAGGTAGACGCGGAAAATAAGCGAGCCATTCAGCTTTATTACAAGCAGGCCTTGGATACCCTTTGCATTCCCAAGGAGGAGTTTGTAGCTTTTAAAAAAAGCTTTGTGATGAGTCCTTTGATGCCTGGATTTTTAGCAAAGTCCAAGGCGGATTATTCTCTCTTGCCCCTTATCTGAAAAAGGTAATTGAGAGCCAGAAGAAGCTTTTACGGCTATCGAAAGGGTGATAAGAGTATTTATAATCAGATGCTGGATGACTTTGAGCCGGGGATGGATGAGGAAAAATATGATGCCTTCTTTGCCGCTTTAAAGGAAAGACTGGTGCCGCTCATTCAGAAGGTCACAAAGGCTAAGCAGCTTCGGGAGGATTTTTCTTACGCAGAGCTTCCCTGTGGAAGAGCAGAAGAAGTTTATGGAAGGGCTTTTGGAGTATCTGCATTTTGATTCTTCCTGGGGCTATCAAAATGAGTCTGAGCATCCCTTTACTTCCTGGACCTGTGAAAATGACTGCCGTACCACTACGAAGTATATCGAGAACAATGTGATTTCTGCGATTTTGTCTACAGTGCATGAGGTAGGACATGCCTACTATGAGCATAATATCAATCCGAAGTATGACGGTATGATTTTATCCGAGGGAGTGTCTTCCGGAATGCATGAGTCCCAGTCCAGACTTTGTGAGAACTATCTGGGACGGACTTTGGCCTTTTGGAAATATCACTATCCAAGGTTGCAAAAACATTTTCCAAAGCAACTGGGAGAGGTGTCTTTAGAGGAATTTTATCAGGCGATCAATGTGTCTAAGCCTTCCTTTATCCGTACGGAAGCGGATGAATTGACCTATCCATTGCATGTCCTGATTCGTTATGAAATTGAAAAGGGCTTATTTAACGGAAGCATTTCTACAGAGGGACTGGATAAAACCTGGAATGCAAAGTACAAGGAGTATTTGGGAGTGGATGTGCCCAATGATAAAGTGGGCATCTTACAGGATGTGCACTGGTCGGACGGAAGCTTCGGCTACTTCCCCACTTACGCTTTGGGAACTGCCTTTGCAGCCCAGTTTATGCACGCTATGCGGAAGGACCTCAATGTAGAGAAGCTTTTGGAAGAAAACCGTTTTGATGAAATCATGAACTGGCTGAAGGATCATATCCATACCTACGGTTTCCGCTATGAGGCACCGGAGCTTATGAAAATGGTGACCGGGGAGGAGTTCAATGTAAACTATTTCTTGGAGTACATTGAGGAGAAATATACGAAACTGTATCAGCTGTAAGAGAAAGAAGGAAATCGTGGCACGCTTTATTGTTTTTGATGTGGAGACACCGAACCGAAAGAATAACCGAATGAGCGCCATTGGCATTACTGTGGTGGAAGAAGGAAAAATCAGTAAGGAATTTTATTCTTTAGTGAATCCCGAGGCAGACTTTGACTATTTCAATGTAAAGCTTACCGGAATCAGTAAGGCCAGTGTCAAGGATGCTCCCACCTTTCCGGAATTATGGCAGCAGATTGAGCCGCTTCTTTCCGACGGAATGCTGGTGGCCCACAATGCTTCTTTTGATATGAATGTGCTGAAATATTGTCTTTTGGACTATGGAATTGACTGGAAGCCCTATGCCCGCTACCTTTGCACGGTGAAAATGGGCAGAAGCCTTTTTCCCGATAGGAGCCATAAGTTAAATATGGTCTGCGAGGATTTTTGGGATTTCCCTTCAACACCACCGGGCGGATAGTGACAGCCATGCCTGTGCGGAGATATTGCTTCGCTATCTGGAAGCCGGGGCAGAGGTGAAGGATTTTATACGGACCTGCTCGTTTTAAGAAATAAAGAATATTAGAAATTTTGCAGGGAAGATATTATGAAAGACATTATCATTAAAGAAGCTCTATCGGAGGAGGCAAGAATAGCGTATGC